>Ga0206117_100795_pt1 | contig 23578 bp, 23 predicted proteins | sample 3A5Ametagenome_FD_177997 | JGI IMG/M metagenome (GOLD analysis project Ga0206117, IMG submission 177997) | Enriched microbial communities from leaf-cutter ant dump, University of Wisconsin, Madison, United States - 3A5A | ecosystem: Environmental > Terrestrial > Nest > Insects nest > Nest dump... | reverse complement strand
CTGCTCGACATCCACGAGTACCTGATGGAAAAGGGCGTGAAGCTGGAAGGCATACAGGGCGTGAACTACATGTACCACGAGCCCTGCCACACGCCGATGAAGGTGCATTCCGGCATCAAGGTGGCCAACGAGCTGATGGGTACGCGGGTGGATCTGTCCGACCGTTGCTGCGGCGAGTCCGGCACGCTGGCGGTCGCCCGGCCTGACATCTCGACCCAGGTGCGCTTCCGCAAGCAGGAAGAGATCGAGAAGGGCGTGGCCAAGCTGCAGCAAGCGCAGCCGGACGCACCGAGCAAGATCCTCACCTCCTGCCCGAGCTGCCTGCAGGGCCTGTCGCGCTACGCCGACGATGCCGGCGGCGTGGAGCCGGACTACATCGTGGTCGAACTGGCCAAGCACCTGCTGGGCGAGAACTGGATGCCGGATTACGTAGCCAAGGCCAACAGCGGCGGCATCGAGCGGGTGTTGCTGTAATAAAGAAAACGGCAGCCGGAAAGGCTGCCGTTTTCTTTGGGGTACAGGGTTTCCGCGCACTGGCGGGTGATGGCAGCTATCCGGGCTGATATCCGCTGGGCCTCGCCGAAAAGGCGGTATTACCTCTCCAGCCAGACCTAGGCCGCCCCCGCCTCCAGATGCAGGCGACGCCAGATTTCCGTCAGCGCCTCCGCCGCGCCGACCTGCAGGCGATGAGTCACCAGATGGCTGACCTCGGTATCGCCCGGATTGATCTCCACCGAGGGCACGCCCGCCTGCCGCGCCCACCAGATCGGCCCGGCGATGTAGGGGAAGACACTGGTGGTGCCGACGGAGAGCACCAGGTCCACGCCCTGGCCGAGCAGCGCCTGCAGCCGGTCCAGCGCGCGCTGCGGCAGCATTTCTCCGAACAGCACCACGTCCGGCCGCAGCACGCCGCCGCACAGCGGGCAGGGCGGTGGCAGCGCCAGCCCGGCGAAATCGACCACGTCGCGCTCATGCGGGCATTCGGTGCAGCGCAGGTGGTGCACCGTGCCGTGGATCTCGATCAGCTTCGCCGAACCGGCCGCGCGGTGCAGGCCATCCACGTTCTGCGTCAGCACCCATACCGCCTCGCCATGGCCGGCCTTCTCCTGCTCCAGCGCGGCGATCAGGCGATGCGCGGCGTTCGGGCCGGCGCCGCGGCAGTTGTGCTCGATCTCCGCCAAGTACTTCCAGGAAATCTCCGGGTGCATCTCCATCATGGAGCCAGACAGCGCCTCTTCGATGGTCAGCCCTTCCGCGGTCAGCCGTTCGTGATAAAGGCCGCCGATGCCGCGGTAGGTCGGCAGGCCGGAGTCGGCGGAAATGCCGGCGCCGGTGATGAAGAGAATGCGCCTGGCGCCGGCCACCAGGGCAGCGACGGCATCGTAATCAGGAGTCATGCGGCGAGCGCTCGGGATTCAGTACCGGCGGATCATACGCCTGCCCCCCGAGCCGCGGCAGCGCGGCTTGCCGCAAGCCGGGCGGCGGCTCAGCCCGCCCCGGCCGCCGGGGCGGGAGCCTGCGTCACCTCCACCAGGCAGTCATAAAACACCGGGCCGCGACCCATGTCGGTGAGCGCCGAGGAGGTCACCGCATTGGCATTCTCGCCATCACCGGAGAGCTTCTGCCACCAGACGGACGGGCACACCACCACGCTCGGCCGCACCTTGTCGGTGACCACCGCGACGGCGTGGAAGGCGCCCCTGTCGTTATGGATGCGCAGACGCTGGCCGGCAACGATGCCGCGCGCCTCAGCGTCCGCCGGATGGATCTCCAGCTTGGGGCTGCCCTCGCGCTCCAGGAAGCGCGGCATGTTGGCGAAGCTGGTGTTGAGGAAATTGCGCGCCGGCGGCGAGATCAGCGCCAGCGGGTAGCGCCGCGCCAGTTCCGGGTTGCTGAGCACCGACTCATACGGCGGATGCCAAGCCGGCAGCGGGTCCTGGCCGCGCTTGGCCAGCATTTCCGAATAGAACTCGCACTTGCCGGAGGCGGTGCGGAACTCGCCGCGGGCGAAGGGGGCGAAGGGCCGCGGCAGGTTGATGCGCGCCCAGCCGCGCGCCGCCAGCTTTTCCGGCTCCAGCCCCAGCGCGCGCGGATCGCGCCGGCGGAAGGCGGCGGCGGCGATTTCCTCATCGCTTTCGAACAGCGCCGGCTCGGTGAAGCCCAGCCGCGCCGCCAGCAAGCGGAAAACTTCGGTATTCGGCTTGGCATCGCCCAGCGGCGCGATCGCCGGCGTGTTCGCCACCGCGTAGTAATGGCCGTAGGTGGTGTGCAGATCGCGATGTTCCAGCTGGCTGGTGGCAGGCAGCAGGATATCGGCGTAGTCGGCGGTATCGGTCTGGAACAGCTCGTGCACCACGCAGAACAGGTCTTCGCGCATGAAGCCGGCGCGCACCCGGTTGCTGTCCGGCGCCACTGCGACCGGGTTGGAGTTGTAGACGTAGATCGCCCGTATCGGCGGATCTCCGGCATCAAGCAGCGCCTCGCCGATCGTGGACATGTTGATGCTGCGCGGCGGGAAGCGCTCTGCGTTCGGGTAGAGATCCGGCCGTGCCAGCGCCTGGCCGTCCAGCGGAAAGTTTCCGGAGGTCGACAACAGCGCGCCGCAGCCGGCATAGCGCCAGGCGCCGGTGAGGGCCGGCAGGCAGGCGATGTTGCGCACCGCCATGCCGCCGCCACCGCAGCGGTTGAGGCCGTAGTTGAGGCGGATCAGCGTGTGCTGCGAACGGCCGTACTCCAGCGCCAGCTCGCGGATCGCTGCAGCCGGCAGGCCGGTGAGCGGGGCCGCCCAGTCCGGCGTGAATTGCGCCGCCCGTTCGGCCAGCGCGTCGAAGCCCAGGGTGTTGGCGGCGATGTAGTCGCGGTCCAGCAGGTTCTCGGCGATCAGCACGTTCATCATCGCCAGCGCCAGCGCACCGTCAGTGCCGGGCAAGGGCGCCAGGTGCAGGTCGCACTTCTCCGCCGTTTCGCTGCGCCGCGGGTCGATGCAGATCAGCCGCGCGCCCTTGCGCTTGGCCTCCTGCAGATAGCGCCAGCCGTGCAGGTTGGAGACGATGGGGTTGCCGCCCCAGATCAGGATCAACTCCGCATTGACGACCGCCTCCGGGTCAGCGCCCACCGAGGCACCTATGGTGGCTTTCCAGCCGGCGGTGCCGGCGGAGGAGCAGATGGTGCGCTCGAGGAAGGAGGCACCCAGGCGATGGAAGAAGCGCCGATCCAGGCTTTCGCCCTGTACCAGGCCCATGGTGCCAGCGAAGCTGTAGGGCAGGATGGCGCGAGGGTCGTCGTCGGCGATGTCACGGAACTTGGCTGCGATGGTGTCCAGCGCTTCGTCCCAGCTGATGCGCTCGAAGCGGCCCTCGCCCTTGCGCCCCACCCGCTTCATCGGGTGGCGCAGGCGCTGGTCTGAATAAACCCGCTCCAGGTAGTGGGCGACCTTGGTACACAAGGCGCCGTTGGTGAAAGGCATGTCGTCGGCGCCACGCAGGCGCACCGCGCGGCCATCCTCCACCGTGACTTCCATGGCACAGGTATCGGGACAGTCGTGGGGACAGGCGGCACGCACCACCGTGCTGTTCGCGGCACTCATGGGGAAAGCTCTCTGTGTTGGGGCAGCGCCCTTTCAACCCGGGGCAGCAACCCATCAGCAACCGGCTAGCGACGTGAGGCGTCTGTCGGTGCGGTCGTCAGTTCGATGTAACGGCGCCGGTCTTCTTCGAACCGGGCACGGATGGATTCCCGCTCGCGCTGCTTGGCGTCGATGACGGAACGGTGGGCGGACAACTCACCATTGGCGTTGTCCAGATCCTCGGCCAGCTCGCGCGGCACGGCCCTGCCCTGGAAAGGCTCGGTTTCCTTGGCGATGCGGTTGCGCCGCTCCACCAACTCGGTTTCGCGCACGCGCAGGCTGGAGATGGTCTTGTCCAAATCGGCCAGCGCACGGTCGCGGCGGAAATCCACATCCGCCACGCTCTGGTAGGTGTCCAGCAGCGCCTGGTCCAAGCGCCGCTGCCGCGCCAGCCGGGCATCGGCCTCGGCGCGCAGGCGGGCATCCTCGTTGCGGCGGGAGATTTCATCCGCGGTCAACGGCGCCGCCACCTGGCGGCGTATCACGCCCTGCGGACTCATCTCGCGATAAGCCCGGCCGTAACAGGCATTGGGAAGCACATCGCCGCAGATCGGCTGGCCGCCGATGTCGCAGCAATAGATCGTCTTGCCGCCGCTGCTTGTCTGGGCGGAGGCGGCGAGCGGCGCTGCGAGCAGCGCCGCGAATCCGAGGTCAGCGAGCCGACGCAATCCCATATGTGTCCCGGTAGGCTTTCACCGCTCCGAGGTTTTCGACCAGTTGCGGGCTGTCCGCCAGGAAGCCGATCAGATCTTCCAGCGTCGCCACCGCGATCACCGGAATGCCGAAGGTTTCCCGCACTTCCTGCACCGCGGACAAAGTCCCCTTGCCGCGCTCCATGCGATCCAGCGCGATGACCACGCCGGCCGGCTCCGCACCCGCGGCGCGGATGATCTCCACCGATTCCCGCACCGAGGTGCCAGCGGAAATGACATCGTCCAGGATCAGCACCTTGCCGGCCAGCGGCGCACCGATCAGCGTGCCGCCTTCACCATGGTCCTTCGCTTCCTTGCGGTTGAAGGCGAAGGGCAGATCCACGCCCTGCTCCGCCAGCCGGATCGCGGTGCCCGCGACCAGCGGAATGCCTTTGTAGGCCGGCCCGAACAGCATGTCAAAACCAACGCCGGATCCGCTGATGGCACGGGCGTAATAACCACAGAGCTCGCGGAAGGACGCACCGTCGTCAAACAGGCCGGCATTGAAGAAATAGGGCGAGTTGCGACCCGCCTTGGTGATGAAGCTACCGAAGCGCAGCACGCCTTTGCGGCAGGCTAGCGCGATGAAATCCCGGCTAAAATCCACGATCTTTTGCTCGTATCGCTACTGTTGACTGGAAACCCGACCATGTTACGCATCATCTCCCTCAACCTCAACGGCATCCGCTCCGCCGTCACCAAGGGGCTGCTGGAGTGGCTGCCGCAGCAGAATGCGGACATCGTCTGCATGCAGGAACTGAAGGCGCAGGCCGCCGACCTCACCGACGCGATGCGCGCGCCCGCCGGCTACAAGGGCTGGTTCCACTATGCCGAGAAGAAGGGCTACAGCGGCGTCGGCATCTACTCTCGGCATGAGCCGGACAACATTGTCGAAGGTCTGGGCATTGCCGACATCGACGCCGAAGGCCGCTATCTGCAGCTGGATTTCGGCAAACTCTCCGTCATTTCCCTCTACCTCCCTTCCGGCTCCAGCTCGGACGAACGCCAGCAGGCGAAGTTCAGTTTCATGGAGCGCTTCCTGCCGCACCTGGCGATGCTGCGCGCCTGCGGCCGCGAGGTGGTGGTGTGCGGCGACTGGAACATCGCCCACCGCGAGATCGACCTGAAGAACTGGAAGGGCAACCGCAAGAACTCCGGCTTCCTGCCGGAAGAGCGCGCCTGGCTGTCGGTGCTGTTCGACGAGCAGGGCTGGGTGGATGTCTATCGCCGCCTGCATCCGGAAAGCACCGACGAGTGCTACACATGGTGGTCCAACCGCGGCCAGGCCTGGGCCAAGAACGTGGGCTGGCGCATCGACTACCAGATCGCCACGCCCGGCATCGCCGACACCGCCCACGCCACCACCGTGTGGAAGACCACCCGCTTCTCGGATCATGCGCCGTTGACGGTGGATTACGACTTCACCCCCTGAGCGGAAAGCCCTTCTCGCGCGTCTGGAATATTCCGTTGGCCTGTCTATGATTGCGATATAGCCCCACTTCATGGGGCAGCGTCCGCATCGCGAGGTCCCCAATGGTGAATATCCGCCGCCCGCAGCGCACAAACCTCCACACCTCTTCCCGCCAGCGCATCGCGGCCAGAGTGCCGCTAGACGCGCATCGCCAGACGCCCGGTCCGACACCCCGCCGCTGAGAGCAGCGCAACATGGACAGCTCGATGGCACGGCCGCCCAACGGAGCGGCCGGGGATGAAGATTTCGCCTTCGCCCCTGAAGAGGACACCCAGGCAACGGCGGAAACCCCGACCGCTCATCGCCTGCGTGTGCTCTCGGTGGATGACGACGCCAGTTTCCAGCGCACCCTGAGCTACGCCCTGGCGCGCTACCGCTACCAGGGCCATGCGGTGGAACTGCTCACCGCCAGTTCGGCGGCGGAAGGCGCACGCGTTCTCGCCGGCGACCGCGACATCGCGGTCGTGCTGCTGGACGTGGTGATGGAGTCGGACGACGCCGGCCTGCGCCTGGTGAAGAGCCTGCGCGAGGTCATCGGCAACGCCGAGATCCGCATCGTGCTGCTCACCGGCCAGCCCGGCATGGCGCCGATGCAGACAGCGCTCGACCGGCTGGACATCAACGACTACTGGCTGAAGACCGAGCTCACCACCGAGCGCCTCTACGGCGTGCTCACCAGCGCGCTGCGCGCCTGGGAACAGTTGATCGCCCTCAGCCGCGCCCGCCGCGGGCTGCAGATGATCGTCGAAGCCAGCAGCAGCCTGATCCACGCCCGCAGCCTGCAGGAGTTCTCCACCCGCGTGGTGCAGGAACTGGCGCGGCTGCTCGGCCTCACACCAGAAGGCATCGTCTGCGTGCAGGAGGGCAGCGACGGCGATCCGCTGTCCGCCACCATCGTCGGTGCCGCAGGCCGCTTCGGCCAGCTCATCGCCAGCCAGCTCTCGGTGCTGGAAGAAGGCCGCATCCGCAGCCTGCTGTCGCGCGCACTGGAAGAGCACCGCAACATCGAGGACGACACCGGCCAGGTGCTCTACTTTCCCGGCGGCACAGAAGGGCCGCACGGCGCCACCTATCTCGCCACCCGCCGGCCGCTGGACTCCACCGAGCATGAGTTGCTGCGGGTGTTCGCCAGCAACATCAACGCCGGCCTGGTCTCCATCGCCCTCGTCAGCCGGCTGGACCGCATGGCCTTCGAAGACGAGTTGCTCCGCATGCCCAACACCAACTCGCTGGTGCGTGTGCTGGAGGAATTCCTCGCCGTACCGCCACCGCGCGACCATGCGCTGCTGCTGATCGACCTCGACCAGTATTCCGAGAGTTGCCTGTCGCTGGGCATTTCCCAGGGCGACCAGTTGCTGCGCCGGATGGCCAACCGCCTGCGCCGGCGCTTTCCCTCGCCAGCGGTGGTCGCCCGCCTGCATGACGACACCTTCGGCATCCTAGGCCCCGGCGCCATGCTGGGCATGGAGTGCGTCAGCCACCTGGAAGCGGAAGACCCGGACGACCCCGACTTCCCGCCCTTCATCAGCGTCTGCGCGGCCCGCATCGACCTCGACCGCTACACCGGCTCAGCCCGCTCGGCGATGGCGGTCGGCTCCCTGCTGCTGAAGCAGGCGCGACGCCACGGCCTGAGCCAGATCATCGGCTACGAGGCCGGCATGGAAGTCGCCGCCGACAAACGCTACACCCTGTCCCACGACCTCTACCACGCCCTGCGCGGCGACGAGATCCACATCGCCCTGCAGCCGCAGGTGGATCTCAGCAGCGGCCGGGTGGTGGGCGCCGAGGCGCTGGCGCGCTGGACCAAACGCGACGGCACCAGCATTCCACCCGTCGATTTCATCCCGATGGCCGAAGCCAATGGCCTCATCGTGCCGCTGGGCCGGCGCATCGTCGAACTCGCCTGTATCGCCCTGGCCAAGATGGCTTCGGCCGGCTTCGGCAACATTCCGGTGGCGGTCAACGTATCCGCGCTGCAACTGGCCCGCGACGGCTTCCTCAACGATCTGCGCAACACGGTGGAACTGCACGGCCTCGCGCCCTCGATGCTGGAGATCGAAGTCACCGAATCCATCGCCATGGACGAACGCACCGGCACCAGCCACGTACTGGAACAGCTGCGCGACGCCGGCTTCCCGCTCGCCATCGACGACTTTGGCACCGGCTACTCGTCCCTCTCCTACCTGCGCAGCCTGCCTGCCACCACACTGAAGATAGATCGCAGCTTCGTGCATGAGATCGGCAATACGCCAGAACGGCTGGCGATCGCCGACATGATCATCCGCCTCGGCCACCGTTTCGACGTACGGTTGGTCGCCGAAGGGGTGGAAACCGCCGCCCAGCGCGACTGGCTGGCCGCCCGCGGCTGTCATCTGGCCCAGGGCTACCTGTTCGGCCGGCCGCAGCCGCTGCCTGACCTGCTTGCCACGCTACGGGGATGGCAAGCGAATCCCTAGCCGGCGTGCCGGCATCCCAGGCGCCGCCCATGTCTCTCACCCGCCTGTGGCTGGTCCGCCGACGGCTGGCCACCCTGCTGCTGCCCTGGATTCTGGTCTTCGGCTTCGGTACGCCGCTGATCTGGTACGACCTGCGACAAACGCTCTACACCCCACTGCTGCGCGCCCAGGCAGATGCCCTAACCGAGGGCAACCAGGTGCTGGCGCGCAGCCTGGCGACGCTGCGGCGCGACATCCAGTTCCTCGGCGACTTCTTCACCCACCTGCCCGGCAACGGCTTCGCCGACGGCCCACTGCAATTGCAGCTGTTCCGCAGCTTCGCCGAAAGCTCCAGCTACTACGACCAGGTACGCTGGATAGACGAAACCGGCATGGAGCGCATACGCGTCAACTACAAGGCGCAACGCAGCGAAGTCGTGCCCGAGAACGAACTGCAGAACAAGGCCGACCGCCCCTACTTCGCCGAAACCATGCAGCTCGAGGCGGGCGGCATCTACTACTCGCCACTGGATCTCAACATCGAGCACGGAGCCATCGAGTATCCGCTGCAGCCCACGCTGCGGGTCGCCACCCCGGTGTTCGAAGGCGCCAACAAGCACGGCCTCGTCATCCTCAACTACCACGCCGAACGTCTGCTGGAACGGCTGATGCCCATCGGCCTGCAGCAGGGGCTGGAAATCCAGCTCATCAACCAGGCCGGCTACTGGCTGCTCCATCCCGATCCACAGATGAGCTGGGGCTGGCAGGTAAACCGGCCCGAGAACAGCCTGGCACGCGCCCTGCCGCAGCTGTGGCAGCAGATGCAGGAAAGCGACCAAGGCACTTACCGCGACGACAACGGCATCTGGAGCTATGTCACCTTCAGCGCCAGCGGCGACGCCGCCCCCGGCGCCAGCCAGCGCAGCGCAGCGCTCACCTGGCGGCTGCTGGTGCGCATCCCGGAACCGGCGCTGGAGGCAGTCACCGCCCGCAGCAAACTCACCTTCAGCCTGTTCGTGCTGCTGGCCATGGCGGTCACCTTCGGCCTCTCCGCCCGCCTCGCCCTCGCCATGCGCGCCGAGGAAGAAAAGGGCATCGCCCTGGCCAGCAGCAACACCGCCCTGCAGCACTCCCTGGAAAACCTGCGGGCGGTGCAGGAAGACCTCGCCCGCGCCGACAAGCTGTCATCCCTCGGCCTGATGGTGGCCGGCGTCGCCCATGAGCTGAACACCCCGCTGGGCAGCGCGATGATGGCGCTGAGCACCGCGCGGCAGGAGCTGAGGCAACTGGAAGAGCGCATGCAGTCCGGGCTGCGCAAGTCCGACCTCGCCACCTTCCTCGCCAACTGCGGCGAAGGCATGGAACTGGCCGCCCGCGCGGTAGACCGGGCCGGCTCGCTGGTGCGCCGCTTCAAGCAGACCGCCATAGACCGCACGACCATGGAACGCCGCAACTTCGTGCTCGCCGAAACCCTGGTGGACGCTGACCACCGCCTGCACAAATGGGACCGCAGCCTGCCGGTCAGCCTCACCATGGAGCTGGACCCGGCCATCGAGATGGACAGCTACCCCGGCCCGCTCGGCCAGGTCGTCTCCAACCTGATCGAGAACGCGCTGGTGCATGGCTTCCCCGACAACCGCGCCGGCAACCTCACCATACGCGCCGAACCGGAGGGTGAGGACGGCGTCCGCCTCACCGTCACCGACACTGGCGTCGGCATCCCAGCCGAGGTGCAGACACAGATCTTCGACCCCTTCTTCACCACCCGCCGCCATGACGGCGGCACCGGCCTGGGGCTGCATGTGGTCTATCAGATCGTCACCGAACTGCTGGGCGGGCGCATCGAAGTCAGCAGCAAAAACGGTGGCAGCACCGACTCCGGCACCGTCTTCACCCTGCACCTGCCGCGCACCGCGCCAGCCGCGCCGCCGCGCCCGCCCGCGGCCTGAGCCAATTTGCCTTCGACCGGGATTTGGGATTAGCGTTGACCCGCCCTCGCGCCCCGCCGCGAATGTCATAGCACCCCCACGGAGGCTTCAATGAGCGAAACCACGCACCCCTCGAAGGACAAACTCGTTTCCGATCTCAAGGTCGTCGTCGCCGATGCCGAAGAGCTGCTGAAACTGACCGCCGATCAGGCTGGCGACAAGCTCCACGACGTTCGCGGCCGTATCGGCGAACGGCTCGCCGGCGCCAAGGTGCGCATCGCCGAAGCCGAAGCCGCGCTGGTGGAAAAGACCAAGCAGGCCGCCCACGCCACCGACGACTATGTACACGCCCACCCCTGGCAATCCGTCGGCGTCGCCGCCGGCGTCGCTTTCCTGCTCGGCCTGCTGGTCAGCCGCCGCTGAACCGGCGCATGAGCGAATCCCGACGGCCGCGCCTGGCTGACAGCCTGCGCGGCATCCTCGATGCCGGGCTGCACGCAGTGCAGACCCGGCTCGAACTTCTGGGCGTCGAACTCCAGGAGGAAAAGCTCCGGCTGGCCGCACTGCTGCTCAACACCGTGCTCGCCGCCGTGCTGCTGGGCTTCGGCCTCGTCTTCCTGGTGATCTTCCTCACCGTGCTGCTGTGGGACGACTACCGCCTGCTCGCCCTCGGCCTCGCCACCGCCATCCTGATCGGCGGCGGCCTGTTCACCGCGGCCAATGCCGCCCGCGAACTGCGCCGCGACAGCAAACTGTTCTCCGCCAGCCTCGCCGAACTCCGCCGCGACCGCGCAGCGCTGCAGCGCGAGGAGTGAGTCGCGCATGGTGAAACCCGCATGAGCCCGCAGATGGTCGAGCTGGCGCTGCGCAAGCAGCGGCTGCAGATACGCGCCGAAGCGCAGCGGGAAGAAATGATGGAGCGGCTGGCCGGCGTCGAATCCGCCCTGGACACGGTGGACCGGGTGCGCGATCAGCTGGACTGGGCCAAGGAGAAGGCGCCGCTGCTGTCCGGCGCCGCGCTGCTCTTGCTGCTGGCCCGCCCGCGCCGCACCTGGTGGCTGGTACGGCGGGCCTGGGTGGGCTGGATGCTGTTCAGGCGGGTGCGCGGCGGTTCGGCCGCGCCCCTGATTCCGGTACTGCTCAGCCTGTTCAGTCGTTGGCGCGCTTCTCGGGCAACACGAGGTTGAGCAGCACCGCGAACACGCCGCACAAGCTCACACCCTGCAGCACGAAGCTGCCGATCGAAAAGCCGAAACCACCGATGCCCAGCACCAGCACGGTGGAAACGATGACGAGGTTGCGCGGCTCTTCCAGGTCGGTACGCGCGGCGATCAGCGTCTTAAGGCCGATGGCGGCGATGGAGCCGAACAGCAGGATCATGATGCCGCCCATCACCGGCGCCGGAATGGACTGCAGCACCGCGTTGAACTTGCCGACGAAGGCCATCGCCACCGCGAACACCGCCGCCCAGGTCATGATCACCGGGTTGAAGTTGCGCGTCAGCGTCACCGCGCCGGTCACTTCCGCATAGGTGGTCACCGGCGGGCCGCCGACCATGCCGGCGAACAGCACGCCCAGTCCGTCGCCCGCCAGGGTGCGATGCAGGCCCGGCTCGCGGGTGTAGTCGCGGCCGGTAACGCCCCCCACCGCGATCACGTTGCCGACGTGCTCAATCGCCGGCGCCAGCGCCACCGGCAGCATGAACAGCACCGCCGCCAGCTCGAAGCTGGGGGTGACGAAGTGCGGCAGCGCAATCCACGGCGCATTGGCGATCCTGGAGAAATCCACGTCGCCCATCAACGCCGCCAGCACGTAGCCGGTGCCGACACCGAGCAGGATAGGCACCAGCCGCAGGATGCCGCGGGCGAAGATGGCCGCCGCCATGGTGGTGCCCAGCGAAACCACCGCCAGCAGCAGCGCTTGATCGCGCGCCATCAGCGTGAGCTTGCCGTCGCCGCTCAGGCCCATCGCCATGTTTACCGCCACGCCGGCCAGCGCAAGGCCGATCACCATGATGATGGGGCCGATGACCACCGGCGGCATCAGCCGGTGCACCACCTGCGCGCCGTAGCGCTTCACCAGGCCGGCGAAGGCAAAGTAGGCCAGGCTGACGCAGGCCAGCGCGCCCATGGTGGCCGACATGCCCCAGGTCTGCATCGAGTAGATGATGGGCGCGATGAAGGCAAAGCTGGAGCCGAGGAAAATGGGCACCTGGCGCCGCGTCAGCGCCTGGAACAGCAGGGTGCCGACACCGGCGCCCAGCAGCGCCATGCTCGGATTCAGGCCGGTGAGCAGCGGCACCAGCACCAGGGCGCCGAAGGCCACGAACAGGATTTGCGCACCGGCCACCGCCTGGCGCCACGCCGGAGCCGCCGGCGCAGTTGCGTTCTCACGCATGGTTGAGCTCCCCGCCGCAGGCGGAAGTTATGGATAAGGGTTGAGCTTTCATACGGGCAGCCGCCCTATCAAAGGCAACATGGCGAACAGCCGGATACTCCGCCGGCCACGTTCCGCCTGGCGAACCAGGAGCCAGCGCGCAACCGGAGCCTGACGCCACCGGCACGCCCGCCGCGAACAGCAACAGCCGCCATGCCGGCGGCCGCGCTCAATTCATCTTGGTGCCGAAGATCTTGTCGCCGGCGTCGCCGAGGCCGGGAATGATGTAGCCCTGCTCGTTGAGGTGGCTGTCTATGCTGGCGGTGAAGATCTCCACCTCCGGATGCGCCGCCGCCATGCGGGCGATGCCCTCCGGCGCCGCCACCAGCACTAGCGCACGCACCTGGCTACACCCGTTGCGCTTGAGCATGTCCACCGTCGCCACCATGGAACCGCCGGTAGCCAGCATCGGATCGATGATCAGCGCCATGCGCTCGCCCAGGTGGCCGACGAACTTCTCGAAGTAGGGCGCCGGCTGCAGGGTTTCCTCGTCGCGGGCGATGCCGACCACGCTCACCTTGGCGCTGGGGATCATGTCCAGCACGCCGTCCAGCATGCCCAGGCCAGCACGCAGGATGGGCACCACCGTCACCTTCTTGCCCTTGATCTGCTCCACCTCCACCGGGCCGGCCCAGCCGGCGATGGTCACCGTTTCCAGCGGAAAGTCCTTGCACGCCTCATAGGCCAGCAGGCGCGCCAGTTCGGCGGTGAGCTCGCGGAATTTCTTGGTGCTGATGTCAGCCTCGCGCATGAGGCCGATCTTGTGTCGCACGAGCGGATGGTCGATCTGGTGAATGGGCATCGGGAGCGGTCCAGTAAGGGTCGCCGCAGTTTACTACCGACTCCCGCGCCGCCGGCATGGCTTCTGCCGCACTGGGATAAAATGCGCGCCTTCCGCAAATATCCCCGCGCACGGCCCAGCGCCCGCGCCGCCCGCCGCCATGTCCACCGACCTGAACGCCCTCCGCCTCATCCTCGCCGAAGCCGATTGCCTCGCCTCCCCGCAGACGGTGGAGCAGGCGCTGGACCGCATGGCGGACGAGATCACCTCCCGCCTGGCCGACAGCAATCCGCTGGTCTACACGGTGATGAACGGCGGCCTGATCTTCGCCGGCCGCCTGCTCACCCGCCTGCCCTTCCCGCTGGAAACCGCCTACCTGCACGCCAGCCGCTACGGCCACGCGCTGCAGGGCACGCTGCTGGACTGGCGGGTGCGCCCCACGCAGGATCTGCGCGGCCGTAGCGTGCTGGTGCTGGACGACATCCTGGACGAAGGCCACACCCTGGCCGCCATCGTCGACCACCTGAAGAACGAAGGCGCGCAGGAAGTACTCACAGCGGTACTGGTGCACAAGGACCACACGCGCAAGGCCTACCCCGGCATGCGCGCCGACTTCACCGGCGTGGACGTGGCCGACCGCTTCCTGTTCGGCTGCGGCATGGACTACAAGGGCTACTGGCGCAACGCGCCCGGCATCTACGCGGTAAAGGGACTCTGAGGGAGCGAACAAGCATGCTGATCACCTTCCATTCCGACGAAAGCGCCGACGTCATCATGTTCGGCGACGCCGCCAAGGCGCTGCTCACCATCCTTGGCAAGGACCCGCAGGACAGCAAAGGCATCGTCACCGTCGAACAGCTGCCGGGCGCCATCGCCAGCCTGCGCGCCGCCATCGACGAAGACCGCGCCCGCCAGTCCCGGCAGGGCGAACCGGACGAAGAAGCCGCCAAGGAACAGGGCCAGACCGGCATGGCTGCACCGGTCGGCCTCGCCCAGCGCGGCTGGCCGCTGCTGGAAATGCTGGAGCGCTCCTCCGGCGCCGGCGTGCCGGTGACCTGGGGCAGCTGAATCCGCCGCCGTGGGCACGCCCTGCAGGCAGCCCGCGGCGAACATCCCTCAGCGGCTGCCCCGCCGCGATGCTGCCTGCTCGGCGACATAAGCCTCGATCTGCGCCTGCGTCACGCTGCCCTTGCCGGCGCTGTCGATCTCGCCGAAGTGGCGATGGACGAAGGGCATGCCGGCCTTCGCCTCCTCCGCGCTGAGGCTGCCGTCGCGGTTCGTGTCCGCCACCGCGAAGCGCTCCTGCAGGCGCTCCTTCATCCGCGCCGCTCCCTCCTGGCCAGCGGGCTCCGCCGCCCTTGCCCCGGTGGCCGCCATGCCGGCACCCAAACCCAGCAGCGCCGCCAGCGCCACGCCTGAAATCATCCGCTTCATGTTCCGCTCCTTGTCCTGATGCGCGCGCCAGCTCAACGGCTGGGGCAGGTGATGGTGTTGCCGCCGGCGTCGTAGCAGGTGGCGCTGCGCGACCAGCCGCTGTCCTTGCTGTAGCTGGAGCTGCTCTGCACCGAATTGCCGGTGGTGGCGCTGGTCGCCGAGGTGCTGCGACTTTGGCTGATGTTGCCGTCGGCATCCCGGCTGGCGCTGCCGCTGCTGGCTACGCTGCCGCGCGCGTTGCTGGCCGCCACGCTGCTGTCGTGGCTGGCGCTGCCGTCGGCCGAGCGGCTGTTCTGCGCACTGCGCGCGCCGCTACCGCCTTCCGCGCTAGACCAGCTACGGCTGCGCTGGCCGCTGCGGTTGCCGGCGCCATCGCCCTGCCGCGCATGCTGACGCACCATGCTGCCGCCCTTGGGCCCGGTGACTTCGCGCGAGCCAACAACACCAGCGGCCTGGGTCGGCAACGCAAGCGCAGCGGCCAGCAGCAGCGCGGCCAGCATGCCGCCAGCGCGCAAGGATTGAAGATGAGATGCCATGGGGAACGCTCCTGATCGCAATGCCCGCCGCACGGCGCGCCGGGCTGTCCGCACTCTAGGGAGGCGGGAGCGCCGCCGGGTTACCCGGAAACCCCGCTTCATTACCGGCGATTACCGGCCTCCGCACTGGTAATCGCCGGTAACCGAAGCCACTGCGCTGGGCCGCAGGCGCCGCAGCTAAGATGGCGCCGGTGATTTGACCAAGGGAGAACGCAGTGGAGGAAGCCGGCAAGCTGCTGGTGGTGGACGACGAAGCCGAACTGCGCGCGCTGCTGGCCCGCTACCTCGGCGGCCGTGGCTACCGGGTGCGCGAGGCGGCCGACACCACGGCCATGGACCGCCTGCTGGAGCGCGAGCATTTCGACGTGCTGGTGCTGGACCTGATGCTGCCGGGCGAAGACGGCCTCGCCGCCTGCCGCCGGCTGCGCGCCAACGGCGACGCCATCCCCATCCTGATGCTGACCGCCCGCGGCGACCCGGTGGACCGCATCATCGGCCTGGAGACCGGCGCCGATGACTACCTGCCCAAGCCCTTCGAGCCGCGCGAACTGCTCGCCCGCATCCAGTCCCTGATCCGCCGCCAGCGCCTGCTCGGCGCCCAGGCCCATCGCCAGCCGGAAGTCGAGGTCCGCATCGGCCGCTACCGGCTGGACGGCGACCGCCGGCAACTGCTGGATGGCGAGCAGCTGATCCCGCTGGCCGCCGGCGAGTTCGACCTGCTGCAGGCCCTGGCCGCCAACCGCGGCCGCGCGCTGGGCCGCGACCGCCTGGTGAGCCTGGCCGACGGCCCCGGCGCCGCCATCAACGACCGCAGCATAGACGTGCGCATCCTGCGCCTGCGCCGCGCCATCGAGGACGACCCGGCCAATCCGCGTCACCTGCTCACCGTGCGCGGCAAGGGCTACATGCTCGCCGCCGAACCGAAATGAACTCACGGGTGATGGCTGCCGGCCGCCTCGCTCGCCAGCCACCTGCCTCCGCCACGAACGCAACATGACCCGCCGCCCCTACCGCCTGTTCGGCCGCAACGCGCTGCTGCTCGCCGCCCTCATCATCGTCGGCCAGATCCTGGGCGCACTGGTGTTCTACTTCTTCGTCCAGCAGCCGCGCAACGAGCGCTACGCCGAAGCCCTGGCGGAGAACGCCGCCGCCGTCGCCAGTGCGCTGCAGGCGTTGGATGGCGAATCACGCAGGCGCTTCGTCACCGCCTTCAATGCCGATACCGGGCAGCAGCGCGACACCGCCGCCCTCTCCGCCCGTCCGCTGGAGCGGCTGATGCTGCGCCAGGTCTCCAGGCAACTGGCGCAGCACGGCATCGAAGCCCTGTGGCGGGAAGACAGCGGCGGCACGCTCTACCTGCGGCTGACGCTGGACGGCGAGGACTACTGGCTGGCCAGCCGCGGCCCCTTCCGCCGCCAGACCATACCCGGCGCCGCGCTGCTGGCCTGGATGCTGGGCGGCGGCCTGGCGCTGCTGGGCGCCTTCCTCATCCAGCGCCGGCTGGACCGCCCGCTGCGCGCCCTCGCCGACGCCGCCCGCAGCCTGGGCGACGGCCGCCGCCCGCCGCCGCTGGCGGAGGAAGGGCCGGAGGAAATCCGCAGCGTGGGCCGCGCCTTCAACCAGATGAACGCCGCGCTGGCCGAAGCCGAGCGCGAGCGGGTGCTGATGCTGGCCGGCGTTTCCCATGACCTGCGCACGCCGCTGGCCAAGCTGCGGCTGGCGGTGGAACTGAGCGGCGACACCGACACGCCCGGCCTGCCCGCCGACATGGCGCGCCATTGCCGGCAGATCGACGCCATCATCGACCAGTTCCTCGACTTCGCCCGCAGCGACGACGGCGAGCCGCCGCGCCATACCGACATCGCCGCGCTGCTGCGCGAAGCCCTGGCCGCGGCCGGCGGCGAGGCCTTCCAGCTCGAACTCCAACCCGGCTTGCCGGCGCTGATGCTGCGCCGCCGGGCCATGCTGCGCCTGCTGGGCAACCTCCTCGGCAACGCCCTGCATCACGGCGCGCCAGATTTCGTGCTGCGCGCCGGCTGCGAAGGCGGCGAACTGCGCATCGCGGTGCTGGACCGCGGCCCCGGCATTCCGCCCGCCGAGGCCGAGGCGCTGATGCGCCCCTTCGCCCGCGGCTCGGATGCCCGTGGCGGCCCGCCGGGTGCCGGCCTGGGGCTGGCCATCGTCGATCGCATCGCCCGCCTGCACGGCGGCAGCCTGGCGCTGCTGCCGCGCGAGGGCGGCGGCCTGGAAGCCCGCCTCGGCCTGCCGCTGGACGCACTCGACGCCAAGGGCACGCAAGCGGTCGACTCCGCCACAAGCCGCTGATCGGCGCGGCCATCCGCCACCAGACCAGGCCGAATCCCGATCCGGGCTAGAATCGTGGCCCGCCCGCCTCGCGGGCATGTTCCAGACGGACCGAGATGCGCCTGCTGCTCGTCGAAGACGACCCGATGATAGGCGCGGGCGTGCAACGCGGCCTGCGCCAGGAAGGCTATGCGGTGGACTGGGTGCGTGACGGCAGCTCCGCACTCGCCGCCATCGCTGCCGCCCCGGGCGGCGAAGCCCCCTACGAACTGGTGCTGCTGGACCTCGGCCTGCCGGGCAAGGACGGCATCACCGTGCTCAACGAGCTGCGCCACGGCGGCAACCCGCTGCCGGTGCTGGTGCTCACCGCCCGCGACACCGTCGCCGAGCGCGTCCGCGGCCTGGATGCCGGCGCCGACGACTACCTCGTCAAACCCTTCGACCTGGACGAACTCTCCGCCCGCGTGCGCGCCCTGCTGCGCCGGGGCGGCAGCCGCGCCACGCCGCTGCTGCGCCAGGCCGGGCTGGTGGTCGATCCCGCCAGCCATGCGGTGAGCGTGGATGGCGAGCCGGTGAAGCTCTCCGCCCGCGAATTCGCCCTGCTGCAAGCCCTGCTCGCCCAGCCCGGCAAGCCGCTGTCCCGTGCCCAGCTGGAGGAAAGGCTGTACGGCTGGGGCGAGGAAGTGGAGAGCAATGCGGTGGAAGTGCACATCCACGCCCTGCGCCGCAAGCTGGGCGCCGAGCGCATCCGCAACCTGCGCGGCGTCGGCTGGTTCATCCCGGTGGACGCATGATCCAGCCCCGCTCCCTGCGCCATCAGCTGCTGCTGTCGCTGCTCGGCGCCATCCTCGGCGTCTTCCTGCTCGGCAGCCTCGCCACCTACCACACCACCCGCGGCGAGGTGGACGAGATCATGGACTACCACCTGCGCCAGCTCGCCCTGTCGCTGCGCGCGCCACTGCCCGGCCCGCAGCCCGAGCCTTCGCTGGGGCCGGACGACCAGCTGTTCGACATGGTCATCCAGATCTGGGACGGCCAGGGCCTGCGCCTCTACCTCTCGCGCCCGCACACCGCCCTGCCCGACCGCGCCCAGCTCGGCTATGCCACCGTGCCCACCTCCGAGGGCAACTGGCGCACCTATTCGCTGATGATGGGCAGCCGGGTGGTGCAGGTAGCCCAGCCGATGTCGCACCGCGACCGCCTCGCCGCCGCCGCCGCGCTGCGCACCCTCACCCCGCTGCTGCTCATCCTGCCGCTGATGGGCGGGCTGATCTGGTACCTGGTCGGCCGCGGCCTGCGCCCGCTGGAGCGGCTGGCCCACGCGGTGGGCGCGCGCCGGCCGGACAGCATGGCGCCGCTGGCCGCCGAAGGCGTGCCGGAGGAGGCGCGGCCGCTGGTGCAAGCCCTCAATGGCCTGCTCGGCCGCCTCGACCAGGCGATGACCAACCAGCGCGCCTTCGTCGCCGATGCCGCCCACGAACTGCGCACCCCGCTGGCCGCGCTGCAACTGCAGTTGCAGCTCACCGAGCGGGCGGAGAACGAGGACGAACGCCGCGCCGCCCTCGCCGACCTGCGCCTGGGCCTGCAGCGCTCCACCCGGGTGGTGCAGCAGCTGCTGACGCTGGCGCGGCAGTCGCCCGAAGGCGGCAGCGCCGCGGTGCGCACCGGCGTGGATCTGGTCGAACTCGCCGGGCTGGTCATCGCCGAACAGCAGCCGCTGGCCGAAGCCCGCGGCATAGACCTCGGCGCCGACGTGCTGGAGGCTGGCGCGCTTGCCCTGGGCGAGCGCGAAGCCCTGCGCACCCTGCTCGGCAACCTGGTGGACAACGCCACCCGCTACACCCCGGCCGGCGGCAAGGTGGATGTGAGCGTGCTGGCCGGCGACGGCCGCGTCTGGCTGGAAGTGGCCGACAGCGGCCCCGGCATTCCGGCCGAGGAGCGCGAACGGGTGCTGGACCGCTTCTACCGCCGCGCCGGCGAAACCGAAGCCGGCAGCGGCCTCGGCCTGGCCATCGTCAAGACCATCGCCGACAGCCACCAGGCCACGCTGGTGCTGGACGAAGCCCCCGCCGGCGGCCTGCGGGTGCGGGTCGGCCTACCGCCCGCCAGCGCTGCCGAAGCGGCGGGTAACACATCCGGTAACACCTCGGAATCCAGGTCTTAAGTCTGGCTTAAGTCGGCCTCTCCTAAGGTAGTGCCCACAGCGGAACCTTCCGCTGGCAAGGCTCCACAGCGAGCCCCCGAGCAACACCCAGGAGATGAGCATGCAAGACCGCAGCCTGCGCGCCACCAGCGCCGCTTCCGCCCTGATCCTCGCCCTTGCCGGCGCCTTCGCCAGCGAGGCCTATGCCGAGCCGGCCACCCCGCCGCGCGCCGCGCCGGCCACCATCGCCCTGCCCGCCTTCGACACCATCGTCCAGCGCGTCGGCCCGGCGGTGGTGAACATCAGCACCGAAGGCACCACGCGCACCTCCAACGCCATGCCCGGCCTCAGCCCGGACGACCCCTTCTACGAATTCTTCCGCCGCTTCGGCCCGCAGGCCGGTCCGCAGGGCGAGCAGCCCACCCGCAGCCAAGGCTCCGGCTTCATCGTCAGCGCCGATGGCATCGTGCTCACCAACGCCCACGTGGTCGAAGGCGCCAACGAAGTCACGGTGAAACTCACCGACAAGCGCGAGTTCAAGGCCAAGGTGCTGGGCGTGGACAAGCCCACCGACGTCGCCGTGCTGAAGATAGACGGCAGGAACCTGCCGACCGTGCCGCTGGGCGATCCGCAGAAATCCCGCGTCGGCGACTGGGTGCTGGCCATCGGCTCGCCCTTCGGCTTCGAGAACTCGGTCACCGCCGGCATCATCTCGGCCAAGTCGCGCTCCCTGCCCAACGAAGGCTACGTGCCCTTCCTGCAGACCGACGTCGCCATCAACCCGGGCAACTCAGGCGGACCGCTGCTGAACCTCAACGGCGAAGTGGTGGGCATCAACTCGCAGATCTACTCCCGCTCCGGCGGCTACCAGGGCGTGTCCTTCGCCATTCCGATCGACGTCGCCGCCGGCGTGCGCGACCAGATCGTCGCCCACGGCAAGGTCACCCGCGGCCGCATCGGCGTGGCGGTGCAGGATCTCAACCAGGCACTGGCGGAATCCTTCGGCCTCAAGAACGCCGGCGGCGCGCTGGTGAGTTCGGTGGAGAGCGGCGGCCCCGGCGAGAAGGCCGGCCTCAAGGTCGGCGACGTGATCCTGGAGCTGAACGGCGACAAGGTCGCCAGCTCCGCCGACCTGCCACCGCGGGTGGCCGCCATCCGCCCCGGCACCAGCGCCAAGCTGAAGGTGTGGCGCAAGGGCGAGAGCCGCGACCTGGAGATCAAGATCGGTGAGTTCGCCGACGAATCGACCGTCGCCAGCGCTGGCGGCAAGGCCGACCAGGGCCGCCTCGGCCTGGCGGTGCGCGCCCTGTCGCCCGACGAACGGCGCCAGGTGGAAGCCAGCGGACTGGTGGTGATGGACGTGGCCGGCCCGGCCGCCCGCGCCGGCATCCGCCGCGGCGATCTCATCCTGTCGCTCAACGGCCAGCCGGTGGAAACCGTCGAACAGCTGCGCGCCCTGGTGTCCAAGGCGGGCAAGCACATCGCCCTGCTGGTGCAACGCGACGACGCCAGAATCTTCGTTCCGGTGGAACTGGGTTGAAATTCTGCAACCCAATCCCCATCTAATCGATCGACCTGAAAACGCAGCCTAGAACGAGACCCGAGATGAAGATCCGCAAACTCGCCCTTCCCGCCGCGCAAACGGCGCGCGGCAAGACCGACCAGCTCGACAACGAGGTCGTCGGCGCCTTCCTCCAGGCCAGCTCGACCGCACTCGACGTCGCCACCCCGGCCAAGCCGCGCAAGCGCAGCAAGAAAGCCGACGGCAGCGAAAGCTCGCGCTCCGGCGCGCTGGCGCTGGCCGCCACCCTGCTGGGCATCACCCTGGCCGCGCCGGCCCCGGCCATCGCCGCCCGCAACAACCACTACCCGCTGATCGTGACCCCGCTGCAGTCCAGCGCCGGCGGCCAGGAAGAGATCGAGCAGGTGCGCGTAGGCATTTTTGATACCGCCGGCCAGCGCCTGCTGCACGCCCAGGTACACGGCCGCAGCAAGCTGGGCGCCCTGCCCCCGGGCGAATACACGGTGGAAGTCAGCAGCGCCGCTGGCTCCACCACCCACCAGGTCAAACTCGGCCCCGGCCAGCGCGGCATCGTCCGCTACGGCGGCCAGCCGCCAGCGCAAGCCCAGGCCTGAGAGCCAAGGGGCGGCACTCCCGACCCCACAGGGAGAAAAGGCCGGCGCACCTTCGGGTGCGCCGGCCTTTTTTGTGCGTCCGCACGGCTCAGAGGGATGAAAGATCACTGCCGCCCGCTCACCCCGTCGCCATCTCCCGCCCCCGCACCCACAAGCGCCAGGCCAGCGCACTGGCCCACATCGACCCCGCCACCGCGACCATCATCGGCAGTGGCGAACCGCCCACGCCGTGGCCCACCGCCACCCCCAGCACCGCCCCCAGCCCCATCTGCAGGAAGCCCATCAGCGAGGCGGCGGCACCCGCCATGTGCGGGTAGGCGGAGAGTGCGATCGCGGTGGCATTGGGCAGCGACAGCCCGGTCGAACAGGTGATGAACCACATCGGCACCATCAGCGCCAGCGGATGGTCGATGCCGAACAGCGGCGGCAGCATCAGCGCCACGCCGGATACCGCACCCAGCAGCACGCCGTGGCGCAGCAGCCGGCCCGGCCCGACGCGGCGGGAGTAGCGGCCGGACAGCACCGTGCCCAGCATGAAGCCGGTGACATTGCAGCCGAAGGCCAGGCCCATGCCCTGCGGCGAGAAGCCGTAGTGGTCGATGAAGACAAAGGCGGCACCGGAGATGAAGGCGAACAGCCCGGCATAGCCGAAGCCATTGACCATCACCACGCCACGGTAGAGGCGGTCCGCCAGCAGCGAACGGTAATTGGCGATGATGTTGCGCGGCTGCAGCGCCAGCGGATCGAGATGGCGGTTGGTCTCGGTCAGCATGCGCCAGACGAAGATCACCTGGATCGCCGAGAAGGCGGTGAGGAAGGCGAAGGTGGAACGCCAACCGAAAGCCACCGTCAGCCAACCGCCGAACAAGGGCGCCAGCAAGGGCGCCAGCGCCATCGCCGCCGACATGTAGGACAGCATCCGCGCCGCCTCTTGCGGCCCATACAGATCGCGCACGATGGCCCGCCCCAGCACCGGCCCGGCACAGGCCGCCAGCGCCTGCACGAAGCGCGCCCCCACCAGCCCGCCGATGGACGGCGCCAGCATGCAGGCGGCGGAAGCGCCCACGTAGACCAGCATGGACACCAGCAGCACCGGCCTGCGGCCGTAACGGTCCGACACCGGGCCGAGAACGAGCTGGCCGAAACCGAAGCCGATCAGGTAGGCAGAGAGGGTGAGCTGGGCCCCGGCGGAGTCCGTACCCAGCGCCGCGGCAATGGAGGGCAGCGCCGGCAGGTAGAAGTCGGTGGACAGCGGGCCGATGGCGACCAGGCTGGTGATGAGGATGGCGAATGCGGCAGTGGGATGATTCATGCCTGAATTATTGCATGGCTAGCGCTGCAGACTTTTCAGTCGCTTGCCGCATGCTTGCCAGCGGGGGCGGGTGGCGTGGGATTTCTCCCGTCTCTCCTGCGAGGTGTTGGAGGAAAAGCGAAGCATTGCTTGGCCCGCCGGAGCGCCCTGGAGCCGGCAGGCTACGGGGCCGGACGCGGAGGCCGGGACTGGGGGAAAGGCTCACGGAACTGGAGCGTAGCCGCCCCTTGCGGGGCGCCCCCTCTCCCCAGCCCTTGTATGTTTCCCTCCAGCCGATTTTTAATGAACTTGATCTGCAGAGGGATGGGCCGCCGGCCCGTGGCTTCCTTCTCAGATTCGCGGTTT
>Ga0206117_100793_pt1 | contig 23593 bp, 10 predicted proteins | sample 3A5Ametagenome_FD_177997 | JGI IMG/M metagenome (GOLD analysis project Ga0206117, IMG submission 177997) | Enriched microbial communities from leaf-cutter ant dump, University of Wisconsin, Madison, United States - 3A5A | ecosystem: Environmental > Terrestrial > Nest > Insects nest > Nest dump... | reverse complement strand
CAGGGCAGCGGCCGTCCGACGCCGCAGGCCAGTTCCCAGGCGGTCAGGCCGCCGCCGCCCAGAGCGTTGGCGTGAACCCCCTCCCCGGCGGCCGTGGCGATTCCGGCGGCAGCCAGGGCGTGGGCCAGGGCGGCGCTCTGGTACGGACTGCGCCAGATCACTCGATCAACCCTTCGAAAAAGGCGAGGGTGTCCGGCGGGGCGTCCGGTGCCAGCCAGAGATGCTTGTCCATCTCCACGGTCGTGGTCGCCATGTGCCGCTTGTAGGGCTCGTCCCCGCGCAGGAAATCGACATAGCGCAGCCCACGGCGGAACGCGTCCTCGATGACATGGACGAAAAGCCCGGTTCCCGGAGAGAGGTGACGCCAGCGCGGGGCGAAGGCCTGCGCATAGATGCCGGTGGCGTCCCCGTCCCCGAGCAGCAGCAGGATGCCCGCGCACTCGTCCTCCAGCCGCAGCGTGGCGACCCGTGCGATGCCGGTCCCGGCCAGCGAGCGGATCAGTGCCGAGAAGTCGGGCATGGCGGCGAAGCAGTCGAGACCGGCCTGCTCCGACCGCTGGGACTGGAGGTCCAGCAGGATTTCCAGGGTTTCCTCCGTCGCCGGCTCGATGGCGAAAACCCCGCCGGCCTCCAGCGCCTTGCGCCGGTAGCGTTCCAGACGGCGGCGGCTCTCCCTGCCGCGCGACGCCCACCACGCGCCGCTCCCCATGGTCGCATCGACGCCGAGGGCGGGTTGGCAGGCAAGCGTGTGCCAGTCCCCGTCCTGCTGCGCCGTGCCGTGGAGAAGACGGCCCAGGCTCCCGCCGCGCGGAACGTGCGAGAACAGGACGAAGGCGCAGCCGGCCTTCCGCGCCGCGCCGAGCAGGCCGTGCAACTCCTGTTCGCCGAACGCATGGAGATCCGGGAAGTCGAGGTAGTCGGTGTGGTGGACGGCCCCGATCCGCCATCCGCTCAGCGCTTCCCCGCCGGGCAGCCGGAACAGGTCCCTGACGACGGGCACGTCGATCCGGCCGTTCCCGCCTTCGGGCAGGGCGAGGGTCTGGCGCGGTACCTCCCGGCACGCCGCGGCGACGCGGTCCAGCCAGGCCGGATCCGCGAACACTCGAATGGGGTTCGGCAACGCTGTGCTCCCGTCGTCGCCCTGGGATGCGCCTGCCGATGGCGGCGGCGGAGAAGTAACCCGGTCCGTTCAGCGGCCGGCTCAGCGGCTTGGCGGCGGCACCAGCGCATCCATGGTGCGGACGATGCGGGGTGCGTAATGCAGCGACGCCATCGTGGCCATGCCCTTGGCCACCATCCGCAGCGGTGCCGGCATGGGGCGTGCGACATCGATCATGAGGATCGCGCGCAGCTCGGGACTGTCGTTGACCACCTCGTGATCCCAGGAATCGTCGAACAGCACGCTTTCGCGCTCTTTCCAGACATGGATGCGGTCCTTCACCCGGATGTGGGGCGGCCGCACCGTCGGCACGCGCAATGCCAGATGATAGCGCAGATACATGCGCGACGGCCCTTCATGGGCGCGCACGCTCTTGCCCGGCTCCAGAATCGAGAACATCGCCTGATAGACGCCGGGAATGTCCCGGACCAACTCCAGCGTGCGCGGCGCCAGCGTCTGGGCGGCCTGCGGCACACGGCCGAAACAGGTCAGCATGAACACGCTCCACCGCCGGTCGCGCTGCAGCCGGCCCGAGGAGTGGATCACGTCGGTGTCGATGCTGTGGTAGGAGGGCAGCCGCTCGTAGGCGGCCAGCACCCGGTCGAACTCCTCGCGGATGGTGTCGTAGGCCGCATCGATCCGGCGCAGAGCGGGCATTTCCCGGTCGATGTCGTGAAACACCGGACGGGAAGCGCCGCCGGTGTGCAGGTCGAACAGCGGGTTGAACAGCGCTCCCGACTTGTAGAGCGACATGTTGCGGCGCCAGCGCCGCAGGGTCGGTATCAGCCCGTTGGGATCGGTCTTCTGCAGCGTCAGCATGCTGGAGTCCCCATGGAAACTTGGATGTGCGGGAAGTGCGCCACTGGAGCCCGGGCCTGACACGGTTGCGCCGGCGTTCGCGGCCTCCTGATCGGCAGGATGCTCGTTCCTCTCCACTATATAGACATACATTTCACGCCGATGTCCACGGTGCTTGAAAGTGTTTTTATAAGCATACACAGGCACTGATTTTGAAAATTTACCCACGTTGGTGTGATTTTAAGCAGTGCATTCGCATGCGAATACATTTTGAATTTCAGATTGTTGTCATAATTCTGATAATCGAAAAAATTACGTTTGTTTGTTATTGACACAATAAGAGCATCAATTGCACACTTCGCCGGCACATAAAAACAAATACTTTCCCACGAAAGCCGGAACCTGATCGTCAAGCAGTGGCTTGCCGAACCGCGAGGCAACGGCGTGTAACAGACAAACATCTATATACGAATGGGAGAATGATCGTGAGCTTTGCCACGTATCGCGAGCAGCATGTCGCGTTTCTGAACAAGGCGGTGAAGTCCGTCGACCTGACCCTCGCGCATCTCGAAGGCCGGTCGTACGGTCCGGAGACCCACAAGGGCCCGATGGTGATCTCCTCCGACCCGTCGGAGGACAATCTGGGCTCCAAGCTGGTCACCCTGCAGTCGGTCCAGCAGCTGAAGGACATCGCCGGGGTTGCCGACGATCATTTCGCGGCGAATCCGCATGCCGACCGCAGCGTCCGTTACCCGACCGAGCCGGTGCAGACCGATTTCGACAAGGCCATCGAACGGGCGCGCAACGACAACTGTGCGCTGGAGAGCCTGATCCATCCCGCCGACCACAACACCATCGGCCAGGCGATGCTGGCCTTCGTCAACGGCAACAGCCAGAAGGTCAAGGCCTTCGAGCCGGTGATCAACGCCCTGCGCTTCCCCAACCAGGTTCTGCTGACCACCGGGCAGGACATCACCGTCACGCCGGGCAATCCCCTGGTCATCGGTCCCAACAGCCCATACGTCACCCAGGACCCGGTCCTCGGCGCGGTCGCCATCTTCGGCACCGTCACCGTGCAGCAGGGCGGACAGATCCAGATCCTCATCCCGGTGACCTTCAAGGCCGCCCAGATCAATATGCTGTGAGGGCTGTCCAATGACGGTCAACTACAACATCACCGTTCTCGGCACCAATGGGACGGCCGGCACCAGCGGCAGCCCCGGCGGACAGGGGTCTTCGGGCAACAATGCGACCGGAGGCGTCTGCAGCGGCAAGAACAACGCAACCTGCAGCACGGCGCCGACCAGCGCGACCAAAGGCGGTACCGGCGGCACCGGGACGGCCGGTTCGCCCGGCAGTGACGGCAGCTGCCCGGCAAGCCTGACCTTCCAGGTCGGTTCCATCTCCGGCGCCTTCAATGCCCTGGTCACCGGCGGCAACGGCGGGGCCGGCGGCAATGGCGGCAATGGCGGCGCGGGTGGAAACGGCGGGGCCGGCGCCACAGTGGCCAGCTGCTGCCAGGGCCAGTACGGGACCAGCATGCCGGCCGGCGCGACCGGCACGGGCGGCAACGGTGCCAATGGCGGCGCAGGCGGCAATGGCGCGTCCATCGGCACCGCCATCGTCATCCTCTACACCGAGCTTGTCGGCTCGCCGACCTACAGCCTCGACGCGACGACGTTCGGCCAGGGTGGCGCCGGCGGTGCGGGCGGCAACGCCGGCGGTGCAGGCGGCAGTCCGGGATCGCCCGGCGCCACCGGCAAGAACACGCCGGCCGGCTCCGGTCCGACGATGACCATGCGGCCCTACAGCGGCTGACCGCCACCCCACGAACATCGTCGAGAACGGACACCTGACATGACGAACTCGATCAACGCTCAGATCCTGATCCTCGGATCCAGCGGAACCAACGGGGCAACCGGCATGGCCGGCGGCACCGGACCTTCGGGCGTGGCCGGCAACCCCGGAACGGCCACCGCCCATACGAACTGGTGGGGCAAGGTCACCTACACCTGCACCTGTGCCACCAACGGCACGGCCGGTGGCGGCGGGGCGGTCGGGGGAAGCGGCACCGCCGGCACGGCCGGAGGAGAACCGCCTCCCTTCACCCTCCATTACGGCAGCCTGTCCGGCCCGCTCACCGTTCTGTCGCAGGGCGGCAATGGCGGTTCCGGCGGCTCCGGCGGCCAAGGCGGCATCGGAGGTGCCGGCGGCGACGGCGGACTGAATCAAGCCGTCTGCATCGACTGCAACGGCAAGAATCCGCAATGCCCCACCACCCAGGGCGGCGCCGGCGGCAATGGCGGCACCGGGGGTGACGGCGGCAACGGCGCCAACGGCGGCAATGGCGGATCGGTGACCGTCTATTGGGACACCGATCAGGGCGACATCGTGGTGCAGACGCCGGGCGGTGCCGGCGGTGTCGGCGGCGCCTTCGGCCCCGGCGGCGCCGGTGGTGCCGGCGGCGCGAACGAGGCCGGCGGCACCGCCGTGGCCGGTGCGAGCGGCGGTGCCGGCCGTGCGGGAACCCCCGGAAGTCCGGGCCAGACCGGCGCCCAGTCCGTGATCCGCTATCCGACCACGGCCTCGGCGGCCTGATTGGCGGCCGGGAGGCGCCGGGCTCCGCCTGTCATGGAGTCCCGACGCCTCCCAGCTGGCTTTCGCCGTCTCCTTTTCCCCGTACCTCCGCCAACATCCTCACGCCGGGAGCCCTGGTGCCATGGGAACCGTCAGCCAGTATTCCGCGACCACCGCCAATGCCCTGCTCGATCTGGTCGACATTGCGGGCGGCGACCTCAGCCAGGCCTACCTCCCGGCCACCCTGAATCTCGTGACCACCTTTGCGAAGGATTCCATAACATCGGGCGGCGGCCAGGGCTTCCTTGCCACCGGCACGATGGCCGGCATCGACGGGCCCGTCGCGGTGCTGGCGGTCGGGGTCGACTGGCCCGCCTTCATCTCGTTCTTCGAGCAGTCCTTCCTCACCGCCACCACCACCGCGCCCCCCTACCTGAATGTCGGCGGCACCACCTCCCTGATCGCGCTCGGCTATTCGCTGGCCTACAACGAGATCCACACGCTGGTCTGGGCCGCCATCGCCAAGCTGAAGCTCGTTCCCGGATACGCCTCGAACGTTCCGCTCCTGGTGGTCGGCATGGGTCCGGCCGGGCCGCTGGCGCAGCTGGCCGCCCTCGACCTGCGGCCCGGACAGACCGGCCCGGACGGCAGCGGCGGCTCCATGACCAGCCCGGTCGGCGCGGCCGGCTGCTATTCCTTCTCGACCCCGGCTTATGGCAATGCCTCCTATGCGGCGGCGGTCACGGCTGCGCTGGGGTCGGTTTTCCTGTGCAACCTCGATGGCATCGACTTCTATCCGTCGATCGGCGGAGCCCCCGACGGCTTCGCCTTCAGCGGCGCGGCCCAGACGCTGACCGCGTCCGTTCCCGCCTCCGACGTGCCCTGGCTGGAGCGCACGCCGGCCTTCTACCAGACCGCCTACGGCGCGCCGCAGCCGCAGCTGGCCGGCGGCGGAACGGTGACGCCGGTTCCCGGCTACAGCGGCGACCTCGCCTACACGCTGGCTCTGCTGACGACCGCGACCTATGGGCGCTACCAGCATCCGGACCTGCCGCAGCCGCTGCCGTCCGGCTACACGCGGGCGGCCGACGTCGTGGTCGACGGCGTCACCTGGGCGTCGATCTACAGCTCCGGAGACCGCACGGTGGTGGCGGCGCGCGGCGCCTGTTCGTGGATCGAGCTTCTGGCCTTCATGGGCAACGGCTCCCTGCTGCCACTGCCCTGGTTCACCTCCGGCGGCCGCATCCTGCAGGGGCTGTACAGCTTCTATCCAAGCTATGCGACGGCGCTGTTCACCGCCCTTTCCGGAGTTCCCGGCGTGGCGGGCAAGCCGCTGGTGTTCGCCGGCCATGATTTCGGCGGCGCCCTGGGCGCGCTCGCCGCCTACAATCTGGCACTGGTTCCCTACGGCGGCATCCCCTCCGCCACCGCCGTCTACGGCTTCGGCACCGTCCGTTTCGCCGACTACACCTTCCAGGGCGCCTACCAGACGGCGCTCGGCGGCGTCAGCTACCAGCTCCTGCGGCCGAACGACGTGATCGCGGCCAATCCGGGGCTGTCGGTGATGGCTCCGCTGCCGACGACCATGCGGCTTTCCGGAGGAATGCTGAGCCCGGTCAACAGCACCACCGGCCATGCGCTGGCTCTCTACACCTCGCTGCTGAACCCCCAGGCGTCGGCGAGCGCGCAATCCTTCGTCGCCATGCGGCCTGCCGCCGGACCGCTTGCCGCATTGCCGGCGAACGCGCGCCGGCTCGGCCTGCTCGGCGCCACCGCCGCGCCGCGCATCGCCGCGGCGGACGGGCCCGAGCTGACGCCCTTCCTGTCCCGGATGGCGGAGTTCCACGGGCTCCATCCCGGGCATCTGGCCGGCCCGGCCCTCGACACCGCGGATCATCACGGCCGGATCGTGCTGTCCGCCGACCCGAAGGTCAGCTCGGTCGCCCCGGCGCAGGTTTTCGCCGGTGGAAGCCGCGTTTTCGCCACCGGGCCGATCATAGTCCGGGCCGGTCAGACTCTGCATATCGGCTCTCCCGACAGCCACCCCCTTCGCCTGGTCGCCCACTCCATCCTGCTGGAGCCGGGTGCGACCCTGTCGGTCGAAAGTGCGGTGCATCTCGCCGTCGGCACCATGACCGCCGTTGCGGCGACCGGCACCGTGGTCAATGTCATGGTGATCGGGGTCAACGGCTCCGACGGCACTCCGGGAATGCAGGGGCCGGCAGGTGCATCGGGTGTTCCCGGCTATCCCGGCGGGAACGGTGGGGCCGGGACCAGCGGATCGCCGGGAGGCAATGGGACATTGCCTTCGACCCTGACCTTCCTTGTCGGCGCCATCAGCGGCACATTCGTCGCCCGCGTGACCGGCGGCCAGGGCGGAAGCGGCGGTCAGGGCGGGGCTGGCGGCGCCGGCGGCGCTGGCGGCTCGGGTGCCGCAGGCGGGAACGGCGGCGCCGGCGGCGCTGGCGGCCAGGGCGGGAACGGCGGCAACGGCACGGCGATCACGGTTCTGTATGACAGCATAGCTCCGGGAACCGACATCGTATTCCAGGATTTCGGCGGTCTGCGGGGAGCCGGCGGGGAGAGTGGGGCGGGCGGGGCGGGCGGCACCGGGCAGCCTCCCGGCACATCGGGAAATTCGGGCCTTCCGGGCCTGCGGGGGCAACCCGGCAAACCCTCGACCCTGCAACTCCTCCCCAACTCCTGACGGCCGGTGCGGAGCGCTGCCATGCCCACCAAGACCCTGCCCGACGAGGCCGAGGTGCCTGCCGCCGTGCCTGACAAGCCTGCCGTGAAGGCAGGCGTGATCTCCAGCTGGCCCAGGCCGGCGGGGAACCGGGTGATCGATCCGTTCAACCCGCCCTTGCCCCGCTATTCCGGGCCGCAGAGCATCGCCCACGAGGAGATGCCGGCGGATGCCCGCGCCTTCATGGACCGCCAGCTGTCCTTTCACGGCATCGACCCGGAGAGCTTCCGGCGGCGCTGGCTCGACAGCGCCCGGCACGGCGGGGCGATCCGGATTTCCTGGGTGCCCGACCGCTCCTTCGTCGAACCGGCGCAGACCTTCCGCCACACCTGGGTGCGCTATGCGCTGGACGGCATCGTCCTGCGCCCCGGCGCCGAGCTGACGCTGGAGACGCCCTTCGGCGACCCGGTGGAGCTGTATGTGCACCGGTTGACGCTGATGGAGGGCGCCCGGCTGACGGTGCAGGGCGGGGCGGCCCGGCTGGTGGTCGGGCAGCTGGTCGGCGCGCGACCGGAGACTGCGGACAGCGTCGAACCGGCGACGCTGCTGCTGACCAGCGCCGACGGCCGCGACGGCGACCCCGGTGCCCGCGGCGCTGCCGGTCCGATGGGCAGCACCGACCAGCCGGACGGCGGAGGGGGCAGCGGCGGGCATGCCGGCGAGCCGGGCCTGAACGGCCTGCCGCTGCGGGACATGGCGGTCACCGTCCACACGCTGACCGGCCGCTCCCGGCTGCTGGTGCGGCCGGGCCGTGGCGGCAACGGCGGCTACGGCGGCGACGGCGGGCCGGGGGCCTACGGCCATGCCGTCGCATTCCACCGCATGGGCCGGGGCGGCGACGGCGGCCATGGCGGCGACGGCGGCGACGGCGGGGCGGGCGGCGATGCCGGCCTGCTGCGGCTCGACCTGCATGTCCGTCAGCCGGGATCCGCCTTCGACCTCGACGTGCAGGACGGCGCGCCCGGCGCCGGCGGCGCGGGAGGAGCCGGCGGCACCGGGGGGATCGGCCTTCCCGACGGACTGACAGGAAACACCGGACGCGACGGCGCGCCGGGCCGGCCGGGCCGGCCGGCGCTGGTGCAATGGCTTCGCACAGGGGAGTGACACCCGTGACCATAGAGCCCGAGACCACAGAGACCGCGCGCACCGGCATCGTTCCGGCGCGCTCCACCGCGCTGCGGGGAGCTGCGGCCGCGGATCTTCTGGCCGTCGACCTGACCAGCGCGACGAGCCCCATCCTGATCGAGGCGGCGGGCGTCGAGGCTCCGGCCATCCAGCTTGCGGTCGCCTGCGGGCTGCTGCTGCCGGTGGATGGGCAGGAGGGCGTCTATCAGCTCAACCCCGACTGGTTCACCGACCCGGTGGCCAAGACCGGCCAGGGGATGAGCGAGAACGCCGTCACGCTGGCCCTGGTGATCGCCCAGCTGATCGGCCAGGCCTCTGGCAGTTCGCTCGGCATTCCAGTGCGGGAGCCGGGGGCGCTGGGAACCTGGTATCCGATCAACAAGCCCGGCACCGACACGCCGAGCGGGCTCTATCTGGCGACCCAGCCGGTCTCGTCCGACAGCAACGGCAGCGGCGAGCCGCCGACCGTGTTCGGCCTCGGCGTCATGTACACCACCACGGTGACGCTGGGTACGGATGAGAAGGCGGAGCTCGATCTGGTGGCCGACGGCCCGTCCAGCATCGACCTGAAGGTCTGGGGCATGGTGCCGGTCGCCCTGCTCGGCAACGGCGGCGTCGAGGTGGTGGTCGGCCAGGCCGGCCATCCCTTCACCATGGGCTTCGAGGTCACCGGCGGCGACGGGCCGCTGATCGACGCGGCCGGATTCTCCTTCACCGGCGTGCGGTTGACGGTCGACCTGTCGCCCGCGACCGACCCGGCGGTGACCGTCTCGCTGGTCATCACCCAGCTGACCCTGCCCACCGCGCCGGGCGCCCGCGACTTCACGCTGGCCGACCTCCAGGCGATCAGCGGCGCCGAGATCCTGGCGACGGCGGCGGCGCTGGCGGTTACGGCGCTGGGCAAGCTGGTCGGCGACCAGCCGTCGCTGTCCTACCTGCTGCCGGCGCTGGGGCTGGGCGCCAGCGTGCCCGGCGTCGACGGCGTGCTGCTGCCGATCCTGCGCTGGGACAGCTTCATCGCCCTGGCGGTGAGCGGCGGCGACGTGGCGCGGCCCTTCGTCGACTGGTTCACCGCACTCGCCACCGACGGGCCGACCCTGTCCGCCTGGATGAAGGCGGTGGGCGGCGCCGTCGGCGGGCTGACCGGCACCGACGCCACGGTGTCGGGAAGCGGCACGCGCGACGATCCCTTCGCGGTGCCCGTCCTCAGCGTGAGCAGTGTCGGCACCCTGCGGCTGACCGCCGGCACCGGGACCGACACAGCGGGCTTGCGCCATTTCTATCCCGGTCTGGCCTTCGCCTCCACAGCCCTGGTGCTGGGCAGTTCCAGCGCCGCGGTGACCGGCAGCGCCGGGCTGGAAATCCTCGATTTCACGCTGGCCACCGGCGGCGGGGTGCAGGGCGTCGCCCCCGGCCGCTTCAAGGCCGGCATCCTGCTGGCCAACAAGGACATCGCCCAGCCGCTCTACAGCGGGACCATCCTCGGCGGCACCTACAGCTTCGGCGCGCTGGCCGGCGGCATGTCGGTCATCGTCGCCGACGGCGGCGCCACGGTTCAGCCAGCCTTCTCCCTGCTGTCGGTGACGACGCCCAACGGCAGCTATTCCACAATCGACCTGACCCAGCCCGGCGACCTCGTCGCGGCGGCCGAGGCCGAGCTGAACGCCGCCATCGGCGATGCCTTCAACGCGCTGTTCGGCCTGGGCACCGACAGTCAGGTCGGGCCGTCGCTGGCGGCCCTGCTCGGCGTCGCCCCGCCGCCGGGCACCACCGCCTGGCCGTCGTCGCTGACGCCGCCCTTCAGCCTGTCCGGCCTGCCCAACTCCATCCAGTTCCCGGTCGAGGCGCTGAGCCGTTACTGGGCGGCGCTGATCCGTGGCGACGTGCAGGTCGACGGCCAGCCGCCCTTCTATTTCATGGTGGACGCGCTGGGCACCGTGCTGCGGCAGGTCGGCGGCGGCAGCGGCGGCGTGACCGGTTCCGGCACCGGCAGCGATCCCTGGAGCATGACACTGGGTCCGGCGGGCAGTCCGGCGGCGCTGGTCGCCTATGTCGCCGACGCCCAGACCTCGAACGGTGCGGCCAAGCGGCTGGTGCTGGGCCTCGGCGTCGGGGCGACCCTGCCGATTGCCGGCAACACGCTGGACCTCGCCTTCCGCATCGAGGCGCTGGGGCTCGATGCCGGCGCCGCCACCGGCCAGGGCATCCGGTCGGCGCAGATCCTGCCGGGCATCGGCGTCTACGGCGCGCTGCCGTCCGGCGTTTCGACGCCGGAGGTGGCGGGGGCCTCCTTGCAGATCGACAAGGGCGGCCTGTCGCTCTACTGGAGCCCCTACGACGGCTGGCACTGGTCGATGTCGGTGGCCGCCCCGACCCTGGTGGTCGACGGCGTGGCCGAGCCGGTCGGCACCGACATGAACTATTCCGACGCCACCGGACTGTCGCAGCTGGTCACCGATCAGGCCGCCACCTTCGGCGCCATCCTGACCGGGGTGCTGGGCGTGGCGCTCTACCGCGCACAACGCCGCGGCGGGCTGGCGCTCGACGGCTGGCTGGGGCTGCTGCCCAACCTGGGGCCGTTCTTGCCGCAGGGCATCGCTTGGCCCGACGGCATGCCGGTGCTGGCTCCCACCAGCTTCACCGATCCCATCGGCCAGGTCCGGGCCCAGCTGAAGTCGGTGCTGTCCACGCCGGAGCGCGCCGCCGCGGTGCTGGGCCTGCTGGGCTGGGCAATCGACGGCAAGGCGGACGATGCGGCCCCCATCGCCGGCGCTGGAACGCAGCTGGACCCCTACCGGGTGCCGCTCGACGTGCCGTGGAACCTGCAAGGCACGCTGTGGCAGGATTCCGGCCAGACCATGGTTGTCCCCGGCCTGTCGACCCTGCTGTCCTATAGGGCGGGCGACGTCACCGCGGTGACCAGCGTCCGGCTGGACCCGATGGGCATCTCCTGGAGCACCGGCGAGCCGGTCTCCGCGTCCGGCGTTCCCGGCCTGTCGGTGCAGACCGTGCTGAGCGGTGACGGCGGCACCCTGGTCACGGTCAATGGCGTCGCCGTCGAGAGCGTGACGCTGGGCGTCGTGCTGACGATGGATCTGTCGGGCGGAACGGCGGGCTTCGCCGCCACCCCGGTCCTGGCGGCGAAGCAGACCGACGGCACGGTGATCGTGCTGGACGGCACGCTCGATCCGTCGGCCAACAGCGCCCTGCTGTCCATCGTCAACGCCGCCATCGGCGTGGCTGCCGCCGCCTTCAAGGGCAACGATACCTTCCAGCTGGTCTATGGCGTCCTCGCCGACCTCGGGCTGGCGGTGCCGGCGGCCGGCGCCGACGGTCCCTACGGCATCGACCCCGGCGGCTTCACGGCGCTGGTGTCCAACCCGCTGGGCTTCCTGACCGACCGGCTGATGGCGGCGCTGGCCGACGCGACGGTGAAGCCGCTGCTGTTCCAGGCCGTCGACGCGACGCTGGGATTTTCGCTGCCGGCGATGCCGGAGCCGCTGCTGGCGATGCTGGCCGGGCTCGGGCTGGTGACCGACGCGGATCACGGTTACGCCGCCAATGCCGAAGCGATCCTGGCGGTCGCCCGCGCGCCCGCTTCCCAGCTGTCGCAGCGACTGACCGCCCTGCTGTCCGATCCGGATGCCCGCTCGTCGGTCATCGCGGCGATGACGCACGGCTCGCAGAGCTTCACCGTCGGCCCCTGCACCCTGACCACGGCCAACGGCCGGATCATGACGCTGACGCTGCCGCGCGGCGGCTTCACGGTGGGATCGTTCCTCGACCCCTCGATGACCGTGCGCATCGACCTGCAGACCGGCACCATCACCGCAACGCTGGACTGCTTCCTGCCCGATGCCGGGTTCAGCGTGCTGTCCACCCTGACCTACACGGTCGGCGGCAGTGCGCCCACGGTGACGGTCTCGCTGGTCTGGGGCGACGGCTCGGTCCCGCAGCCCACGCCGCTGGTGGTCTGGCCCTTCAATCAGAGCGCCTTCATCGACCAGCTCGCCGCTGTCGGCCCGGCCTATGTGCTGGCGACCTTCGTCGCCGAAGTGGTCGACGACATGCTGCTCGCCAAATATCCGCTGGCGCGCAGCCTGTTCCAGGCCTTCGGGCTGGCGGACCCCGATCCCGACACCGGCGTCTGGCAGATGAAGTCGGCGCTCGGGCTGTTCGAGACTCCGGTGGACTGGCTGCTGTCGGACGCGGTGGTCGGCCAGGACGGGCTGCTCAACATCGCGCAGATCCAGAAGGTGCTGGGCAGCCTGCCGTCCGGCAGTGCGGGCGGGCTGACCCTGGCGCAGGCGCCCGGCGGCGTGCTGCTGTCCGGCCTGCCCTATGGCTTGCAGGTGACGGTGACCGCCGACCCGGCGACCGGCCTGTTCACGGTGGCGCCGGCCCTGAGCGAGGCGATGCCGCTGCTGGCCGGGGCGGAATTGCAGTCGTTGGGCTTCGGCCTGTCGCTGACCGCCAACTACCAGCCGGGCCTGAGCGGCAGCGGCCGGCTGACCGCCGCCATCCCCGGCCTGGACCAGCCGCTGTTCCTGCAGGGCGGCTACGACAAGGGCTTCACGCTGACGGTCGGCGAGGAGGGCGACGGCAAGCCGGTGCTCGACCTGATACCGTTCGGCGGCTGGCAGACCTTCGTCCTCCAGGTCGCCGCCGAGGTGGCGCAGACGCTGTTGCAGACGCTGACCCAGCAGCTGCTCGACCAGCTCGCCGCCGAGGGCGACACGACGTTGACGCAGTTCGTGACGGCGCTGCGCAGCACCGCGGCCTCGCTGGACATCAACGCTCTGGTGCAGTCCCTCATCGCGGCACAGCCCGACGCGGCGGCGCTGGAGGCTGCGGCGCTGGCATGGCTGCGCGACAGATTGCAGCCGGAGCAGGCGGCCGCCACCGCGTCCGCCGTCGCCGGCCTGTTGCAGCTGGCGCTGAGCGGCGTGTCGAGCGACGGCGGCCTGCTGGTCTATGCGCCGTCCAAATCGGTGCCGGTCACCGTCATGGCCGGCGTGCGCAGCGTGGGCGCCGAGACGCTCGCCGGCATCTGGGCGACCCTGTCGATCACCGCCGCCGACAGCGTGGTGGTGGCGCTGACCCCGACCGGCGTCGGCGTGCCGCTGACCGGCACGCCCGAGGCGCGCGTGCAGTTCGGGCTATCGGCCCAGGCGATCATCGCGCTCGACCAGGGCCCGGGCCTGACCGTGACCTACGACAGTTCCAGCGGCGGCGTCGCGGCGGCGGTCGATCCGCTGATGAGGGCGGGCGTCTCCAGCAGCCTGAACGCCGAGCTGCTGCCGCTGCCGTTCGGGGTGGCGACGGGCGACGGCTATGCCGGCCGGCTTGAGGCGGCGCTCGCCGTCTGGCTGGAAGGGGTGATGGTGCAGGCGCTGCCGCGCTACGTCTCGGTCGTGGTGCTGAACACCCAGACGGTGGTCAGCTGGCTGAACGCCCCGCTGTTCACCGGATCGACCCTGACGGCGGGACAGGTGCTGACCGCCTCGCAGCTTCTGGTCAGCGAGAACGGCACCTATGCGCTGAACGATCTGGCGTCGTTGCAGTCGCTCGGCGTCGAGGGCTTCCTGGCCGGCTTCCTCAAGGCGCTGACCCAGACGCAGATCCAGGTGCTGTCCTTCCCCGACGGCGGCGGCATCTGGCTGGAACCCGGACCGGACGGCAGCTATGGCGTGCGCTTCGCCGCCACCGGCCTGTCCTTGAAGCAGGTGCCCTATCTGGTTTTCCAGCTGGGCGCCACCGACACCGAATGGATCGCGCTGACCGGGGCGGACCCGTCGCAGTACCAGCCGGGCGTCGCGGCCTATCTGCCGGTCGACGGGCTGATCCCCGACTTCACCGCGGTCAAGCTGCGCCTGATCAACATCGGCGTCGATTTCCAGGGCAAGGCGGGCACGCCGCTGGTCGATTTCAGCCGCTTCCAGCTGGCGAAGATCAAGCCGCGCGGCCTGCTGACCTTCGACTTCGCCCAGTCCAACCCCATCACCGCCTATGGCGGCGGCGTCGATGTCGAGGACATCGCCATCTCGCTGGCGCCCGACACGCTGACGCCGGGCGCCAACACCAACCCGGTCGCGCAGAACCTGCTGGGGTCGGGCGACGCCGCTTCAGCCGGCAATCCGGCGGCGAACCCCGGCTTCTCGATGCGTGCCGGCTGGATGTCCGGCGAGGATCTGGGCGTCGAGCTGTACGACAGCAACGGCGGCAGCCAGACCCGCATCTGGCTGCCTGTGCAGCGCAGCTTCGGCCCGGTCCATGCCAACAAAATCGGCATCGGCTGGGACAACCCGACGAAGATCGGCAGCGTCCTGTTCGACGGCGGCCTGACGCTGGCCGGGCTCGACGTCGAGCTGATCGACCTGTCGGTCAGCGTCAACGTCACCCAGATCACCGACTACAGCCAGTACAGCCTGGATCTGGCGGGATTGTCGGTGTCCTTCAGCGGCGGCTCGGTCAGCGTGTCGGGTGGGCTGCTGAAGCAGAACGACCCGCTGCGCTACGACGGCCAGCTTCTGGTCAAGGCGGGCCGCTTCTCGCTCTACGCCGTCGGCTCCTTCGCGCTGATCCCGGTCGATCCGGACAAGCCCGACGGCGACAAGGCGGTGTCCTTCTTCGTCTTCCTGAACCTGAACGCGCCGCTGGGCGGCGTGCCGGCCTTCTTCGTCAACGGCGTGGCCGGCGGCTTCTCGGTCAACCGCAACATCATCGTTCCCGATGCCGGGAACATCATGTCCTTCCCGCTGATCCAGGGCGCCATTTCCCAGGCGACCTTCGGCAGCGATCCGACGCCGGCCAGCGCGCTCGCCGTGCTGTCGCAGGACGTCTACCCGCAGATCGGCAGCTATTGGGTCGCCGCCGGCCTGAAATTCTCCAGCTTCCAGATCCTCGACGTCTTCGCCATGCTGCTGGTGAAGTTCGGGCGGGAGTTCGAGATCGACGTCATCGGCGTCGCCACCGCCACCCTGCCGCCGCAGGTCCAGCCCTCCGCTGCGCTGGCCTACATCGAGCTGGCGCTGGTCGCCTCGTTCAAGCCGGACGAGGGCGAGATCTCGGTCACCGCCCAGCTGACCCCCAGCTCGTTCCTGCTGGCGAAGGACTGCAAGCTGACCGGCGGCTTCGCCGCGAAATACTGGTTCGGCGCGAACCCCTATGCCGGCGACTTCGTCATCACGCTGGGCGGCTACAACCCGTCCTTCCAGCCGCCGGACCATTATCCCAACGTGCCGCGCCTGGGCTTCGACTGGCCGGTGCTGAGCAGCTCGGCGATGACGGTCGGCGTGTCGGGCGGCACCTATTTCGCCCTGACGCCGTCGATGATCATGGCCGGAGGCTATCTGAAGGCCCTGTTCAAGGCCGGTCCGCTGAAGGCCTGGTTCAACGCCGGGGCCGACTTCCTGATCGCCTGGCAGCCCTTCTATTACTACGCCGGGGTGCAGGTGTCGGTCGGTGTGTCCTTCGGCTTCGAGGTCGCAGGCGTCAAGGTGACGCTGACCGCCGAGCTGGGGGCCGGGCTGGAGCTGTGGGGACCGCCCACCGCCGGCAAGGTGAAGGTCAGCTGGTACGTCATCTCCTTCACCATCCCGTTCGGCAACCAGGATCAGGACCTGTCCAGCACCCAGCCGCTGAGCTGGGAGGAGTTCGAGGCGCGTATGCTGCCGCAGCCGGCGCAGCAGACGGCTCCCCAGGCTTCTGCCCGGACGGCGTCGATGATGCTGGCGGCGGTGGAAGGGGACGGCACATCCTCCGGCAACACGGACGGTGCGGACGCCACCCAGGTGGTCGTCAACATCCAGGTCAGCAGCGGCCTGCTGAGCGAAACCGGGGAATTCGGGCCGACGGTCCAGTCCGCGCCCTTCGCCATCGACCTGCGCTCGGTGATGCCGGCCTCCACCGTCACCGTGGCGGAGTCCAGCTATCAGGCCTCCAGCCCGTCGCTGGGCATCCCGCCGATGGATCTGCCGGACATCACGACCGGGATGGCCGTCACGCTGGAATCGCAGGACGACCAGGGGGCATGGAGCACCCTGTCCATCGACCGGCCCGGCCTGACGCCCGCGACCCTGTCCGGCGGTGCGGCGGCGGCGATGTGGTCGACGCAGGCCTTCGATCCGGTGGGCAAGCCCTCCTCCGACTTCATCGCCGGTGCCGCCTTCGGCATGACCCTGGCCGCCACCGGCGACCATGTGGTCGACACGCTGGAGCCGATGGACCTGCTCACCTCCTTCGGCTACGAGCAGGCCGACCCGCTGCCGCTGCCCTTCGCCGTCACCCCCGTCTACACCGCACCGGCGGCGCTGCCGCAGGATGGCCGCTTCGCCGTGCTGATGGGCAGCATCATGGCGCCGACGCCCTCGACCCTGCGCAGCCAGGTGATGCAGGCGCTGGAGGACGCCCAGGTCGCGGTCATCGTCGACCAGAACCTGTCGGTGATGGCCAGCTTCGCCGACCAGATCTTCCAGGCAGCACCCAGCCTCGCCAAGCTCGGCTTCGACCTCGCGACCTCCGGCCCGCAGGTGCTGACGGCGCCGCAGCCCAAGCGCGCCGCCAGGGCCGCGGCGGTGGAGGGTCCACTCGCCCCACGGCTGCTCGGTTCCTCGCAGGCCTACGCGCTGCCCGCAACGGCGCGGCGCATCCAAATGGCCGGCGCTGCGGCTGGCAAGGGGTCGGTCCTGCTGCCGGCGCCGCGGGTGGCGATGCGCTGGGCCGATGCCGACGTCCGCCCGACGCGCGGCGGCGCCCGGACGCTCGCCGGATCCGGAACCGCGCCGTCCGCGATCGAGGCCGGCCTGAGCCTCCAGCCGGGATCCGTCGCGGTGTTCGATGCCGGACGGGGAGCGGGAACGCCGATGCTGGAGCTCACGGGTGGAACCCCAGTGATGGTTCACGCCTTCGACAAGGCCGGCCGCATCCTGTCCAGCCGTCTGGTCTCGCCGGCCGGCAGCACTGCCGAGCCCCTGCCCGCCGACACCGCCCAGGTGACGCTGGTCGGGGTGGACAGTGCCGGGGCGGCGCCGGTCGCGGGCTGGAACCGGCACAGCACGCTGGTTCAGGTCGGCCGCTACACCCTGCTCGGCAGCGGCTGCACCGTGCGGCCCCAGGCCGGACCGCGCCCGCAGCGGGTCTCGCGCGATGCGGCTCCCATCGCGGCACGGGGACCGGTGGAAGGTGCGGCGATGCTGAACCGCAACCGCATCCAGACCGGTGTCGGCAGCACCGCGCCGGGCTGGGTGGAGACGGTCTTCGGCCACACCGTCGGAACCGTCGCGGTGGTGCTGGACCGCAGGGCGGACGCCGATGCTGTGACGGTGAAGATCGCCGCGACCGGCTCCCCCTGGACGGTCGGGTACGGCGCCGCGGCGACCCCGGTGGCCCGGATCGCGGCCGGCGACGGCACCATCCTGCTCTACGACGCCGCGGCTCTCGCCGCCACGGGGATCTCCGAAGTCGCCGGTGACGGGGAGCGGCATGCCGTCCTGGTGCGCGGCGTCGAGGGGCTGGCCGGCGTCTACGGGCTGGCCGGCACGCCGGCCGAGGTCGAGGCCGGCTGGGACGGGCTGTCGCTTCCGGCGCTGGGGCGCAGCGTGGCGCCGCGTCCGGGCCTGGGCCAAGGCCTGGGCCAGGGTCAGGGACGGGCCGGAGCGGCGAAGGCCGGCGGCCCGACCGTGCTGCGGTTCGTCCGCGGCAACGCGGCGTAGGGGTGCGGGTGCCCCCGCCCCGGCGGGGTGGGGGCGATTGGCAGGACAGGTTCGTGAGGAAGGGGATCCCACATGTCGAACGCGATCGCGCTGGCCGGTGACGGCGACGCGCTGCAACCCGGCCAGATCCGGTTCAGCCAGGCGGCCCTGCCGCCGCTGCCCGCCGGGACCTATCGGCTGAGCGCCACCCAGACCGTGGATGGCATCAAGGATCAGGACACGCCCCCCACCTACACGGCGGTGCAGACCTTGCAGATCCAGGGGCCGCGCTTCGCCCTGGCGCCCGGCGACCTGCAATCGGTGATGCCGCCGGCCAACCAGACGGGCTCCTGGGAGAACACGCTGCCCAACGTGGTGCTGCGCCGGCGCACGCTGCCGTGGGAACGCACGCTGGACGGCAGCGTCCCGCCCGCGGACAGCGTTCCGGCGCCCTGGATCGGCCTGCTCACGGTGACCGCCGCCGAGCTGGGCGGCGACGCCGGCGCGGTCGCCGCACCCTCGCCCGTGCACAGCGGGACGGTGTCCGATCTGGTCCAGCCGACCGACCCGGCGGTGCTGGGACCGCAGCTGTCCGGCGTCTCGCAGGCCGACATGCAGACGGGCCTGCTGCTGCTGGATTTGCCGGTGGCGCTGTTCCAGTCGGTGGCTCCGACGCTGGCCGACCTGTCCTGGCTGGCCCATGTGCGCGAGGTCAACACCGACCACAAGGAGATCCTGGGGCTGGACGAGGACGGCACCTTCTCCATCGTCATCGGCAACCGGACGCTTCAGCCGGGGGCGGTGAACTACCTGTTCCTGGTCTCGCTGGAAGGTCATCAGGACCATCTGGCCGGCGGCACCATTCCTTCCTCCTACACCACCATCCGCTTCGCATCGCTGGCATGGTGGAAGGTGCAGGCCGATGTGTCGAAAGGGGACTTCATCGAGATCATGCAGGCGCTGCCCGACAATGGCGGCGTCGATCTGGTGCAGATGCCCCACCTGCCGATCCCGGCCTCCGGCAACGGCAACACCGACGATCCGTCCGCCATCGCCGCCATGGGGCTCGGGATGGGCTATGTGCCGCTGACCTATCGCATGCGGGTGGGCGAGCAGGTGACGGCCTGGTATCGCGGTCCGGCCAGCGCCGTACCCACCAAGGCCGACGGGCTGGGGCCGTTCGTCTTCAGCGATCAGGCGATCCGCTACGACCCGACCACAGCGCTGTTCGACGTGTCGCAGGCCGCCGCCTGGCAGATCGGCCGGCTGCTCGCCCTGTCGGACTCCACCTTCGCCCGGCTGATGTTCCTGTGGCGCAAGGAGTTCCATCAGGCGGTCGCCGCCAATGTGGTGCTCGGGCAGATCGCCGACGCGCTGCCGGTCACGGCGGAGACGATGCTGGCCCTGCCGGCCGCCGGACCGGGGAGCGGCAAGCGCACGCTGGCCCTCTCGCACCAGACCGCCGCCGTGGCGCTGGCCGAGGCGTTCGCCGGGCTGGCGGGGCGGGAGGCCACGGTTCCCGCCGCCGACGGCGGAACCCTGTCCGGCATTCCCCGCCGCATCCGCCGGGAGGACCGGCCGCCGGTCGCAGCGGCTCCCGGCCTGCGGAGTGCCGGCCTGCGGAGTGCCGACAGCCAGGACGCCGCCGATCCGCTGGAGGCGCTGCTCGACCACGTATTCGGCCCTTCCGCGGAGTGATCGTCATGGACCGTGCCATCAGCAACCGCGCCGCCACCCTGCAGGCGCTCATCGACACGGCGACCGCCCCGGCGCTGGCCGCGCTGCGGTCCGGTCCGGCGCACGCCCGCGTCGCCCTGCCGGCCGCCGTCGCTCCCGCAGCCTCCGGTGCTGCGGCCACGCAGCCCACCGTCGATCTGCCGGACCCGCCCCCCGCGGTCATCGACTGGCTGGCCCGCGCGGCGCTGCTCTACGGCGTGCCGTTCGAGTACATCACGCCCGACGGGCGGATGTTGCCCAAGGAATCGATCCGCTTCTTCTACGTCGACCTCAACTGGATTCACCGGCTGCTGGAAGGCGCGGTGAGCATCGGGCTGTCGACCAGCGCCGATTCCGTGCAGATGATGGCGACCATCGATCAGCTGGTCGATCAGGCGCTGTCGCACACCTCGACCGTGCGACCGTCCCTGCGCGCCAAGGCGACCAGCGGCCACAGCCGCGCCGTTGCCGCGCTGAAGGCCGCCGCGGCCCAATCGACCGCAGATGGCGGAACGTCGACCGGCCCGATCACCGGGCTGCTGATCCGGTCGGCGGCCGTGTCCGGCTGGCCGGGGGTGGAGGTCAGCGCCTATGCCGACGATGCCGCCACCCAGAAGCTGCCGCTCCTTCGGCTCGACCGCCTGTCGGACGATGTGCTGATCGCCCTGTTCGACGGACTGCCCCGCGTGGTGAACTTCCTTCAGCCGCCGGAAAGCCTGCATTTCGGCGTCCGTCCGACCACCGCCTTTCCCAGCGGCTACATGAGTTTCCTGCGGGGCCTCGGCTATGGCGGCTATCCCCCCGGCCAGCAGATCCAGGGCCAGCAGGCGGCGGTCTCCATGCGGAGCGGTGCGGCGGCCGGCGTGCTCGACGTCGCCGCCGCCGCCGCATCGCTTCAAACGGCCATGAAGTCCCTGGGCGCGCTGGACAGCGCCGGCACCTTCACCGCCGCCGAGTTCGCCGTTCAGATGGTGCGGGCGGCCGGCATGCAGTCCTTCCAGTGGGGCGTCAGCGCCCCAACAGACGAGCGGGGCGTCAGCGCCCCGGCTGAAGCCGCCGCCCCCGCCGCGGGCCGGATCGCGGGTTGATCGGAGCGCAGACCATGACGGATACCCAGTCCAACACCGCCGCCGCCTCTGCCGTGCCCTCCGCCGCGTCCGACACCATCGTCGACCCGCTGTGGCCCGGCCCCTGCCTGTTCGTGCCGATCAGCATCGAATGCCTGCTGGTCGGCGTTCCCAACCAGCAGGGAAGCTGGGCCGCCCTCGGCATCGACTACCGCAAGGTTCCGGCGAACGTCGATCCCGAGCCGCAGCCTTTCCAGCTCCGTCCCGCCAACGCTCCGCCCGGCACCGGCGCCCATCTGCAGGCGACCCTGCCGATGGGCTACCGCCAGGGACAGCAGCAGCCCGACGGATCGGTCCTGTTCCCGCCGATCCCGAACCGATGGCTGGTGGCCCGCTCGGTGGTGACGACACCCGGCGCCGCTCCTGTGTTCACCGTGTGGGTGCTGCAGGGTGATTTTCTGGGCGACATGGGGGAGGGCAGCAACACCTATCCCGATCCCGTCCAGACCGGCAACACCCAGTGGGTCGGCCGCGCCTTCACCTTCGACAACTGGACCAACCCCGCCGGTCCGGCGCAGCCGCTGCTGCGGTCGGTCGGGCCGGGCTCCGTCAGCTGGGTCGTCACCTACGACAACACGCTGAATGTGCTGAGCTTCTACGACAGCCTGTCGGACGTGTCCTCGGGCAGCGTCACCTACGCCATGCTCGGCTGGTACAACCCCTCGGGCTTCGATCCGCTGCTGGGCGTCACCGACGCCGACCCGCAGGGCTTCACCACGCAGGACGAGTGGCAGTCGATCCTGAACACGCTGCTGCTCAACGTCCATGGCGAGTCCGGGCTGGCGGCGGCGGAGGCTGCCTGGCAGGCGTGGCAGGAGGCCAATCCGATCAGCGGGGGTGCCGCCATCCCGGCGATCCAGATGCAGCTCGCCAGCCAGACGCTGTGCCACGGCATGGTGTTCGGCATGGCGTGGAACGGACCGCAGCAGAGCTATCCGCGCGACCCGGTGCTGAACGGCCAGAATCCGGTGTCGGTCGCCGTCGGCGGCACCGGCATCGAGGCGATCGCCGCCTGGATGGCCAATATCCTGAAACAGCCCGATCTGGAGGATCTGATCCTCGCGGTGCAGCAGGATCTGGTGTTCGACTATCTCCAGCAGCCGTCGGTGTTCGCCACCCGGACGCTGGAGGCGCGCTTCGCCAAGGCCGACGGCGGCACCGTCTGGCTGGTGGCGCGGCCCGACTACGACCCCTCCGACCGCGGCCGGACCCTGCAGACGGTGGACCTGTCGCCGGCCCAGACCCGGGCGCTGACCGTGCTCAATGACGATCAGGCGGCACTGGACGGAACCAGCCAGCTGATCGCCTCGAATGTCTGGCAGCTTTTCGCGCTGGTCTACAAGTTCGCGCAGCTCGGTCCCTTCTCGCCGGAAAGCCAGACGGTCCAGGATGCCATCGACGCCGTCATGGCCACCCTGACGACGCTCGACGCGCAGCGCACCGCCCAGGCCGCCGCCGTCGAGACCGACAAGACGGCGCTGCTGGACCTGCTCGGCACCGCGTTCGTGCTGTCCAGCAACGGCGACACGCGGTTTCACGCCCCGGCGGCGACCACGGTCATGGTGGCCGGCGCCCAGCAGGACACCCGCCTGCTGCCGCCCGGAACCGACGGCGGCCCCGAGGACAGCCTGTTCAGCCGCTTCACCGGCCAGACGGTGTCGGCGCTGACGGTGATCGAGCCGGTCGGCGGCACCACCCAGACCATCGATGCCGGCGACCTGACCAGCCGCGTCCCCACCCTGCCGCCGGCCAATTCCGGCGTGCCGAAGGAGATGACCGACTATCTGGTCGAGGTGATGTTGTTCGACACCTCGAACGCCCGCTTCCTGGCCGCCATCGCCTATCAGAAGGCCGGGGTCACGCCGACATCCGATCAGCTGGACACGCTGGCCAAGACCATCGCTGCCCAGCAGACGGCACCGTGGAACGCCACCCCCGCCACCCCCTACAACGAGGAGACGGTCGGGGCCGCCGTCGGCTTCACCGGCGTCGTGCCGCTGAAGCGGTCGGTTCTGCCCTGGTCGCCGCCCTGGACCCCGCTCTACATCGACTGGCAGGTCACCTGGTATCCGACCGCGGACACCGCCGCGGGCATGCTCGACGGCTGGACGCTGGAGGGGTTCGACTATAGCTGGACCGGCACCGCCATCGGCGCCAAGAGCGAGGTCATCAGCGGCCGGTCGCTGGTGGGCACCCAGATCGCCGCCGGGCTGGCGGAGAAGCTGAACGATCTGGTCACGCTCAATCCGAATTTCGACGAGCTGCCGCAGTATCAGCAGGACGCCCTGACCCAGGCCGCCGCCGACATCGCCGAATATGACATCGTCACCGAGGCGCTGAGCGGCTTCGGCGGGTTCATGCTGATGCAGCAGGGCCAGATGACGGAACTGACCAGCGACGATCCGGCCATCGAGAGCTGGCTGGAGCTGGCGCCGTCCATCGTGCCGCTGCCGGGCAGCGGCACCGACGGCAGCGCGCCGGGCTTCTACCCGGTGCGGTCCGGCCATTACGTCATCAACCAGCTTTGGGTGGTGGATGCCTTCGGACAGATCCTGCGCACCACCAATGCGGGCGAGGATGTGCTGCCGATCCGTTCCAAGAGCGTCACCACCCCCGACGCCGGCGGCCAGGACAACAAGCGCTTCGTCCAGGT
>Ga0206117_100792_pt1 | contig 23594 bp, 15 predicted proteins | sample 3A5Ametagenome_FD_177997 | JGI IMG/M metagenome (GOLD analysis project Ga0206117, IMG submission 177997) | Enriched microbial communities from leaf-cutter ant dump, University of Wisconsin, Madison, United States - 3A5A | ecosystem: Environmental > Terrestrial > Nest > Insects nest > Nest dump... | reverse complement strand
GCCTGTCAAAACAGAGGATGACTGCTATGCAGCCGACCGAGACGATCCTTGTTGAAACCTCGACCGTCGGGTGCGACGGCGGCGGCGGCGCGCTGGGCCATCCGCTGGTCTATCTGACGCTCGATCACGAAGGGCAGGTCGAGTGCCCCTACTGCTCGCGCCTGTTCAAGCTGAAGGAAGGTGCGAAGGTCGCCCACGGGCACTGAAGGACCTATCCGTCCTGCTGGCGGGCCGCTCAGACCCGGCTGGCCAGCAGGATCAGCACCGCCAGCGCCAGCAGCGCCGACAAGCCCTGCCAGAAGGCCAGTGGGTTGCGGTCGATCAGCGGCCGGCGGCGAATGCCTGCCGCCTGTCTGTGCGGATGGCGCAGATCGTACAGAAATTCCGACAATTCCCGATAGCGCTTGGCCGGGTCCGGGTGGACCGCCTTGCGCAGCACCCCATCGATCCAGGCGGGCGTCTCACTCCGGTCGTCCAGGGCGGTGCGGTAGACCAGCTTGCGCTGGCGCGCGCGCGTGGTTGCCGTCGCCGCATCGGCGCCGTAGGGCAGGCGGCCGGTCAGCATCTGATAGGCGATGACCCCCAGCGCATAGAGATCCGACGCCGGCGTTCCACCTTCCCCCAGCAGATATTCGGGCGCGGTGTATTGAAGGGTGCCCAGAATCTCGCCGCGGTCGGCGTCGGGCATGGTCTCCAGGATGCCGGGAACCAAAACCGATCCGAAATCGACGATCTTCACCGTTCCGGTACCGTCGATCATCACGTTGTCGGGCCTCAGGTCCTGGTACAGCATCTCCAGCCGGTGGAAGGCCTGCAATCCTTTGCCGATCTGCTCGACGATGGCGCGCACCGTCGGCAGGTCGGGGTAGGGGCGGCCGCGCATCCACTGGGTCAAGGTCTGTCCCTCGACATACTCGGTGACGACATAGAGGTGTCGGCGCGGCCGGCCTTGCGGCGGCGGTTTCAGCACATGGGCGCTGTTGAGCCGGCGGGCGATCCACTCCTCCATCAGGAAGCGGTGGAGATGCGCGCGGTCGTTGCGTCGGTCGATGGCCGGGACCTTCAGCGCGACCGCGGAACTGTCCGAACTGTCCTGGGCCAGATAGACATGGCTGCGGCTGCTGGCATGCAGCTCCCGAAGAATACGGTAGCCTTCGAACTCCGTCCCCGGCTCCAGGAGGGGCGGCAGGGGCAGGTCGGACAGCCTGTGGAACAGGTCGCCGGCATCGGCGTCGGGAACAGCATCGATTCGGACGATCTGGAGGGTCAGATTGTCGGTGCTGCCGCGCCGCATTGCCTCTTCCACTGCGATTCGGGCCGCGCGGTCGAGGTCGTCCGAATGCCTGTCGATTGTGCTGATTAAAAATTCGGCATCGACATGCCCATAGACGCCGTCGGTCGCCAGGAGAAAGACGTCGCCGGGTTCCACCGGCAATTCTCGGCAATCGATCTCGACATGCGGCACCACACCCATCGCCCGGCCGAGGTAGCTGACCTCCGACGACACCACCACGCGGTGGTCTTCGGTCATCTGCTCCAGCGACTGGCCGGCAATTCGGTAGATGCGGGAATCGCCGACATGGAACAGATGCGCGGTGGCGGATTTCAGCACCAGCGCGCTCAGGGTGCAGGCATAGCCGCGGTCCTGGTCGTAACGGTACTCGCTGCGCCGATTCTGTGCATGCAGCCAGGAGTTGGCCGCCGCGAGTACCCGTTGCCCCGCCGTTTTCACCGACCAGCTTTCCGGTGTGCAGTAATAGTCGGTCAGGAAGCTCTTCACCACGGATTCGCTGGCGATGTGGCTGACCTGGCTGGTGCTGATCCCGTCGGCCAGAGCAACGGCGATGCCCTTCATGCCGAGCAGCGGTGCCACTGGAATCAGCGCTCCATGGAAGTCCTGATTGGTCTCCTTGCGCCCCTTATCTGACCATTGGCCGATGGAGATTCGCAACTCTTTCACAATACCGGCTCCGCTCAAGGAAAACTCCGGCCCGGTGCCCCGGCCCAAGGCGGACCGGGGTGATGGCGGATGCACGGGCGGGGCGGGCTTATTCGGCGGGCTGAAGGTGGGGCTGCTGCAGGCGGCGCTTGGGTGCCGTGCGGACATGGGTGGCGTAAAGCGTCAGGCCGGTGAAGGCCAGCCCGCCGATCAGGTTGCCCAACACCGTCGGCAACTCGTTCCAGATCATGTAGTCCATGACCGAAAAGTTGCCGCCCATCAGCATGGCTGACGGGAAAAGGAACATGTTCACCACCGAATGCTCGAAGGTCATGCCGAAGAACAGCATGATCGGCATCCACATGGCGATCACCTTGCCGCTGACCGAGGTCGAGATCATCGCCCCGACGACCCCGGTGGAGACCATCCAGTTGCACAGCATGCCGCGCAGGAAGATGGTCAGCATGCCTGCCGCTCCATATTGCGCATAGCCCAGAGTGCGGTTTTCGCCGATGTGCGAAATGACGGTTCCGACCTTGTCCGGCTGGGTGGAGAAGCCATAGGTGAAGACCACGGCCATCATCACCGCCACCGTCAGCGCGCCCAGGAAATTCCCGGCGAACACCAGTCCCCAGTTGCGCAGAACGCCGCCGATGGTGACGCCCGGCCGCTTGTCGATCAGCGCCAGCGGGGTGAGCACGAACACGCCGGTCAGCAGGTCGAAGCCCAGCAGATACAGCATGCAGAAGCCGACGGGGAACAGGATGGCACCGATGATCGGGAACCCTGTCTGGACCGTGACCGTGACGGCGAAAACCGCGGCCAGCGCCAGGATCGCCCCGGCCATATAAGCGCGGATGACAGTGTCGCGGGTGGACATGAAGATTTTGGATTCGCCGGCATCCACCATTTTGGTGACGAACTCGGAGGGTACGAGATACGACATGACAAGTCCCCTTCGAACAAGCGCTGAACAAACGGCACGCAGCGCCCGGTTCGGTCCGCGCGGCACCGGTCCGGTGCGGGGCGGAAAAAGGATGGACGCATTGCGTGTGATTTGGGTGCGGGCCGCAGTCTTTGGGTCCGCGCTGGTCAAACCGCCGTTGGCTTGAACGGGGAGGTGTACTGCACAAGATGTGCCAAGCACTGGAATGCCGCGAAGCGGCGACATTTCGGCCGTTGCGATGAGGCTGCAACGCATGGAAGAACCGCCGCTGCACAAAGTCAGTGCAGTACTGGATAAAAAACAGTCATTTGTACAAAAACGATTGCGAGCCCTGACAAGTGAGCGGAGATTGCAGCGGGCGCTTCAACGGCGAAGTCTTTCAGAATTTTAACCATGGTTCGCTAAACTATCGTTGCGAATCAATGCTCTTAGCAATGGTACGGGTCGGGCGAGCTGACAATGGTCAGGAACGGTTACCTTTTTGTTATATTTTCCCTTCGTACTATGAGACAGTACAGGCGATGGCGCTTGACGGGCTTCATCGAACCGGCGTCTACTTTGCCGCATTGCGGAAAGATGGCAGTTCCACAATCGTTGTTTGAGTTGCAGGCCTATGTTGTTTCCAGGCGGTTCAGGATCGGCGTCGGATGAGGCGCGTACCATGAGTCACGAGACTGAAGAGCAGTATCGCAGCATCTTCGAGAATGCTGTCGAAGGCATCTATCAGACCACCGTCGACGGTCGTTACCTGCGGGTCAATCCGGCACTTGCCGACATCTACGGCTACGCCTCGCCCGAGGACCTGATCGCCAATCTCACCGACATCGCCTGCCAGCTTTATGTCGACCCGGGCAAGCGCGAGGCATTCGCCGACCTGATGGCCCGCCAGGACCGCGTTCTCAGTTTCGAGGCGCGCGTCTTCCGCCGCGACGGCTCCATCATCTGGATTTCGGAAAGTGCGCGCTGCGTGCGCGACGCCGCCGGCCGCATCCGCTATTACGAAGGCACCGTCCAGGACATCACCGAGCGCAAGCAGCATGAGGAGAAGATCCGGCTGCTCGCCACCGTGTTCGACAGCGTCGCAGACGGCATCCTGATCGTCGATCCCGAACTGACCGTCCAGGCGATCAACCCGGCCTACGAGATCATGACCGGCTTCCAGCGGGAAGAATTGCTCCGCCGGCCGCTTGTGCTCTTCGCTCCAGGCTCGCATGAGCGGGAATTCGTCGACGCCATCTGGACCACGGCGCGCCAGGCCGGCCGCTGGCAGGGGGAGGTCACCAGCTTCCGCCACTCCGGCGATGCCTTCGCCGCCGCCCTGTCGGTGACGTCGGTCCGTGCGCCGAACGGCGTGCTGGAACATTACGTCCTGACCATCGCCGACATCAGCCAGCGCAAGTCGCAGGAACACCAGATCCGCTATCAGGCCAGCTTCGACCGGCTGACCGACCTGCCCAACCGCTGGCTGGTCTGCGAAAGGCTGGAGGAGGCGATCGTCCGCGCCCAGCGCAGCAAAAGCAAGGTCGCTGTCGCCTTTCTCGACCTCAACCGCTTCAAGCAGGTGAACGACACGCTGGGCCACCATGCCGGCGACGAACTGCTCAAGCTGGTGGCGAAGCGCCTGCGCAACTGCACCCGCATGACCGACACCGTCGGACGGCTGGGCGGGGACGAGTTCCTGATCGTGGCGCCCGACGCCGCCGACCGATCCGCCGGTGCCCGGCTGGTGGAAAAAGTGCTCTATTCGATGTCGGAGCCTTTCAGCGTCCACAATCAGGAGCTTTTCTGCGGCGCGTCCATCGGCATCGCCTTCTATCCCGACGATGGTGAGACGGCGGACCAGCTTCTGCGCAACGCCGATCTGGCGATGTATCACGCCAAGCGCAATCCGGAGCACAAATACGTCTTCTATGACAGCGGGATGCGCGAGCGCTCGGGCTTCACGCTGGGGCTGGAGAGCGACCTGCGCCGGGCCGGCGGCGGCGACGAGTTCGAACTGCATTTCCAGCCCAAGATCGATCTCGTCGGCAACCGTACCATCGGAGCGGAAGCGCTGATCCGCTGGCGCCATCCGGTCCGCGGCATGGTCAGCCCGGCGGAGTTCATTCCGCTTGCAGAAGAAACCGGCCTGATCTGGGAAATCGGCGCCTGGACCCTGATCGAGTCCTGCCGCCGGCTGGCCGACTGGATCCGGCGCGACCTGCCGATCCCTTCGGTATCGGTGAACCTGTCGCCGCGTCAGTTCCAGGACGCCCGGCTTGTCGGCTTTGTGCGCAGCGTGGTGGAATCTGCAGGCATCCCGGCCAACCGGCTGGAACTGGAACTGACCGAAGGCGCCATGATCGGCGACATCGAGAAGGCGGTGACGATCCTCAACGGGTTGAAGGACATCGGCGTCCGCCTGTCCATCGACGATTTCGGCACCGGCTACTCCTCACTGGCCTATCTGAAGCGCTTCCCCATCGATACGCTGAAGATCGACCGCAGCTTCGTCCGCGACATCGTGAAGTCCACCACCGATCCGGCCATTGTCGGTACCATCGTCAATCTCGCAGAAAGCCTTGGCTTCGACACCATCGCCGAGGGGGTGGAAACGCAGGAGCAGGCCGACATGCTGCGCCAGCAGCGCTGCACCCGCATCCAGGGTTACCTGATCAGCCGGCCGCTGCCGATCGACCAGTTCGAAGCCTTCCTCGGCAACAGCGTGGTTCCGGCCTGACACTGCCCCCTCTCCCCCAGGGAGAGGGAGTGCTCCGGCTTACGGCGCTGTCCGCTCCAGGAAATACTCCATCTCCTGGATGATGCCGCTCTGGGCAGCCCAAAGGGCGGCCTGGGTGCGGTTGCGGACATTGATGGTCTGCATGATGTGGCGGACATGAAGCTTCACGAGATCTTCTGTCATCAACATCTCGCGGGCGATTTCCTTGTTGCTGCATCCGTCCATGATCAGCTTCAGGATGCGGGCGTGACGCGGATAGAGCCCGGGATAGCCCAGCAATTCGGTCTCATGTTGGGCCATCGCCCCATCCTCGCCACCGCGGCGCAGTGCGGTGGGCGAGAAATAGTCGAAGCATTCCTCCGGCACCACCGGCTCGCCTGCATGGATCAGGCGCAGGGACAGCACGAAGGCGGTCGGTGCCATCCGGTTCAGGAGATAGCCGCGCACACCGAACCGCAACGCCATCCGCATGTGGTGGGCGGAAAATTCGTCGGCGATCATCGCAAGCTTGGCCTGCTCGCCATACCAGCTGCGGAAGTTCCAGGCATCGGTCTTCAGCGAGGCCAGATCGAACAGCACGATGTCGGCGGACCGGTCGGCGTTTTCGTTTCCGGGCGGCGCCTCCAGCGTGGCCACAGCCCCCCTGGCAGAAAAACCGTCGGAATAGCGGTCAGCGGCGCCATTCGTTCTGCCGTTCCACATCGTCTTGGGTGAAAGGCCAGTTGCAAGCCGGCTCTGCGGGTCGATGACCTCGAAGCAGTCATCCAGGATGTTCAGGATGGATTCGCGCAGCAATCGGCTTTGATTGTGAACAATCACACGAATGCGGTCGGACATGTCCGTCTCCCCCAGGTATAGACGAATTGGTGGACGGTATTGCGCAGCCGGAAGGCAGGCTTTTCCCCCCTGGACGCTGTGCTTGGACGTCGGCGGTCCCGGTGCGTGGCAATTCAGGTTTGCCGGTTTCTTATGCCCGGCGTCCGACCTTCGGCCCCCCGTTCGGACCGTTGCCGCCGCAGTCTCCGATGCCGCCGCGCTTGGCCGCGCAATGCCGCAATTCCGATGGACGATGCACGTTGTATCGCTGGTGTCGTGCTCGCCCGTTCGAATTTAGATCAAACTATGATCCGGCACTCACGGCATTGTCTGCTGCACTTTTGGAATTATTCCAGGCTCAGTAGGGGGGAGAATCACCCTGTCAGGGCGGAGGATCCTGTCAGAAGGACAGCAGTAATAAACCATCCTTGTTTAGCAGGATAGAGATGATTACCCGGCAAAGCCAAGGGGCGCTCTAATGGATATCGCCAATTGTGGCGAGTCCGAAGGAAAGGAAGCCAAACGATTTTGCCAATCAAAGAAGAAAAACGTGATTGCAAAGCAACTTATATTAGATGACTTGACTTTCCAGCTGTCTTGTTGGCGCCAGTTCACCCTCGATAATATAGACTCTTAAACAGCGGTTGCCAGGAGAATCTTCGTTGACCATGGAAACGAAAATGGAGCCCCGCCTGGACGGGGCTCCATTTTCGTTCCGGCTAGCTGTGTCTTGGCCGCCGCCTTATGCCGCCAAGTCGTGGGTGATTGCATAGACGCCGGTGTCCCAGCGGGCGATGGTGGTGTCGAAGCCGCCGACGCCGTTCACCACGTCGAAACCCTGGGTGGTGTTGTGCATCAGGTCCTGGACCGTGTAGTGGCCGTTGGCAAGCTGCAGCTCCACGTGGGTGGCCACCGCCTTGCGCGCCGCGGTGTCGTTGAAATCGACGCGGTCGGAGGCGACGACGATCAACCGGTCCTTCTGGTCGTAGAAACCGTAACCGGTGATCTGGGCATCCGGGTCCTTGTCGGTGAAGGTCAGAGGGTGGTGGTAGTTCAGCGCCTCGTCGCCGATCAGCACCGGGGCCTTGGCCTTCAGGGCTGCGATCTCGGCATCGCTGAACAGGTTGTGCCCCTCATACGTGGCCTGCGGGATGATGAAGGCGCTGGGCGCGCTGGCCTTGGTCATCGACGACAGGGCGGCGTCGCTGACGTAATAGCCGAAGGGCACGCCGGCATCGTGCAGCTTGGTGATCGGTTCCAGCAATTCGCCCAGATAGGCGTTGCCGATGGAGTTGCCGGCCGGCTCCAGCGCATTCATCGCCTTTTCGGCGTTGGCGCTATAGTAGAGTGCCGGGCCGAAGGGACGGGTCGGCACGATGTCGCGCAGCATGTCCAGCCAGGGCTGCTTGACCTCGCCCCAATCGTGATAGCTGCGCGACCACTGCTCCGCCGCCCGGCGGACGCCGCCCTGGTCGTCGGCGATCATGGTCCAGCCGCTTTGCAGCCAGGTCTGTTCCAGCCGGCCCCAGCCGAGCTCGTCGCGCACCGTGCCGGAGACGCCGGTGTAAAGGCTGTTCACTGCACCCCAGTAATCATCTTCCGACGAAGACATCATGTGGCCGAAATGGGCGTCCGGCGCGCGGGCGGCGTGGATGCCGAGCATCGCCTGCTCATAGGAGGCAGGAGCCTGCTTGTGCTGCATCTCGAAGCGTTCGAGGGTCTGCACGTTGAACAGGATGTCCTTCTCGTTCATCGTGTCGGCGATCACGCGGGCATCGACGCCGGCGAATTCGCGCATCGCCGCCGGGGTGAAGGACACCTGGGTGGTCAGCCAGGCCGCCTTGCCGGTGTTCTTCACGATGGCGTCGTCCAGCGCCTTCCAGCCATAGGCCCAGCCGTCGACGAAGTAATCCAGCCACTGGGTCGGGTGGTTGTCGACGATGTCCTGTGCCTGCTGCGCCAGCGTGCTGCCGGCCACCTTGATGCCGGTCTTACTGCTGAACTCCGCGATCATGCGCGAATTGAAGAAGTCCATTACGCCGGAATGCGGGCTGCCGTCGAAGAAGTCGGCCAGCTCGTACCCGCGGGTGCCGGTCAGGGCGGACAGGCGGCCCAGCTTGTCGGCCATCCAGTCGGCGTAATGGGCGGTGCCGCCGGTCCAGCCGGCCGGCGCATCCTTGGCGTCCAGCGGCATCAGCGGGCTGACGTAACCCCAGCCATAGGGATTGCTGCTGTCGGAGTTCAGGACGTTGCCGTCGCCGTCTCGGCCCAGATACTGCGGATGGGCCTTGACCCATGACACCCAGGCCTTGTGGCCGCCCAGATTGGCGAACTCGCCGCCGTTCTGCGAGAACTCGAAGGTGTCCTCCCACAGCTGCATGCCGATCAGCGGCATCACCCCGTCGGCCAGATGGCCGGCGGCGACGTCGCGGGTTTCTTTCAGATGGGCGGCGTTGGCGTAATCGGGCACCGAGTCCCAGAACAGGTGCTGGGGCGCCAGCCCACGGTCGGCACCCCAGGAGATGGTCGACACGTCGGACATCAGCGGCGGACGCTCGCTGCTGACCCCGGCGCTGGCGCTGTGGTCGTTCTTCGGCAGCGTGGCGACCGGCGCCGTCGGAGTGGTGGGGGCGGTGGGGGTGGTCGGCGCCGTGGGGGTGGTGGTCGTGCCGCTGGCCAGCATGTCCTTGCTGACGGGAATGCTGAGCGTGCCGTTCCACCACAAGCCCTGCTGGCCGGCAACCACGTCCTTGCCGTCCAGCGCGCCGCGGTCATAGGTGACGCCGGCGGCGGTCGAGGCGACGCTGTGGCCGTTCACCACGACGGAGCCGACATAGAGACTGCGGTCCTGGCCGTTGACGACGGCGTCGTTGTCGTACTGGACCTGGACCTTGTGCGCCAGGGCCGGATCGAGATCGACCGTGAACTTGTAGGCGGTCTGGCTGGTGGCGGCCACCTTGGCATCGCCCACCATTTTGCCGTCGACCAGAAGCTTGAAATGCGGCGGCACGCCGCCGGCACTGGTGCCCCAGGCATTGACGACCACGCTGAAGGACTTGGTCGCCGCCGGGGTCGCGACCACCGCCTCGGCGGCATCGGTCGCCGTGGGGACGGGGAACAGCGAGGCGGGCAGCGGCATGTTCAGGGCGCCGCCCCAATAGAGGCCCTCCTGCCCCTTCACCACGTCCTTCCCGTCGACCGCACCCTTGTCATAGGTGACCGACGGGTCGGTGACGGCGATCGAGGTGCCGTTCACCTCCACGGCGCGAACGAACAGGTTGCGGTCGGCGCTACCGACCACCCCGTCATTGTCATAGACGAGCTGGAGGTTGTGGGCACTGCCGGCGGCGACCTTGGCGGTGATCGTGTAGCGGCCTGCAGCGCTGCTGTTCACCGTCGCCTGACCGATGGTCGCACCATCGAGCTTGAGCGCCAGATGCGGCCAGATGCCGCCGGCGGCCTGTCCCCATGCGTCGATCGCAAAGGTGACATCGATGAGATTGGACTCGGTGGACGACATCGGCACGACTCCTGTTAATCGGATATTAAGATCTTCCAAAACGGGATTACCCGTATCGGTCGGATTACCCTTCTCGTTAGGAGTAGTCGCACGAAAGTTTATGTAATTGAGAGAGTCAATCTTGGGACATGACTCTGACTCATCTTTGACTCTTCCAAAAAAATCGATTTTGAGTCCGCGAATGCTTTAGACGCTGAAAGACTGAATCCGACATCGGCAGTCTTAAGCCTGTTGTGTGGAGATCGCATCTTTCGTTTGTTTGGAGTTCGCTCCGGCTCCATGGTCCACTTCGGCACGAACCGCAGCCGATACCGCAGATCAGGCAGGGCAGGAGATCTTCCCATGCGCACCGAATCCCTGCGCATCGCCGTCGTCACGCAGAAGATCGTCCGCCATGACGGCCAGGGCCGTGTGAATGCGGTCGTGGTCGACGAACTGCTTCGTCGCGGGCACGAGCTTGTCGCCATCGCCTCGGATTTGGAGGACGATCTGGCGCGTCATCCGCGCCTGCGCTGGATCCGCATCGACGGGGGAGGGCTGCCGACGCAGTTGGCGAAGGACCAGCTGTTCGCATGGCGGGCCAGCCGGGCGCTGTTACGGGAAAGGCGACGGGGGAATGGTCAGCCGGGACTGGACAGGGTGGTGATGAACGGCTTCGTCAGCTGGGCGCGGTCGGACGTGAATGCGGTGCACTTCGTCCATTCCGCCTGGATGCGCTCCCCCACCCACCCGATCCGCAAGGGCGTCACGCCCCTGTCGCTCTACCGGGCGCTCTACACGCTGCTGAATGTCGGGTTCGAGCGCTGGAGCTTCCGCCGTGCCGGCCGGCTGGTGGCGGTGTCGCGCACCGTGGCGGACGAGCTGCTCCGGGACGGTATTGCGCCCGGGCGGCTGAGCGTGATCGACAATGGCGTCGATGTCGAAGAATTCCATCCGGGGACGCCGGACCCGGCGCTGTTCGGCCTGCCTCTCGGCTCGCCGGTCGCGCTGTTCGTCGGCGATGCCCGCAGCGACCGCAAGAATCTGGACGGTGTGCTGCGCGCGCTGGCCGAGGTGCCGGAGCTGGCGCTGGTGGTGGTCGGCGACGAGCGCGGCGGTCCATTCCCGGCGATGGCGCGGGCGTTGAGGGTGGATGAACGGGTCCGCTTCCTCGGCCATCGGCGCGACGTGGCGGCGCTGATGCGGGCAGCCGACCTGTTCGTCTTCCCGACCCGCTACGAGCCCTTCGGCCTCGTCCTGCTGGAAGCGGCGGCGAGCGGTCTGCCGGTCGTCACCACGCGTCTGGCCGGTGCCGGCCGGCTGCTGGAAGACGGAGCGGCCATTTTGCTGGATCACCCGGACGCCCACGGCGAATTGGTGCAGGCGATGCGCAGTCTGGCAGCAGACCCGGCGCTCCGCCGCTGCATGGGCGAGGCCGGGCGCCGCATCGCCGAGAGCCAGGACTGGTCAGTGACAGCCAGGCAGTATGCCGACCTTCTTGAAGAGGTGGGACATTCGAAGCAGGCGGTCGAGGGCCAGGGGCTGTTGGCCGGATCGGCTTCCTGACCGGGTGCTGTCAGCGCACTCCCAGCCGCAAATCCATCATCACGCTGTCGCTTCCCGCCGGGGCGTCCGCCACGGCCACTCCCACCGCGGCCGTGGGGCCGGCAGCGGAATCGACCCGCTGGGGCACGCCGCCGGCAGAGCGCAGAAGGCTGCCCATGCGGATGGCGTTACGGGTCTTGCCCACCGGCACGGTGCCGCTGGTAGCGACCGGTACGATGCCGCCGGCAGGGGCGGAGGTCAGGGCGACGCCGTCCGCCGGGCGGTCCTGCTCCAACCGGCGCACCCGGTCGTAATCGCGCTGCACCAGATTGCCGGCATCGACGCCGCCGGCCCCTGCCTTGCGGAACTCACCGGCGCAGTCCACCGCCTCGAACCGGTTGGCGCGGCAGGCGCCGGAAATGCTGAGCGCCGGAGCGAGCCCGTCGCGGCCGAGGCGGATCAGCCGTTCCGCATCCTCGAACCGGTTGCCGACGGCCGAGGATGCGACCACGGCTGCGGTCTCGATGTCGGCGGCGCGGTCGTTGGTGCCGTCACCGAAACTGGCGCTGCCGCCGGTGAAGCTGTTGCGCTCCAGCGAGCGCACCACGATCAAGCCGGTGACCGGACGCCCGGCCAGACGATAGTCGGGCAGCAGCGACCCGCTGCAGCCGATCAGGACATTGCCGTACATCTCCGCCATCGGCCCCTGGATCCAGCCGTTGCCGCAGGCCTCGAAGGCGCAGTCGAGAAACTTGTTGTTGGACAGGAAGGTCCGCTTCGGCGCCCCATCCTCCGCCAGGATGGCGTAGGGCGAGAAGCCGAAATGGCAGGAGAGGAAGCTGGCATGGTCGATGCCGTTCTCCGGCGCCACGGCGATGGAGGCCAGCGTGTTGCCGGCGAGATCGGTGTCGAGGAGCAAATGATCGCCGAAGCTGTCGGTTCCCGCCGACCAATAGGCACCGATGTGGTTCTTGGTCAGCTGGCAGGAGATCAGCGAGGAATGGTCGCGCCAGACATCCACGCCGGCGCGGAAGCCGTAAATCCCGATCCGTTCCAGCAGAAAGCGGGAGGTCAAGGCCACCCCGCCCATGCCTGGCGGCGCATCGCCCGGCCGGTTGCCGGGCTTCGGTCCACGCAGGCTGAGATGCGCAATGCGGCTGCGCTGATAGCCCTTGTTGTCGTCGCGGGCGGCCTGCCGGCTGGCGGCACGGATGGCGAAGCGGCCCGGCCCGAGATCCTCCGGCCAGGACAGCAGCGAGGCCCGCATGCCGGCGCCGATGATCTCGACCTCGTTGAAGGCATCGTCATAGCGGTCGAGATTGGGCAGGACGATCTCGCCGTCCAGCCGGTACTGGCCCGGCGGCACCAGCACTGTTCCGCCCTGGCCGGTGCGGGACAGTTCCAGGACAGCGCCCTGCAGGGCGGCCCAATCGCATTCCTGGTCCAGGGACCGCACATGCGGATGGACGCGCCGCGCCGCCTCCAGGGTCTTGTAGCGTTCGGACAGGGGGTGGCTGCGCCCGTCGCCGATGGCGCCACGGTCGCGGATCGACAAGGCCGGGCCGTTCCGCTGCGGTGGGCCCGGGAGCGGGCTGGGGGACGGGCGCGACGGCTTGTCCGGGGCCGCCTTGGCAGTGACGGCGGCGGATGCGGCAGCCGGCAGTGCCAGCGCCGCGGTCAGCAGTGCACGCCTGCCGATGCGAACGCCGGTTCGGTTATTCATGGTACACGAACCCGCACCGGTCGCTGGAGCCCGCCGCTGAGGGCGGTGCGATAGACCTCCTCCACCCGGTCGAGATGACGATCCAGAGTAAAGGGTGCTTGCCAATAGCGGTCGTAGGCGTTGCGGCCCATCCGCGTCACCTCCGCATCGTGGGAGAACAGCTTCAGGCAGCGGGCGAGGTCGGCGGTGTCGCCACTGCGGAACAGGAAACCGTTCTCGCCGGACAGGACCGCCTCCGCCGCCGCACAATTGTCGCTGACGATGACGGGGACGCCATTCGCCAGCGCTTCATAGGCGGCGAGGCCGAAGGTCTCGTACCACAGCGACGGAACCACCAGGGCGCGGGCCCGCCGCACTTCCTCCAGCACTCCATCAGGCGGCAGCCAGCCGGCAATCTCCGCCTCCGGGTTCAACCTGCGGACCGCCTCCCTCTCGTCGCCGTCGCCAATGAAGCGCACCGGGCAACCGGCCTCAGCCGCTGCATCGGCCAGCAGGGCAGCGCCCTTCTCGCGCGACAGTCGGCCGACGAACAGCATATGGCGGTTGCCGGCGACCGGAGCCGGACCACGATTCCTGATCTCGTCCGGCACCTCGACCGGGTTCGGGATCGGCAGGGTCATGGTGCCGGGCGGCAGGTGGGGCGCGATCACCGCGCGTTGCCGGTCGCTGAGCGTCACCAGCGCCATCCCACCGGTGAAGCCGCCGGCCAGCGCCCCTGCCGCATGGCGGGCAGCCCGCCACCATTTGTGATGCAGGGCACGGGCGTCGCAGTCGGTGGCGAGACAGCCGGCGGACAGCGCACGGTGCGGACAGTTGACGCCCTCGGGAAAGACGAAGAAGGCGCCGTTGGGGCAAAGTGGGAAATAATCGTGCAGAGTCAGAAGCACCGGCAGGCCGGATTTACGGCAGATCGGGAAGACGCTGGGCGACAGAGCCTTGGCCCAACCATGGATATGGATCACCGTGTCGTTGGCCGGGCAGCCGGCCAGCAGGCTTTCCAGAGCACGCGCCGCTTCGCGGTTCCAGAGCCCTCGCAGCGCCGCCTGCAAACGGTCGGCATTACCCTTCAGGTCGGCCTGTTCCAGGCAATGGACGGTGATGCCATCGGTCAGCAGTGCCGGGTCGATGGGCGGTACGGCGGTGAAGAATTGAACCCGGTGGCCGCGCCCGGCCAACCCGACGGCACTCGCGATGGCGACCTTCGCCAGCCCGCCGCTGGGGTGGGCATGGTCGCAGAGGATGACCACCGTGCTCATCGCGGGCCGCTCATTGCAGGGCACCGCGGTAGACCGCGGCCGTGCGGGCGGCGATCACCGGCCAGTCGAAGCGGCTGCGGACCAGGGCTCGGCAGGCGTCGGCACCCGGCAGGCGGCGGACGCCGGTCAACGCCTCCGCAAGGCCGATGCCGATGGACCGTGCGTCGGTCCCGGCAAGCACGAGGTCGCCGTCCAGCCCCTCCACCACCTCCGGCAGTCCGCCGACCGGGGTGACCATCACCGGAGTGCCGGCGGCCAGCGATTCCAGCGCGGTCAGGCCGAACCCCTCCAGCGCCTGGGACGGCATCACGCACAGGTCGGCGGCGCGGTAGGCCAGCGGAAGATGCGCATCGGGGACGAAACCCAGCAGCCGCACATGCTCCTCCAGGCCCAGTGCGCCGATGCGGTCCTGGAGGACCGCCGCCTCCGGCCCGCGCCCGGCCACGACCAGCAGCACGTCGGGCACCCGGCGGCGCAGTTCGACCATGGAGTCGACCAGTGCCGTCAGCCCCATGCGCTTCACCAAGCGCCGCACCGTCAGCACGGTGGGACGCCCCTGAGGCCAGCCGAGCCGGGCACGGGCTTGCTGCCTGCTGTCGGGAAGGTCGTAGCGGTCGGCATCGACGCCGCCCGGGACCCGGTGGATGCGCTCCGTCGGTACGCCATAGCGCTGGGCCAGGACGGTTGCGAAAGACCGGGAGAGCACGACGAAGCGGGTGGCACGGTGATAGACCAGCCGCTCCACCATGAATTTCAGCCGCACCGTCAGCGGGCCGGCACCCTCCGCAGCGCTCTCCAGCGCCCAGGGGCCATGGAAATGGACGACCATCGGGCGATTGCGCAGAGCCGGCAGGGCCCCCACCGTGTTTAGCGCGAAATGCGAGGCGACGAGATCCGGCGCCTGCCGGCGCAGCGCCTCCGCGATGGCGGTCCGCGCCGCCACCATCCGGCGCGGCAGGGAGGCTGAAGGCGGTGCGAAGCTGGCGATGCGGGCACCATTGTCCAGCGTTTCGGAAACGGTGCCCAGCACCAGCCCGGAGAAGGAGATGCCCTGCTGAGGCAGATGGCGGGCGAGATTGTAGAACATGTTCTCCGCCCCGCCATGGGTCTCCGGAAACCAGCCCAGTCCAAGCTGGAGCACGCTGGCCTCCCGCATCTCTTCCGGCAGCGCGCCGGGCAGGATCAGGCTTCCGTCCATTGCTCGTCCTCTTGGAATTGGCGTGCGGGGGCTGCCGCAAGCATGGCCTGCCGGGTGGCGAGCCCGTGGTTCTTGGCGGCCATCGCCATGCCCAGGAAGAACCAGAAGCCGACTCCCGTGACCTTCACCAGCGTGTGCTCGAACACCATGCAGAGGAGGATCGTCAGCGCCGCCGTCTCGGCGCAGCGGGCGAAGGGGTCGGGCGGCGCCCCGCCGCGGCGCAGCATGCCCACCGTCAGCGCGATGATCCCGGCGACGTAGCCCAGCGTGCCGGGCCAGCCGAGTTCATAGGGCACGCGCAGGATACCGCTGTCGAAAAAGGCCATGGCGCCCAGTTGGCCGTCCTCGTTGGTCAGCTTGGTCGCGGTGTCGATGGTGCCGAGACCGGCGCCGCGCACCTCGGTCAGCGCCTGGATCAGGAAGCGGCCGTAGAACTCCTGCCGTTCCTGATAGCTGCGGTCGTTCTCCATCGAATTCAGCGTGTCGAAACGGGAGACGATGGCCTGGTTAACCAACGGCACGCTGAGGAGCGGCAGGGAACAGAGCACCAGTCCGACGCCCACGGCGACCAGCCGCAGCCGGTGCCGGCCGGGCATGGTCAGCAGCAGCCAGGCGAAGGTGAACAGCCCGGCCAGCCACGCCGCCCGCACCAGACTGAGCAGCAGCGACCCCAGCGCCAGCGCGCCGGCAATCGGCACGAGGATGCCGCGGGCCGCGGGCAGCACCGCCAGCCCGGTCACCAGCAGGAAGGCCAGCGGGCCGGAGGAGTTCAGCGTGCTGAACACCCGCACCTGCATCGGCAGCGGCATGCCCTGGTTGGTCATGCCGACATTGATCAGCCAGCGCGCATCCCAGGCCGGCATGAAGAAATACTGGATCAGCCCATAGCCGCCGACCAGCGCCAGCCCCAGCACGAAAGCACGCAGCACTGCGTCGCGGATCTGCGGGTAGAGCGGCCAATGGAGGGCGACATAGAGCCCCAGCGTCACCGGCACCAGCCAGTTCAACAGCGCAAAAGTCGCCGCCGCCATGCCGGCCTGGGTGATGCCGTTGAGGTAGGCATAGAAGATGCCCAGCATCACCGGCACGAAGCCGAAATAGGCACGGTAGCGCAGCATCGGCAGATATTGCGCGATCACGGCCCAAGTCATGGCGCCGACGGCGAAGGGCGTCACCATGACCGGGCTGATGACGCTCCAGCCCGCCTGATAATCGACCAGCCGGCGCACCTCCGGCGTCAGGAACCACAGCCACCAGGTGAAGGCGGCAAAGCGGGCCGGGTCGCGCGTCACCAGCAGCGCGCCGACGGCCAGCGCCCCCACAGGGAAGATGATCTCCAGCAGGCCGGCCTTGCCGACCAGCACCGGGATCAGGACCAGGAACCAGAAGACCGGTGCGGCCAGCTTGCCCAGGGACGGCAGGCCGCCCGCGCCGTGATGACTGTGGACCAGATGGTTCTGATCCTGGCCGGCGGTGGCGAAGGTCATGCCGCTGTCTCCCGCCAGTCACGCATTCCCGCCAGCCGGCCGCGCAGCGTGGCGCGCAGTTTCGCCCCGGCATGGCGGTCGCCGCGCAGCCGCAGCCTCGCCCATTGCGCAAGTCCGGGAAACTCGCAGGTTCCCACCAGCATGGCCCAGGCGGCGAAGGCGGCGCGGTTGGCCGGGCCGAAATGGGTCATCAGCGCCAGCGTGTCGTTGAAGGTCGCGTTCTCCTGCGCCAACGGGTGGAAGTGATCGGCGCCACGCTGGTCGATGTCGAAACGGACGGCCGGGAAATGGTCGACCGCCACCAGCGGGTCGTAGACCAGACGCCAGCCCTGGCGGGACAGGCGCAGGCAGAAATCCACCTCGTTGCGGACCTGGGCACCGCTGCCGCGCAGCCGGGTGTTCAGCCGTTGGCCGGCGATGGCCGCCCGGCGGAAACTCCAGTTGGCGCCCTTCAGCACGTCGACGTCCTGTGCCGGGCCGACGCCCAGATGGTGGTTGCCGATGACGCGGCCGAACCATTGCAGCCGGCCGACGATCTCCGCCTCTCCGGTCTCCGGCACGTCGCCATGAAAGACATGGTCGCGGCCGCCAACCCCGCCGATGCGGGGATCGGTGCGATACCAGGCCTCGATCCGCTCCACCCAGTCGGGATGGGGAACGGCGTCGTCGTCGGTGATGGCGACGATGTCGCCGCCGGCATGGTCCATGCCGCGGTTGATGGCGGCGACCTGTCCCGGCACGTCGATGCCGACGACCAGAACGGGCAGGTCTGGGAGGTAGCGGCGGGCCACCTCGCCGGACTCCGGATCGTTGTCACGCACGGTGACGATCACCTGGACCGGTGCCAGGGTCTGGCGGACCAAGCCGTCCAGGCAACCGGCCAACTGGTCCGGCCGGCGGTAAGTGGGAACGATCACGGTGACGCCCAGCCGCTCGGTGGCGGTGGGGTCTACCGGCACCAGGGACACCGGGCGGTTCGCCGCGGAGGGGTTCATGCCGCCGCTCATGCCGGTGCCAGCTCCCGTCCGCGGTGGCTGATCGCCGTCGACCGTTCGGGGGCCAGGGAGGCTTCCTCGCCGTTCATCCAGCTGTCGATGGTCTCGCGCAGCCTCGCCTTGAACACGTCGCGGTCGAAGCGGGCCGCATGGGCGCGGATGGCGGCGGGGTTGAAGCGCGCCTCCTGCGCCTCGAACCGCTCCACCGCCTCGATCAGGCCCTCCGGCGTCTGCTGGTCGAAGAACAGGCCGGACAGGCCGTCACGCACCGTCTCGGTGGCGCCGCCGCGGTTCAGCGCGATCACCGGCCGTCCGGCCGCCATCGCCTCCACCGGCACGATGCCGAAATCCTCGTTGGCGGTGAAGATCAGCGCCCGGCAGGAGGCATAGTGGCGGTCGAGGTCGGCTGGCGAGCAGTGGCCGACCAGTTCCACCGTCGGTCCGGCCATCTGCTTCAGCCGCCGGAACTCCTCCCCCTCGCCGACGACGACCAGCTTGCGGCCCATGCGGTTGAACGCCTCGATGGCGACATCGGCGCGTTTGTAGGAGACGAGCTGGCTGACGAACAGGTAATGGCCGCTCCCGTCGCCGTCGCCGGGGGAGATGACGGGAGAGGTGACGGTGGCGAAGCGCTGCGTTTCCACCGGCGGGTGGATGACGGTGGCGTCGCGGCGATAGACCCGCCAGATGCGCTGGGCCACCGTGTGCGAATTGGCGATGAAGCGGTCGACCCGCGCCGCCGTCGCCAGATCCCATTGCCGCAGCCGGTGAATGGCATAGGGCATCAGCGGCCTGATGATGGGGCCGGCCGAATGCAGGTAATCATGGTAGCCGCTCCACACATAGCGCATCGGCGTGTGGCAGTAGCAGACATGCAATGCGTCGGGCCGCGTCAGCACGCCCTTGGCCGGCCCGGATTCGCTGCTGATGACCAGATCGTAGGCGCTGAGGTCCAACTGCTCCAGCGCCAGCGGCATCAGCGGCAGGTATTTCTGGTACATCCGGTGGGCCATCGGCAGCCGGTCGATGAAGGTCGTGGTGACCCGGTGGCCGCGGATGACCGGCGACATGCGTTCCGGCCGGTAGACATGGGTGAAGATGTCGGCCTCCGGATACATCTCGCACAGGGCTTCGACGACCTTCTCGCCCCCGCGCATCCCGACGAGCCAGTAATGGACGATCGCGACTTTCATGGTGGGTTCTCCAGAAAGGGACCGGCGCTTGCCTGAGCCCAAGGGTTCGATCTCAGGCGATGCGGCGCAGGCGATAGGAACGGCCGCTGGGCGGGCGGGCGCCATATTCGAGGTTCGCGTGTTCGCGGGCGTTGACCATCGACAGCACCGCCCCGCCGATCCGCCCACCGACCTGCCGCACCTGCTTGATGCCGGCGCTGGCGAGGCTGGAGGCGGTGCGCGCCCAGCGAACGACGTAGAGAACGCGATCGGCCAGCGGCGCCAGGATCAGCGCATCCGACACCGACAGGACCGGCGGCGTGTCGAGGACGACGACGTCGTAGCGTTCGGCCAGCTCGACCAGCAGCGACAGCATGGCCTTGGAGCCGAGCAGGATCTGCGGGCGGTCGACCGGACGGCCGGCGGCGATCACCGACACACGGCGGCGGTCGTCGATGTGCAGCACCTGATCGAGCGTCGCCTCGCCCTCCAGAAGGTCTGTCAGCCCCTTGGGCGGGCGGACGCCGCCGAGAAGGCGATGCACCGCCGGACGGCGGGTGTCGCAATCGACGATGACGACGCGCCGGCCGGTGTCGGAAAGGAAGGCGGAGAGTGCCACCGCCAGCGTCGTCTTGCCCTCTCCCGCCACCGACGAGGTCAGCATCACCACCTCGCCGCCCTTGACGCTGGCGGGCTCGGCCCCGGTGCGGACCAGATGCAGCCGGGCGCAAAGCCGCCAGACCGCCTCGGCGAAATCGCCGCCGCCGGTGTTGGAATAGGGGTCGCGGTCATCATCGGAGCGTGCGGACCGCTTGGCCCGGCCCAGCAGCGGCACGATGCCAACCGCAGGCAGGCCCAGCAGCGCCTCGACCTGATGGGAGCTGTAGACGCCGCGTTGGCGCATGGTCCGAACCAGGGCGACGCCGGTGGCGATGGCGCCGCAGACGACCGCGGCCAGCCCGGCGAGCACCGCCTTGCCCGGCCCGACCGGGCCGCCCGGAACGGCGGCGGCCGAGACGATGCGCACGTCCGGCGTCATCTCCAGCGCCTGGAGCACCTGCGTCTCCTTCAGGCGGGTGACGGCGCGGCGGTAATTATCGTCCGACGCATCGGCCTGCCGCTGCAGGTCGCGCAGCTTTACGTCGGCCTGCAGCGTGTCGAAGGATTCAGCCCTCAGGCCCTCCAATCTGCGGGACAGATCCTGGATCTTGGCGACCTGCTGTTCCACCTCGCCCCGCAGGCTGCGGACCACGCGGTCGACCTCGGTGGCGAGGGTGGCGTTCAGCTCACGCAGTTCCGCGGTCGGCCGGTTCAGCGCCGGGTGGCGGTCGCCGTACTGGGCCCGCAATTCCGCGAGCTGGGCGTTCAGCGCCGCCTGACGCTGGCGCAGGGTGGTGATCAGCGGATCGCCGCCGATGTCGGCGCCGGTCAGCGATTCCGGGTTGCCGGGCCGGACCGACTGCAACTGGCGCAGCCGGGCCTGGGCATTGGCATGGGCGGTGCGCGCCTCCGCCAGCTGCCCGTTCAGGGCCGACATCTCCTCGTTCACCAGCGGGGCGTCGCGGCCCTTCACCATGCCGGTTTCGGACCGCATCGCCTCGACCGCGGCGCGGCCGGTGGCGGTCATGTCCTGGCGCAGCTCGTCCAGGCGGCTCTGCAGCCACTCGCTGGCGTTCTGGGTAGCCTTGCGCTTCGCCTCCACCTGAATGGCGAGATAGGCGTCGGCGACCGCGGTGGCGGCGCGGGCGGCAAGCTGCGGGTCCTTCGCCTCCACCGTGATGCGGATCGCGCGGGACTGCACGCCGGGGCTGATGCGCAGGCTCTTCTGGAATGCCTCGGTCAGGCGGTCGGCTTCCCTGTCCTGCGCGTTGCCGGTCGGGGCGGCCGGGCGCGGCGGCGGCGTCAGCAGGGCGGCCAGAGACTCAGGCAGCATCGCCGTCACTTCGGTCAACAGGGTACGGCCTTCCTCCATCAGCGGACTGAACAGGCCGGGCTTGTTGGTGGGGGCGGCGTATTCAGGCTCCTGCCCCAGGTTCAGCGCCTCGACCACACGGGCTGCGAGATCGCGGGAGCGGAGGATTTCCACCTCGGTGTTGACGGTGTCGAGATAGATCCCCATCGGCTCGGACACGGTGGGGATGTTGATGACGCGGTTCGGATGCGGGTCGATCACCACCACGGTGGAGGAGCTGTAGAGCGGGGTCATGGCGTTGATCAGCAACACCGCCGGCAGCCACAGCACCGCGGTCAACCCGAGGATCAGCCATTTCTGCCGCCACAGCATCTGCACCAGCCGGCTGACGTCGACCTTGTCGGCGCCCGTTCCGACTGGCGGTGCGACAAAGCCGGCGGCGAGACCGGACGTGCCTGACGGCAATCGGTGTTCCGGTGCGTCCATGGGCTCAACTCCTTCATAGCGGGCGAACGGTGCGCGGTGTTGCAAGGCGGCTGTGGTGGCTCAGGCGACCTCTGCCGGGTCGCGGCTGGGCTGGCGGGTTTCCGGCGCGTCATCCTGTGCCCGCGTGCCGCCGACTTCCGGTTGGATCGCGGGAGGCACGGTGGCACCGTGTCCGGCCTCGGCCTCGGCCTCGGCCTCGGCCAGGATGCGGGCATAGCGGGCGACGGTGTTGGGGGTGACGTTGACCAGCATTCCGGTCCCGCCGCCATTGGCGACGAGCTGGGCGACCTGGAACAGCGCGCGTCCCTTTTCCAGAACCTCTCCGGGCAGCATCCACAGGATGGAATCGATGTTGGAGGCCAGCCATCCCGGCTTTCCGCTGCGCGTCAGGCGGCGTTCGGCCGACCGGACCTGCGCGGTGTTGCGGATGGTGTAGAAGGGCGACCAGCCGTCCCAGTCGCCGGCGGTGAAGGGAAGCGCCACGAAGCCGCCGTCCGTCACCACCGCCTCGGCGGCGCCGAAACCGGACTTGGTCCACATGTAATCGAAGCCGGCGGAGCGGACGGCGGCGGCGACCTCCGGCCGCAACGGGCCGGGGCGGGCGCTGTCGTAGGGACGCCACGCCTCGTAGAAGCGGTCGAGCCGGTAGCGGCGTAGCGCATTCCCAATCAGGCGCCGGGCGTCCATCGTCGGCGTACCGGTCTGCGGCGCCGTGCGTGGCATACCCTCCGGAGCTGTTTCGACGTCGGCTGCCGGGGTTTCTGCCGGGCGCGGGCGGGGGGAAATGCGCAGGACGGGGCGGCCTTCCTCCCAATGCAGGCGCGGCGTGTGTCCGGGCACCAGGGGTGAGTCGACCAGCGGCCACCAGCCGCGCGGCATCAGGCCGGGTGGCAACATGGTGGCGATTTCCGCACGGGCATCGGCCAGCAGGCGGGTCAGTTCGCCGCCCTGGTTTTCGAGGCCCGGCATCTCTCCCTCGGCGCAGACGCCGCGGCCGGTGCTGCCCAGCAGAAGCTCCACCCGGCCAAGGACGCCGCCGCGCTCCTCCGGCACCGACAGCAGGGCGAGGTCGGCAGGGCTGGACTGGGTCAGGCTGTCGACGGTGACCACCAGCCCGCAGCGCAGGCCGGTCGCCGCCACCAGATCGAGAATGCGCGGGATGCAATGCAGCTCGCGGATCATGCCGGACCACAGCACCAGCGTGGTCAGCACCCGCCCCTCGGCCGCCCAGCGGCGCAGGGTGGCGTCGTCGGGCTCGAAGTCGGTGGGGGGCCGTGGCGGCTCGGCGATGCGCAACGGTACCGCGGCAGCGCTGGCGAAGGGCGGGTCGGGATCGACGATCTGCAGGCCGCGGCCCAGCCGGCCGAGCGCGAAGAAATCGTGATCGTCGAACTGCCGGCCATAGACCGGGTCGGCCCCGGCCTGGATCAGGTCGGCGGCCCGCTCGATCACGTCGGTTTGCGGCCGGCCATAGAGCGGCAGAAGCCTTTTGCTCGCCGCCAGCGGCAGTTGCGCCGCGATAAGGTCGGGGTCGCCCAGCAGGGTGCCGCGGCCCCAACCGGCATGGCGCCGGGCCAGCGCCACGCTGAAGCTGGCATAGCTCTCCCCCGCCACCTTGCCCTCGACCGCATCGAGGCCGCCGGGAAAGGCGCGGGCGCGCACCGGGTCGACACAGTGGCCGGTGAAGCGCCGGGCGCCCAGCACCTCCAGCCGTTGCCGCAGCCCGGCATCGGCACTGGCGTCGATGCCGAGGCAGGGTGCCGCCATCAGCCGGGGATAGAGGAACGGCGCTGCAACGATGCCGAGCGGGGTCTGCGGCGCCATGTCCAGCACCGCGACCTCTTGCGGGAGCGGCTGGCCCAGCAGGCGGAAGGCGGCGTCATACAGGGCGGCCGGATCGG
>Ga0206117_100791_pt1 | contig 23611 bp, 23 predicted proteins | sample 3A5Ametagenome_FD_177997 | JGI IMG/M metagenome (GOLD analysis project Ga0206117, IMG submission 177997) | Enriched microbial communities from leaf-cutter ant dump, University of Wisconsin, Madison, United States - 3A5A | ecosystem: Environmental > Terrestrial > Nest > Insects nest > Nest dump... | reverse complement strand
CGCACCGGCTCAGCGCGCTGGCTGGCCCGGCTGAATTTTTTCCTTGCCGATGTCCGCGACGGGCTGGGGCCGTTTCTCGGTGTCTTTCTGATGGGGCAGGGCTGGCAGGCCGACGACATCGGCTACGTCATGGCGATCGCCGGCATCGCGGGGATGGCGGCCACCACGCCGCTTGGCCTGCTGGTCGACATGTCGCGGTCCAAGCGGCTGCTGCTCGCCTGCGGCATCGTCGTGCTCGTCCTCGGCAACCTGGCCCTGTGGCATGATCCGTCGCCGGCCGTGACGGGCATGTCCCAGATCGCCACCGGCATCGTCGGCGCGCTGGCCGGGCCGGCCGTCATGGGGCTGACCCTGGGTCTGGTCGGCCAGGACGGCCTGGCCCGCCAGCTTGGCGTGAACGAAGCCTGGAACCATGCCGGCAATCTGGCCGCGGCCGCGCTGGCGGGCCTGGCGGGTTATCGCTGGGGGCTGTCCGCCGTGTTCGTCGTGATGCTGACAATGGGCGCCGCGGCCCTGGTCTGCCTGCAGCGCATCCGTCCCGGCGACATCGATCATGACGTCGCGCGCGGCCGCGAGGCGGGGGCGGGCGAACCCGCTGCCCCGGGGCACGAAAGCGGCCTTGCGGGCCTGTCTGCCCTGGCGCGTTCCCCGTCGCTGCTGCTGCTGGCGGTCGTCATGCTGCTGTTCCATATGGGCAATGCCGCGATGCTGCCGCTGCTGGGCCAGGCCGTCGTCGCGCGCGGGGATGCCGATCCCAGCGTCTTCACCGCCCTGACCATCGTGGTGGCGCAATCGGTCATGATTCCCGTGGCCTTGCTGGCCGGGCGTCAGGCCGGCCGCCACGGCTACTGGCCGCTGGTCGTCGTCGCCATGGCGGCACTGCCGTTGCGGGGGCTGATCGCGGCCTGCTGGCCTTCCGCCTGGGCATTGATACCCGTCCAGGTCCTGGATGGCGTCGGGGCCGGTTTGCTGGGGGTGGCCCTGCCCGGGCTGGTCGCCCAGATCCTGCGGGGCAGCGGCTATGTCAATGCGGGGCTGGGCGCGGTGATGACGGTGCAGGGCCTGGGCGCCGCGATCAGCCCCGCTTTGGCCGGCCTGGTCGCCCGCCATTTCGGTTACGGGGCGGCGTTCATCTCGCTCAGCGTCGTCGCCATGGCGGGGTTATGCCTTTGCTGTTTCCTTGGCCGGTCCAGGGCGGTCGTCCGGCTGCGGCGGGCAAGCGGGCTTACCGCCTGCTGATCACCTTCCAGGCCAGCGGGGCGACGATCACGACCAGGATCACGCGCACGATGTGCATCGTCGCGACATAGGCGGTGTCGATGCCCAGTCCCAGCGCCACCAGCGACATTTCGGCCAGGCCGCCGGGGGCGAAGGCCAGCAGGGCGCCGGCGGCGCTGATCCCGGCGAAATGTTCGACCAGCCGCGAGACCAGCACGGCGGCGGCCAGCATCAGGACGGTCGCCAGCAGCGACAGCAGCGCGATGCGGGCGATCCGGCCCCATTGCAGCCCGGCGAAGCGGCAGCCCAGGGCCGCGCCCACGCCGATCTGGGCGATGGCGACCAGTTCGGCCGGCGGCTTGCCGTCGGTCAGCCCGCCTAGATGGATGCCGGCCGACAGCAGCATCGGCCCCAGCAGTTGCGAGGCCGGCAGGCGCAGGAAACCGGCCAGCGGCCCGCCGATCACGATGCAGCCCAGCAGCAGCAGCCCGTCCAGCACCGTCAGATGGGTGGGCCCCAGCACCGTGACGCCCGACGGCACGATCAGCCCGTCGGCATAGCGGAAATAGAACGGGATCAGCATGACCACGGTGAACACGCGGATCGCGTGCAGCAGCGAGATGACGGCGGTGTCGCCGCCCTGTTCGGTGCCGACCGTGACCATTTCGCTCAAACCGCCGGGCATGCCGCTGAAATAGCTGGTCGTCGGGTCCAGCCGGCCGATCCAGCGGAACACGGCGTAACCCAGGAACGACAGTATCGGCAGGTAGATCAGCAACAGCGCCAGCGAATCGACCCAGTCGCGCAGATGGCCCAGCAGGTCGGGCGTGAACGACGATCCCAGCAGCACGCCCAGTACCATGATCAGGCCCGACCGCAGCCAGGTCACGACCTCGGGGCGGGCACCGAACAGGGCCAGCAGCGCGGTGGCGGTCATCGCGCCCAGCATCCAGGCCAGCGGCATGCGCAACCAGTAGAACACGGCGCCGCCGGCGGCGCCGACCGCCAGGGCCAGGACGTTGCGGCCCAGCATGGTCAGAGCAGACGCCCGAGACGTACCGCTGTCTGGCCGCGCGACTGGCGGCGCGAGGGCATCACCAGCACGCAATCGTCGTAGGGGGTGACGACCGCCTGGTCGCCGTCATGGCCGATCACCGTGCCGGCCTTGGGGATCACTTCCATGCCGGTCCAGTCGCCGGCAAAGGCGAAGTTGTCGGTGGCGATCGTCACCGCCTCGGTCACCTCGACCACCTGCTGCGGCGCGGCGGGGGGCAGGGGGCGCAATTTTGCGGCCTCGGTCCGGTCCAGCATGCCCAGCGCGACCAGGAAACGCAGGCAGCAATCGATGGCGACGTCGGCCGCGGCCGGGTCGTAATGCTGGCCGCATTCGACCAGCAGCGCGTTCTTCTGGCTGCCGGGATCGCCGAACCCGCCGTAGTCGCGCAGGCGCACGCCCGCGGCGTGGCCGGCATCGGCCACGACATGCCGCGGCACGCCCAGCGTACGGGCGAAGGTGCGGCCCTTGGCCAGCGGGCCGGACAGCACCAGCGGCGGGCTGTCCAGCTGCATCGAGTGCAGGTCCAGGAGCAGGTCGACCTTGTCGAGGATCGGGCGCAGGGCGCGGGCGCGGGCCAGGTCGCGCGACTGCCGTGGGCCGTCCAGCACGTCGGGCGACCAGACGCGGTTCATGTCCTCGTCCAGGCAGCGGGCGGCGCCCGGATTGGCCGGGTCGAAGGCGCGATAGGCGTCGACATTGGCAAAGGCCAGCGTCAGGGCGCCGCGCGCCGGCCGCAGGCCATGGTCCAGCAGAAAGGCCAGGGCGTGGGCCCCGCACAGCTCGTTGCCGTGGATCAGCGCCAGGATCGCGGCATGCGGCCCGGTTACCGGCCCGGCGAAATGCCAGACATGCGCGATGCCGGTGTTGCCCTGCGCATAACGCTCGATGTCGATCGGCTGAAGCTGCATGCCGTTCACGCCGGTACCCCTCGGATTCTTGCGGTTCGCGACAGTGATAGCACCGGCGCGGCAGCTAATGTAGAGTTCGCGGCAATGGGGCTTCGCATAAAGACGTCAAAAGCAAAAATCGGGAGACTTTGCAGTGAGCAGACACGCGATGAGCAGCCGCGTGCGCCGTCTGGCGCTCGGACTGACCGTAGCCTTCCTGCCGTTCGCCGCGTCGGCGCAGGATCTGACCATCGGGCTGGCCGGGTCGATCACCTCGATCGACCCGCATTATCATAACGTCGGTCCGAACAACACGATTGCCGCGCATATCTTCGATCGCCTGATCGACCAGGACGAGCAGCAGCGGCTGGTGCCGGGCCTGGCCACGTCCTGGACCGCGGTCGACGACACCACCTGGGAATTCAAGCTGCGCCCGGGCGTGACCTTCCATGACGGCTCGCCCTTCGGCGCCGCGGACGTGGTTGCGACCTTCAAGCGCGTGCCCTGGGTCCCGAACAGCCCGTCGTCGTTCTCGGCCCCGGTGCGCTCGATCAGCGAGGTCGTGGTGGTCGACGACCTGACCCTGCGCTTCAAGACGCCCAAGCCGGCCCCGCTGCTGCCCAACGATATCGCGATCGTCAACATCACCTCGCGCAAGGCGGTCGAGGCGCCGACGGCCGAGTTCAATTCGGGCGGGGCGGCGATCGGAACCGGCCCCTACAAGTTCACCTCGTTCCAGGCCGGCGACCGCGTCGTCCTGGCCCGCAACGATGCCTATTGGGGCAACAAGCCGCATTGGAAGGACGTCACCGTCCGGGTGATGCCCAACAATGCGACGCGCACCGCCGCCCTGCTGGCCGGCGACGTCCAGATCATCGACGCGGTGCCGTCGGTCGATCTGGCCGCGATCAAGAAGTCGCCGAACCTGACGATGGCCTCGATCACCTCGAACCGCCTGATCTATCTGCATCTCGACAGCTTCCGCGACGAGACGCCGATGATCACCGACAAGGCGGGCCAGCCGCTGAAGGCCAATCCGCTGAAGGATCCGAAGTTCCGCGCCGCGCTGAGCCATGCGATCAACCGCAAGGCCATCGTCGAGCGCATCTTCGAAGGCGAGGCGATCGCCGCCGGCGGCTTCCTGCCCGAAGGGTTCTTCGGCGCGTCGGCCAAGTTCCAGCCTGACGCCAACGACACCGAACTGTCCAAGAAGCTGCTGGCCGAGGCGGGTTTCCCCAACGGGCTGGCGATGACCATCCATGGCCCGTCGGACCGCTATCCCAACGCCGACAAGGTGATCCAGGCCATCGGCCCGATGTTCACCCGCGCCGGCATCGAAACCAAGGTGCAGACCCTGCCCTGGTCGACCTATGCCACGCAGTCGGCCGCGCCGACCTATGCCTTCTCGGTGATGCTGGTCGGCTGGGGGTCGGGCACCGGCGAAATCTCGTCGCCGCTGCGCGCGCTGGTCGCCACGCCCAACAAGGACAAGGGCTGGGGCGCATCGAACCGCGGGCGTTATTCGAACCCCAAGCTCGACGCGATGATCGACGAGATCATGGCCACGATCGACGACAAGAAGCGTGAAGCCCTGCTGCAGGACGCGACCGCCCTGGCCATGCAGGACCACGCGATCATCCCGCTGTTCTACAACGTCAACTCGTGGGCGATGAAGAAGGGCCTGACCTATGCCCCGCGCGCCGACGAATACACCTACGCCATGACGGTCAAGCCGGCCAGCTGATCGGGCATCATGACCGCCTATGTCATCCGTCGCCTGTTGCAGGCGGCGCTGGTGTTGTTCGTCATGTCGCTGCTGGTGTTCTTCGGGGTGTACCTGATCGGCGATCCGGTGGAGATCTTCGTCGCCGCCGACGCCGATCAGTTCGAACGCGAGCGGGCCATCGCCGCGCTCGGCCTCGACAAGCCGATCTGGGAACAATACACCGGCTTCATCCAGGGGGCGCTGGGCGGTGATTTCGGCCGCTCGTTCGTGTTCGGCCTGCCTGCGATCACGCTGATCCTGCAGCGCCTGCCGGCCACGCTGGAACTGGCCTTCGCCGCCGTGCTGCTGACCGTGGTCATCGGCCTGCCGCTGGGGCTGTGGGCTGGCTTGCGGCCGAACGGCTTTGCCGGGCGCACCATCCTTGCCGGCTCGATCCTGGGGTTCTCGCTGCCGACCTTCTGGGTCGGCATCATGCTGATCCTGGTCTTTGCCGTGCAACTCGGCTGGCTGCCGTCGAACGGGCGGGGACCGGTGGCCGAATTCCTGGGCATCCAGTCCAGCCTGTTCACCGCGGCGGGCTGGCGGCATCTGATCCTGCCGGCGATCAACCTGGCACTGCTCAACATCGCCCTGATGATCCGCCTGGTGCGGGCCGGCGTGCGCGAGGTGCTGCCGCTCGACTATGTCAAGTTCGCCCGGGCCAAGGGGCTGTCGTCCCGGCGCATCGTCGGCGTGCATGTCATGAAGAACATCATGCTGCCGGTCGTCACGGTGCTGGGCCTGGAACTGGGCGCGGTGATCGCCTTTGCGGTCGTCACCGAATCGATCTTCAACTGGCCGGGCATGGGCAAGCTGATCATCGATTCGATCCAACGCCTCGACCGCCCTGTTGTCGTCGCCTACCTGATGGTGACCGTCGCCATCGTCATCTTCATCAACCTGGTGGTCGACGTGGTCTATTCGCTGCTCGACCCGCGCATCCGGCTCAAGGACCTGGACCATTGAGCGCCGCGGCTGCCGACGACGAGGCACCGTGGCGGCGCATGGCATCGGCCTATGCCGAAAGCTGGCTGGCCATGTTCGGGCTGGGCCTGCTGGTGATCTGCCTGGGGCTGGCGCTGGCCGCCCCCTGGATCTCGCCGCAGAACCCCTATGCGCTGGCCCAGCTGGACATCATGGATTCCAGCCTGCCGCCGGGGTCCGAGGCATCGGCGGGCTTCCGGTTCCTGCTGGGGTCGGACGACCAGGGGCGCGACATGGTGTCGGCCATCCTGTACGGCCTGCGCATCTCGGTCGCGGTCGGCGCGGCGGCAACCGGCATCGCCCTGGTCGTGGGCCTGGCCTTCGGCCTGATCGCGGCCTATGCCGGTGGGCGCATCGACGGGGCGATCATGCGCATCGTCGATATCCAGCTGTCGTTTCCCGCCATCCTGATCGCGCTGATCCTGATCGCGGTGCTGGGCAACGGCATCGGCAAGATCATCTTTGCGCTGGTAACGGTGCAATGGGCCTATTACGCCCGCACGGTGCGGGCCAGCGCGATGGTCGAACGCCGCAAGGATTATGTCGAGGCCGCGCGCGGCCTGGGCCTGTCGTCCTGGCGCATCCTGTTCCGGCACATGCTGCCGAACTGCCTGGCGCCGGTCATCGTCATCGCGACGGTGCAGATGGCGCATGCCATCGCGCTGGAAGCGACCTTGTCCTTCCTGGGGCTGGGCCTGCCGGTCACCGAACCGTCGCTGGGCCTGCTGATCTCGAACGGTTTCCAGTACGTGCTGTCGGGCAAATACTGGATCAGCATGTTCCCCGGCGTGGCGCTGCTGGTGACCATCGTCGCCATCAACCTGGTCGGCGATCGCCTGCGCGAAGTACTGAACCCGCGGGGGCCGCAATGACCCTGGTCGTCGAAAACCTGCAGACCCAGTTCCCGACGCGGGCCGGGCTGATCCGCGCGGTCGACGGCGTGTCGCTGGCGGTGGGGCCGGGCGAAATCCTGGGGCTGGTCGGCGAATCCGGTTCGGGCAAGTCGATCACCGGCTTTTCGATCATCGGGCTGATCGACGAACCCGGCCGCATCGCCGGGGGGCGCGTGCTGTTCAAGGGGCGCGACCTGGTCGGCCTGCCCGAGGACGAGTTGCGGGCCTTGCGCGGCGCCCGCATCGCCATGGTGTTCCAGGATCCGATGATGACCCTGAACCCGGTGCTGCGCATCGACACCCAGATGATCGAGACCGTGCTGGCGCACGAGGATGTCAGCACGGCGGAGGCGCGCGCCCGGGCGCGGGCCGCCCTGGCCCGCGTCGGCATCCCGTCGCCGGACGAACGGCTGCTGGCCTATCCCCACCAGTTCTCGGGCGGCATGCGCCAGCGCGTGGCGATCGCCATCGCCCTGCTGCACAAACCCGACCTGATCATCGCCGACGAACCGACCACCGCGCTGGACGTGACCATCCAGGGCCAGATCCTGTTCGAGATGCGCAAGCTGGCCCGTGAAAGCGGCACGGCGCTGATCTGGATCAGCCACGACCTGGCGGTCGTCTCGGGCCTGGCCGACCGCATCGCCGTCATGTATGCCGGCCGCATCGTCGAAAGCGGCCCGGCGCGCGCGGTGCTGGCCCGGCCGCTGCACCCCTATACCCGCGGCCTGCTCGATTCCCTGCCGCGCGGCGGGGGCAGGGCGCATCGCCTGGTGGCGATTCCCGGCATGACCCCGTCGCTGGGCCGCCTGCCGCCGGGCTGCGCCTTCGCGCCGCGTTGCGCGCGCGCGACGACGGCCTGCGACACGATGCCCGACCTGGCCGAGGCGGGCGAGGGGCGAGCCGTCCGCTGCTTCCATCCGCTGGAGCGCGCGGCATGATCCGCATGGAGGGGATATCGAAGCGCTTCGTCCGCCGTCTGGACGTTGCCGCCCGGCTGGCCAACCTGCTGGGTGCGGGCTTGCGGGGCGAGGTGGTGCAGGCGCTGGACCAGGTCGATCTGGAGGTCGCCGCCGGCGAGGTCGTCGGGCTGGTCGGCGAATCCGGTTGCGGCAAGTCGACCCTGGGCCGGATCGCGGCCGGGCTGATGATGCCGTCGGACGGGCGCGCCTTGTTCGAAGGCGCGCCGCTGGGGCAGGGGCCGGCCCGGCTGCAGGCGCAGATGATCTTCCAGGATCCCTATGCCTCGCTGAACCCGCGCATGCGGGTGGGCGACGCCATCGCCGAGGCACCGGTCGCCCATGGCCTGGTAGCCCGCCGCGACAAGGCCGATTTCGTCGCCGGCCTGCTGACCCGCGTCGGTCTCGACCCCGGCTATGCCCGGCGGTTTCCGCATCAATTTTCGGGCGGCCAGCGCCAGCGCATCGGCATCGCCCGGGCGCTGGCGGTCAATCCGCGCTTCATCGTCTGCGACGAGGCGGTCGCGGCCCTCGACGTCTCGATCCAGGCCCAGGTGATCAACCTGTTCCTTGACCTCAAGGACCAGCTGGGCCTGACCTATCTGTTCATCAGCCACGATCTGGGCGTGGTCGAACATGTCGCCGACCGGGTGGCGATCATGTATCTCGGTCGCATCGTCGAACTATGCCCGGCCGACGACCTGTTCGCGCGCGCCAACCACCCCTATACCCTGGCGCTGCTGGCGGCGGTGCCGCGGCTGGATGCGCCGGAACAGGATTTTCGTCCTGTCACGGGCGAGATCCCGTCGCCGCTGGCCCCGCCGCCCGGCTGCCACTTTCACCCCCGTTGCCCGCATGCGATGCCCCGTTGCCGCAGCGAGGCCCCGGCCTTGCGGCCGGTGGCCCCGGGGCATCTGTCGGCCTGTCACCTGAACGGCGACTAGGCCTACATCGCCGGCAGGATGGCGATGTCGCGGACGGCGCCTTTCCTGCCGCCGATGGCGATCGCCGGGCCGGCCTTGCCGGTGGTCAGGTCGATGCTGTGCAGCCCGGCCGGCGACATGGCCCAGGCCTCGTTCATGCCGGCGCCGTCGGACCAGATGTCGAAGGCCACGACGCCCCCCTTGATGCCGGTCATGCCGATGGTGTTCAGCACGCCGTCGTTAGGCGGATCCTGGCGCAGCAGCGCGCCCGAGGCGCCGTCGATGTCGTACAGTGTCGTCTGCTTGGCACCCTTGACCGAGTTGGTGTAGGCCGCGGCCGAGACCTTGGGCGTCCTGCCCTTGTGGCGGTCGGCATCGGCAAAGCGCAGTCGGCCGTCCTCGACCACCTTGCCGTCGTCGGGGTTGACGCGCAGGCTGGTGCCGTCGGCACCGATCACCCGCAGCCGGTCGGCCACCGGATTGAAATCCACCGCGGCGGCCACGCCAGGCGGCGTCATCACCGCCAGCTGCGATTTCAGCGTGGCCTTGCCGGTGGTCATGTCGACCGTATAGAGGTTGCCGTCGGCGGTCAGGGCATACAGCATGCCGTCGGCGGGGCGCACGTCGATGCCGGTGACGCGCGCGCTGACACCCGCGATCGGCCAGGACCGCGTCACCTTGCGTGCGGCGGTGTCGACGATGGCGATGGTGTTGTCGCCGACGAGGGCCGCGACCTGGACAGCCTCGGCGCCGGTCGAAAACAGCACGGCGGCGCAGGCGGCGGCGATGGCGCAAAGCTTCATGGGGTGACCTCCCTGGGTGCATCGGTCGCCGGCTGGCGACCAAGCTGGATACCCGCGGAAATGGCTGTTGGATGTGTCGCGCGGCGTCACGTTTTATTGTCCGGGCCCGTGCATCCGGGTCCGGCGGCGATGCGTATCGGATTGGGGATGCCGCCTTTGCGCCGTTCAATCCCTGGTCGGGTCCGGCGCGGGCATGTCCTGTCGCGCCGACCAGAACTGGCGCACCTGATGTGTCCAGGCATCGACCTCGGCGAAGCCCGTGGGATCCAGGCTGTAGATCCGCCGCTGGCCGTCGATCCGCACCCGCACCAAACGGGCGGCGCGCAGCAGCTTCAGATGCTGCGAGATCGCCGGGGCGCTGACCGCGAACCGCGCGGCGATGTCGCCGGCCGCATGGTCGGCACGGCCCAGCATTTCCAGGATCTGGCGACGGGTAGGGTCGGCGAGGGCGGTGAAGCTGTCCATGACGGCCAGCATTTCGTAATTTACTTAATTAAGTAAATACAAAAATATCAGGCGGTGAAAGCAGATCTCAAAAACCAATCATCGCTAAAACAAGCCTGTGATCGGGATTTACGGTACCAATCGTCGTCCCGGCCTTCGCCGGGATGACGATCGGTTCAATCACGCCGCCCGGGCATTCACCGTCTTGACCGCCGGCCGCTTCAGGCAGCGGGCCATCCAGGCGGTCAGGTTGGGCCAGGCCGACAGGTCGTGGCGGGCGACCTGCAGCCAGGCCATGACGGCGGCGACGTTCAGGTCGGCGATGGTGAAGCTGGCGCCCAGCAGATAGTCGCGGCCTTCCAGATGCTGGTTCAGCACCGCCAGCGGCTTGGCGATCTTGGCTTCGGCCGCGGCACGCAGCGCGGCGTCGCGCTTGTACTCGGGCAGCAGGGCGCCGTGGAACAGGATGGTGCTGGCCGAGGGCTCGACCTCGGTCGCGGCCCACAGGGTCCATTGGAAGACCCGCGCCTCGTCCTCCAGCGTCGCCGGCCACAGGCCCTTTTCGGGGTGCTTCTTGGCCAGATACAGGTTGATCGCCAGCGATTCGAAAAGCTTCAGGTCGCCATCGACCAGGGCGGGGATCGATCCCATCGGGTTGATCGCCAGGAATTCCGGCGTCCTGGATGATCCGTCGGCGAAGTTGATATGGGCCTGTTCGCAGTCGAGGCCCATTTCCTCGGCCGCCCACAGGTTGCGGAAGGCGCGGCTGCGGGTGATGCCGTAGATGACCGGCTTGCTCATTCCAGTTTCCCTCTCCTTGAAGTTTCTTGATCGTCCTCAGGCGCTGAACTGCTCGCTGAGGATCCTTTCTTCCAGGCCGTGGCCGGGGTCGAACATCAGGCGCATGCAAATTTCAGGCGCCTCGGCGATTTCGACGGCGACGACGTCGCGCACCTCGGTCGCGTCGGCGGTGGCGCTGACCGGCCGCTTGTACTGGTCGATGATGTCGAAGCGCACGCTGGCCTTGCGCGGCAGCAGCGCGCCGCGCCAGCGGCGGGGCCGGAAGGCCGAGATCGGCGTCAGGGCCAGCACCCCGGCATTCAGCGGCAGGATCGGCCCATGGGCCGACAGGTTGTAGGCGGTCGAGCCGGCCGGGGTCGCCACCATCACCCCGTCGCAGATCAGTTCCTCGACCCGCACCTTGTCGTCGACCGAAATGCGGATCTTGGCGGTCTGGCGGGTCTGGCGCAGCAGCGAGACTTCGTTGAAGGCCAGCGCCTCGGTCTCGGTGCCGGAATCGCGATAGGCGCGCATGCGCAACGGGTTGATCGTCGAGACGGTGGCCTTGGCCAGCCGTTCTTCCAGGTCGTCCTCGTTGAAGGCATTCATCAGGAACCCGATGGTGCCGTGGTTCATGCCATAGATCGGCACGTTGCGCCGCATGTAGCGGTGCAGCGTGGCCAGCATGAAGCCGTCCCCGCCCAGGGCCACGATCACGTCGGCCTCGGCCGGCGGGACATGGGCATAGCGCGCCTCCAGCCCGGCCTTGGCGGTTTCCGCCTCGCCGGTGGCGGCGACGAAGGCAATACGCTTGTCGAAGGTCATGGGGCCTGGCTTGTCGCTTTGCTCAAGGGCCGGCGGCATCAGCCGCCGGTGACGCTCATATGGCGGGACACGGCCGGCGCCTGGGTGCGGCGGTCGATGATGAAGTCATGCCCCTTGGGCTTGCGCAGGATCGCGGCGTCGATCGCGGCCTCGAGCGGGGCGTCGTCATGGGGCGAGGCGCGCAGCGGCGTCTTGAGATCGGCGGCGTCTTCCTGGCCCAGGCACATGTACAGCGTGCCGGTGCAGGTCAGCCGCACGCGGTTGCAGCTTTCGCAGAAATTATGGGTCAGCGGGGTGATGAACCCCAGGCGCTGGCCGGTTTCGCGGACGATGTTGTAGCGGGCCGGGCCGCCGGTGCGATAGTCGGTCGGGTCCAGCGTCCAGTTGCGCGCGATCTGGGCACGCGCCATCGACAGCGGCAGGTACTGGTCGACGCGATTCTCGCCGATCTCGCCCATCGGCATCACTTCGATCAGCACCAGATCGAAGCCGTGTTCGCCGCACCAGGCGATCATCCGGTCGAATTCGTGTTCGTTGACGCCCTTCAGCGCGACGGCGTTGATCTTGACCGCCAGCCCGGCGGCCTTGGCCGCGTAGATCCCGTCCAGCACCGGATCCAGCTTGCCCCAGCGGGTCAGGTTGGTGAAGGTCTGCGCATCGAGCGTATCGAGCGAGACATTGATGCGGCGCACGCCGGCGGCGGCCAACCCCTCGGCATGTTTCTTCAACTGGCTGCCGTTGGTGGTCAGGGTCAGTTCGTCCAGGCCCCCCGGACCGATTTCCTGGCCGATCGACTGGATCAGATTCATGATGCCGCGGCGGACCAGCGGTTCGCCCCCGGTCAGGCGCAGCTTGCGCACGCCCTTGCGGATGAACGTCTTGATCAGCCGGTCCAGTTCCTCGAGGCTCAGGATCTCGGCCTTGGGCAGGAACGTCATGTCCTCGGCCATGCAATAGACGCAGCGGAAATCGCAGCGGTCGGTGACCGACACGCGGAGATAGCTGATGGGCCGGCCGAACGGATCGATCATGGCGGGTACAATGGCCTCCTCGCGCCCCCAATCTGGGGTGCGCGGGCCCTAGCGTCAACTACTGCCCGACCAAACTTGCGTATGGCCGGGCAGGGCGGTCAGACCATCTGGTGGCGCGGGCGCTGGATTGCGGCGCCCAGATGCCGGGCGGCATCGGTCGACGTCGTCGCGTCGTAAAAGGCGCGCAGCCCGTTGGCCGCTGCCCCATCGGTCGCGATCCGCTGGCCGCGGGCGCGCCGGGTCAACTGGTGCAGGGTGATGAAATCCTCGCGCTCCAGCCCGGCGACCAGGCAGGCAAAGCCGAGCGACTCGCCGTCCAGCTCGTACAGGACACGGCGGATGCCGGCCAGCGGCACCTGGGCCAGGCGGGCCAGGCCGATCTCGAACAGCAGGACTTCGCCGCGCTTCAGCGCATTGACCAGGAACGGCCCGGTCAGCGAGCCCGAGGCCGACAATTCGTCGACCACCCGGGTGGTCGGGTCGTTCTCGCGCGCCATGCCGTCCGAGGCCAGGGCGCTTTCGACCACGCCGTCCAGCGCCTCGTCCAGGACGCGGCGGTCCAGGCTGTAGCGCTGGGCGATTTGGGTCTTCAGCGCCTCGCCGACCCAATCGTACAGGCGGCGGGCCAGGGTCTGTTCCAGGTCGGGGCGGGAGACCAGCGGGGCCTGCAGCGCCTGCTGGCGCCGCGATTCCTCGACCAGATGGGTCAGCAGTTCCGGCGAGATTTCGGCGGTATGATTGTCCAGCAGCGCGACCAGCACGTCCTCGTTGCCGGTTTCGGCCAGTGCCTCGGACACCGAGGCACCGATCTGGGGCCGCATGGCGACCGCCAGGCGATGGCGCATGGTGCGATGGCGCACGATCTCGACCAGGTCGGCGTTCGACAGGACGCTCGATCCCAGCAGGATGGCGTAGGCGACCTCGATCCGGTCATTGGCTAGCAGCACGACGACATCGCGGGGCACGTCGGCATTCGTAGCCAGCCGACGCGCCAGCTTGGCGCGCAGATCGGTTTCGATATCGTCGTGCAGGTTGCGCAGAATCTCGGTGACCAGGGCACAGCCGCGCTCGGGCAGGGACTGGCCGTGTTCTTCGAGGATATCGCCGATACTTAAATACAGCAGTTCGCGTTCGGCCGGGCTGCGGCGGCGGGCCAGCGCCCGCAGACGCTCGAAATCTTCCGGGGTTTCCAGTCTGATATGCGTGGTCATGCCCGCGTGGCCTGCATGTTAAGGGCCTGCCTGTTGGTGGTCTGCATTCTGCTGTCCGACGCCATTCTATCAGCGCCTTAACCGGCTGTCCCTGGCGACTGTCCAGGCCCGCACCCATCGGCCAATTTTCGATCGCCAAGGGATGCAGAGGGTATCCGACCTTGTGTGTAATCCTGTACTGTCGAACAATCCTTTGCCGACGATGCCGGGAAAAGGTTAATTAAATCTTGCACGTTGTCTTGCGCAATGTTAACCGAACAGAAGCAGTTCAGACGGCAGGATCGTCGCCAAGTCGATTCGCTTGCCAAGGGACCCGAACGTGAACGCCAACGGCGCCGAAACAGCCAACATTGACGGCGATATCGCCGCCTACCACGATTTGACGCGCCAGATCGAGCGGTTGCACCGCCGTTTTCTCGACGTCGTACGTGCCCAGCTCGATCGCCTGGGGGTCGACGACGTCAATCCCGTGCAGTGCCTGACCCTGGTCAACATCGCCGACGAGGAAATCAATATCCGCACCCTGATGGAGCGCGGCTATTACCTGGGCTCGAACGCGTCCTACAACGTCAAGAAACTGGTCGAATCGGGTTATATCGAGCAGATGATTTCCGAGCGCGATCGCCGCTCGACCATCCTGCGCCTGACCGCCAAGGGCCGCTCGCTGCGCAGCCGGATTGCCGGCGCCCAGGCGCTGCTGGCCGAACAGATCCCGGGCGTCGACCTGGCCAATGCCAACGAAACCCTGCGCCGCATCGAACGCCTGTGGGACGACGCGATCCGCTCGCCCAACGTGCCCAAGGCCTGATCATCCGATCTTCGTCGACGCCCGCGGGCGTCGACGTGCTTTTCCCCGGCAAAATTGGAACCCCGGCATTTCCGCGGTTGCACCGTCATGCCGATAATATGAAACTGAATTCGGTTTTGTTATTTGCGAGGCTGATTGATGGGGCAGGCGATCGCGCGCGCCGGGGCGACGGGGCAGGATCATGGTTTCCATGACGAACTGGCGGGGCGGGCCGGGCAACCTGGCCTGCGCAAGGGCGAGCGCACCGCCCTGCGCCTGCGCGCGGCGATCTGCGCCTTGCTCGAGGATGCGCCGCTGTCGCAGTTGAAGGTGCAGGATATCTGCACCGGTGCCGGCATCGCGCCGGGCACGTTCTATCTGTACTTCCCCGACCGCGATCATCTGCTGAATGCGGTGCTGGAGGATTTTGTCGCCTTCGTCCGCCGCCTTATGCTGGAAGCCGCACGCGACAGTGCCGATCGCGCCGCCTCGCTGCTTGCCACCACGCTGGTCTATTGCCAGGTGTTTGCCGCCAATCGCGGGCTGATGAAGGTCCTGCTCAATCACTACGAGGATTTCCCGCAGGCCGCCGCGATCTTCCAGGGCCTGAACCGGTCGTGGATCGAAACCGTCGCCCGCTCGATCCGCCGGCGGATGCCCCAGGGCGGCCCGGCGGACGACGAGATCGCGCGGCGCTGCCACGCGCTGGGCGGCATGGTCGACCAGTATCTGGCCAATCTGCTGCTGACCCGCGATCCCGCCGTCGCCGCGGTATCGCCCGACCTGGCCACGGTCGCCGCCACGCTGGCCGGCATCTGGGCCCGCGCCTTTGCCGAGGTGGAATCATGGGACTGACCGAGGGTGCCGAATTCCTCGACCCCGCCGGGCTGCGCGCCGTCCAGGCCGCGAACTGGGCGCGCCAGCGGGCCCATGTGATGACCCATTCGGCCTTCTTCCGCGACCTGTGGGCGGGGCGGGCGGTGCCCGAACATCTCGACGACCTGGCGGCGCTGCCGCTATGCGACAAGGCAGCTCTGCGCCAGGCCCAGGCCGCCCAGCCGCCGTTCGGCAGCTATCTCGCGACCCCGCCCGCGGCGGTCAACCGCCTGCACCGGACCTCGGGCACCACCGGCCAGGCGATGAACCTGGCCCTGTCGGCCGCGGATGCCCATCTGACCGCGGTGGTCGGCGGGCGCAGCCATCGTGCCGCGGGACTCGGGCCCGGCGATCGGGTCGTGCACTGCCTGAACTACCAGATGTGGATGGGCGGCCTCAGCGACCATCTGACGCTCGAACAGACCGGGGCGCTGGTGATACCGTTCGGCGTCGGGTCGACCCGGCTGCTGATCCAGACGATGCGCGACCTGAAGGTCACGGCGATTTCCTGCACGCCGTCCTACCCCGCCGTACTGCAACAGGTGATCGCGACCGACTTCCCCGGTCTGGATCCGCGCGACCTGGGCCTGCGGCTGGGGCTGTTCGGGGGCGAGGCGGGGCTGGACGATCCCGATCTGCGCCGCCGCCTGACCGAGGTCTGGGGCATGGCGCCCCGCAATGCCAATTACGGCGTCTCTGACGTCCTGTCGAACTTCGCCGGCCAATGCGAACACGACAACGACCTGCATTTTCTGGGCGGCGACGTGCTGTACCCCGAACTGGTCGATTCCGAAAGCGGCGCCCCCCTGGCCCTGGCCGAGGGCGCGCGCGGCGAACTGGTCCTGACCCATCTGGTGAAGCAGTGCCAGCCGCTGGTCCGGTTCCGCACCGGCGACGTGATCGCGGTGACCGGCACCGGCGCCTGCCGCTGCGGCCGCACCGGCATGCGGTTCCGCGTGGTCGGGCGCAGCGACGACATGGTGGTGGTGCGCGGCATCAACGTCTTCCCCACCATGGTGGCCGCCATCCTGAACGCCATGCCGGCCTTGAGCGGCGAATACCGTATCCGCCTGCGCGGGCCCGGCCCCCATGACCGCCTGGTCGTCGAGGTCGAGGCCGCCGACGGCCAACCCGCCACCGACGACCTGGCCGGCAGCGTGGCCCAGGCGATCGGCCGGGACCTGCGCATCACCGCGACCGTCACGGCGCTGCCCTTCGGCACGCTGCCGCGCACCGACGGCAAGACCCGCCGCGTGATCAGAGAGGAAACAGGCCAATGACCCAGACCGTTCTGCTGTCGGTCGCCGACGGCATCGCCGAGATCGTGTTGAACCGGCCCGAGCGGCTGAATGCGATCAATCCGGCCCTGCTGGCCGACTTCGCCGCGGCGATCCGCGTGGCCCAGGCCGATCCTGATGTCGGTGTCATCCTGCTGCGCGGTGCGGGGCGGGCATTCTGCGCCGGCGACGACCTCAAGGAATTCGACGACCAGTCGCGCGGGCCGGCCGAGACCCGTGAATTCATCGAAGCGATCCAGGACATCACCCGCCTGCTGATGGGTGGCGATGCGATCGTGGTCGGCGCGATTCACGGCTGGGCCGTCGGCGGCGGGCTGGAATGGGTGATCAACTGCGACCTGGCCGTGATGGCCGAGGGATGCCGCTGCTTCTTTCCGGAAACCGCGCTGGGCCTGTTCGTCACCGGCGGCGTCACCGCCCTGTTGCCCAACCATGTCGGCCTGCAGAAGGCCAAGGAGATGATCCTGCTGGGCGACCGCTTCGACGCCCGGGCGGCGCTGGACATGGGCCTGGTCGCCCGCGTCGCGCCCGACCAGGCCTGCCTGGACGAGGCGCGCGGCATGGCCCGCCGCATCGCCGGCCTGCCGGCCCATTCGCGCCGCAACGTCAAGCGCGTGCTGAACCGTGCCTTCCAGCTGCCGCTGGACCAGGCGATGGCGCTGGAGACGGATGCGACCGTCGAAGGATTCCTGGCGCCCGAGACCGCGGCGCTGATCGCGCGGGCCGCGCCCTAGGACTGCATGCCTTCCGTTCGGGCGGGCAGAATTTGATAGCCACTCGCGACTATCAAGGCATTGCGACGCTTTGCCGCAGTCACCGCACCGCGCTGCGACATCGTGACTGATGGCTGCCGCGCCCGGGCGGAGCGAGTGTGCACCCGACCTATAGGGGCGCGCCTGTAAACCCTTGCGCCCCTTAAAGAAGGGTGCGAGGGCATGACGACGAGTACGATGGCGGGCAACCCGGCCGAAACAGGGCAAGGCTACAATGACGACGTAATCCGGTTCCTGGTCGCAGCGACCATGTTCTGGGGTGTGGTGGGCATGCTGGCCGGGCTGGTGATCGCCCTGCAGCTGGCCTATCCCCTGCTGAACCTGGACCTGCCGTGGACCACCTTCGGGCGCCTGCGCCCGGTTCACACCTCGGGCGTGATCTTCGCCTTCGGCGGCAATGCGCTGCTGGCGACGTCGTTCTACGTGGTGCAGCGTACCTGCCGCGCCCGGCTGTGGGGCGGCAATTTCCTGTCCTGGTTCGTCGCCTGGGGTTACCAGACGTTCATCGTGCTGGCGGCGTCGGGCTACGTGTTCGGCATCACCCAGGGCAAGGAATACGCCGAGCCGGAATGGTACGTCGACCTGTGGCTGACGGTGGTCTGGGTCGCCTATCTGGCGATCTATGTCGGCACCATCGTCAAGCGCCGCGAGCCGCATATCTACGTCGCGAACTGGTTCTACCTCGCGTTCATCATCACGATCGCGATGCTGCACATCATCAACAACCTGGCCGTGCCGGTCTCGTTCGTGGGTGCCAAGTCCTATTCGGCCTTCTCGGGCGTGCAGGACGCGCTGACCCAGTGGTGGTACGGCCATAACGCCGTCGGGTTCTTCTTGACCGCGGGCTTCCTGGGCATGATGTACTATTTCATCCCCAAGCAGGCCGATCGCCCGGTCTATTCGTACCGCCTGTCGATCATGCACTTCTGGTCGCTGATCTTCATCTACATCTGGGCCGGTCCCCATCATCTGCACTACACCGCGCTGCCCGATTGGGCGCAGACGCTGGGCATGACCTTCTCGATCATGCTGTGGATGCCGTCGTGGGGCGGCATGATCAACGGCCTGATGACGCTGTCGGGCGCCTGGGACAAGCTGCGCACCGATCCGATCCTGCGCATCCTGGTCACCGCGGTCGCCTTCTACGGCATGGCCACGTTCGAAGGCCCGCTGATGTCGATCAAGGCGGTCAACGGCCTGTCGCACTATACCGACTGGACCATCGGCCACGTCCATTCGGGCGCGCTGGGCTGGGTCGGCTTCGTCACCTTCGGTGCGCTGTACTACCTGACGCCGCGCCTGTGGGGCCGCCCGCGGCTGTATTCGCTGAAGCTCGTGAACCTGCATTTCTGGGTCGCGACCATCGGCATCGTTCTCTACATCTGCGCGATGTGGATCTCGGGCATCCTGCAGGGCCTGATGTGGCGGGCTTATGACAGCCTCGGCTTCCTGCAGTACTCGTTCGCCGAGACGGTCGAAGCGATGCATCCGTTCTTCGTGATCCGCGCGCTGGGCGGGGGCCTGTACCTGATCGGCGCCATCGTGATGGCTTACAACATGATCCAGACCGTCCGCGGCCGGCTGCGCGAGGAGACCCCGATGGGGACTCCGTCGGGTGCCGTTCCCGCGCCGGTCCGGGCGTGAGCGGGGAGGGGCGCGACATGGCGCAGCAAACCAAGACTCACTTCCACGACCGTATCGAACGCAACGTCCTGCTGATGATGGTCCTGTCGCTGCTGGTCGTGTCGATCGGCGGCCTGGTCCAGATCGTGCCGCTGTTCTTCGTCGAAAGCACGATCGAGAAGGTCGAGGGCATGCGGCCCTATACGCCGCTGGAGCAGATCGGCCGCAACATCTACATCCGCGAGGGCTGCTATCTGTGCCACAGCCAGCAGATCCGTCCCTTCCGGGACGAGGTCGAGCGTTATGGCCATTACAGCCTGGCGGCCGAAAGCATGTACGACCATCCGTTCCAGTGGGGGTCGAAGCGGACGGGTCCCGACCTGGCCCGCGTCGGCGGCCGCTATTCGGACGAATGGCATACGGCCCATCTGATCGACCCGCGTTCGATCGTGCCCGAATCCGTCATGCCGTCCTACGGCTTCCTGGCCCGCAACGGCCTGGACGACGTCAACATCGACGATCATCTGCGGGCGCTGCGCACGGTGGGCGTGCCCTATACCGACGAGATGATCGCCAAGGCGGCGCAGGACGTGCGGACCCAGCTTGACCCCGACGCGGACGCGTCGGCCTTCCTGGCCCGCTATCCCAAGGCGGTGGTGCGCAAGTTCGACACCTCGAACCCGAAGATGGCGACCGAACTGGATGCACTGATCGCCTATCTGCAGATGCTCGGCACCCTGGTCGACTTCACGCGCTACGACGCGCAGGCCAACCAGCGCTGAGGGGAGATCAAAACGATGTCCTACGATGAGATGAGAGGCCTGGCCGGCACGATCGGCGTGGTGACCTTCTTTGTCTTCTTCATCGGCTGCTTCCTGTGGGTCATGCGCCCCGGTGCAGCAGACCGCGCCCGCGAGGCGGCGCGGATTCCTTTCAAAGAGGAGTGAGGGCCGTGTCCAAGATCGAAAGGGACGAGGTCACCGGCCAGGAAACCACCGGCCATGAATGGGATGGTATCCGCGAACTGAACACGCCGTTGCCGCGCTGGTGGCTGCTGGTGTTCTATGCCTGCTGCATCTGGGCGGTCATCTACTGGATCCTGTATCCGGCATGGCCGATCCCCGGCGGGTTCACCAAGGGGATCCTGGGCTATTCCAGCCGCGGCGAACTGACGCAGGAAGTTGCCGCTGCACGCAGCGCGCAACAGGTCTATCTTGATCAGATCGCGGCGACACCGCTGGATGCCATTCCGCAGAACGCGGAACTGTTCCAGTTCGCCCAGTCGGGCGGCCGGTCGGCCTTTGCCGTCAACTGCTCGCCCTGCCACGGCGCGGGCGGCCAGGGTGCCAAGGGTTATCCGAACCTGCTCGACGACAACTGGCTGTGGGGCGGTTCGCTCGACCAGATCGCGCAGACCATCACCCACGGCATCCGCTGGGACGCCGATCCGGATACCCGCCAGAACCAGATGCCGGCCTTTCTGACCGACGGCATGCTGACCCCGGCCCAGATCGACGATACCGCCGAATACGTCCTGTCGCTCAGCGGCCGGTCGACCAATCCGGCGGCGGTCAAGCGCGGGGCCGAACTGTTCGAGACCAACTGCGTCGCCTGCCACGGCGAGGGCGGCGTGGGGAATACCGAAATGGGGGCCCCCAGCCTGAAGGCCAATATCTGGCTCTACGGCGGGGACAAGGCCTCGATCGTCACGACGATCCGCTATGCCCGCAAGGGCGTGATGCCGGCCTGGGCCGGCAGGCTCGACCCGGCGACGATCAAGCAGCTTGCGATCTATGTCCACTCCCTCGGGGGCGGAAAGTAAGGTTACGCCATGTCCAGCAGGACCAGTACTCTGAGCAATCCCGCGTCATCGGAATCGCTCTACGCCAAGCGGCGAAAAATCCAGGTACGCGACATCACCGGTCGCTTCCGACGGTTCAAGACGCAAGCGCTGGTCCTGCTGCTGGCCATCTACTACCTGGTGCCCTGGTTGCGTTGGGATCGCGGTCCCAACGCACCGGACCAGGCGGTGCTGGTCGATTTTCCGACCCGCAAGTTCTATTTCTTCTTCATCGAGATCTGGCCGCAGGAAGTCTATTACCTGACCGGCATCCTGATCATGATGGCGATCGGCCTGTTCGCCATCACCACCACGGTCGGCCGGGTGTGGTGCGGCTTCGCCTGCCCGCAGACGGTCTGGACCGACCTGTTCATGGCGGTCGAACGCCGGATCGAGGGTGACCGCAATGCCCGGCTGCGCCTGGACCAGGCCCCGTTCAGCGCGAACAAGGCGCTGCGCCGTGCCGCCAAGCATGTCGTCTGGCTGCTGATCGCGGTCGCGACCGGCGGCGCCTGGGTGTTCTATTTCGCCGATGCCCCCAAGCTGGCCGTCGACCTGATCCATTTCCAGGCGTCCACCGCGGCCTATGTCACCATCGGCATCCTGACCCTGACCACCTACAGCTTTGCCGGCCTGGCGCGCGAGCAGATCTGCACCTATTGCTGCCCCTATTCGCGGTTCCAGGCGGCGATGCTCGACGAACATTCCGTCATCGTCACCTATCGCACCGACCGGGGCGAGCCGCGCGGCAAGGCGTCGCGCAGCGCCGCGGCCCGGGTTGCGGCGCCCCAGCCCGCATCGGCCCCGGCCGCGGCGGATTCCCTGGCGGCATTCATGCCCGCCGGGGCGGCGGCCAGACAGGGCGACTGCATCGATTGCGCGGCCTGCGTCACCGTCTGCCCGACCGGCATCGACATCCGCAACGGCCAGCAGCTGGAATGCATCAATTGCGGGCTGTGCGTCGACGCCTGCGACCATGTGATGGACAAGGTCGGCCGGCCGCGCGGGCTGATCGCGCTGGACACCCTGGCGAACCTGAATCTGCGCACGACCGGCGCCGACCCCAACCCGCCGATCAGGATCTGGCGGCCGCGGCTGTTCGTCTATATCGGGCTGTGGGCGGCCGTCGGGCTGATCATGGTGGCCGCGCTGGTGACGCGGCCGAACCTGGACCTCAGCGTCCAGCGCGACCGCAATCCGCTGTTCGTCACGCTGTCCGACGGGTCGATCCGCAACGGCTATACCTTCCATCTGATCAACAAGAAGCATGTCGACCGCCAGGCCGTGCTGTCGGTGGAAGGCCTGCCGGGCGCCCGGCTGTTCGTCCTGAACATGGGCGAGACGCCGGAACCCGTCCTGACGCTGGGTCCCGACGGGGTCAGCGCCGAGCGGGTCTTCGTGACCGTGCCGCGCAGTGCGGTCACCAAGGAATCCACCGATGTCCGTTTCGTGCTGCGTGATCCCGTCAGCGGCGACGAAACCCATTATGACGGGATCTTCCGGGGGCCGGGCCGATGAGCGTACAGGTCAAGACGGGTCGGGAACTGACCGGCCGCAAGGTACTGGCCATGCTGGTCGGGTTCTTCCTGGTGGTGGCGACGGTCAACGGCGTCTTCATCTATGCCGGGATCAAGAGCTGGCCCGGCCTGGTCAGCGAACGCGCCTACGAGGAGGGGCTGGCCTATAACCGCACGCTGGCCTCGGCCCGCGCCATCAAGGCGATGGGCTGGTCGGCCGGGCTGTCCTATCAGGACGGCGTGGCCATCCTGGTGCTGACCGACCGCGACGGTCTCGTGATCGACGGCATGCAGGCCGAGGCGGTGTTCAACCGCCCGGTCGGCCGCACCGCCGAGATCGCGGTGACGCTGAAGTCGCTGGGGGCGGGCCGCTATGCCGCGCCGGTCGCCCTGCCGATGCCGGGCCAATGGGAGATGGCGGTGACCGTCGATGGCGCGCGCGACCGCTTCGTCGCCGCCGAGCGGGTAATCGTGAAATGAGCGAGTGCGCCTGCCTTCACTGCGGTGCCGCACTGGCCGAGGCGGGCGAAAGGTTCTGCTGCCGCGGCTGTGCCGGGGCCTATGCACTGATCCACGATCTGGGCCTGGACGGCTGGTACCAGCGCCGCATCCTGCGCGACGACACCCGCGCCCCGCGGCCCGAGGACGACGACGGATCGACCATGGTCGACCCGGCCGCCTATGTGACCACCGCGCCGGACGGCACGGCCAGCCTGCACCTGCTGATCGACGGGCTGCATTGCGCCGCCTGCGTCTGGCTGATCGAAAACATGCTGGCCCGCCAGCCCGGCGTCACCCATGCGCGCCTGAACATGACGACCCGGCGCCTGGCCCTGCGCTGGCAGGCCGGGACGACCGATGCCGACACCCTGATCGCGGCCATCACCCGGCTGGGCTATCGGGTCATGCCCTACGATCCCTGCCGTCTGGGCCAGGGCGCGCGGGCCGAGGAACACCAGCTGTTGCGGGCCCTGGCGGTCGCCGGGTTCGCGGCGTCCAACATCATGCTGCTGTCGGTCGCGATCTGGGCCGGCCATGGCGAAATGGGCGATGCCACCCGCACGCTGTTCCATTGGGTGTCGGCCATCATCGCGCTGCCCGCCGTCGCCTATGCCGG
>Ga0206117_100790_pt1 | contig 23680 bp, 19 predicted proteins | sample 3A5Ametagenome_FD_177997 | JGI IMG/M metagenome (GOLD analysis project Ga0206117, IMG submission 177997) | Enriched microbial communities from leaf-cutter ant dump, University of Wisconsin, Madison, United States - 3A5A | ecosystem: Environmental > Terrestrial > Nest > Insects nest > Nest dump... | reverse complement strand
GCAGTGCGCCGCAGCGGTTTGCTGGAGGAGGGCGCGTGAGCCATACCGCGAATGCGGGCACTGCCCTGGCCCCCTGGTTGCTCGCCCAGCAAAACACCCTGCTGCGCCAGCGTGGCCATGCCTGGCTGCTGCATGGCCCGGCGGGCCTGGGACAGTGGGATCTGGCACTGGCCCTGGCACGCTCCTGGCTGTGCGAGGCCGCCGATGCGGCCACTGCCGGGGCCTGCGGCCACTGTGCCAGCTGCCATGCCATTGATGTCCATGCCCATGCCGATTTGCTGGTGCTGATGCCCGAGGTGCAATTGCTGGAGCGCGGCTGGCCCCTGCCGGAAAAAGCCCAGGCCGAGATCGATGAGAAAAAGCGCAAACCCAGCAAGGACATCCGTGTCGATGCCCTGCGCCAGGCCGTCGAGTTCTGCCAGCGCACCAGCGCCCGTGGGCGGGGCAAGGTGGTGCTGATCTACCCGGCCGAGGCGATGAACACCATTGCTGCCAACACCCTGCTCAAGACGCTGGAAGAGCCGGTCGGCGACGTGCGCTTCGTGCTCGCCACCGAGGCGGCGCACCAGTTGCTGCCAACCATTCGCAGCCGCTGCCTGGCCCACACCATGGCCTGGCCCGCACCGGCGGCGGCCCAGGCGTGGCTGCAGGCCCAGGGCGTTGCGGCGGAGGCGGCGGCCAGCGCCTTGCGTGCGGCCGGCGGCAGCCCCGAGCAGGCGCTGGCCCTGGCTCGCAGCCCGGTAGGGTTGCGCCTGGCGCAGGAACTGCCCCGCTGGGTGCGCGAGGGCGATCTGACCGTGCTCGGCACCCTGGCCCCGCAGGAGCTGCTGATCTGGCTGCACAAGCTGTGCCATGACCTGATGTGCGTGGCGCAGGGCGCCGCACCGCGCTACTTTCTGCCGCAGGATCTGCCCTCTCCCCCGGCGCTGCGGATTTTGCTGCGCTGGGCGCAGGCCCTGGCCCAGGCGCTGCGCACGGCCGAGCATCCGTTCCAGCCCGCGCTCATGGTGCAGGCGCTTGTCGTACAAGCCCGCAGCGTCCTACACTCCAAAAGTTGAAACAAGTTATTTTTCGGCATGAACACACCGTCCTCCCCCCGCCCCAGCGTTTTGCAACTGGCCTTGAAGGAAAAAGGCGCGTTGTACGCAGCGTATATCTCCTTGTTTGCCGAAGGCGGCATCTTCGTTGCCACCAACAGGGAATTTCGCCTGGGCGATGATGTGTACGTGCTGCTGACGCTGCCCGACGATGCCCAGCGCTACCCGATTGCCGGCAAGGTCGGCTGGGTCACTCCTGCTGGCGCCGGCCACCGGGCTCAGGGCATCGGGGTGCGCTTTCCAGCCGAGCCCAAGAGCGAGGAGCTGAAGGCCAAGATCGAAGCCGTGCTCGGTTCCTGGCTGGGTTCCGACCGGCCTACGCAGACGATTTAGCGCCCGGGTTCCCGTCCGCACCAACAGACCTCTGGCAGCCCTTGAGCGGCCTGCATCCATTCCATGTTTACCGATTCCCATTGCCACTTGAATTTCCCGGAGCTGCAGGGCCAGCTGCCCGCTGTCCTGCAGGCCATGGCGCAGGCCCAGGTGACCCGCGCCCTGTGCATTTCCTGCACGATGGAAGACTTTCCCCAGGTTCACGCGCTGGCGCTGGCGCACCCGCACCTGTGGGCCACGGTGGGCGTCCACCCGGATACCGAAGGGCTGCACGAGCCTGATGTCGATGAATTGGTCGCTGCCGCTGCCCTGCCGCGCGTGGTCGGCATCGGGGAGACCGGGCTGGACTACTACGGCATGGAGGATCGCAAGGGCGGGCGCAGCATTGCCGACCTTGACTGGCAGCGCCAGCGCTTTCGTACCCACATCCGCGCGGCCCGGCGCTGTGCCAAGCCCCTGGTGATCCACACCCGCGCGGCGGCGGACGATACCCTGGCCATCCTGCGCGAGGAGGGCGAAGACGGCAGCGCGGGCAGCGCCGGCGGCGTGTTCCACTGCTTTACCGAGAGCCTGGACACGGCCAAGGCGGCGCTGGATTTGGGGTTTTTCATCTCGTTTTCCGGCATCGTCACCTTCAAGAATGCACAGGATTTGCGCGATGTCGCCGCCTACGTGCCGCTGGATCGCCTACTGATCGAAACCGACAGCCCCTATCTGGCCCCCGTGCCCTATCGGGGCAAACTCAATACGCCCGCCTACGTCCCGCACGTGGCGCAATGCCTGGCGCAGGTGCGCGGCATGGCGGTGCAGGAGATGGCGGAGCTGACCAGTGCCAACTTCGATCGGCTCTTTACCGGGGTGGCCGTGCCGTGATGCGCCGCCGCCAAACCGTGCGCCTGATCGTGCGCCTGACCGCTGCGGTACTGGTGGCCGGGGCGGCGCTGCCCGCCGCCGCCGATGCGCTGGAGGATTTCCGCACCGCCATCCTGCGGGACAACGACCGCACCATCGTCAATCTGCTGCTGCGTGGCATGGATGCCAATGCGGTCGATGCCCAGGGCCAGCCGGCGCTGCTCAAGGCCCTGCGCCTGGAGTCCTGGCGGGTGGCCGATGCCCTGCTGCTGGCCCCGGGCCTGAACGTCGAGGCCACGAACCCCCAAGGGGAAACGGCACTGATGCTGGCCTGCAACAAGGGGAAGCTGGATTTTGTCCAGCGCCTGCTGGCCAGGGGGGCTGCCGTCAATCGCCCTGGCTGGACGCCGCTGCACTACGCAGCCAGCGCCGATTACCCGGACAGCGTGGCCATTGCCCGCCTGTTGCTGCAGGAGCACTACGCCTACATTGACGCGGCCTCGCCCAACGGCAGCACGCCGCTGATGCTGGCGGCGCAATACGGCTCGCAGGCCATGGTGGAGCTGCTGCTGGAGGAAGGGGCGGACGCGCAGCTGCGCAACCAGCTGGGGCTCAATGCCATCGACTTTGCCCGGCGCTCGCAGCGCGGCTATCTGGCCGACATCCTGCAGGCCGGGCTGCGCAGCAACCGGCGGGAGCCGCCGGCGTGGTAGCAACTGATTTCTGGAGAGCCATATGCCATCCCCCCGTCCCCTTGGCCCCTTTACCGTCCAGCGCGTCGGCCTGGGCTGCATGAACCTGAGCCACGCCTACGGCCAGCCGACCGGCACCGAGCAGGCGCACACCCTGCTGCACGCCGCCCTGGATGCGGGCGTGACCCTGTTCGATACCGCCGCGCTGTACGGCTTTGGCGCCAATGAGCAGCTGGTCGGCCCGGTGCTGGCCCCGCACCGCGATCGCATCACCCTGTGCAGCAAGGGCGGCATGGCCGGGGTGGCGGGCGAGGATGGCGTGCTGCGCCGCGTGATCGACGGCCACCCGAAAACCCTGCGCCGGAACTGCGAAGACAGCCTGCGCCGCCTGGGCACCGAGGTGATCGACCTGTACTACCTGCACCGCTGGGATCCGCGCGTGCCCATCGAGGAATCGGTGGGCGAAATGGCCCGCCTGAAGGACGAAGGCAAGATTCGCGCCCTGGGCCTGTCCGAAGTGGGGGGGGCGACTTTGCGCCGCGCCCACCGCGAGCATCCGATTGCCGCGCTGCAAAGCGAATACTCGCTGTGGTCGCGCAATGCCGAACTGGGCACGCTGGCCGCATGCCGGGAACTGGGCATTGCCTACGTGGCCTTCAGCCCGCTGGGCCGCGCCTTTCTGACCGGCGCCTTGCAGGACGTGGCCAGCCTGGTTCCGGGCGACATTCGCACTGCCATGCCACGCTTTGCCCCGGCGGCGTATGGCCGCAACCTGCAACTGCTGGCCCCAATGCAGACCATCGCGCAGGAAGCGGGCTGCACCCTGGCCGAACTGGCCATCGCCTGGGTGCTGCACCAGGGTGAACACATCATCGCTCTGCCGGGCACGACCAGCGTGGCGCATCTGCACGAAGACCTGCGCGGCGGCACCGTCGCCCTGAATGCGCAGACCCTGGCGGCGCTGGATGCGCTGTTTCCGCCCGAGGCCATCGTGGGCGAGCGCTACGCCCCCCAGGGCCAGCGCGAGGTGGATACGGAAAAATTCCCCTTCGAGCAGCGCTGACGCGCAGCGCCGGGCGGCGGGACGGCAAGAATCTTAAAAAGAGAGCTTGTTCCGCTTCATATACAAGGATTTCAGATATCTTTTGTATTGAAATCCTTGTATTTAAAGCGGTAGCAGCTATGGTTATAGCTTTTTCAAGCGCTCCAGCGCCGCAAGCAGGGTCGCATCCTGTTTGGCAAAGCAGAAACGCACGACCTGCTGGTCGAACCCGTTGCCGTAGAAGGCCGAGAGCGGAATCGCCGCCACGCCGATTTCCTCGATCAGCCAGCGGCAGAAGTCCGCTTCGCTCATCCCGGTGACGCCGGAGATGTCCACGCACTGGAAGTAGGTGCCGCGCGTGGGCAGGGGCTTGAGGCGGGTGGCCTGCAAGCCTTGCAGGAACAGGTCGCGCTTGCGCTGGTAGAAGGCGGGCAGCTCCAGGTAGGGCGCCGGGTCGCGCATGTAGTCGGCCAGGGCGGCCTGCATGGGCGTGTTCACGCTGAAGACGTTGAACTGATGCACCTTGCGAAATTCCGCCGTCAGCGCCGCCGGGGCAGCGACGGTGCCGACCTTCCAGCCGGTGACGTGGTAGGTTTTGCCGAAGCTGGAGACGATAAAGGCGCGGGCCGCCAGACCCGGGAAGCGGACCACGCTTTGGTGCTGCTGGCCGTCGAAGACCATGTGCTCGTACACCTCGTCACTCAGGAGCAGCACGTTGGTGGGCGCGAGCAATTCTTCGAGCTGGCGCATCTGCGCATCGCTCCACACCGTGGCGCTGGGGTTGTGCGGGGTGTTGATGATGACCAGGCGCGTGCGCGGGGTGATGGCCGCAGCGATTTTGGCAAAGTCCGGCGCAAAGCTGCCGGGGGTGAGCGGCACGCGCACGGCAGTGGCCCCGGCCAGCGCAATGTTGGGCACGTAGCTGTCGTAGCAGGGGTCGAGGACGATCACCTCGTCCCCCGGCTGGGTGCAGGCGAGGATGGCCGTCAGAATGCCCTGGGTGGCCCCGGCGGTGACGGTGATTTCGCTGCCCGCGTCGTAGCGGCGGCCATACAGGGCGTGCATCTTGTCGCTGACCGCCTGGCGCAGCGTGGGCGTGCCGGGCATGGGGGCATATTGGTTGTGGCCGGCCTGCATGGCGTCGGTGACGGCTTGCAGCAGGCGTGGATCGCAGCCGAAATCCGGAAAGCCCTGGCCAAGATTGACGGCCCCGTGCTCCTGCGCCAGGGCGGACATGGTGGTGAAGATGGTGGTGCCCACCTGGGGCAGGCGGCTGGGGAAGCGGGGCGTGGCAGTCATGGCAGGAAAGGGGAGGAGGGTTACAGGCCGTAGTCGCTGGGTTCGCCCTGCATGGCCCGCACGATCAGGTCGCGGCTGAGGCGGTCGCTCAGGGTTTCGGCGAATTTGTAGACGAAATTGCGCAGGTAGGCCCCGCGCTTGAACGCCACGCGGGCCACGCTCTGGCCGAACAGATGGCCCAGCGGGCGGGCCACCAGGTCGGTGCCAGGGTCTTCGCGCATGGCCATTTCCGCGACGATGCCCACGCCCAGCCCCAGGCGCACGTAGGTTTTGATGACGTCCGAGTCGATCGCCTCCAGCACCACGCGCGGCTGCAACTGGCGGGCGGCAAAGGCGGCGTCGATCTTGTTGCGCCCGGTGAACGAGGGGTGGTAGGTGATCAGCGGCTCCAGCGCCAGGTCGTCCAGGCCCAGCCGCTCCTTGACCGCCAGCGGGTGGCCCGGCGGCACGACCAGCACGTGCTCCCATTCGTAGCAGGGCAGGGTGACCAGATCGGGATAGTCGGAGAGCGATTCGGTAGCCATGCCGATTTCGGCCTGCTCGTCCAGCACCATGCGGGCTACTTCGTGCGGCGTGGCCTGGTGCAGGCTGATGTGGACTTTGGGATAGCTGCTGCGTAGCTTGGCCACGGCATGGGGCAGCACGTAACGCGCCTGGGTGTGGGTGGTGGCGATGCTCAGGGTGCCGCTGTCCTGGGCGCTGAACTGCTCGCCGATGCGTTTCAAGTTGCCCACCTCGCGCATGATGATGGCGACGCTTTGCAGTACATGCTCGCCCGGCTCGGTTACGCGCTTGAGGCGCTTGCCATGGCGGGCGAAGATGTCTACGCCCAGTTCCTCCTCCAGCTCGATGATGGCTTTGGAAACCCCGGGCTGCGAGGTGTGCAGGGCCTTGGCCGCTTCCGTCAGGTTGAGGTTGCGGCGTACGGCCTCTTGTACGAAACGAAATTGGTGAAGGTTCATAAAAAACGCCCTGAATAAAACTGGGCGTTATTATGATCTATTTATATATAAACCCGCAAAAAAGAACGATCAGCGTCTAAGCACCAGCCAGCCGAATGCCGCCAGCGACAGCACGGAATACGCCAGCCCAGGTGCCGCAGCGCTCCACAGGGGCGACCAGTTCTGCAGGCTGCCGGCGTAGCCAAAGACGTTGTTGAGCAGGAAAAAGCTGATTCCGGCCATCACCCCGCCAAAGACATAGCCCGCAATCCCGCTGGAGCGGAAATGCAGATAGGCAAAGGGCAGGGCCAGCACCACCATCACCAGGCAGCTCAGGGGGTAGAAAATCTTGCGCCAGAAGGCCATCTCGTACTTTTGCGCCGATTGCTCGTTGGCCTTGAGGTGCTGGGCAAAGCGCCACAGCTCGAGCATCGGCATGTGGTCTGGCTTGTGCGCGGCAGCCAGGGCCATGTCGCCAGTGATGCTGCTGTCGAAGCTTAAATTCGATAGCTGTTCCCGCTTGACATTCAATGCTTCTCCGGAAGAAGCATAGTCAAACTGGCTGCGCTGCACGTCATTGAGCTCCCATTTTCCAGTATTGGCCGCTACCTGGCCGCTACCGGCGTGTAGCTGCTGGCGCATCCGCCCCTCGGTATCGAAGGCAAAAATGCGTACCGGCCCCAGGCGGCCATTGGCATCGATGGCCCCCACGTTCACGGCCAGCATCAGCCCTTCGGGCGTGCGCTCCTTCAGCCAGGCCCCGGTGCTGCCGGCCGATTTGCTGGCCCCCAGATACTTGGCCTGGGCCTGCAGGGCCAGCCGCTGCGCCGCCGGGGCCGCGTAGTCGCCCAGGAAGCCGGTGAACAGCACAAAGCCCAGCCCCAGCACCACCATCGTGCCCAGCGCCCGCCACGGGCCCATGCCGCTGGTGCGCATGATGGTGAACTCGGAACTCTGCGCAAACCGCGCCATGACGAAAATCGTGCCGATCAGCACGGTGATCGGCAGTAATTCATACAGATGGTCGGGTATTTCCAAGGCCACGACCAGCAGTGCATAGCTCAGGGTGTAGCCCGGAGCCCGGCCCACGCTGCGCATTTCATCGAGCAGGTCGAAGAAGAAAAACAAGGCAAGAAAACCCAGCGAGACAAAGGCCACGGCACCGATGACCTCTTTGAAAATCAGGCGGCGGAAGATTTTCATGACTGGCCTCCAGCATTGCGGGTAAGAAATTCACGCAACGTGCATTGCCTGTGCCGCAGCAGCAGGCCGCCAATGCCCAGCAGCAGAACCGAGCCGTGCAGCACCAGCAAAAAGGCCCAGACATTCACGCGCCCGGCCGTCACCCAGCTTTGCCCGGCATTGACCAGGTTGTAGTAAACGACAAAGGCCAGCAGCGCCAGCATCAGGCTGCTGCTTTTGCCGACGCGGGGGTTCACCCGGGTCAGCGCCAGCGCAAGGAACACCAGCGCCAGGCCCAGCAGGGGCTGGCTCAGCCGCCAGGCCAGCTCGCCATGGCGCTGGGCATCGGCGCCGTCCAGCAAGGCGGTGGTGGGCAGCGCCCGCACGCTGAATTCGGTGCGTGTTTGCGCGTCGGCCTGCAGCAGCACCCGGTAACGGGAAAACTGCGTCAATTTGGTCGTCTGGTCGCTGTGCCGGGTTTCCACGCGCTGGCCGTTTTCCAGCACGGCGTAGCGTAGATCGTCGACCACCTCGATGTGGGCCGACTGGGCCGAAGTCACCAACTCCTGGGCGGGACGTTTCTCCACCACGAAGACGTTGCTGGCAGCATCTGCACTGAGTTTTTCCTTGTCGATGAAGAAGACGCGGCTGCCATCGGCCGATTCCTGAAATTCCCCCGGCGCAATCCGATCCAGATCGCTGCGCTGCTCGAACTGCGTGCGCAATTGCAGCACTTGGTCATTGCTCCACGGCCAGGCGATCAGCGACAGCCCCAGCACCGCCGCCAGAATCGGCCAGGCAAAGCGCAGAAAGGGCCGCAGCAGGGCCAGCAACCCCTGTCCGCTGCTCATCCAGATGGCCATTTCGCTGTCGCGGTACATGCGCGAGAGGGTGGAAACCATGGCGACGAACAGACTCAAAGTCAGAATCGTGGCCAGGTAGCCCAGCACGGTAAAGCCCATGACGAACAGCACGTCCGATGGACTGATGACCCCTTTGGCTGCCTGGCCCAGCATGCGGATGAGCATCATGGTCATGACCACGGTAATCAAGACCAGCAGCGTTACGCCAAAGCTGCGGGAGAGCTCTTTGCGGATGGATGAATCGAATAACATTGGCTGAAAAGGGAGGGTAGGAACAGTTCATTGCTGAACTATTCCCCCCTAAGAACCGGACTTGCGACTTTCACCGCATCCGGCTCAAGCACAACATATCTGGTTCCTGTGTAAACGCCCGATTTTACTCATGGCCCCTTCCCAGAAACCAAACTCAAAGCCCTTTTCGGGCCGGTTTCGCTACTTGCAAACCCAAGGCGTGCAGCCGTGTGTGACACACCGGATGCAGAAGCACCCGATTGACCATCGCATCTGACCCGCCATCCACCCTGCGAACAATGTGGTGGTCGTGCCATCCGCTTTGGTAGTCCAAAGGTTCTGTGCAAAGCGCACAACGCCCATCTTGCTTGATGAACAGCATCGAAGTCTCGTACTGGTACGCCATGCTTTTGAGCATCCGTTTCGTCCTCAACTTCTCGCCATACACCTCCCAGGCTGGGTCAAAGGGGTTGTAGTCCCCTTTGATCTTTTCGTGCCGCACGATGGCTGTATCCGCAAGCTTCAACAGTTTCCATGTGCGCGAACCCTCTGCCGTTTTCACGGTTGCAGCGAACTCGCTCCTGTCCTGAATGCGCTGCCAGTAACGGCTATCGCACCAGGGCCGGGACTTATTCGGATGCCTCCTTCTCGTCCAGCGCACAAGGCGCCAGTAGATCAGGCTGTCCATCCGACTGAAAGTCTCTTTTGCCACCACCGGCTGGTGGTACTGCGCCCAACCCCGAAGGACTGGGTTTAGCTTGGCTATGAGTTCCTCCTGTTTCAGATGTATATGCATTCTCACAATCTCCCGAACCTTGCCGTAGAACGCTTTCACGTTTTTCTTGCTTGGTTTGATGAGCAGTTTTCCCTTGTATTTACGGAAATTCCACCCCAGGAAATCAAAGCCTTCGTCCATGTGGATGACCTTGGTCTTTTCCGGCGACAGCCGCAGTCCTCGTTGTGCAAGGAATGCTTCTATCCACGGCCTGATCTCGGTTTCCAGCAGCCCCTGAGTGCTGCCGGTAATCACAAAATCGTCGGCGTACCGAATCACATTGACTTTCAGCTTCGCTGCTTTCACTTTTCCGTATTGCGCATCCAGATGCACCTTCAGGTCAGTTTCCAGCCCGTTCAAACACATATTTGCCAAGGTCGGAGAAATGATTCCTCCCTGTGGCGTTCCTTCTTCGGTCGGCGATAGGCGGCCCTGATGAACCACCCCGGCCTTCAGCCATTTGCGCAGGATTGTCTTGTTCATGGGAACGTGACGCACCAGCCATGCGTGGTTGATATGGTCGAAACAACCTTGGATATCTGCCTCCAGCACCCATGAGGCCGAAGCCTTTTTGGATGTGCAGTTGAATATCTGTCCCATAGCATCCGCCGTAGAGCGATGTTTCCTGAAGCCGTAGCTGTTCGGATCGCTCGTGGTTTCTGCCACCGGTTCCAGGCCCAGCAGGTGTAGCGCCTGCATGGCCCGGTCGAACATGGTTGGAATGCCCAACGGACGCTCCTTCCCGTTCGCTTTTGGGATGTAGACCCGCTTGAGCGGTTTGGCTCTATACCCCCTTTGCTGTTTCAACCGACCAATCGCCGCCCATTTCAGGGCAGGAGAATCCCAAAGCTGGCGATCAACTCCCGCTGTTCGCTTTCCTTGGTTTTCAGTAACTCGCCTTACCGCCAGTGCCCTGGCGCAAAACGAGTGGTTTAACGACCTTTGCAGGGCCTTGACCCTGCGCCAGTCTTTCTCCAGCGTTGCCTTCGCTATACGTTGCTGCGTCGTTCTCACAAATCGCTCGACCCGTCGCCAATCAATGGCGTGCCAGTCTTGCGGTTCGCGTGAGGACGCAGAACCGTGAACCAGAAGTTCACCAGTCTTTCTCATGCTTTCCTCCTCGGTTGCCCTTTGGAGGATGCACAGCCCCCGAAGGGATATGCATCCCTTCGGGGTTCGATAAACATAAGCAGCCGTCTAACGACGGTTGCACCAAGTGGAAGTGGGCACGCTTTCGCGTCAGGGCATAACCCCTATGCCACCTATTACAGGCAGCCTTTCGCTTTCTCCACCATCCCATACCCCCTCATCCAACAGGTTGCCTTGCGGCTTCCCTGCCAACGCGCTTGCGCTTGTTGGCGGACAGTGGGGCTTACCACGTTCCCTGATCTACCGACATTCCAAGGCTTGCACCCTGTCTTGCCTATCCGTTTAGGACTCATCTCTCCTGGAGCCACCTCAATGACGACGTATATGTAGTTTCCACACATATAGCCAGCGGCATACCTTTTGGTTATGGTCTATCAGCAGATTTGACCATTCAATCGTGACCCAGGTTCAAACAATGATTCACTTTACGTTGCCCATGCGGAACTAGCCTGGCCCCTTCACCACCTTCTGCTGGTGATGTCCAGATGCCCGTCCTCACGGACGGCACCTGCCGCTTGCGCGGGGGTACGTTGTCAGAAAGGCTTCACACAGGTGCATTACTGCTCCTGCGTGCTTTCGTAGGCTACTTGTGGTCGTACACAAGGTCGCGGACATCCCTCGCGGGGTGTGCGACAAGGCAGATCAGAGCGATGCGCTCCGAGTCTTCGAGAACACGACCACGTACATATGAGGACTGCCCAAGGGACATTCCTAACCGACAGACAGCCGCTTGTGGCGACTCGTCGGCTATGTGCGCGAGCGCCACAAACAGCATTTCTGCCGCTTTAACTAAGAACCTTCTTGGAGAAGAAGGTTGTGAGCATTGCTGCTCTTTACTTGTCAAAGCCCCTCCCAGAAGAAGGGGTTTGTGTGACAGCCGACAAAGCGGCTGTCTGTTCAAAATACCTGCAACAAGGCAGGAGCAGGTCATTTTTTTAAGTAGGATGACCAAAATCCTCACTCAGAGCGACACGTTACGTGTCGCACGAAAACCCCGATTATGAACTTTGAACTCAAAGCTTTAAGCCTTGGTGCCGCCGCCACGCTGCAATGCGATCTATTGGTGCTGCCCATCACCGAAGACATGGTCGAAAAGGCCGCTGCGCTGGAAAAATCCGGCGACGCACTCTCGCAGTGGATTGCTGCCGCCTTGGCGCAGGGCGATGCTTCTGCCGCAGCGGGCAGACAATTGCACGGCTACCGGGTCAGCGGCATCCAGGCCCGCCGCGTGCTGCTGCTGGGGGCAGGGCAGGGTAGCGCCAGGGAGTTGCGCAGTGCCCTGGTCGGCGCCGCCGGTTTTCTGAAAGCCGAAGGCGTGCTGCATGCCGCCGTGTGCCTGAGTGCCTTGAAAAGCCCGGACATTGCCGTGGCCGTGCAAAGCCTGCACGAAGCGCTGTACCAATACCAGCACACCAAGCCTTCGGCCAAGGCCGTTGCTATTAAAAAGGTGACCCTGGGCGTTACCAACAAACGCAGTGCCAGCGCTGCCTTCGCCTTGGGGCAAGCCCTGGCTGCAGGGCAAAGCCTGGCCAGGGAATGGGGCAACCGTCCTGCCAACCACGCCACGCCGACGCACCTGGCCCAGGCGGCCCAGGAGATCGCCCAGGCACCGCAGATGCGTTGCAAGATCCATGGCCCCAAGGATGTTGCCAAGCTGGGCATGAATGCTTTCCTGGCCGTGGCCCAGGGCACGAAGGAGCCGTTGCAATTCATCGAGCTGCACTACCAGGGCGCGGCCAAAAAACAGGCTCCGGTGGTGCTGGTGGGCAAGGGCATCACCTTTGATACCGGCGGCATCAGCATCAAACCCGCTGCAGCCATGGACGAGATGAAGTTCGACATGTGCGGTGCAGCCAGTGTCCTTGGCGTGTTTGCCGCTTTGGCACAGCTTCAGCCGGCGATCAACGTGGTTGGCTTGATCCCTGCATGTGAAAACATGCCCGATGGCGGCGCTGTCAAACCTGGGGACGTGGTTGCCAGCATGAGCGGGCAGACCATCGAGATCCTCAACACGGATGCCGAAGGCCGCCTGGTGCTGTGCGATGCACTGACCTACGCACAGCGCTTTGCCCCCGCAGCACTGATCGACATCGCCACCCTGACAGGTGCCTGCGTCATTGCCCTGGGTGGCGTGCGCAGCGGTATGTATGCCAGCGAAGAAGGCTTGGCCGCACAGTTGCAGGCGGCAGGCGAGCAGGCCCTCGACCCCTGCTGGAGGATGCCCCTGGATGACGATTACGCCGAGGGGCTGAAAAGCAATTTTGCCGATGTCGGCAACGTCGCAGGCCGCGCAGGCGGCTCGATTACCGCCGCCAAATTCCTGCAGCGCTTTGCCGGAACCGCCCCCTGGGCGCACCTGGACATTGCTGGTACGGCCTGGAAGGAGGGTAGCAGCAAGGGAGCCACGGGCCGCCCTGTTGGGCTGCTGGTGCAGTATTTGCTCAATCGTGCGCACGATGACTAACTATCCACAAAAACAGCCTCCGCGGTTTGTGCCGACCCTGACCCAGACGGTCGAGCACATTCCCCCCGATGCTCCGGCGCAGCCTGTTGCGCTGCCGCCAGAGTCCCCGCCAGCCCCTGCTGTATCGGCTGATACCGGGATGCTGCCTGGGGACCAGCAGGAAGATCGGCTCGAAGACAAAATCAACGCGCTCATCGCCAAGCATCTAGCCCAGTTGCAACAGGAAATCCGCGAGGAAATCAAAGCCACGTTGAAACAACAACGCGCCAAGCCCTGTGGCCAGGCGCAGGAAGATGGCGGCGTTTGATGGGGGCAGGCGTTGCGATGCCCGGCTCCGTACAACTCCTAAATACGAACGACCGTGCATGTCCTAGTATGCGCAGTTCTTGCCGACGGGCTTGTAATGTCATGAACAAGGAGATGCCAGATGCAGGGGTTGATGCAAAACCAGCAGTTGCTGATTTCTTCGATGGTGGAGTTTGCGGCCCGCTATCACGGGACGACCGAGGTGGTCTCCCGCCGGGTGGAAGGTGATATCCACCGCTATACCTGGGCCGATGTGTGCCAGCGCTCCAAGCAGTTGGCGCAAGCCTTGGAGGCCTTGGGCCTGGCCCACGGCGCCAGGGTGGCCAGCATTGCCTGGAACGGCTACCGGCACCTGGAGATGTATTACGGGGTGAGCGGCGCGGGCCGGGTGCTGCACACCATCAACCCGCGTCTGCACTTCGAGCAAGTGGCCTGGATTGTGAACCACGCCGAAGACGAGGTGCTGTGCTTCGACCTGAGCTTCCTGCCCCTGGTGCAAGCCGTGCACAGCCATTGCCCCACGGTCAAGCAATGGGTGGCGCTGTGCGATGCCGACAAGCTGCCTGTTGATAGCGGCATCCCCGGCCTGATCAGCTACGAAGCCTGGATTGCCGCCCACGATGGCCGCTACCACTGGCCGCAGTTCGATGAAAACACCGCATCCAGCCTGTGCTACACCAGCGGCACCACGGGCAACCCCAAGGGGGCGCTGTACAGCCACCGCTCCAGCACCTTGCACGCCTATGCTGCAGCGCTGCCGGATTCCATGTGCCTGTCGGCACGCGATGCGGTGCTGCCCGTTGTGCCCATGTTCCATGTCAATGCCTGGGGCATTCCGTACACCGCTGCGCAAATCGGGGCCAAACTGGTGTTGCCCGGCCCGGCGCTGGATGGCAAATCCCTGTATGAGCTCATGGAGGCAGAAGGCGTCACCTTTGCTGCCGGTGTGCCCACCATCTGGCAAATGCTGCTGTCCCATGTGCAGCCGCAGCAGCTGCGCTTCAGCAGCCTGACGCGCACCGTGATCGGTGGTGCGGCCTGCCCGCCGGCCATGATCGCGGCGTTTGAGGACGGCCTGGGTGTGAAAGTGCTGCACGCCTGGGGCATGACCGAGACCAGCCCCCTGGGCGCGGTATGCACTTTCAAAGCCGGGCAAATGGCCTTGCCGAAGGAGGAGCAGCGCAAGATCAGCGCCAAGCAGGGCCGGGCGCTTTACGGGGTGGAGATGAAAATCGTCGGCGGCGATGGCCGCGACCAGCCCTGGGATGGCAAGACCTATGGCGACCTGCTGGTGCGCGGGCCGTGGATTTTGCAGCAGTACTACAAGGGCGAAAGCCCGCTGATCGTCGACGAGGCCGGTTTGGGCTGGCTGCCTACCGGCGATGTGGCGACCATTGATGCCGATGGCTTCATGCAGATTACCGACCGCAGCAAGGACGTCATCAAGTCCGGTGGTGAATGGATCAGCTCCATCGACATTGAAAACATCGCCATGGGCCACCCTGCCGTGGCCATGGCCGCCTGTGTCGGGATGCCGCACCCGAAATGGGATGAGCGCCCGGTTGTCGTCGTGGCCACCAAGCCCGGGGCCAGCGTCTCGCGGGAAGATTTGCTGGATTTTTACGTAGGCAAGCTGGCCAAGTGGCAAATTCCCGATGACGTGGTGTTTGTCGATGCGATCCCGCTGGGGGCCACCGGCAAGATGCTGAAAACCCGGCTGCGCGAGGTTCTGGCCGGGTACCAATTGCCGGATTTGCGGTAGGCAAAGGGTAAAAACTCTCCCCGGGACACGGCGCGATGGCCGCTGGGCAGATCGTTTTTTGGTGTAATTGCGGCCATGTTTGCCGATCCCACCCTGCCGCCATTGCCAGCCTCTACCCGCCTGCCGGTGCTGTTTGTCGGCCATGGCAGTCCCATGAACGTATTGGAGAAAAACGCCTGGCACCTGACCTGGCGCGACGTGGGAGAGGCGCTGCTGCAACGCTACCCGCGTCCGCAGTGCATCCTGTGCATCTCGGCCCATTGGCTCACGGGCGGGGGCTGGGCGCTGACCGAGGCTGCCCGGCCTGCCACGCTGCATGACTTTCACGGCTTTCCCCCCGAGCTATACCAGTGCGACTATCCCGCGCCCGGTGCGCCAGAGTTGGCTCGGACGCTGGCGGCAGCGCTGACCAGCCCGGCCACCGGCAAGCCGCTGAATGTCGATCCGGGGCGCGGCCTGGATCACGGCGCCTGGGGCGTGCTGCAGCCCATGTTCCCGCAGGCCGACATTCCGGTGCTGCAATTGAGCATGGACATCACCCGCCCGGCGGTGGATCACTGGGCGCTGGGCCGGCAACTGGCTGCGCTGCGTGAACAAGGGGTGCTCATCGTTGCCAGCGGGAACATGGTGCACAACCTCTCCACCTTGCGCCAGGGCACCGGCATCAACGCCACCTACCGCTGGGCGCTGCAGTTCGACGATCGGGTGGCCAGCCTCATCCTGGCCGGGCAGTTGGAGCAGCTGGCCGAGTTCGACCGTTGGGGCGACATCACCGAGGTTTGTCACCCTACGCATGAGCATTTTCTGCCCCTGCTGTATGCGGCCGCAGCCGTGCAGGACGGCGATGTGCCGCAGTTTTTCAATGCCGGGTTTCAAATGGCGTCGATCGGAATGCGGTCGGTGCAGTGGGATGCACATTAGAACGTGTTCTTGGCGCAAGGCGCCGCAGGGGGAATGGCGATGAGGGGAATGGGCTTGCTGGATTTCAGCTCCTGGTCGGCGATTGCTGGAACGGTGATCAGCCTGCTGGTGATGACCATGATGATGATGGGCGTGCGCCTGCTGTTCATGCAGATCGTGCAAAAGCGGCGCGAGCGGGAAAACCGCCAGATCAACGAACGCCTGCGCACCCTGATCGCGGCGTACAAGGTGCTGGGCGGCTCGTTTACCGGCAACCTGACCGTCAGCCCCCTGCACCTGCGTTCGGCCCGTGCGGCAGCCCAGGAGGAGGGGGCGGGCGACATTGTTCAGGCAGCCGATGGCTTGGGGCCGCAGGAGGCCGGCGGCAGCTCCGAGCGCCAGCGCCGCATCCGCGACGCGGTGGAGGCCGCGCTTTCGGACATCATCCTGCTGGGCACCGAGGAACAGGTGCGCATGGCCGCCGAAGCTGCCCAGGCCATGGTGCAGGGGCAGCCGGTGCAGACCGCGCCGCTGGTCGTGTCGCTGCGCCAATACATCCGCCAAGTGCTGCATCTGGAAGTTATTCCTGGCGATATTGCCATCCCCAGCCAGGGGCCGCTGCGCCCCAATCCGGCAGGCAGCAGCCGCAAAGGCGCCGCCGGTGGCGAAGGCGCGGGCAAGGGCGGTGGCGGCGGCGCGGCTGGCCAGGGGGGCGGTATGGGCGGTATGGGCCTAGGGCTTGGACTGGGTCGCCACGGAGCGCATGATTCCTGATTTGATAGCTTCTACCGCCTGATAACCATGGAATTCAGGATGTTTTATTTCTGAAACCCTTGTTTTTCAAGCGCAAGGAGCTATTGAATTGAAGTATGTGCCGCCTTTTCAAGGATTCTGGCGCTGAAAGAGAAAAAGGGAACAGGCCCTCGTCGCCATGTTCCCTTTTGACCGTTTGCCGGTGTGCGGCTTCAGCCCTGCATCACCTTGGCGATCGCCTGGCAGACGTAGCCCACGTTCTGGCTATTGAGCGCGGCCACGCAGATGCGGCCCGTGTCGGTGCCGTAGACGCCGAATTCGCTGCGCAGGCGCAGCATCTGCTCCTTGCTCAGGCCCGAATAGCTGAACATGCCGATCTGCTGCGTCATGAAGGACATGTCCTGCTGCACGCCGGCGGCTTTCAGGCCATCGACCAGCGCCTGGCGCATTTCCTTGATGCGCACGCGCATTGCGCCCAGTTCTTCTTCCCACTGCTGGCGCAGCGCCGGGGTGTTCAGCACCTTGGCGACCACTGCGCCGCCGTGGGTGGGCGGGTTGGAGTAGTTGGTGCGGATGGCGATTTTCAGTTGCGAGAGGACGCGGGCGGCTTCTTCCTTGTTCTCGCACAGCACGGACAGGGCGCCAACGCGCTCGCCGTACAGGCTGAAGCTCTTGGAGAACGAGGTGGAGACGAAGAAGGTCAGGCCGGCAGCGACGAATTTCTGGATGGCTGCGCCGTCTTCCTGGATGCCGTGGCCGAAGCCCTGGTAGGCCATGTCCAGGAAGGGGACGAGGGCCTTGGCCTTGACGGCGGCGACCACCTGGTCCCACTGCGCGGGGGTGATGTCGTAGCCCGTGGGGTTGTGGCAGCAGGCGTGCAGCACCACGATGGTGCCGGGGGCGGCTGCGTTCAGGCTGGCCAGCATCCCGTCGAAGTTCACGCCGCGCTTGGCGGCGTCGTAGTAGGCGTAGGTTTCGACGGTGAAGCCGGCATTGGTGAACAGGGCGCGGTGGTTTTCCCAGCTCGGGTCGGAGATCAGCACCTTGGCGGCGGGGTTGAGCTTTTTCAGGAAGTCGGCGCCGATCTTCAGGCCGCCGGTGCCGCCCAGGGCCTGCACGGTGGCGACGCGGCCGCTGGTCACGGGCTCGGAGTCGGCACCGAACACCAGGGCCTTGACGGCGTTGTCGTAGGCAACAATCCCGTCGATGGGCAGATAGCCACGGGCTGTCGGGGTGTCCATGAGGGCTTTTTCAGCCGCTTGCACGCACTGCAGCAGGGGCAATTTGCCGTTGTCGTCGAAGTACACGCCCACGCCCAGATTGACTTTTTGCGGGTTGGTGTCGGCAGCGTATTGTTCGTTCAGGCCCAGGATGGGGTCGCGGGGGGCCATTTCGACAGCGGAAAACAGAGACATGGTTTTTTGTCCTTGAGGGTGGAAAGAAAGCGTGCTCTCCCTCTCGATGGCAGACCGGATGGAGCCAGGGAAAGCCCTCTATTTTAAGTCCCGGCCAGGTGTTTTTGCAGGTAATTGTGCGAACTTGTCGTGTACGGGCCCGTGCCGCATTCCAGGGCGGTGGGGCAGGGGCTATGCCATCTGGCTGATCGTCTTGCGAAACCGCGCCAGCGACAGGGCGAACAGGGCGCTGCCGATGATGGCCAGCGCCAGGAATGGCCGCCACACCACGTCCAGCCCCGCGCCCCGGTAGAGGATGGCCTGGCCCAGCTCGACGAAGTGGGTGGTCGGGGCCAGCAGCATGATGTTCTGCACCAGCGCGGGCATGGATTCGCGCGGTGTCATGCCGCCCGAGAGCAGTTGCAGCGGCAGCAGGATCAGCACCATGAGCAGCCCGAATTGCGGCATGGAACGGGCAATGGTGGCCAGGAAGATGCCCATCGCCGTGGTGGCAAACAGGCACAGCGCGGCCCCGGCCATGAACAGGGGGATGCTGCCCTCGATGGGCACCTGCAGCAGGCCGCGTACCACCAGGTTGAGCGACACGCCGGCGGCCAGCAGCACCACCGCGCCCATCGACCAGACTTTGGCCAGCATGATCTGCGTGGGCGTGACGGGCATGACCAGCAGATGCTCGATGGTGCCGTGCTCGCGCTCGCGGATCAGCGCTGCGCCGGTGAGGATGATGGAGAGCATGGTCACGTTGTTGATGATCTGCATCAGCGCCCCGAACCAGATCTTGTTCAGCGCCGGGTTGAAGCGGGCCCGCAGCTCCAGTGCCACGGGCAGGACGGTAGCGGCACGGTGGCGCTGGGTGAACTCCTGCACCTCGGCCAGGGCGATCTGCTGGATGTAGCCGCTGCCGCTGAACGCCTGGCTCATGCGCGTGGCGTCCACGTTCAGTTGCAGGGCGGCGTTCTTGCCCGCCAGCACGTCGCGCTGGAAGTTGGGCGGGATGGTCAGGGCGAAGGTGAAGTCGCCTGCGTCCATGCCCGCATCCACCTCCTGCCAGGACAGCAGTTGCGGCGGCATGAAGTGCGGCGGGTAGAACGCCGAGGCGATGCGGGCCGACAGCGGTGAATTGTCTTGATCGACGATGGCGATGGGCGCGTGGTGCAGCGTCTCGGGCATGGCCGAGGCGGCGGTGTAGACCGAGGCGGTGAAGGTGTAGACGATCAGGATCAGCATCACCGGGTCGCGCCACAGGCTCCACAGTTCCTTGATGCCCAGGCGCCAGATGTTTTTCAGGGTCAGCAGCATGGCGTCAGCGCTCCTGTTTGGGCAGCGCCCAGATGGCAATGCCCATGATGACGGGGATGGACAGCGCCAGTGCGGTAAATGCTGCCGTCAGGTCGCCCAGGGCCAGGGCCTTGCTGAACACGCCCCGGCTGATGGCGAACATGTGGGTGGCCGGGTAGATTTGGCCGATCCAGCGGCCCGCGCCTTCCAGGGAGGAGACCGGGTCGGTCAGCCCGGAAAACTGCGAGGCCGGCAATATCGTGCCCAGCATGGCAAAGAACATGGCGGCGATCTGGCTGCGCGTGACCGCCGAGGCCAGCAGCCCCATGCCGGTGGCGATGATGGAAAACAGCAGCGCCGCCAGGGTGAGCGTGGCAAAGCTGCCGGTGATCGGCACGCCAAAGGCGAATACCGCCAGGGCGCACATCAGCAGGTAGTTGAGCATGGCCAGCAGCACGTAGGGCAGTTGCTTGCCCAGCAGAAATTCCACCCGCGTGACCGGGGTGGTGTAGAGGTTGAGGATGGAGCCCAGCTCCTTCTCGCGCACCACGGCCAGGGCGGTGAGCATGGCCGGCAGCATGAGCAGCAGCATGGGCATGACGGCCGGGGCCATGGCGGGCAGGCTTTTCACGTCCGGGTTGTAGCGAAAGCGCGTTTCCACCGCCACATTGCTGCCCAGCTTCATGCCGGTGCGCTCGCGGGCCTGCTCGGCCAGCCAGTGCTGGTGGATGCCCTGCACGTAGCCGCTCACCGTCTCGCCGCGCTGGGGCATGGCCCCGTCGAACCACGCGCCGATGGCGGCGGGCTTGCCCGCCAGCACGCTGCGGCCAAAGCCGGGGGGAATTTCCAGCGCCAGCGACAGTTCGCCGTTGCGCATGCGCTGGTCGAGGTCGTCGTAGCTGGCCAGCGGCGCCCGTTCGGTGAAGTAGCGCGAGCCGGACAGGCTTTGCCCGTAGCTGCGGCTGATGCTGGTCTGGTCGTGGTCGAGCACGGCAAAGCGCAGGCTTTCCACGTCCATGTTGATGCCCAGGCCGATCACCACCATCAGCACCAGCGAGCCCACCAGCGCCAGCGTGGCGCGTACCGGGTCGCGCTGCAGTTCCAGGGCTTCGCGCCAGACGTAGCTCCACAGGCGTTGCAGGCTGAAAGCCGGGGTGGCTGGGTGGGGTGCTATCGTTTGAGAAGCTATTACCGCTGATTTATCAATGTTTTCAGATTCTTTTGTTTCTGAAAATGGCTTTGAGTCAGTGGAAGAAGCTATGTTTTCTGATTTATCCGCAGGGGTGGGCGCAGCTTCGCCCGAGGCTTCGAGCAGATAGCCGATAAAGGCTTCCTCCAGCGTGGCCGCGTTGCGCTTGGCCACCAGGGCGGCGGGGGCATCGCTGTCCAGCACCCGGCCCGCGTGCATCATGGACATGCGGTCGCACCGTTCGGCCTCGTTCATGAAGTGGGTGGAGATGAAGATCGTCACCTGGTCGCGGCGCGACAGCTCCACCAGCAGCCGCCAGAACTGGTCCCGCGCCACGGGGTCCACGCCTGAGGTCGGCTCGTCCAGGATGAGCAGCTCGGGCCGGTGCACCATGGCCACGGCCAGCGACAGGCGCTGGCGCAATCCCAGGGGCAGGCGCTCGGGCAGGGCGTCGGCCTCGTCCTGCAGGCCGAAGCGCTCCAGCATTTCCTGTACGCGCTCGGGCACTTCGTCCTCCGGCACATGGAACAGGCGGGCGTGCAGCACCAGGTTTTGCCGCACCGTCAGTTCCCCGTACAGCGAGAAGGCTTGCGACATATAGCCCACGCGCCGGCGCGTGGCGATGTCGTGCGGGTTGACCAGGTTGCCGAACAGCCAGGCCTGCCCTTCGCTGGCGGGCATCAGGCCGGTGAGCATCTTCATGGTGGTGGATTTGCCGCAGCCGTTGGAGCCGAGGAAGCCGAAAATCTCCCCGCGCCGGATGCGGAAGTTCACGTGATCGACGGCCACGAAGTCGCCAAAGCGCATGGTCAGGTCACGTGCCTCGATGGCGATGTCGTCCGCGTGCGCCCGCAGCGGCGGGATGAGCACTTCGGCATGGCCGCGCTTTTTCTCGGCGGGCAGCAGGGCGATGAAGGCGGCTTCCAGGTGCTGCGTGCCGGTTTGCGCCAGCAGCTCGGCGGGGGTGCCGGTGGCCAGCACCTGGCCAGCGTCCATGGCCACCAGCCAGTCGAAGCGCTGGGCCTCGTCCATGTAGGCGGTGGCCACCAGCACGCTCATGCCGGGGCGGGTGGTGCGGATGCGGGCGATCAGGTCCCAGAACTGGGCGCGGGCCAGCGGGTCGACGCCGGTGGTCGGCTCGTCCAGGACGAGCAGGTCGGGGTCGTGGATGAGGGCGCAGCACAGGCCCAGCTTTTGCTTCATCCCGCCCGAGAGCTTGCCGGCCGGGCGGGCCAGGAATTTGTGCAGCCCGGTGGCCTGGGTCAGATCGTCGATGCGCCTGCGCCGCTCGGCCGCGTCGTGGCCGAACAGGCGGGCGAAGAATTGCAGGTTTTCTTCCACCGACAGCGTGGGGTAGAGGTTCTTGCCCAGCCCCTGGGGCATGTAGGCCACGCGCGGCTGGATGGCGTTGCGGTGGCGCCGCTCGGCCATGCTGCCGCCCAGCACCTCGACCCGGCCCTGCTGGATGATGCGGGCCCCGGCAATCAGCGCCATCAGGCTGGATTTGCCCACGCCGTCCGGCCCGATGAGGCCGACCATGCACCCGCCGGGAATGTCCAGCGTCACCCCGTCCAGGGCGCAGGCGGGGCCATAGCGCAGGGCGACATCGGTCAGGCGGACAACGGGGGTCTGCATGGCGTTTACTGCGCAACGTTGGGTTGCAGGCTGGCGGGCCAGGCGGCGTTGGCATCGAGCTTCACCCAGGTCACGCCGGGCAGGCCGGTCTTGACCTGCTGCAGGTGGCGGGCGAGCAGTTTGCGGTCAATCTGCGCCCGCACGCGGAACATGAGCTTTTGGCGCTCGCTGGCGGTTTCCACCGTCTTGGGCGTGAACTGCGCGGTGGCCGAGACAAAGCCGATCGTGGCCGGAATCACGATGTGCGGCGCTGCGTCCAGGACGATGCGGGCCTCGCTGCCGATGGCCACGCGCCCGGCGGCGGTTTCGGGCAGGAAGAAGGTCATGTACACGTCGGACAGGTCGACCAGATTCAGCACCCGCCCGCCGGCGCCCAGCACTTCTCCCTCCTGCGCAATGCGGAACTGCACGCGCCCATCGCGCGGGGCGGTGAGGGTGGCGTCCTGCAGGTCGGCATCGATGCGCTCAATGCTGGCCTGGGCGGCCTCGACCTGGGCCTCTGCACCGGTCACCTGGGTGCGTGCGGCCTGCATGGCGGCGCGGGCGGCATCCACCTGCGCCTTGGCAGCGGTCACGGCGGCCTGGGCGCTGCGCTGGCGGGCGCGGTCGTCGTCCAGTTCCTGCTGGGAGGAGGCGCCATCGCGGGCCAGCTCGGTGGAGCGGGCCAGGCGCCGCTGGGCGGCATCCAGCTCGCTTTCGCGCAGGGCCACTTGCGCCTGGGCAGCCCGCAGGTCGCTTTCGCGCAGCGCCACCTGGGCATTGGCGGTGGCCACGCCGTGGCGTGCCTGGGCGTGGCGGGCCACGGCCTCGCTGCGCTGGGCCTGCAGGGTGGCTACGTCCATGCGGGCCAGTACGTCACCGGCCTGCACGAAGTCCCCCTCGACGGCCAGCACCTCGGCCAGACGGCCCGGGAGCTTGGTGGCGATGTCGATCTCGGTGGCCTCGATGCGGCCATTGCCCTGGATGAAGCCGGGGCCTGGGCCGCTGTCGTGGCTGGCGTTCCAGGCCAGGTAGGCGGCTGCGGCCACCAGGGCAAGGGCGGCGGGGGCGATCCATTTTTTGATGCGTGCGTCCATGGCGTGCTTTCCTGAATGTTCTTTTTTACTGCGCGGCAGGCAGGGGCAGGTGGGCGCTGCCGCCGCCCAGGGCGGTGTAGAGCTGCAGGCGTGCACCCAGCAGTGCCCGCTGGGCCTGCACCACCTGCTGCTGGGCGGCGAGCAGGTCGCGTTCGGCATCCAGTACCTCGAAGTAGCGCGTGGCCCCCGCGTCATAGCGCCGCCGGGCCAGGCGGGCGCGTTCGGTCAGGGTGGCTTCGGTGGCCTGCAGGCTGTCCAGTTGCGTGGCCAGCCACTGGCTGGCCGCCAGGGCGTCGGCCACGTCGCGGAAGGCCGCTTCAATCGTGCGCTGGTACTGGTTCACGGCCTGCTCGCGCTGCACTTCGCTCAATTGCACGTTGGCCTTGCGTCGGCCGCCGTCGAACAGCGGCAGCGAAATGCTGGGGGAGAAAGTCCAGGCGCGGCTG
>Ga0206117_100789_pt1 | contig 23687 bp, 21 predicted proteins | sample 3A5Ametagenome_FD_177997 | JGI IMG/M metagenome (GOLD analysis project Ga0206117, IMG submission 177997) | Enriched microbial communities from leaf-cutter ant dump, University of Wisconsin, Madison, United States - 3A5A | ecosystem: Environmental > Terrestrial > Nest > Insects nest > Nest dump... | reverse complement strand
AGGCCTGGTTCGGCGAGATGGCCTCGTGGCTGCCGCTGATCACCCATCTGGAACCCGGCCAGATCAAGGGCCTGCGCTTCGACCGCTACAGCCCCTATTTCAAGGATGCCGAGCGTTACGGCCTGAAGCTGCGCCCGTCCGAGATGTACCGCCATTTCTATCCGGTCGACGAGGCGACGCTGGCCGACCTGGTCTATTTCTTCGAGGCCGACGGCTGGAACACCAAGGGCTATTACCTGCTGTCCGCCGACCTGTCGGACCGCCCGTCGATCGAAGGGCTGCGGCGCGTGCTGAATGCCTGGTACGCCCATTGGCATTCGGCGGCGCGCCCGACGATGGTGATGGAGGACGACGGCGAGCTGCTGACCATCGTCGATACCCGGCCCTGCGCCCTGGCGCCGATGGTGGCGCTGGAAGGGCTGGAGCGCGACGTCTACCTGCTGTGCGACGATGCGCCGACGGTCGAGACCGCGGTCAACCGCCTCAGCCGCGACGGCCGCTACACCGCCGACGAGGTGCGGGCCTGTCTGGTGCGGCTGGAACGCCGCCGCCTGCTGCTGACGCTGGACGGCCACGCCCTGTCGCTGGCCGTGCCCGGCCCGCTGGCCAAGATGCCCGACGATTACGAATTCCCCGGCGGCCTGTTGCGCGACGACAAGGTCGCGGCCGAACGTCAGGCGATGGAGGCCGCCGAGTAGCTTGCATCTGCCGCCGTAAGGCCTATCGTTGCCGCCCTGATTCCTTGGGGAGGTGACCGACATGGATCTGGGTCTGCAGGGCAAGGTGGCGCTGGTCACCGGAGCCAGCCGCGGCATCGGGCGTGCCATCGCGCTCAGCCTGGCGGCCGAGGGCGTCAAACTGGCACTGGCCGCGCGGGACCGGGCGGCGCTGGACGAGGTGGCGGCGGCCGTCACGGCAAAGGGCGGCGAAGCCTTCATCCATGTCGCCGACTTGCGCCAAGCCGACGCGCCCCAGGCATTCCGCGACGCGGCGATCGCCCATTACGGCCGTATCGACCTCGTGGTCGGCAATGCCGGTGCCACCAAACGCGGCGATTTCCTCGAGCTGACCGAGGCCGACTGGACCGATGGCTTCGCCCTGAAATTTCAGGCCCATGTCCGCCTGACCCGCGCCGCCTGGGCCGATCTGGTCGCGACGCAGGGCACGCTGCTGTTTGTCATCGGGGTCGGCGGGCGCACGCCCGGCGCGGAATTCACCATCGGCGGGTCGGTCAATGCCGCGCTGATGAATTTCACCAAGGCGATGGCCGATCGCGGCGTGGCCGACGGCGTGCGGGTCTGTGCCGTCAATCCCGGCGCGATCACGACCGGCCGGCTGCAGACGCGCATCCGCAGCTTTGCCGCCGAAAAGGGTGTCGACGACGCGGCCGCGGCGCAGGGCCTGGCCCAGGCGATGGGCGTCGCGCGTTTCGGCACGCCGGACGAGATCGGCGACGTCATCACTTTCCTGGCCTCGGACCGCGCGGCCTATGCCCAGGGCGCGTTGATCGATGTCGATGGCGGGCTGACCCGAACGTTGTGATGTAATGGTCGAGTAATTATCAAATAGAAGCGGCCTGTTTTCGAATCTACCCGCCCACTGTCTCTTGACAACCTACTGCCGATGAATGCCCAGATAATGCAGGGGCACGTCGGCGGGGGAAAGCGGACATGAGGCGTTTGCTGCTTTTAGGCTGGTTGGGTGTTCTGTTGCCGGCATTGGCGCTGGGGGCCACACCCGCCGCGGCTGTGCAGATCAACGGCAGCTTCGTGGCCGGGCCGGCGCCGGTGGCGCACTCGGTCGTCGCGGCGTATCGGATCAGCAACGGCCAGCTGACCCAGGAGCCGATCTCGGTCTACGTCACCAATGACCAGGGGCAGTTCACCCTGACGGTACCGCCCGATACGCCCTTGCTGGTAACCGGCAACTTCGTGCGGTTCGGCAGTTATGTCGACCCGGTGCTGGGCCGGACCGAGGAATTGTCGATCGTCATGCGGGCATTGTTCATCAGCGGCAAGGCCGACATGGCGCTGACCCTGTCGCCGATCAGCGAGGCGGCGGTCCAGGTCGCGCTGGGCGAGACGCCGGCCCAGCCGCCCGCGCTGATCACCGACGCCCTGATCCGCGCCACCCAGGCCAAGGTGCAATCCTATCTGCTGACGGTCGATCCGCTGGCGACCACGCCGCTCGATGCGACGAACGTGGCGTCGATGACCGGTGCGTCGCCGGCCCAGCGTTTGCTGGCGGTGGCGCTGGCCGGGATTTCCTATCAGCGATCGGCCAACGGCCAGGCCCTGGCGCCGGTGATCCGCGACATCGCCCAGCTGATCCAGGCGGGCTGGACGCTGCTGGATGCCGGCGGCGGGTTTCCCGCCGATCCCGAGAACGAACCGATCGCGGCGATGGCCCCGGTGCAGGCCGCGATCGGCGGTTTCGTCAACGGCCGGCAGAATCGCTCGGGCGTATCCAGCCTTTATGACCTTGCCGGCATCCTGCTGGGCGGGGGGCCGCGCGGCGGCACGCCCGGCGCGCCCTGGACCCAGGCCTGCATCGATTCGGTCACGGCCGATTTCCCGGCGCGCGACGCGATCGCGCAAAGCCCGCTGGCCCGCGGCGATTGGCGCACGATCTCGGCCTATGGCAATTTGGCCTGGGGGCCGTCCCCGACGATCTTTCCGGCGGTGACGATCCCGGCCGGCTGCGATCCCGTCACCTGGCAGCAGCAGCGCCTGCTGGCGGCGGCGAACCATTTCATCCAGCAGCAGCATAACTATTGCCACCACTATATCCCGGGCTGGGATTCGGCCGGGCTGACCTTTCCCCAGACCAACGGCGGCACCAGCGGTCCGGGGCCGTCCTATTGCTATACGGGCAGCGGCGCCGGCCTGGCCGCGAACGCCGGCACCAAGACCGGGCTCGACTGCTCGAACTATACCTCGTGGCTCTACAACTACGCGCTGGGCGGCGTGCGCATGACCGGCGGGATCACCGCCCAGGGCGGCTCGCTGCCGACCGCCGAAGCCGCCTACAACTATGGCAATGCCTGGGCGCCCGGCACGCTGTACGAACGGCCGGCACAATGGCAGACCTACATCACCAAGGGTGATGCGCGCTATCAGCAATACCCGTTCCAGCCCGGCGACCTGCTCTATATCGGGTCGGGCAGCACGGGCAAGATCACCCATGTGGTGATGTGGACGGGGATCAGGGCGGTGGACGGATCGGGCCGCTATCTGGTCACCGAAAGCTTCGGATCGATCGACAACGACGGCATCAAGCCGCAGGCAGCGATTCCCAACCGGTTCCCGTTCAGCGGCCCGGCCGGCTTCACCGGCGCGGCCTATACCGGCTATCTCAACAATGCCGGACCCAACCTGCGTTATTTCGAAGGTACCTTCCGCGCCACGGACCTGGTCCACTACCGGCGGATCATCAATGCCCCGGTCGGTTATTATACCGTCCCCTATGCCGGCGGCACCGGGGTCGAGCAGGGCCGGCTGGCGGTCGATGTGTCGATCGCCGGCTCGGCCGCCGGCACCATCACCGCCTCGCTCGATACCGGTTCGCGCGGGTTCTGGGTCACGCCGGGGCTGGCGCCGGCCGGCAGCGCCGGGTCGGCCCAGTCGGTGCCGGGCTACATCTTCTACTGGAGCAGCGGCCATGTCCGCGCCGGGTATTGGACGCCGATGTCGGTGACCTTTCCGCAGGCGTCGGCTCAGGGCGGCGCCGCCGGCCCGGCCACGGCAACGATCCCCGTGCTGGTCGCGACCCTGCAGGGCTGCGTTGTCGGCACCTGGCCGAACGGCACCTGCACCAACGGCACGCTGTCGCCGCCGGCCACGCAGGGCGCGATGATGGGCGTCGGGTTCGACCGTACCGGCCATGGGACCGGCTATGGCAGCGCCACGCCCGATCCAACCGGACCGGGTACCCGCGACAATCTGCAGATCCTGAACCCCTTCCTCAATCTCGATCAGATGAAGGGCGGCGCGATGCGCAGCGGCTATATCCTGGGCACCCAGGGCATCACGCTGGGGCTGACCGCGGCCAACACCGCCCAGACCTACAACGGCGCGCGCAGCGCCTATGCCTATACCCAGCTGAAGCCGACGCGCCGGCCCGTCGTCGCGGGCACGCCGACCGACTGGCTGCCGATGGAAGGGACCGTGACCCTGCAGGGGGCGGTCTACAAGGCCGCCCAGGCCGTGCTCGACATCGGCATTCCCAACATGCTGATCACGCTGGGCAATGCCGCGCCCTTCGCCGGCCAGGTCACCTCGGGCAACACCACCTATCTGTCGGCCGCGTCTGGGGCGATCACGATCGACCTGCAGAACGGCAGCGGCCGGGTCGGCTACGGCTTCGCCATTCCCGATCCCGGCGCGGTCGCGGCACCGAACGCCACCCTCAGGCCGACGAACGTGGCGCTGTCACCGGCCCAGCCGGTGTGGTGGAACAATGAGACCCCCGAGACGCTGGTCAATACCGGCATCTACGCCCTGAACGCCTTCAACTACCTCTACGATGCCCAGGACGGCATGATCGGGCTGCAGCTGAATGCCACCTCGGACGGCAAGGGCGCCCATGTCCGGCCGGGGAATGACTGATCAGGGCGCCATCGCCACCCAGGGGCAGGCATCCTCGTAGGCGCGGGCCAGCTGCAGCACGGCCAGGTCGGCGCGCGGCCGGCCGATCAGCTGCATGCCCATCGGCAGGCCATCGGCGCCGAAACCGACGGGCAGGCTGATCGCGGGACAGCCGGCCATCGTCGCGCCGGCCACCACCTCCATCCAGCGGTGATAGCTGTCCATCTGCCGGCCGGCGATTTCCCGGGGCCAATGCTGGTCGGTCGGGAAGGGAAAGACCTGGGCGGTTGGCAGGGCCAGGAAATCGTGGTCCTGAAACAGCGCCAGCATGGCGTGATACCAGGCCATGCGGGCATCGCCGGCGCGCTGCACGTCGGCGGCCGACAGTTTCAGCGCCTGTTCGATCTCCCACTGCGCCTCGGGCTTCAGCAGGTCGCGGCGGGCGGGATCGTTGAACACCGGGCCCAGCTTGCCGATCAGTGCCGACTGGCGCAGCACGGTGAAGGCCTGCCACAGCCGTTCGAAATCGAAGCGGGGCAGGGCTTCCTCGACCTGCACCCCCAGATCGGCGAAGATGTTCAGGGCGCCGCGGCACAGATCCAGGATGCCCGGTTCGATCGCCAGATGGCCGCCCAGGTCGCCGGCCCAGGCGATGCGCAGGCCCCGGGTCTCGCGCATCAGCCGGTCTTCGAAGCGATAGCCCGGATCGTCGAGCGACAGCGGCGCGCGCTGGTCATAGCCGGCCTGGACCGACAACAGGATCGCCAGGTCCTCGACCGACCGGGCCATTGGCCCCTCGGTGCCCATCTGGCCGTAGAATCCGTCCAGCGTCGGGGCGTAGGGCACGCGGCCCTGGCTGGGCCGGAAACCGAAGACGTTGTTGAAGGCGGCAGGATTGCGCAGCGAGCCGCCCATGTCGCTGCCGTCGGCGACGGGCAGCAGGCGCAGGGCCAGCGCCACCGCCGAACCGCCCGACGACCCGCCGCTGATCCGGCCGGGGTCATAGGCATTGCGGGTGATGCCGTGCACGGTGTTGTAGGTGTTCGACCCCAGCCCGAATTCGGGCGTGTTGGTCTTGCCGATGATGATCGCCCCGGCACGCCTGGCGCGTTCGACGATCACGGCGTCGGTGTCGGGCACGAAATCGGCGAACAGGGGCGAGCCGTAGGTGGTGCGCAGGCCCTTGGTCGCAGCGAGATCCTTGATCGCCTGGGGCACGCCGAACAGCGCGCCCTGGCCCTCGCCGCGGGCCAGCGCCGCGTCGGCCGCCTGCGCCTCGGCCAGCAACTCGTCGCGCGGGCGCAGCGAGATGATGGCGTTGTAGGTCGGGTTGACCCGGTCGATATGGTCGAGATAGGCGCCCATCACCTCGGCCACCGACACGTGCCGATGGCGGATCGCCTTGACCAGCGCGCCTACCCCCAAGCGGCAGATATCGGGGGCGTCTGACGTGATCGATCCTGATGCCATGGCAAACCTCTGGGCGCGAGCGGATAACGGGGGCGCAACGATAGGACAGTCGCGCCCCCGATGTCATCAGGCCGGCGCCGCCACCGGCCGCACCCGGCCGAACAGGCCGATCAGCAGGGCGGTGGCCAGCGCGAAGCCGCCGCCCAGGATCATCGCGGCGGGCACGCCGGCATGGTCGACCGCCACGCCGCCGGCCAGCGCGCCCGAGGCCAGCGCGATCTGGACGACGGCAACGAACAGTGCCGCGCCGGTTTCCAGCGCATGGGGGGCGGCGCGGAACATCCAGCTCTGGATGCTGATCGGCATCGCGCCGAAGGCCAGGCCCCACAGCGCCACGATGACGGTGGCGGCGATCTGGTTCTCGCCCCACAGCGGCAGGCTCAGGGTCGCCACCCCGATCAGCCCGGCGGCCAGCGTCACCGCCAGGCCGACATTGCGGCCCGCCACCCAGGCGCCGGCGGAATTGCCGACGAAACCGGCGATGCCATAGGCCAGCAGCAAGCCGGTCACCGCGGCGGGACCCATCTGCGAGACCTGGACCAGGAAGGGCGTGACATAGGTGTAGGCCGCGAACTGGCCGACGAACAGCAGCAGCGCGGCCAGCAGGCCGATGCGCGCCTTGGGTACCGTGAACAGCGCCGGCAGGTCGCGCAGGCGCACCGCCTGGGTCGGTTTCAGTCGCGGCAGCAGCGCCATCTGCGCGGCCAGCACGACGATGCCCAGCGCGGCCGTGGCGGCAAAGGCCGCGCGCCAGCCCAGCATCTCGCCGATCAGCGCGCCGGTGGGCACGCCCGCGACGGTGCCGAGCGACACGCCGGCAAAGATCAGCGAGGTCGCCTTGATCACGTGGGCCGGCGGCACCAGCTTGGGCCCGATCGTCACCCCGATCGCCCAGAACCCGCCGACGCCCAGGCCCAGCAGCAGCCGCCCGATCAGCACCGACACGAAATCCGGCGCCAGGGCGACGATCACGTTGGATATGACCAGCAGGGCGGTCAGGCCCCACAGCACGATGCGCCGGTCCAGCCGGCCGGTCGCGACCGTCAAGGCCGGGGCGGCCAGCGCCGCCAGCAGGCCGGGCATGGTGACGGTCAGCCCGGCGCGCCCCTCGGTGACGCCGAGATCGGCGGCAATGGCAGGCAGCAGGCCGACGGGCAGGAATTCGGCGGTCACCAGCGCGAACGCGCCGGTACCGACCGAGGCGACGGCGGCCCAACTGGACAGGCTGGGTTTGACGGGTGGGCTGGCGGTGTCGGCGGCGATGGCAGCGCCGTCTAGCGGCAGCGTGGGGGCGGACATGCCGGTTGCTCCGGAAGATTTGCGGGATGACGTCGGACAAGGCGGGACCGTTCGCGGGGATTTACCGCGTTGGGCCTGTATTTCTGTAGTGATTGCTCAAGATATCCGGACGAGAAGTAGAGCCGTCCCGGTCCGCCGTCAATATTTTAAGGAGCGATCGCTATGAAATTGTGGGGCGAGTGCTTACGCGGGACCGATCGTCGTCCCGGCGCAGGCCGGGACCCAGGGAATGCGCCGTGCAAACTGCGACGCCCTTGCCCTAGGCCCCGGCCTTCGCCGGGGCGACGATTGGCCTTTCAGGCTGCATCCACCCTCAAAGTCAGCGCCTATGGGCCTTAACCGGGACGATTGAGGCGCGCGGCCTCAGTCCAGCTGTTCGCCGATCGTGCGCGCCGCGGTCTGCAGATGGTCCAGGTACAGCGGCCGGCCGCGCTGGTGCATCTGGGGGGTCAGACCGGCGATCGACAGGGCGGCGACGACCTGGCCGTCGCGGTTGGTGATCGGCACGGCCAGCGCGGTCAGCCCCAGCGCGACATCGTCGATGGCCAGTTCCCAGCCGCGCTTGCGGATCTGGGCGAAATGGGCCTTCAGCTCGGCCTTGTCGGTCACGCTTTTGGGGGTCAGCTGGACCAGGTCGCCGTCTAGCGCCGCCTCGATCTCTTCCTCGCCCTGATAGGCCAGCAGCAGTTTCGGCGCGCCGCCGCAGTTCAGCGGCAGCATGCCGCCGATGTTCCACCAGCGCACCTCCATGCCCTTGACGTCGTGCATGCGTTCCAGGCAGACGGCGCCGTGGTTCTGGTAGATCGACAGGAAGGACGTGACGCTGAGCAGGTTGGCCAGCCGGGTCAGTTCGGGGTTGGCGATGCGCCTGATGTCCAGATCCTCGGTCGCGGCGGCGGCGATGCGCCTGATGGCGCTGCCCAGGCCGTATTGCCGCGTCGCCTCGTCCTGGATCACGAAACCTTCGCCCATCAGGGTCAGCAGCAGGCGGCGGGTGGTGCCCTTGTCGAGTCGCGCGGCCTCGGCCACCTCGGCCAGGCTCTGGCGCGGACGGTCGGGAAAGGTTTTCAGGATCGCGATCGCGCGGGTTACGGCGCGCACGCCGCCCGCTTCCTCCGGCTGGGCGCCCTCGACCGCCGCCTGTTTCGCCTTAGCCATGCCCGATCCGCCTCCTGTCGCGATGCGCCCGCTTTGCCATGCCGGGGCAGGATAATACAAACGTTTCATACAGCGAAACGAATTTTGTCAGTTGACGTCGCCTGAGGAAACGTGTCCGATGCGCCCGGGTCATCAAGAACCCGGGAGGAAGCCGCCATGGCGACGCATCGCGTCGGCCAGTTCGCCATAACCCGGATCGAGGAAATGCTGACGCCCGGCTTTGCGCCGGCGTTCCTGTTTCCCGATTTCACCGACGACATCTTTGCCCAGGCGCCGCAGCTGAAACAGCCGCGCTTCTGGGACGAAGCCTCGGCCAAGGTGATGTCGTCGATGCATTCCTGGGTGATCCGCGACGGGAAACGCACGATCCTGGTCGATACCGGCTGCGGCAACGCCAAGCGCCGCGCCCTGCCGATGTTCCAGCGCTTCCACATGCTGGACCTGCCGTTCCTGGAGCAGCTGGCGGCCGCCGGCATCCGGCGCGAGGATGTCGACCTGGTCATCTGCACCCATCTGCATGTCGACCATGTCGGCTGGAACACGATGCTGGTCGACGGCGCCTGGGTGCCGACCTTTCCCAAGGCGCGCTACATTTTCGGCCGCGCCGAATTCGACCACTGGCGGTCGCCCACCGGCGGCATCGCCAAGCTGCCCGAAAACGAGGAGGTCATCACCGACAGCGTGATGCCGATCGTCGATGCCGGGCTGGCCGATTTCGTCGACCCAGGCGACCGCCTGTTCGCGGGGCTGGAGATCGCGGCGGCCCCCGGCCATACCGCGGGCCAATTCCAGGTCCGCCTGACCGACGGGCGCGATGCGGCGGTGTTTTCGGGCGATTGCATCCACCAGCCGATGCAGGTCTACCGCCCCGACTGGAACAGCCGGTTCTGCGAGGATGCCGATGTCGCGCGGGCAACCCGCCGCGACCTGCTGGACTGGTCGGCCGATCGCGGCGCGCTGCTGCTGCCGGCCCATTTCGGCAAACCCCATGCCGGCCGCGTGCGGCGCACCGGCACCGATTTCACCTTCCATCCGGCGGATGACACATGACCGATCTGGTCGCCCAACTGACGCAGGCGCTGGGCGCCGATCATGTCCTGGCCGACGATGCCAGCCGTGCGTTCTATGCCAACGATGTGTTCTGGCAGCCCGGCATCCTGCCGGCCGCCATCGTCAGGCCCGATACCGTCGAACAGGTGCAGCAGGCCGTGCGGCTGGCCACCGCCGCCGGCCATGCGGTGGTGCCGCGCGGCGGCGGCATGTCCTACACCAAGGGGTATCTGCCGCCGCATGACCGGTCGGTGGTGGTCGATACCCGCGGGCTGGACCGCGTCACCGCCGTCCGCCCCGACGACATGTATGTCACGGCCGAGGCCGGCTGCAGCTGGGCATCGGTCAACGCAGCGGTCGAGGGCAGCGGCCTGCGCACCGGATATTGGGGGCCATTGTCCGGGCTGAACGCGACCGTCGGCGGCGCCCTGTCGCAGAATTCGGCGTTCTTCGGTTCCGGCCTGAATGGCACGGTGGCGGACAGCGTGCTGGGCGTGTCGGTCGTGCTGGCCGACGGCCGGCTGGTCACCACCGGTTCCGGCGGCCGGCGCGAGGCGCAGCCCTTCACCCGTTATGGCGGTCCCGACCTGACCGGCATGTTCCTGGGCGACAACGGCGCCTTCGGCATCAAGGTCGGCGCGACGCTGCGGCTGCACCGGCGGCCGGCCGAGGCAGGATTCCTGTCGTTCGGTTTCACCGGACTGGACCGCATGGCCGCAGCGCAGGTCGAGATGGCGCGGCTGGAAGTGATCGCCGAAAGCTTCGGCATCGATCGCGCCAAGGCCGACCATTCAGCCAGCGTCAACAAGCTGATGGACGGGGCCAAGGCGCTGGTCGACGTGGCGCGCGCGGGCAAATCGACCCTGGCCGGCATCAAGGATGCGCTGGGCGTCGCGGCGGCAGGCACGGCCTTTCTCAAGGCCCATGCCTATACGCTGCATATCGTCACCGAGGGGCATACCCAGGCCGAGTTGGACTGGAACATGGCGGCCCTGCGCCGCATCGGCACCGCCCATGGCGTCGAGATCGAGAATACCGTGCCCAAGGTCATGCGTTCGAAGCCCTTCGGCCCGGTGCGCGGCATGCTGGGCGCCGACGGCGAACGCTGGGTGCCGATCCACGCGGTCTTCCCGCTCAGCCGCGCGGCTGCGGCGGTCGCCGCCCACCAGACCTATTTCGCCGGCCAGGCCGAGATGATGCGTCGCCACGGCATCGTGCTGTCGCAGATGACGATGACGGTCGGCAACGAATTTTTCCTGGAACCCGCCTTCTACTGGCGTGACGAGATCACGCCCCTGCATGCCGCTGCCCTGGGCGACGACGTGGTCCGCCCCTGGCGCGACCGTCCGGCCGACCCCGCCGCCCGCCAGGCCGTGGTCGAACTGCGCCGCGGCACCCAGGACCTCTACGCCAGCCTGGGCGGTGCCTCGTGGCAGGTGGCGCGCGACTATCCCTATGCGGACGTTCTGAAGCCTGAGACCTGGGCGCTGGCCCAGGCCCTGAAACAGGCGGTCGATCCGCGCGGGCTGATGAATCCGGGTTCGCTCGGTCTCTAGAGGATTCCATCGATGGGTTACACGATTACCGAGAAGATCCTGGCCCGGGCCGCCGGGCTGCCCGCGGTGAAGGCGGGCGACGAGGTCATGGCCAAGCCCGACTTCGTCATCGCCTATGACTTCCCCGGCTATACCGACGTCTACTTCAAGCAGATGAAGGAGGATTTCGGCATCGACAAGGTGGCCGAACCCGACCGGTTCGCCATCTTCATCGACCACATGGTGCCGACCGCGACCCCGGCCGAGGAAGAACTGCACATCATCACGCGCAAGTGGTGCGCCGAACAGGGCGTGCCGCTGTTCGAGCGCAAGGGCATCGGCCATCAGGTCGCCTCCGAGGTGGGGTATGCCGTGCCCGGCGCGTTCGTCGTGCATTTCGACGGCCATATCAGCCAGCTCGGCACCTTCGGCACGCTGGCCATGGGCATCCGCCGCAACCTGCTGGAAGCCTTCGTGCGCGACCATGTGTCGCTGCGCGTGCCGCACACCACGCGGGTCAACCTGACCGGCACGCTGAAGAAGGGCGTGATGGCACGCGACGTGTTCCATCACATCGTCCGCGTGCTGGGGCCGGCATCCTGTCGCTTCCAGGTGCTGGAAGTCGGCGGGCCGGCGCTGGACCAGATCTCGACCGAGGGGCTGCAGACCATTACCGGCCTGGCGATGTTCACCGGTGCCGTCACCGCGATCGTCAACCCGGACAAGGCGCGGCTCGATTACGCCCTGCCGCGCGCCCGCAAGCAGATCGAACCGGTGTGGAGCGACGACGACGCCGAATTCGCCGCGGTCCACGAAATCGACCTGAGCAATCTCGACCCGATCGTGGTCATCCCGCCCAGCCCGGCCAATACCCGAGACCTCGCCGACTATCTGGGCATCGAGGTGCAGGCCGGCTATCTCGGCTCCTGCGCATCGGGCCGGCTCGAGGATCTGCGGGCGGCAGTCCAGGTGCTCAAGGGCCGCAAGGTCGCGCCGGGCTTCGCGCTGCATATCGTGCCGACCAGCACCCAGATCATGGCCGATGCCGCGCGCGAGGGGCTGATCGCCGACCTGGTCGAGGCCGGCGCCTTCATCTCGTCGCCGTCCTGCGACTATTGCTTCGGCCGCATCGCCACGATGACGGCAGGCCAGCGGGCGGTGTCGACCGGCACGCTGAACGTGCGCGGCCGCATGGGCAGCCCGGATTCGGAAATCTACCTGGTCAACGCCGCGGCGGTCGCCGCCTCGGCGATCGAGGGGCGGATCGCCGATCCGCGCCGGTATCTCTGAGAGGGGGCGGGCCTATGGCGCTCAAGAACCTGCGCGGCCGCGTCGCCTTCATCTTCGAGGAGATCGACTTCGACGTCGACCAGATCGTCGGCGTCAAGAACATCAAGATCCAGGACGTGGCCGAACTGGCCAAGGTCGCGATGCAGGCCTACGATCCCGACTTCGCCAAGTCGGTGCGGCCGGGCGACATCCTGGTCGGCAACCACAATTTCGGCTACGGCCATCCGCATTACCCGCCGATGCGGGCGATGCGGCATCTGGGCATCACCGGGGTGGTCGCCGAATCCTTCTCGCCCGGCTATTGGCGCGGCGAGATCAGCATGGGTTTTCCGCAATGTTCCTGCCCCGGCATCCTGGGGCTGGTCGAACGCTGGGACGAGATCGAGGTCGACTGGGCGGCGGGCGTGGTCCGCAACCTGACGAAGGGCCGCGAACTCGCCTTCGAACCGCTGGCGCGCGCCGATTACGAAATGCTCGATGCCGGCGGCCTTCTCCAATATCTCAAGGCCGGCACGGCCGCCTGACATCACGCTGAAAGGACACCGATCCATGGAACCCAATCTCAAGGCACTGCTGCGCGAGAAGGGCACGGTCTGGGCGGCGGGTGCGTTCGACGCCCTGTCGGCCCGGTTGATCGACGAGGCGGGCTTCGACGCCCTGCTGACCTCGGGGTTCGGCATTTCGTCGTCGTTCCTGGGCGAACCCGACGCCGAACTCTACACGATGACCGAGAACCTGACGGTCGTGCGCAACGTCGTCAACGCGGTCAAGATCCCGGTCATTGCCGACATCGACACCGCGTACGGCAATCCGATCAACGTGATGCGCACGATCCGCGAGTTCGAGAACGCCGGCGTCTCGGCCGTGATCATGGAAGACCAGGTGGCGCCCAAGCGCTGCCCGGCCGCGTCGAACATGATCGAGATCATTTCCCAGGGCGAGGCGATCGCCAAGCTCGAGGCCGCGGTCAGCGCCCGGCGCAACCCGGAAATGCTGATCATCGGCCGCACCGATGCGGTGGACGAGGACGAGGCGATCAAGCGGGCCAAGGCCTATGTCGCCGCCGGCGCCGACATCATCCAGCCGATCTCGAAATGCTTCAAGAACATCGACGGCCTGCGCCGCCTGCGCGATGCCTGCGGCGTGCCGCTGTCCCTGCAGATCCTGGGCTGGCTGGAACGCGACCTGACGCGGGCCGAGATCGAGGAAGTCGCTGGGTTCGCCACCTATCCGCTGGTGCCCCTGATGTCGGCGGCCCAGGTGATGACCGACAACCTGCGTGTCCTGGCGCGTGAAAAGTCGTCCAAGAACCTGCCGCATCCGGTGATGGACCACAATGTGTTCGGCGCCTTCATCGGTTTCCCGCGGATCGAGGAACTGCAGAAGAAATATCTGCGCTACGGCCCGGCGGGCGCGGCCGAATAAGCCACCACACAAAGCCACTTAGGGAGGAAAAACAACATGTTGAATCGCAGGCTCACCCTCGCTCTGCTCGGCGCGACCGCGGCCATCGGCGTCGCAATCTCGCCGGCATCGGCCCAGCAGAAACCCCCGGTCAAGATCGCGGCCATCGCGCCGCTATCGGGCGCCGGCGCCTTCGACGGCCAGCTGGCCGTCGAAGGCATGAAGGCGATGGCCGAGGTCATCAACCAGCGCGGCGGCGTGCTGGGCGGCCGCAAGATCGAGCTGGTCACCTATGACGACAAGGGCACGCCGGAAGAGGGCGTGTCGGCGGCCAAGCGCGCGATGGAGCAGGACGGCGTCGACATGATCGTCGGCGGCTGGTTCTCGGCGGTTGCATTGGCGCAGAAGGAAGTCACCCGCGACCGCATCATCAACGTGATGACGTCGTCGCAGCATCCGAACGTGACCGAGCAGGGCCACAAGTACCTGTTCCGCCTGAATGCCACCTCGACGATGATGTCGGATACCTATTCGAAGTTCATCTGCGACAAGATGAAGGTCAAGTCGGTCGCCTTCATCACGATCAACGACGACTACGGCCGCCTCGAGGTCGAGAATTACAAGAAGCTGCTGGCCGGCTGCAACATCGAGGTCAAGGGCAACGAGTTCTACAACCGCGACGACACCGACTTCACCACGGCGCTGACCAAGCTCAAGGCGCTGAACGCCGACGCGATCTATGTTTCGGCGATCAACACCAGCCAGGGCGCCACGATCTATCGCCAGATCCGCCAGACCGCCTACAAGGGCACGATCATCGCCTCGGCCGGCAACATGAACCCGAAGCTGATCGAACTGTCGGGCCCGGCGCTGGAAGGGGTCTATTCGGTGTCGCTGTTTGCGCCCGACAGCCAGAATTCCAGCCTCAAGCAGTGGATGACCCAGTACAAGAAGGACTTCAAGAACGAGCCGTCGTTCATCGGTTCGCTCGGCGCCCAGGCGGTTCAGGTCCTGGCCGAGGCGATGGACAAGGCGGGGTCATCAAAGGATTACGACAAGATCGCCGAGACGCTGAAGGCGCGTAAGTGGGATACGCTGCTGGGGCAGATCTCGTTCACCGACAAGGGGCAGGCCGTGCAGAACATCTACCTGGTCCAGGTCAAGAACAAGCAGATCGTCTCGGTCGCATCGGGATCTTAAGGCTTTCAGGATGGCGGGCGGCAACGCCCGCCATCCGGCCATACTGCAGGATCGCCTGAATGGATTTCATCGTCTTCGGCCAGCAGATCATCAACGGGCTGGTCAACGGCATGGGCTATGTGCTCATCGCGACCGGGCTGACCCTGGTGTTCGGGGTGTTGCGCATCGTGAATTTCGCCCATGGCGAATTCTACATGCTGGGCGCCTTCCTGACCTATTACGCCCTGACCCTGTTCGGGGTCGATTACCTGGTGTCGGCCTTGCTGGCGACGGTCGCGGTCGCGGCCCTCGGCATCGGCGCCAACAAGTTCTTCTTCCGCCCGCTGCGGCGCGAGCATGAATTCACCATCCTGCTGTCCAGCCTGGGGCTGTCGCTCCTGATCGCCAACGGGGCCGAGGAAATCTTCGGCGCCGATCCGAAATACGTGATGTCGCCGTACGCCGACGAAGCGATGGAACTGGGCCCGTTCGTCGTCACCGAGCAGCGCATCATCGTCTTCGTGGCTGCCGCCGTCGTCATGGCCGGGGTCTACTGGTTCATCCGCTATACCCGCATGGGCAAGATGATGCAGGCCACTGCCCAGAACCCGGAAGGGGCGGCACTGACCGGCATCAACACCGATTTCGTGCACGGCTATACCTTCGCCCTGGCCTGCGGCCTGGCAGCCCTGGCCGGCGCGCTGGTCGGCCCGACCGCCATGCTGTTTCCGACCGTGGGCGCCTGGGCGGTCCTGAAAGGGTTCATCGTCGTCGTCATGGGCGGCCTGGGTTCGGTCACCGGCGCACTGCTGGGCGGCCTGCTGCTCGGTGTCGTCGAATCGCTCGGCGGCGGCTACATCTCGCTCGGTTTCAAGGATGCGATCGGTTATGCCATCATCATCGCGGTGCTGCTGTGGCGCCCGCAGGGGCTGTTCAGCGTGAGCCGGAGCAGCCGATGACCTCGAACAGCCGCCTGCCCCTGATCATCGGCGTCGCCGTCCTGGCCATCCTGCCCTTCGTGGTCGGCAACGCCTATCTGCAGCACATGCTGGTGCTGTGGGCGATCTACGCCTTGCTCGCCCTCAGCCTGAACATGATCGTCGGTTACCTCGGCGAACTGACCTTCGGCCATGCCGCGTTCTTCGGCATCGGCGCCTATACCTCGGCCATCCTGTCGATGAATTACGGCATGCCGGTCTGGCTGGGTCCGTTCGCGGCCGCGATCGTCGCGGGTTTCTTCGGCGCCGTCATCGGTTATGTCGCGCTACGCATCGTCGGGCCGCAATTCGCCATCCTGACGCTGGGCTTCGGATCGATCCTGTACACGATCACCAACTACTGGGTCGACCTGACGCGCGGGCCGATGGGCATTTCCGGCATCCCGCCGTTCAGCCTGCCGGGCCTCGACATCGACTTCACCCGCGCCGACCGCATGTATTATGTGGCCCTGATCGCGCTGCTGCTGGTCGCCTATGGCTGCCACGCGCTGATGTCGAGCCGTACGGGCCGTGCCTTCATCGCGGTGCGCGAGAATGCGCCGCTGGCCGCCTCGACCGGGATCGACGTGTTCCACACCAAGCTGCTCGGCTTCACCATCGCGACCGCGCTGGCCGGTGTCGGCGGCGCGCTGTACGGCCACTACCTGCGCGTCATCACCCCCGACCTGATGAACCTGCAATATGTCGCGGCGCTGATCATCATGGTCATCGTCGGCGGCAAGGGCACGATCATCGGGCCGATCATCGGGGCGGGCATCTACGTCGCCCTGCTGGAAGCCTTGCGGGTCGTGGGGTCGCTGCGGCTGGTCGTCTTCGCCGCGCTGCTGACCCTGTGCGTGATCTTCCTGCCGGGCGGGCTGGTCAGCCTGTGGCGGCGTTATGCCGGCCGCGGCGCGGCGGGAGGTGCGGCATGACCGCGCCCCTGCTGGCCGTCGAGGGACTGACCCGCCGTTTCGGCGGGCTGGTCGCGGTGTCCGATGTCAACCTGACCCTGGCCCAGGGCGAGATCCTGGGGCTGATCGGGCCGAACGGCGCGGGCAAGACCACGGTCTTCAACATGCTGGGCGGCACCTTCCCGCCGTCGGCCGGCCGCATCCGCTTTGCCGGCACCGACGTCACCGGTTGGCCGTCGCACCGCATGGCGCAGCTCGGCCTTACCCGCACCTTCCAGATCACCAGCCTGTTTCCGACGCTGTCGGTGCTGGAAAACGTCCGGGCGGCCAGCTACCGGCGGGCCAAGGCCCGCTGGGCCGGCGCCTTCCTGCGCACCGCCGCCTGGAAACAGGACGAGGCCGAGATCGGCCGGCGGGCCGAGGAGATCCTCGACTTCGTCGCGCTGGGCCACCGCCGCGACATGGCCGCCCAGGCCTTGCCCTATGGCGAACAGCGCAAGCTGGAGATCGCCGTGGCGCTCGGCGCCGATCCGACCCTGCTGCTGCTGGACGAACCCGCCGCCGGCATGAACCCGGACGAGGGCGCCAAGCTGGTGCAGATGATCCGGGCCATCCGCGACCGCGGCGTCTCGGTCCTGCTGGTCGAGCATCACATGAAGGTGGTGATGGGCGTCTGCGACCGCCTGGTCGTGCTGGACCACGGCGTCAAGATCGCCGAGGGCGCGCCCCAGGACGTCGCCAGCCACCCCGAGGTGATCCGGGTCTATCTCGGGCGGGAGAAGGTCGGTGCTTAAGGTTTCCGGACTGAAGGTCCGTTATGGCAATCGCGAGGCGCTGCACGGCATCGACCTGGAGGTCGGTACCGGCGAGATCGTCACGCTGGTCGGGTCGAACGGCGCGGGCAAGACCACGACGCTGAAGGCGATATCGGGCGTGCTGCGCGCGTCCGACGGCCAGGTCCAGTTCGGTGGCGAACGCATCGACCGGATGTCGCCGCATGCCATCATCGCCCGCGGCGTCGTGCATGTGCCGGAAGGGCGCCTGCTGTTTGCCGACATGACGGTGATGGAACATCTGGAACTGGGCGCCCTGCGCGCGCCGTCGGGCAAGGCCGGCTATGCCAAGCGCCTCGACTGGGTGTTCGAACTGTTCCCCGTGCTGAAGGAACGGGTGGCCCAGCGCGCCGGCACCATGTCGGGCGGGCAGCAGCAGATGGTCGCCATCGCCCGCGGGCTGATGGCCGAACCCAAATGCCTGATGCTGGACGAACCCTCGCTGGGGCTGGCGCCGATCGTGGTCGACACGCTGGCCGACACGATCCTGACCCTGCATCGCACCGGCATCGCCATCCTGCTGGTCGAACAGCGCGTCGACCTGGCCCTGCGCCTGGCCGACCGCGCCTACGTCCTTGAAACCGGGCGGGTCGTGCTGAGCGGCGCGGCCGACGCGCTGGCCGAGGACGACCGTGTCCGCGAAGCCTATCTGGGAGCATAGCCATGAACAGCCAAGCCCCGCGCCGTGCCGCCGGTCCGTTCCAGGGTTACTACCGCCGGGACGTGCCCCCGGAAGACAACCGTCTGACCCATGTCGGCCCCAACACGCCGATGGGCGAGCTGATGCGCCGCTACTGGCAGCCGGTCTGCCTGTCGTCGGAACTGCGCGACCTGCCGCTGGCGGTGCGCATCCTGGGTGAAGACCTCGTCGCGTTCCGCGACGGGTCGAACCGCATCGGCCTGATGCACCGCCATTGCGCCCATCGCGGCGCCTCGCTCGAATTCGGACGGATCGACGCGAAGGGCATCCGCTGCTGCTATCACGGCTGGCATTTCGACATCGACGGCACGGTCCTGTCCTGCCCCGGCGAGCCGCCGGCGTCCGAGGCGACGCTGAAGCGCAACGTCGTCCAGGGTGCCTATCCGGCGCGGGAGGCCCATGGCCTGGTCTTCGCCTATATGGGTCCGCCCGAGGAGGTGCCGGATTTCCCCGTCTATGACAGCTTCGACCTGCCGGGGGTCGAGCTGGTGCCCTATTCGATCCATCACGACTGCAACTGGCTGCAGGTGCACGAGAACCTGATGGACCCGCTGCATGCGGTGTTCCTGCACAGCCGGATGGGCGAGGTTCAGCTGACCGCCGCCTGGGGCGAGATGCCGGTGACCGAATGGTCCGAACACGGCGACCGCATGTACTACGTCACCACCCGCCGGCTGGGCGACAAGGTCTGGGTCCGCTTCAACGAGGTCGCGGTGCCGAATTTCGGCCAGGTCGCGGGCTTCTGGGAAGAAGGGCACGAGGAAACCTGGTTCCAGCGCGTCGGCGCCACCCGCTGGACCGTGCCGATCGACGATACCCATTGCTGGATCTTCGGCCTGCGCCATTTCTCGGATGAACTGGAAAAGCAGGGCATCGGCAACAAGGCGCTGGTCGGGCGCAATTCGCTCGACATCTACGGCCAGACCGGCGACCGGCCCTACGAGGAGATGCAGCGCAACACCGGCGACTGGGAGGCCGAGGTGTCGCAGCGGCCGATCGCTATCCATGGCGCCGAGAACCGCGGATCGACCGATCGCGGTGTCATCCAGCTGCGCCGCAGCCTGCTGCGCGCGCTGGACGAGGCACCGGTGCCGACCCCGGCCGTCGACGGCGTGGTGCCGACCTGGACGTCCAACACTGTGATGACCGTGCCGGAACGCCCGGGCCAGGACGACCGCGACCTGCTGGCCCGCATCGGCCGGTCCGTGGTCGACGCGGTGATCGCCGCGGACGGCCTGTCCGGGGCCGAGCGCCAGGCCCGGATCGTCGCCGCGCTGAAGGAGATTCCCGCCCGGATCGGTTGATTCGGGACCGCCGTTCGATAGACTGCCCTTCAATAGTCGCTTTGGGGGGCGGGTGTCATGGTCCGGTTGTGGACGGCGGCATTGCGGCTTGGCGTGGTCGCCACGGCCTTGATCGCCATGGTCCTGTGCTGCCTGGCGACCGCGGCACCGGCCGCGCAGCCACGGGTGGTGTTCGTCAACCCGGGCAAGCAGGACGAACCGTTCTGGTCGATGCTGGCCGAGGTGATGCAGGTCGCAGCCGGCCAGCTCGGCTTCGCCCTCGACATCGACTGGGCCAGGCGCGATCGCATGGCCATGGTCGATCTGGGGGTGGCCGCCGCCCGGCGCCGGCCCGATTACCTGATCCTGGTCAACGAACAGCGCTCGGCCTGGGCGGGGATGGAGGAAGCGGCCCGGCTGGGCGTCAAGGTCCTGCTGCTCAACAACGGCTTCACCGGCGAGGATCTGGAGCGTTTCGGCGGCCCGCGCGAAAAACTGCCCAATTATGTCGGCGCGCTGCTGCCCGACAATGTCCAGGCCGGGCGGGCGCTGGGGCTGGCCCTTGGGCGCGCCGCCGCCGCCCAGGGCGAAGCGCCGCCGGTCGAACTGATCGCGATCAACGGCCTGCTGGCGACGCCGGCGGCGGCCGATCGGTTCGCCGGGCTGCAATTGGCGCTGGCCGAACAGCCGCAGCTGCATCTGGTCGGCACCATCGAGGGCGACTGGAGCCGCGACGGCCAGGCCCCCGCCCTGGACGGTTTGCTGACCCGGCATGACCGCCTGCGCCTGATCTGGGCGGCCAGCGACCTGATGGCTGTGGGCGCGCTCGATGCCATCGCCAGGATCGATCCGACCCACCGGCGACCCTGGTTGGTCGCCGGGCTGAACTGGTCTTCGGAAGGGCTGGCCGCGGTGCGCGACGGGCGCATGGTGGCCTCGATCGGCGGGCATTTCCTGGCCGGCGGCTTCGCGCTGGTGATGCTGCGCGATTATCATGACGGCCGCGACTTCGCCGATATCGGCCTGACCCAGCACATGCCGTTCGCCGCGATCGACCGCAGCAACGTCGACGGCTACACCGCCCGCTTCGGTGATGGTGACTGGAACCGCATCGATTTCCGGGCCCTGCGCCGGGGGCCGGGCGCCGCACCCTATCGCTTCGATCCCGCGGTCCTGATCCGGCCCTGAACGGCCCGGGGCCGGCCGGCCGCAGCGTCAGGCCAGCTCGGCCAGCCGGGCCAGCAGGCCCAGCAACTGGCGCTTGCCGTCGACCCCGATCAGGCCGATCAGGCGCTGTTCGTGTTCGGCCACCGTCTTTTCCGCCCGCGCCAGCAGGGCCTTGCCGGCCTTGGTCAGGAACAAGGCGTTCGACCGCCGGTCGGTCGGCGAGGGCGCGCGTTCGGCCAGGCCGCGATGTTCCAGTTCGTCGATCAGCGCCACGAAATTGGTGCGCTTGATGCCCAGCAGCGCGGCGATCTCGGTCTGCTTCAACCCGGGATGGGTGTCCATCACCAGCAGCACCGAATACTGCGCCGGCCGCAGCGCGACCTTTTCCATGGTCTGGATGAAATCCTGGAACACGGCCAGCTGGGCGCGGCGCAGCGCGTATCCGACATGGTTCTGCAGGCGGCCGACATCGAGGCCGTCGGCCTCGTCCATCACATCCTGCGGCCCGGGTTTAGGCGCACTGCGCGTCACTTCTGAATCGCTCCCCTGATCAGCCGATCACCGGTTATGCGCCAGAACCCGGGCGGCGGCAACCGTCAGCGCCCCAGCGCGGCCAGCGGGTCGAGGCGGGCGGCGCTCCAGGCCGGCCACAACCCCGCGGCGATCCCGACCACGACCGGGGCCGCCACCGCCAGAACCAGCGCCGGCCAGGGCAGCAGTATGTCCCAGCCGGCCGCCAGGCCCAGGATATGGGCGGCGCCAAGCCCCGCGGCCAGCCCGGCCAGGCTGCCCGCCAGCGCCAGCAGCAGTGCCTCGGCCAGGAACTGGGCGGCGATGTCGCGCCGGCGCGCGCCGACGGCCAGGCGCAGGCCGATTTCGGGCGTGCGTGCCGCGACCGCCAGCAACATGACGTTCAGGATGCCGATGCCGCCGACCACCAGCGATATGCCCCCCAGCGCGACCAGCAGCCGGGCCAGCGTCCGTTCGGTATCGGCCCCGGCCCAGGCCAGGGCGGCCAGGTCCGACAGGGCGAAGCGGTCGGGTTCGGCGGCCGCCGCGTGCTGGCGCCGGCGCAGGGTTTCGCGCACCGCCGCGATGGTCGGGCCCGGATCGGCATCGGTCTTCAGTGTGAAATAGATGTAGTGGACGGCATCGGCCCAGCCCGGCTCGGTACCGGCGATGCGGCGCTTCAGCGTGTCGATCGGCACGAAGGCCACGTCGTCCTGGTCCCGGCCGAAGGGCGAGGCGCCCTTGTCGGCCAGGATGCCGATCACGGTCAGCGGCACACTGCCGGCCCGGACCTGGCGGCCCAGCGGGTCGGCGTCGCCGAACAGTTCGCGCGCGGCCTTCGATCCCAGGATGGCCAGTTTGGCGGCGCCGGCCGCCTCGGCCGGGGTGAAGGGCGCGCCTGCGGCCAACGGCCAGTCGCGCGCGGCCAGGAAATCGGGCTCGATACCGCCCAGCAGCGTGGTCCAGTTCCGGTTGCCGGCGACCAGCGTCACCATCGCCTGATAGACCGGTGTCGCCACCGCCACCTCGGGGATCGCGGCCAGGGCGGCGGCATCGTCGACGGTGACGCTGGGCCGGCTGCCGCCGCGGACGCCGCCGTCGCGCGCCGGGCCGGGCCAGACCACCCACAGCCGGGCGCCCAGCGACTCGATGCGGGCGCCCACCGCCGACATCGCGCCGGTGGCCAGCCCCACCACCACCAGCAGGGCGGCGACGCCCAGCGCGATGCCCAGAATCGCTGCCAGCGCCCGGATGCCCTGGCGCCGCAGGCCGCCGGCGACCACGGCGATCAGGCCGCCGGCACGCATTCCCCGGGGCCCTGAAATGCAAACGGCCGGCGTTGCCGCCGGCCGCGATAGCCTGGATTGGCGGCTCGGATCACTCCGGCCCGGCCATCAGGGCGATGTTGATCTCGCCATGGCGAAAGGGGATCCAGTCCTTGTGATCGGCGCGCCACTGCAGGCCGTAGGGGTTCGAGAAGAAGATCCGCTGCAGCGGATTACCACCCTCGGCCCGGGTACGGTTGACGTCGATCAGGGGCGAGGCGGCAAAGACCGGTTCCCAATAGTCGTTGGGGCCCAGCTCGCGGCCGGCGGTCTTGGCGTATTCCCGGGCCTTGTCGGACAGGTCCCAGGCCTCTTCCACCATCGCGAAATAATCGATCTTCTGGGGTTCGCTCATCGCGACGATACTCCTCAGGCGGCAGATTTGCCCCGTCATAGCGCAGGCGGGCGCGTGGCGGTAGCCAATTTTACGTCGCGCTGCTACAACCCCCGGTCATGACCGATCAACATCCGGATCCCAACTCTCAGGCCCTGTCGGCCGAGGACGAGGAAGCCCTCGCACGGCTGACCCGCGCCCCCCGCCAGGCCGTCCCCGAGGCCGATGTCGCCCTTGTCGCCGTCCTGCTCGACGAGATAGAGGCCGGGCGCATGCGCATCGATTTTGACCGCCGCGTCATCGCCCACCCGCATTCGCCGATCAGCGTCTCGGCGGTGGAAACCCAGTTCGCCATCGGCGGCGTCGTGATCGTCATCGTCGCCATGATCTTCCTGGGCTGGCAGATCGGGCTGGGCGTGGTGGCGGTGCTGGTGGCGTTCTATTGGTTCTTCCTGCGCGGCTGGCTGAACCGCCGGATGAGCGGGCGGGCCCTGCGCGCCTTTCGCGATAATGTCGATACCTGGCGCAAGACCTGGGCTTTCGGCGGCGTCACCCTGACCCCGGCCGGCGGCAGCCCCAGCGTCGCCCCGCAGGACAGCTGGCGCCAGCTGGCCCAGTCGATCGCCGCCAAGTAGTTTTCCATTTAGTTTGATCTTGATCTAGTGGTGCGCCA
>Ga0206117_100788_pt1 | contig 23750 bp, 14 predicted proteins | sample 3A5Ametagenome_FD_177997 | JGI IMG/M metagenome (GOLD analysis project Ga0206117, IMG submission 177997) | Enriched microbial communities from leaf-cutter ant dump, University of Wisconsin, Madison, United States - 3A5A | ecosystem: Environmental > Terrestrial > Nest > Insects nest > Nest dump... | reverse complement strand
CCGAGGTGCAGCGCAAGAGCATCCTGACCGTGCAGATGCAGGTCGCCAAGCTGCTGGCCGAGCGCGACCATGGGCCGATGACGCCGGAGGAGGAGGACACCAACCTCGAATCGCTCCAGCGCGCCGTGCTGACCCTGTGGCAGACGGCGATCCTGCGCGCCACCAAGCTGGCGGTGACGGACGAGGTGGCCAACGGCCTGACCTTCTACGACTACACCTTCCTGCGCGAGATGCCGCGCTTCTACGCCCAGCTGGAAGACCATCTGCGCAAGACCGACCCGTCCTGGACGACGACTGAACTGCCGTCCTTCCTGCGGATGGGCAGTTGGATCGGCGGTGACCGCGACGGTAATCCCTTCGTCACCGCCCCCGTGCTGCGCCAGGCGATGCGGATGCAGAGCACCCGCGCCCTGCAATTCTATCTGGACGAGCTGCACACGCTGGGGTCGGAGCTGTCGCTCAGCACCCGCGTCATCGATGTGTCCGAACCGCTGCGCCAGCTGGCCGAGCGCTCGCCCGACCCGTCGCCGCACCGCAAGATGGAGCCCTACCGCCGCGCCATTTCCGGCATTTATGCGCGGGTCGCCGCGACGCTGCGTACGCTGGACGGGCTGGAGGCGCCGCGCCACGCCGTGGGCGACGCACCGCCCTACCAGACCCCAACGGAGTTCCGCGCCGACCTCGACATCATCGACCGCTCGCTGACCGTCAACGGCTCGGCGGCACTGGCGAAGGGCCGGCTGCGTCACCTGCGCCGCGCCGTCGACCTGTTCGGTTTCCATCTCGCCAGCATCGACCTGCGCCAGAACTCCGACGTGCATGAGCGTTCGGTGGCGGAACTGCTGTCCTTCGCCGACGCCGGCATCGATTACACGGCGCTGTCGGAGGACGAGCGGATCGAGGTCCTGGTACGCGAACTGGACACCAACCGTCCGCTGGCCTCCAGCTATGCCGAATACTCGGAAGAGACCAGCTCCGAACTGGACATCCTGCGCACCGCCGCCGATGCCCGCGTCCGCTTCGGCACCGATGCGGTAGTGAACTGCGTCATCTCCAAGACCGATGGCGTGTCGGACATCCTGGAGGTCGCCGTCCTGCTGAAGGAAGCCGGGCTGCTGCGGCCGAAGGACAAGGCGCTGGACCTGAACATCGCCCCGCTGTTCGAGACCATCGGCGACCTGCGCAATTGTGCCGCCACCATGGACCGGCTGCTGTCGATTCCGTCCTACCGGCGCTTCCTGGAAAGCCGCGGCAATCTGCAGGAGGTGATGCTCGGCTATTCGGACAGCAACAAGGACGGCGGGTTCATGACCTCCGGCTGGGAGCTGTACAAGGCCGAGATCGCGCTGGTCGAGGTGTTCGCCAAGCATGGGGTGCGGCTGCGGCTGTTCCACGGCCGCGGCGGTTCGGTCGGCCGCGGCGGCGGTCCCAGCTATCAGGCGATCCTGGCCCAGCCGGCCGGCGCCGTGCAGGGCGCCATCCGCATCACCGAGCAGGGCGAAGTCATCGCCGGCAAGTATTCCAACCCGGAGGTCGGCCGCCGCAACCTGGAAACGCTGGCCGCGGCGACGCTGGAAGCCACGCTGTTGCACCCGGAATCGGCTGCCCCCTGCACCGACCTGTTCATCCAGACCATGGAAGAGCTGTCGGAGCATGCCTTCAAGGCTTATCGCGGGCTGGTGTACGAGACCGAGGGTTTCGAGAAGTATTTCTGGGAATCGACGGTGATCGGCGAGATCGCCAATCTCAACATCGGCAGCCGCCCGGCCTCGCGCAAGAAATCGACCAGCATCGAGGATCTGCGCGCCATTCCCTGGGTGTTCAGCTGGGCGCAGTGCCGCCTGATGCTGCCGGGCTGGTACGGCTTCGGGTCGGCGGTGAAGGCCTATCTGGCCCAGCATCCCGACGGGATGGAGCGGCTGCGCGCCATGCACCGCGACTGGGGCTTCTTCAGCACGCTGCTGTCCAACATGGACATGGTGCTGTCCAAGTCGAACATCGCCATCGCATCGCGCTATGCCGGGCTGGTTTCGGATCCGGCACTGCGCGACGCCATCTTCACCCGCATCCGGGCGGAGTGGCAGGACAGCATCGATGCCCTGCTGGCGATCACCGAACAGTCGGCCCTGCTGGAGAAGAACCCGCTGCTGGCACGGTCGATCCGCAACCGCTTCCCCTATCTGGACCCGCTGAACCATGTCCAGGTCGAACTGCTGAAGCGTCACCGCACCAGCGACAGCGGCGAGCAGATCGCCCGCGGCATCCATCTGACCATCAACGGCATCGCCGCCGGCCTGCGCAACAGCGGCTGATTCACCTGCCATTGTCTTGCCGCAACGCAGCGGCGGGCGACGTTCCGCCGCATGCTTGCCTGCAAAAACGCCCTTCCTCCACCGCGAGGAAGGGCGTTTTATGTTTGCGGACGAACGGCTTGGTCCGTCTTGTCCTTTTCTTGTGCGATGCATGATCAACTCTTCGGCATCGCAAAACAAAGCTCGGCCGGTGGTGTTGAGGCCAAAATAAGTCACGTCAGATCTGCCGAAAATCGCAGTTGATCGTCGATGAGTATTTTGATACCTCATGCCTCCCCGAGAGGAGAAATGGTATGACCACTCAGTCACAGCAGCAGCAGATGGCCCAACCGCATCAAGAGCGGACGGCCACCGGTACCCAGGGCAACCGCAGCACCCAGGGCGGCGCCACCGACACCCATGAGGAATTCTGCGGCGGTGCCTGCGGCGCCGGCGCCGGCGCCGCGGTGATCTGGCGCCCGATCACGGTCGAGACCCGGCGCTGACCAGCGACGGTCTCCGCATGAGAAAAGCCCCTCTCCGCCGACGGAAGAGGGGCTTTTTCTTTCAGTTCTATCTCCCGGCTTTCTGCGGCTTTGGCGGACCGGTCAGCCCGCCCGCATGCGGTTGACCAGGCTGTCGACCTGAGACCCAAGCGAGCGCACCTCGTCCGCAACGGTGGAGGAGGCCGTCAGCACGCGGGTGGCGGACTCACCCGACTCCGCGGCGGCGCGGGCGACAGAGTCGATGTTGCGGCGGACGTGCTGGGTGCCGTCCGCCGCCTCACCGACATTGCGGGCGATCTCGCGGGTGGCCGCACTCTGCTGCTCGACCGCGGCGGCGACGGTGGCGGCGATCTCGTTGATCTCGCGGATGGTGCCGGCGATGGAGCGGATGGCGTCCACCGCATCCTGGGTCACCGCCTGCATCGCCTGGATCTGGCTGGAGATCTCCTCCGTCGCCTTGCCTGTCTGGTTGGCGAGGCTCTTGACCTCGCTCGCCACCACGGCAAAGCCCTTGCCGGCTTCACCGGCGCGTGCCGCCTCAATGGTGGCGTTCAGCGCCAGCAGGTTGGTCTGGCTGGCGATGTCGTTGATCAGCTGCACCACCTCGCCGATCTTGTTGGCCGACTGCGACAGGCCCTCCACCGTCCGGTCGGTGCGCTCCGCCTCGGTCGCCGCCTTGCGGGCGATCTGGCTGGAGGCGTGAACCTGGCTGCCGATCTCCTGGATCGAGGCCGACAGCTCCTCCGTCGCGGCGGCGACCGCCTTGACGCTGCCTTCGGCTTGCTGGGAGGTGCTGGCGGCGGTCGCGGCCTCGCCGGTGGTGGCCTCGGCGTTGCGGCTCATCCGCTGGGCCATGTCCTGCATCTCGCCGGCGGCGCGGGCGACGCGGTCCAACACGCCGCGCACGCTGCTCTCGAAATTCTCGGCCATCTCGACCATGGCGCGGCGGCGCTCGCCGGCGGCACGGCTGCGTTCGGTCTCGGCCCGCGCATTGGCGGCATTGGCCTCGTTGGCGGTGTCACGGAAGACCATCAGGGCGCGGGTCATGTCGCCGATCTCGTCCCTACCGGCGGCCGGAATCGGCGCATTGAGGTTGCCGGCGGCGATTGCCCGCATGGCGTCGGACAGCTGGCTGAGGCGCGCGACGATGTTGCGGCCGACCACGAACCAGGCAAGGGCCGCCGCGCCGATCAGGCTGCCGACCGCGAACAGGATCAGCATCTTGCGCCCGGCCGATAGGGCGTCGGTGGCCCCGGCGGCGGCGGTGTCGGCCTCCTGCTTCATCGCGGAGATCTGGCCGTCGACCATGCCGGCGAACTGCTGGGCGATCCGGCGGTTCTCCGTCAGCACCTTCTCGTTCTCCGCAGCGGCGTCGAGCTCGGAGCGGCGCAGCTTGAACAGGCTGTTGTCGCCCCTGCCGAAGCCGGCCAGCAGTTCGGCACTCTTGACCAGCTTCGGCAGCCCGTCGTCACCAGCGGCCTGAAGCGCCTTCAGCCGCTCCTCCATCGCTTTGGCGGAGGCGGTGAAGCGGGTTTCCAGCATGGCCAGCCGGTCGGCGCTGGGCGCCTGCGTCGCCTCGTTCAACGCGCCGACGGTACCGGCGGCGAAGGTGGACAGCTCCAGATATGTCCGGAAGCGGGCCAGACCGTCGCCCAGCAGATCCTGCATCGAATCCCGGGTCTGCGAGCGGATGTTGACGCTCGACAGCTTGATCTCGGCCTTCAGCCGCATCAGCGGCGATTCCATCTGGTCCAGCAGATTTGCCTGCCGGCGCGCGGCATCGGCCAGGACCTCGATCGTCTTCTGGCGGATGGCGTCACGCTCGGCACTGCCCGCCGGCAGTTCCAGAGCCTTGCGGCGCATGTCGAAGACGCCGTCGGCGCCGTCGCCCAGCAGGAAGAAGGCATCCAGCCCGTCGGAGGTCTCCTTGCTCAGCCGGCTGCCGATCTGGGCGGTGGCGCTGACCATGCGGGCGGCCGCCTCCAGATAGTTCTGCTGGAACTGGGTGACGGCAAAAGCGGTTTCGGCCCCACCGGTGCGCGTCAGCGCCTCCGATGCGAGGCCGAGGTCGCCACGCACCTCGTACATGGTGATCAGGGAGCGGATGGCGTCACCCAGCGCGTTCATGTCGCGCTCGGTGCTGCTGTCCAGCGTCTCACCCTTGCCACGCAGCGTTGCGCCGGCCCGTTCCGTCAGCGGGGCAAGGTTGGCGAGAAAGGCGTCATACGACTTTGCCAGATCGACCGCCATCGTCTCGCGCGTGCCGCGGACGGACAGGCGCAGGTTGGCGGCGGCGTTGCCACGCTCCAGCGTTGCGATCAACCCCTGGGTCTTGGCACGCAGGTCGCCGACCCGCGGATCGCCGGACCGGTGGCTCGCCAGTTCCTCCACCAGGGCGCCCAGCGCCTTGCCGTTGCCCATGATCTCGCCATAGACACGCTCGCGCTCACCCTGGCTTTCGGCGGCGGCAAGCACCGGAGCGGCGGCGGCGATGCCGCTGCTTTCACCGGACAGGCGCTTCGCCAGCTCCATCTCCGGCAAGCCGGTGCCGACGATCTGCGTCAGCGGCTGCTCCACCGCGGAGAAGGAGATCAGTCCGACCATGCTGGCGGCGACCGTCATGCCGGCCATCCCGGCAAAGGCGAGCAGAAGCTTGCCGCGCACGCCCATCCTGCGGCCGCCTGAGGCACCGGTTGGGCGGTATGGCATCGAGGTGTCGTCGTGCGCGTTCATCGTCATATGCGTCCTGCTCCCCGGAAAGTGCGTCTAGGCCGGGCTTTCCGCCCATTTTGCCCATTTCGTTGGTTCCCGCCGGCTGCGGACCGCTCCCCCGCTCCCAGGGATTGTTCCGACCCACACTGCTTGGCGGACCAACCATACCGCAGTGTGGTTGACAGATCCTTACGGGGGAACTCTCATTTTCTGCTATTCCGGTGCATAGCCGCTTCGGATTGGCGCAACGGGGTAGCGATGCCGGGATGCGTCATTATGACCATTCGCAGCCCACGAACGTTATAGGGTCTCTTCCTGGCTCCGGCCGCATGGTAGTCTCAGACTGGAAAATGATCGACGACGGGGAGAGGCATGCGGGTCTGGCAGTCGGCGTTTGCACCTCCGGAGGCGGAACTGTCTCCGCAGCCTGCCGATCTCATCCTGGTTTTCGGCTCCGTCGACATCTTCGACGCTCCAGGCTTCGCCACCCGGCTGGCTGCCTCCTTTCCCGACGCCGTAGCGGTGGGATGCAGCACGGCTGGAGAAATCGCCGGGGACAGCGTCCTCGACGGGTCATGCATCGTCACTGCCATCCGCTTCGACAAGGGCACGGCTCTCACCGCCGCGGAGGCCGGCATCGCATCCGCCGACGACAGCCAGCGTGCGGGGGAGGCGCTCGGGGAGGCGCTGACCGCCCGGCCGGGTCTGTCGGGGGTGCTGCTGTTCGCGCGTGGCGTCGGGGTCAACGGCAGTGCGCTGATCGACGGGCTGTCGTCGCGCCTGCCGTCCGGCGTACCGGTAACGGGCGGGCTGGCCGGCGACGGCGGCGCCTTCCTCCGCACGCTGGTGCTGGGGCCGTCCGGTGTGTCCGACGGGTGTGCGGTGGCGGTCGGGCTATATGGCGATGCCGTGCATCTCGGCCTCGGTTCCGTCGGCGGGTGGGAGCCGTTCGGGCCGGCGCGCAAGGTGACGAAAGCGGTCGGCAACCTGCTGCTCAAGCTGGACGGCGAACCGGCGCTGAACGTCTACAAGCGCTATCTCGGCGATTATGCCCGCGACCTTCCCGCATCGGGCCTGCTGTTTCCTTTCGAGCTGCTGAACGGCAACCATGATTCTGTCGGGCTGATCCGCACCATCCTCGGCATCGACGAGGCGGCCGGGGGACTGATCCTGGCTGGCACGGTGGAGGAAGGCTTCTATCTGCGGCTGATGCACGCCAGCACCGATGGGCTGGTCGACGGGGCGGAACAGGCCGGCGCCATTGCCGCCGCCGCCAGTGCCGGCGCCATGGCGGTCGACGCGACTGCCGAATTGGCTGCCGGATCAGCAGGTGATCGGCTCGCCCTGTTGACCAGCTGCGTCGGGCGCAAGCTGGTGATGGGCGACCGGGTGGAGGAGGAGGTACAGGCGGTGGCCGACCGTATGGGTCCCGGCGCCGTGCTGGCCGGCTTCTATTCTTATGGAGAGATCGGGCCGATGCGCGATCTGGTCGATTGCCGGCTGCACAACCAGACGATGACGGTCGCCCTGCTGACGGAACGCTGACCGCATGCATCGCCTGCTGCAAAGCCAGTTCAAGCGGGTGCTGGGCCTGCCGACCGCCGAAGCGGCGGACTCCGTCCTTGCGGAGCTGAAAACGCTCGCCGGAACCGCCGGCCTGTCGGCGAATGCGGTACGGATGCTGGAGACGCTGCCGGCGCTGTTCACCCGCATCGGCCAGAGTTATGAGCAGGCAGACCGCGACCTGACGCTCCGGGCGCGCAGCCTGCAGCTGAGTTCGGAGGAGCTGGCCGACACCAACGAGCGCCTGCGGCGCGAGGCGGCGGCACAGGCCCATGCCATCCGCCGGCTGCGCGGCATCGCCAACAGCCTGCTGCGGGCGGACGGCCGTCCCGAATTGCCGGATGCGGCCGACAGCGGTCCGACCGACAGCCTGGAAAGGCTGAGCCAGCTGATGGCGGGGCTGGTCGAGGAACGCTCCGCGGCGCAACGGGCACTGGAGCAACAGAAATTCGCGCTCGACCAGCATGCCATCGTCAGCATCACCGACCACCGCGGCATCATCACCTACGCCAACGACAAATTCTGCCAGATCAGCGGCTACCCCCGTGAAGAACTGCTGGGCCGGTCGCATCGCATCGTCAATTCCGCCCGCCACCCGACCGGCTTCTTCGCGGAGATGTGGCACACGATCATGGACGGGCAGGTGTGGCACGGCGAGATCTGCAACCGCACCAAGGCAGGCGAGGAATATTGGGTGGCGGCGACCATCGTCCCGCTGCTGACCGCCGATGGCCAACCGCACCAGTACATCGCCATCCGCACCGATATCACCGAACGCAAGCGGATGGAGGCGGAGCTTGAGGACAGCCGCCGCTTCCTGCAGAGCATCACCGACAGCATGGGTGAGGGTGTCTTCTCGCTGGATCGCAACGGCTTCTGCACCTTCCTCAATCCGGAGGCCGAACGGCTTCTCGGCTGGTCGCTGGAGGATCTGCGCGGGATCACCCTGCATGACGCCGTGCATTACAAGGACGGGCAGGGGCGGCCGGTGGCCGGCAAGGATTGCACCGTCCTGAACACCGTCCGGCGCGGCGAGATTCATCGTTCGGAAACCGATCATTTCGTCCGGCGCGACGGCACGATCTTTCCCATCGCCATCACCGCGGTGCCGCTGCGCGAGGATGGCCGCATCGTCGGCTCCGTCACCGTCTTCCAGGACATCACCGAACGCCAACGCATGCTGACCGCCTTGCAGGAAAGCGAGGAACGGCTGACGGTGGCGCTGGACGCGTCCAACACTGGACTGTGGGACTGGAACCCGGTGACGGACCATGCCTACTTCTCCGATCTTTGGCTCGGCATGCTCGGCTATGCGCCCGGCGAGCTGCCGGGCAGGGGCGCCACCTGGCTGGAGCTGCTGCACGAGAACGACCGCGATCGCGTGCTGGCGACTCTGGAGGATCATGTGGCCGGCCGCGCCCCGGTCTATGAGGTCGAATTCCGCATGCGCCACAAATCGGGCGCCTGGGTCTGGATCATGTCAGCCGGCAAGGTGACGGACCGTGATGGCGACGGCCTGCCGACCCGCATCACCGGCATCCACAAGGATGTGACCGACCGCAAGCGCACCGAGGACGAGCTGGCCCGCGCCAAGGAGGAAGCGGACCGCGCCAACCGGCAGAAGAGCGATTTCCTGGCCAACATGAGCCACGAGATCCGCACGCCGATGAACGCGGTGATCGGCCTGAGCCATCTGATGATGAAGACGGAGCTGACGCCGCGCCAGCGCGATTACCTGGACAAGATCCATGCCTCCTCGCGCAGCCTGCTCGGCATCATCAACGACATCCTCGACTTCTCGAAGGTCGAGGCCGGAAAGCTGACGATCGAGACGATCCCTTTCCACATCGGCGATGTGCTGCAGGAGGTGGCGACCGTCGTGCTGCCCAAGGTGCGGGAAAAGGGGCTGGAACTGATCGTCGACCTGCATGGCGGCGTACCGGGCACATTGGTCGGCGACCCGCTGCGGCTGGGGCAGGTCATCCTGAATCTCGTCTCCAACGCCGTGAAGTTCACCGAACGCGGCGAGGTAGCGGTGACGGTCGGCGGGCGCATCGGCACCGCCGACGATTACCGGTTGGAGGTGGCGGTCTGCGACACCGGCATCGGCATGTCGGCGGAACAGGCCGCCGCACTTTTCCGGCCCTTCACCCAGGCCGACAGTTCCACCACACGGCGCTTCGGCGGCACCGGGCTGGGGCTGGCGATCTGCCGGCAACTGGTCGAGCTGATGGGCGGCAGCGTGTCGGTGGAAAGCCGGCCGGGCGAAGGCAGCATCTTCCGTTTCTCCATCCGCTGCCGGGTCGCGGCCGGCGATACCGCCGACGACAGGCTGCCGCGCGACCTGATGGACCGCCGCGTGCTGGTGGTGGACGACAGCGACGCCGTGCGCTCGATTCTGACCGACATGCTGGAGCGTTTCGGTCTGACCGTCGAATCGGTCGGCGACGGCTTGTCGGCGCTGCACCGGCTGGAGGAGGGGCAGGCCGGCATCAAGCCGCCGGTGGAGCTGGTGGTGCTGGACTGGCGCATGCCGGAACTGGATGGGGTGGAGACGCTGCGCCGCCTGCGCGCGTTGCCGGGTGCCCAGCCGCCGGTGGTGATGACCACCGCCTATGGTGCCGACGGGGTGCAGGGGGCGCTGGACGGCGCGCTGAAAAACAGCGGCACGGCCGGCCCCGCGCGGCCGGTCACCGCCGTCCTGGAAAAGCCGGTGACGCCCTCCGCCATGTTCGATTCGGTGATGATGGCCCTGGGCGGATCTGCGGCCCGGCCCGCCGAGTCCGCGCGCCGCGCGCACGACCCGGCCCAGTCGACGGAGCTGTCGGCGCTGGTCGGACGCAGCGTGCTGCTGGTGGAGGACAATCTGGTCAACCAGCAGGTCGCCTGCGGCCTGCTGGAGTTGGTCGGCATCGAGGCCACCGTGGTCGGCAGCGGCGAGGAGGCCCTGCAGTGCCTGCGCGAGGTGAAGTTCGACCTCGTGCTGATGGATGTGCAGATGCCGGGCCTGGACGGCTATGAGACGACGCGGCTGATCCGGCGCGCGCTGGAGCTGTCGAGCTTGCCGATCATCGCCATGACTGCTCACGCCATGGCCGGCGACCGCGAGCGCTGCCTCGATTCCGGCATGAACGACCATGTCTCCAAGCCGATCGACCCGGAAACGCTCTATGCCGCACTCGCCCGCTGGCTGAAGCCGCTGCGCGGGATCGGCAGCGGCGCGGCGGCAGCCACCGGAAATGCCGCGATGCCGGTGGTCTCCGCAGTGGCGGCCGCCCAGGCGCTGCCCGACAGTCTGCCGGCGCTCGATCTTACGGTCGCCCGGCGCAATGTGAACGGCAACCTCGCCCTGCTGCGCCGGATCCTGATCGACTTCGCCGCCACCCACGAGGGGGAGGCGGTGCGTCTGACCGCTGCGGTTTGCGAACAGCGATGGAAAGACGTGCTGCGGCTGTCCCACACCTTGAAAGGCACCGCGGCGACCATCGGCGCCATGGACCTGTCCGGCTTGGCCGGCCGGGTGGAAACCGGCGCGATGACGGTGCCGCCGACCCTGGAAGACGGCCTGCTCGACCGGCTTGCCGACGCCCTCGCGCAGGTGGTGGAGGGAATCGGGACGCTCGGCCGCCCGGTTGCGGACGTCGTCACCCCGCTGGCCGAGACGCCTGCGCCGGCTGGTCCTTCGCGCGACATGCTGCGCGCGGCGCAATCGCTGTCCGACCGGTTGGGCGGTCTGCTGATCGCCGGAGATCCGGAAGCCGGCGATCTGGCCGATGCGCTTGCCCGCCTGCTGGCCGGCACGGCGGTAACGGCTCTGGCCGAGCGGGTGAACCGACACGCCGGCGCCTTCGACTTCGACGATGCCTCTGCAGCCTTGACTGAACTGCGCGACCGCCTGCGCGATTGGAGAGAGACCGCGACATGAGCCTGCCGCACCCGGTCGGACAGCCGAACGGCGACAAGCCGCGCATCCTGATCGTCGACGACGAGCCGATCAATCTGAAGGTCATGGCCGATCTGCTGCGCGACAGTTACGGCCTGATCGTCGCGAAGGACGGCCCGCAGGCCCTCGCCCGTCTGGCCGGCGACCCGCTGCCCGACCTGATCCTGCTGGACGTGATGATGCCGGGCATGGACGGGGTCGAGGTCTGCCAAAGGCTGAAGGACGACGCCCGCACTCGCGACGTGCCGGTGATCTTCATCACCGCGATGGGGCAGGTCCATGACGAGACCCGCGGGTTCGACGTGGGCGCCGTCGATTACATCACCAAGCCGATCTCCCCGCCGGTGATGCTGGCGCGCGTCCGCACCCACATCGCCCTGCGCGAGGCGCAGCGCGCGCTCGCCGACCAGAACCGGCAGTTGGAAGACCGGGTGGCGGAGCGGACCCGCGATCTGCTGCGCGCCCAGGACGCCACAATCCGCGCCATGGCGTCGCTGGCCGAAACCCGCGACAACGAGACCGGCAATCACATCCGCCGGACCCAGAACTATGTTTTGGCGCTCGCCCTCCATCTCAGCCGCGACCCGCGCTATGCCGGCCAGCTGGACGAGGAAACCATCGAACTGCTCTACAAGTCGGCCCCGCTGCACGATGTCGGCAAGGTCGGCATCCCGGATTCGATCCTGCTGAAGCCGGGCAAGCTCAGCGACGAAGAGTTCCATGTGATGAAGACCCACGCGGCGCTGGGACACGATGCCATCTTCGCCGCGGAGGGGCAGGCCGACCTCGCCATCGGCGGCGAGAGTTCGTTCCTGCGCATCGCCCGCGAGATCGCCCACGGCCATCACGAACGCTGGGACGGCACCGGCTATCCCCAGGGTCTGGCGGGGGAGGCGATCCCCCTGTCGGCCCGCCTGATGGCGGTTGCCGACGTGTATGATGCGCTGATCAGCCGTCGCTGCTACAAGCCGCCCTTCCCGCACGAAAAGGCGGCGTCGATCATCCGCGAAGGCAGCGGCAGCCATTTCGATCCCGCCATCGTCGCCGCCTTCAACGCCCTGGAAGACGAGTTCACGGATATCGCCAGCCGCTATAAAGATGAAGAGTGATGAGGGGGCGCCAGGGGCACCCGTCTTCAGAACAATTCGATATCGACCTCGCGCCGTCCAATCACCGCGGCCTCCTGACCATCCGAGCCCAAAATGCGGATCGGCTCCCCGTCGCAATCGTCCGACATCGCTTGGGCGATCTCCAGCAACTGAATCGGCAACCGCATCCGGCCATTCGGCAAGCGGTCGGCGCGGCAGGGAGCGATGGTGACGGTGATGGCCATGGTAAGGTTTTTCCGTTTGACCTGAACCGCGGCCATGGGAGCAAAGCTCATACCAAGGTAGGATGGTAAAGCTCGCAATCAGGGAAAGACCTCAAGCGAGCGAAAGACTGTAGCGGCACGCGGCCATGATCGGCCCCTTCTACCGCTCACGGATCGCGCGTCTGTTAATCATGGCTTCGATCGTCAGAAGGAGGCCATCGCCAGATGCCGCATTCTGCGATGCAACAGGCAATCGCAGAATGCGGAATTGCGAGCCGGACCGGACTTGCCCGTAACTATGGTCTCAGATCCAGGAATCGTCCCCGCCGCTGCCCCCGTCGTCGAAGGATGAGTCGTCGTACGATGCATCGTCGGCCGGGGGCGGATCGGGCGCATAGGCGGCGTCCTGCGCCGTGTCGCCACCCGCATCGCTTTGGGGTCCCTGGTCGTCGCCGTAGTAATTGTTGGTGATCACCGTCTCGTTGATCGTTTCGCCCGCCATGGGCTGGGCCATCGCGGTGCCGAAAGGGCCGGGCGAATGGTGCAGCAGGGAGGAGATGGCGCTCGCGGCCAGCATGCCCCCGGCCACACCCGCCGCCGTCTGCGCCGCACCGGCGAAGAAGCCACCGCCGCGTGGGGCCATGCCCGGCTGCGGGAAGGGGGAGGGGCTGTATTGCTGCTGCGGATAGGCGGCACCCGGCGCCGCACCCCAGGGGCTGCGGTCGGCGGAAGGCTGTTGCAACGGTTGCCTTTGGGGCGCCTGCGGATAGGAGGGGGAAGTGGGAGGTTCGGCTCCACGGCCCCACGGGCTGCGTCCGATGCCGAGCGCGTTCGACAGAAAACTGCCGCCGGACTGGGCCAGCTGGGCCGGACGCTCGCGCAGCTGGCGTTCCAGCTCCTCGATCCGGGTCTGTGCCGCGGTCAGGGCCTGCTGCTGCACCAGAACCGTCTGCGCCATGTAATAGGACGCCAGCGGCTGGTCCTGCACCGACCTGCGGATGAAGTCCTCCGCTTCGGCGTCGCGCGGCTGGGAGGTCTGCTGGGACTCCACCTCGCGCAGGCGGCGGAACAGGTCGGACAGAAGCGTGCGTTCCTCGGGGGTCATCGACGTCTCCTAGACATGGTACCCATCGCAAAGTGGCGCCACTCCTACATGTGGAGTCGCCATCCCCCGCAGGACAAGTCCCTTGTGAGGTATCCCGGCCCTGAGAGACTGTCCCGCCCGACAACACCGCACCGGGCATTTAGTTTCGCATCTTAAGCAATATTGCGCATAAGTTCCAGCAACTTGCCGAAGGTTCTGAACTTGGCTCTTTGGTTGGTGGAGTGCTGGGCTGACCATTGTGGGAAGTGGGGCGGCTATATCGGCTATGGCGTCGCGGGATTAACATATGACATTGACGGGGGTGCCTTTTTTCCCATCGATAGGCCACATTTGTAGTGCGACCGCCCGGCGGCGCCGGTTGAGAAGCCGAGACCAAGATGAACAGGCGCCGAGAGATGGTGGAACTGACCGACCTGGAGCGCGATGCGCTGACCGAGTTGGTGAACATGGGGGTCGGCCGCGCCGCCACCCATCTCAGCCGCATGGTCAACGACCAGGTTCTGCTGTCCGTGCCGACCGTTGACATCGTCAGCCGGCAGGAGGCTTCCGATTTCCTGGCCGCGCGCGAGCGCAACGGGCTGGTGGCGGTGGAGCAGCAGTTCCAGGGCTCCTTCGACGGTCGCGCCATGCTGATCTTTCCGGAGGCCAACAGCCTGGAACTGGCCCGTGCGGTCCTGGGCGGCGACCTGACCCTGGCGGAGATCGTCGATCTGGAGCAGGACGCCCTGGCGGAGATCGGCAACATCATCCTGAACGGCTGCCTAGTGGTGGTCGCCAACGCGCTGAAGGACCGGTTGACCATTTCGCTGCCGGCGGTGCTGCGCGGCGATGGCGCCAACATCCTCAAGGACAAGGTCGGCGGCGGCGATGAGCTGGTGCTGTTCCTCTACATCGATTTCACCATCCGCAGCCGCAGCATCCGCGGCTACATCGCCCTGCTGATGGGGGTTTCGTCCCTGCAATCTCTGAAGCAACTGATCCACGCCTTCATCGAAGGCATCGCCGCCGAAGAACCCACATCCGCTGGAACGTCGCCTCATGGCTCCCAGATTGCCTGAACAACCCACCTGGGCACTGGATGTCCTCGGCGCGCTGGATGCCGGCATCCTGCTTCTGGACCGCCATTGCCGTGTTCTCTACTGGAACGGCTGGATGGAGCAGGCCTCCACCCTGACGGCCAGGGAGATCCTCGGGCACGACCTGTTCGACGCCCTGCCCAACCTGCGCGAATCGCGTCTGCACATCGCCGTGCGAGATACGCTCGCCACTGGCGCGCCCGGCGTCCTGTCGCATACGCTGAACCCGATGCTGTTCCCGCTGCGCCTGCCGGACGGGCGGCGGATGGTCCACAATGTGGTGATCCGTCCGCTGCCCTCGCATGCGTACTCCCCTCATTCGCAATCCGCCGGCAACGAGGCGCGCTGCCTGATCCAGGTGACCGACGTCACCGCTTCGGTGAACCGCGAGCGTGTGCTTCGCGAACAGCGCGACGCGCGCTATCGCGCCATCGTCGATACCGCCCCCGATGCCATCATCACCACCGACACCCGCGGCATGGTGCAGTGGATGAACGGCACTGCCACGCGTCAGTTCGACTATCATCCGAACGAGCTGATCGGACAGAGCGTCACAGTACTACTGGGCGAGGATGCTCCCGACTGGATCGCCATGGCGGAGGGCAGCGGGCCGGGTACGGCCGGCATGGACACCGCGGCCCAGCCGGTGGAACTGTCCGGCCGGCGTCGCGACGGCAGCCATATCGACCTGGAACTGTCGATGGCGCGCTGGGAATCTGAAGGGCGCAGCTTCATCACCGGCATCCTGCGCGACATCACCGAACGCCGCCGCACCCGGGAGGAACTGAGAACCAGCGCGCTCGCCATGCGACAGCTGGCCGAACAGACCAAGGCGACGCTGGACGCGCTGCCGGCATTCATTGCTGTGCTCGACCGCTCCGGCCACATCGTCTCGGTCAACCGCGCCTGGGCCGAAGCCGGGCCGGAAACGACCTTCCTCGGCCAGGGCTGCATCGTCGGCGACGACTATCTCGACCATTGCGGCCGGGGCGAGACCGCCGACCCGCGCGCCGACACCGTGATGGACAGCCTGCGCAGGCTGCTGAGCGAAGGCGGACCGCCGGTGTCGGCGGAATATGTCACCAACAACCAGCACTGGTTGCGCTGCCTCGCCGCCCCGATGCCGGCTGGCCCCTTTGGCGGAACCGTGCTGATGCACATCGACGTGACGGAGATCAAGTCGATGGAGGCGGCGCTGCGCAAGCTCGTCGGCCAGAAATCGACCCTGCTGCGTGAGGTCAACCACCGGGTCAAGAACAGCCTGCAGTTGGTGTCCAGCCTGCTGACCCTGCAGACGCTGAGCCTTCCCGACGAGGGGGTGCGGGTGCATTTCCAGGATGCCCGCAGCCGCATCGAGGCGATTGCCCGCGTCCACAACAGGCTCTATCAAGCCGACCAGTTCCAGACCATCGAGTTCGGCACTTACCTGAACGAGCTGTGCGAGGATCTGGCGCGCGCATCCGGCGGCGACAGCATGTGCGACATCGTCGTGCGGTCGGACGTGGTCGACCTGCCCATCGACCATGCCGCCCCGCTCGGCCTGATCGCCAACGAATTGATCACCAACGCGGTCAAGCATCGCGGCAATGGCCCGGCACGGGTGACGGTGACCTTCCGGCGCGAAGGCGAAAAGCTCGCTCTGACCGTCTCGGACCGCGGTCCGGGCCTGCCGTCCAACTTCGACATCCGCAAGAGCCGCAGCCTGGGGATGCGACTGATCTCCAGCCTTGCGGGCCAGATCAGGGCCAGCGTCGACATCGACACCACCGCGCAGGGAACAACCTTCCGTATCGAACTTCCGGTGCCGGACGAGGTGCCCTTGCTGGAGACCTCTTCGCCAGAGGAGATCTCGGGATGAAGATCCTGCTGGTTGAAGACGAGGTGCTGATCGCACTCGAACAGCAGCTCTATCTGGAAAATGTCGGTCACAGCGTCATCGGCCCTGCAGTCACTGCCGTGGAAGCGGTCGAAATCGCCGCGGACGACAAGCCGGATCTGGCCCTGGTCGACGTACATCTGGGCATGGGCACCAACGGCATCGATGCAGCCCGGGGGCTGACAAGGCTGGGCGTGCCCTGCCTGTTCATCACCTCCTTCCGCGACGAGCTGAAGAAGGACGGGCCGCTGACCGGCATCGGCTGCCTTCCCAAGCCATTCACCGAAAGCGGCCTGCTCGCCGCCGTCGACGTCGCCCGCGCCATACTGGCGGGGGAGACGCCGCGCAACGTGCCGCAGACAATGGAACTGTTCGTGTGAGTGGGAGTTTGGAGTCCGTCCGATGCCCATAAAGGCGCCGGGCAGACTCTAACCCCCGATCCGCCGAATCGGCTCGGACGCCGATTGCTGCTCGAACAGGCGGCGATAGAGCCCGCCCGGCCGGTGGAGCAGGGTTGCGTGGCTGCCTTCCTCCACCACCCGGCCCTGGTTGAAGACCAGGATGCGGTCCAGCGTGCGCACGGTGGACAGGCGGTGGGCGATGATGATGGCGGTGCGGCCCTGCATCAGCCGCTCGATGGCCTCCTGGATCAGTGCTTCCGATTCCGAATCCAGACTCGAGGTCGCCTCGTCCAGGATCAGGATCGGCGCATTGGCCAGGAAGGCGCGGGCCAGCGCCACCCGCTGCCGCTCGCCGCCCGACAGCTTCACTCCGCGCTCGCCGACCAGCGTCGCATAGCCCTTCGGCAGTCGGGCTATGAAGTCATGGGCGTTGGCGAGCTTCGCCGCCCGCTCGATTTCCGCCATCGACGCGCCGGGGCGGCCATAGGCGATGTTCTCCGCCAGCGTGCGGTGGAACAGGATCGGCTCCTGCGGGACGATGGCGATCTGCGAGCGCAGGGAGTGCTGTGTCGCCCCAGCCACCTCCTGCCCGTCGATCAGCACACGACCGGCGGTCACGTCATAGAGGCGCTGGATCAGCTTGACGAATGTGGTCTTGCCCGACCCCGACGGCCCGACCAGCCCGACCCGCTCGCCCGCCTTGATGGTCAGCGACAGGTCGCGGTAGAGCGGCGTGGTGTGGCCGCCATACTGGAAGGTGACGTGATCGAAACGCACCTCGCCCGCCCGGATGCGGATCGGGGTGGCGTCCGGCCGGTCCTCCACCCCCAGCGGCTCGGCATGGATCGCCACCAGCTCCTCCATCTCGTTGACGGAGCGCTGCAGGTGGTTGATGTGCATGCCGATGTCGCGCAGATAACCATGCACGACGAAATAGGTGGTCAGCACATAGGCCACGTCGCCCGGCGTCGCCTGCCCGCGCCACCACAGCCAGAGCGCCGTCGCGACAACGCTGCTGCGGATCAACAGCAGCACCGCCAGCTGCACGGTGCTGTGGCGGGTGTGCCGGGTCCAGGTGCGGTGGGTGCGCCGGCTCCACTTGTCGACCACGGCGGACAGCCGGTCGTCCTCGCGCGGCTCGGCGCCGAAGGCCTTGACCACGGCGTTGCAGCCGATGGCGTCGGCCAGCGTGCCGCCCAGCTTGGTGTCCCAGGCGTTCGACAGCCGGGCGGCCGGTGCGATGTAGAGGGTGGAGAACAGCACCGTCATCGCGATGTAGACGGCGGTGCCGAGCGCGATCACCAGCCCCATCGCCGGCCAATGCAGCCCCAGCGTCACCATCGTGCCGATCAGCACGACCAGCGACGGCCACAGCGCCAGCAGCAGCGTGTCGTCCAGCGTGTCGAGCGCCCACATGCCGCGGGTGATCTTGCGCACCACCGATCCGGCGAAGCTGTTGGCGTGCCAGTCGGTGGAGAAGCGCTGGATGCGGTGGAAACTGTCCTGGCCGACATCGGCCATGATGCGTAGGGTGAAGGGGATGACGCCGCTCCAGGCGATGTGGCGCATCACCACCATGCCGACGCCGAGTGCCACCATGGCGCCGAAGGCGACCAGCGCTTCGTGCAGCGCCGCGTCGCGGTCGCCCGGCAGCAGGGTGAGGGCATCGACCAGCCGGCCGGCGAACAGCGGCATGAAGACGTCGGCGAGCGTCGACAGGGCAATGGCACCGGCGATGCCGACGGCCAGCGGGGTCCGGCGGCGCCAGTGACGGAAGGTGAAGGCCAGAACGCTGCGGATGGCGTTCGGGCGCGGGGTGCGTTTCGACTGTGCCATGGGAATCCAACCGGGGCAGGGGCCGGCCATGCGGGCGGCGGAGCCGTTGGGGAAAATGCGGACAGGTGGTTGTGCGGGGCTTCAGGCAGCCGGCGCAAAGATGTTGTGCGGCGCTAAGCGCCATCTCTTTACGAGTGGCAAGGATTCGAAATCGGAAGAACCAGCTGGTACAGCCACAACTATGCGTCATCCCCGCGAAGGCGGGGATCCAGTGCCACCAAAGCAACCGCTCCGGAAGGGCTGGATTCCCGCCTTCGCGGGAATGACGACCGAAGACATCTTTGGAGCGTCACCGGCCCTTCAAATTGGTCTGGCGCGGCTTCATGCCGGACGGCTTGCCTCCAGCGCCGGCGGCCGGCTTCGCCCCCAGCGCCTTGCCCACCGGCGGCACCACACGGCGGCCCTGGCCGGCCTGCTGGGTGAAGAAGGTCTTGCCCCCCTTCTCCCGCGGCTTGGCGGTGGCACCGACCGGCTGCCAGCCCGGGATCAGATGCTCCTCGCCCGGGCCGATCAGGTCCTCGCGGCCCATGCGCTTCAGCGCCTCGCGCAGGATCGGCCAGTTCTCCGGATCGTGGTAACGCAGGAAGGCCTTGTGCAGGCGGCGCTGCTTCAACCCCTTCGCCGACGAAACGATTTCCGATCCGACGCGGCGGACCGGCCGCAGCGGGTTGCGCTCGCTGTGGTACATCGCGGTCGCCAGCGACATCGGCGAGGGCAGGAAGGTCTGCACCTGATCCGCCTTGAAACCGTTCCGCTTCAGCCACAAGGCGAGGTTCATCATGTCCTCGTCCGTGGTGCCGGGATGGGCGGCGATGAAGTAGGGGATCAGGTAGAGCTTCTTCCCGGCCTCCTTCGCGGCCTTGTCGAACATCCGCTTGAACTCGTCATAGGCGCCCATGCCGGGCTTCATCATCTTGCCCAGCGGCCCCGGCTCGGTGTGTTCCGGCGCGATCTTCAGGTAACCGCCGACATGGTGGGTCACCAGCTCCTTCACATATTCCGGATTGCGGACTGCGAGGTCGTAGCGCAGGCCGGACGCGATGTGGATCTTCTTCACCCCCGGCACCGCGCGGGCCTTGCGGTAGAGCTGGACCAGCGAGGAATGGTCGGTGTTCAGGTTCTTGCAGATGTCCGGGAAGACGCAGGACGGACGGCGGCAGACCGATTCCGTCTCCTTGTCCTTGCAGGCGAGGCGATACATGTTGGCCGTCGGCCCGCCCATGTCGGAGATGACACCGGTAAAGCCCTTGGTCTTGTCGCGGATCTGCTCGATCTCGCGCAGGATCGACCCTTCCGACCGGCTCTGGATGATGCGCCCCTCATGCTCGGTGATCGAGCAGAAGGAACAGCCGCCGAAGCAGCCGCGCATGATGTTGACCGAGAAGCGGATCATCTCCCACGCAGGAATGCGCGCGTCTCCGTAGGACGGGTGCGGCGCACGGGCATAGGCCAAGTCGTAGACGCCGTCCATCTCGCTGGTTTCCAGCGGGATCGGCGGCGGGTTCAGCCAGACGTCGCGGTCACCGTGGCGCTGGACCAGCGCGCGGGCGTTGCCGGGGTTGCTCTCCTGGTGCAGCACGCGGCTGGCATGGGCATAGAGCACCTTGTCGGCCGTCACCTGCTCGTAGCTGGGCAGCCGCACCGCCATGCGGTCGGCGCCGGCGGCGCGCGGGGACACCGGCGCGGACGGATCGTCGATGGAACTGCTGTCCACCACCGTCCAGCCCTCCGGCAGGGACGAGCGCATGATGGCGGTGCCGCGGATGTCGGTCATCGCCTTGGGCGATTCCCCGTTCAGCGCACGCTGGGCGATCTCGATGATGGCGCGTTCGGCATTGCCGTAGACCAGCATGTCCGCCTTGGAATCGACCAGGACGGAGCGGCGGATCTTCTCGCTCCAATGATCGTACTGGGCGATGCGGCGCAAGCTGGCCTCGATACCGCCGAGGACGATGGGCACGTCCTTGAAGGCTTCGCGGCAGCGCTGGGAATAGACGATGACGGCGCGGTCCGGCCGCTTGCCGCCCTCGTCGTTCGGCGTGTAGCTGTCGTTGTGGCGCAGGCGGCGGTCGGCCGTATAGTGGTTGACCATCGAATCCATGTTGCCGCCGGTCACGCCCCAGAACAGCCGCGGCTTGCCCAGGATCTTGAACGGCTCCGCACTGCTCCAGTCCGGCTGGGCGATGATGCCGACCCGCAGACCCTGCGATTCCAGCAGCCGGCCGATGATTGCCATGCCGAAGCTGGGGTGGTCGATATAGGCGTCGCCGGTGACGACGATCACGTCGCACTGGTCCCAGCCCAGCCGGTCCATTTCCGCGCGCGACATTGGCAGGAAGGGGGCGGCCTTGGGGCGCACGCTCCGGTCCGGGCGGTGGGCGAACAGGTTGGGGGCCGCGAGCATCGCGTTCTCCGGGTCTCGATCAACAATGCGGATGGATAAGCCGACAGTCTTACCTTGTCGGCCGGCAAATTCCCACCGCTGATAACGCAGCGGAGCAATGGGACATTGTGCGGGCCATTGGGCAAGGTGGCGCGTCAGCTATGTGGGACGCCCCACAGCCGGTGCAAGGGTCGGCCATAGGACAAGGCACGGGAGAGGGCAGGGCGGTGGCGTCGGCGGTGGCGTCAGGCCGCAACGCCGCCCGCCTCTCCTGTCCGGCCGTTGCGCCGGGCCACCACCCAGCCGATCAGCGCACCCACCAGCATCACCAGGGCCGCGATCAGGAAGGCGGCCCCCGGATGGGGGAACAGCGGATCGCTTCCCACCGAGGCGGAATAGACCGTGCCGAAGAAGACCGGTGACAGGATGCCGGCGACGCTCGCCACGCTCATGTTTGCGCCCTGCAACTGGCCCTGTTCGGACGGGCTGACCCGCTGCGTCATCAGCGACTGGATGGTCGGCATCGCCAGCCCCCACAGCGCGTTCGGCACAATGGCGAAGGCGAACCAGCCACCGTCCGGCGCCAGACCCATGCAGGCCAGCCCGAAAGCCCCGCCGAACAGGCCGACGACCATGGTGCCGCGGTCACCCAGCCATTTCACCACGCGCGGCACCACCAGCCCCTGCATGACCATGTCGAGCGCTCCGACCATCGACAGCAGAAGCCCGACATCCCAGGCACTCCAGCCATAGCGGTGCGCGGCATAGAGCACGAAGACGGCGGGGAAGATCTGGTGGGAAACGTGCAGCATGAAATTGACCATCGCCAGACCCGACAGTTCCGGGTGCGAGCGCAGCAGTTGGAACGCTCCGAACGGGTTGGCCCGGCGCCAGGAAAAAGCCATGCGGCTTTCCTGCGGAAGCGATTCCGGCAGCACCACCAGACCATAGAGGAAGGCCAGCCCGCTGAGCAGGCCGGCACCCCAGAAAGGCGCCCGCGGCGAGATTTCGCCCAGCACACCGCCCAGCAGCGGGCCGGCGATGAAGCCGGCGCTGAAGGCTGCGCCGATCAGGCCATAGGCACGCGCCCGCTGTTCCGGCGGCGTCACGTCGGCCATATAGGCGAAGACCGTGGTGAAGCTGGAGGAGGTGATGCCGGCAACGACACGGCCGAGCACCAGCCACCACAAATTCGGCGCCACCGCCATCAGCACATAATCCGCCGCCAGCCCCAGTGCCGACAGCAGAATCACTGGACGCCGGCCGAAGCGGTCCGACAGCGACCCGATCACCGGCGAAGAAAAGAACTGCATCAGCGCCCACAGCGCCACCAGCGCACCGTTGATGGTGCCGGCCTGCGCCTCGGCCCCGGCGAACTCCTCGATCAGCGCCGGCAGCACCGGAATGACGATGCCCATCGCCACGATGTCGAGTGCGGCGGTGACGAGAATGAAGGCTATCGCGGCCTTGCGCGGACGAACGGACGACATGGAAAACCTTTGGAATCAAAAGATGTAAGCGCCCAAAAGCGGCGCAGGCGTGCCCCGACCGGAATCGGCGGGCCGGACGGCATCGCGAAGTTGGGGCGGATCATAGAGGAAGCGAAGGCGATTTGGAAGCGGAATATTTCCGACTTCGGATGCTTTGTCGCGACGCGCTATTAATGCGCTGACATTCTGACATCGCGCCCACAAGCGAAAAACACATAAGTTCGATTATGGAAATTTTTGAAAGGCTAGAGAAGCCCTCGCTGCTTCATAACCTGCCGAATCTTGGTTGAGAAAAAACAAAAGCTCCTGTCACCGGATGGTGGCAGGAGCTTTTCGCGTTTGCCGAAGATGGCGCAGACAGCGTCAGCCGAAACGGCCGGTGATGTATTCGGAGGTCTTTTCCTTGGTCGGGTTGGTGAAGATTTCTTCCGTGTTCCCGAACTCGATCAGCTCGCCCAGATACATGAAGGCGGTGAAGTTGGAGATGCGGGCCGCCTGCTGCATGTTGTGGGTCACGATGGCGATGCAGTAGTCGGACCGCAGCTCGTCGATCAGCTCCTCGCACTTGGCGGTGGAGATCGGGTCGAGCGCAGAGGTCGGCTCGTCGAGCAGCAGGACCGACGGCTTCACCGCGATGGCGCGGGCGATGCACAGGCGCTGCTGCTGACCGCCCGAGAGGCTCATGCCGTTCTGGCGCAGCTTGTCCTTCACCTCGTCCCACAAGGCGGCGCGGCGCAACGAGAACTCCACCCGCTCGTCCATGTCGGCGCGGGACAGCTTCTCGTACAGCTTCACGCCGAACGCGATGTTGTCGTAGATCGACATCGGGAACGGCGTCGGCTTCTGGAACACCATGCCGACGCGGGCGCGCAGCAGGTTCAGGTCCTGCTTGGGCGACAGGATGTTGACGCCGTCCAGCATGACTTCGCCGGTGGCGACCTGCTTGGGATAGAGGTCGTACATCCGGTTCAGGATGCGCAGCAGGGTCGACTTGCCGCAGCCCGACGGCCCGATGAAGGCGGTGACCTGACGGTCGTACAGCGGCAGCGAGATGCTCTTCAGCGCGCGATAGCCGTCATAGAAGAAGTCCAGGTTGCGGACGGTGATCTTCTCGGGCAGGCCGGCACCGGCGATGGCGCGGTCGGCGGCGGCTCCGGCCATCATGCCGGGGGGCATCGGGTGGCTGCCGTGGGCGTGGCTGTTGGCGTCCATGTGGGTCATCGTCATGGTTACTTTCTCGTCGTGCCGAGACCGGC
>Ga0206117_100787_pt1 | contig 23829 bp, 17 predicted proteins | sample 3A5Ametagenome_FD_177997 | JGI IMG/M metagenome (GOLD analysis project Ga0206117, IMG submission 177997) | Enriched microbial communities from leaf-cutter ant dump, University of Wisconsin, Madison, United States - 3A5A | ecosystem: Environmental > Terrestrial > Nest > Insects nest > Nest dump... | reverse complement strand
CACCGCCGCGCTGGATGCCTGGTACCGCAAATACGCCGCGGCCGAGATGAAGGACGTGCATTTCTGCATGGCCTTCATCCACGATCCCGGCGCGATCCACGCCCGCAAGAAGGTCGTGACGCCCGATGACATCAAGGGGCTGAAGGTACGGCCGGCCAATGCGACCATCGGCCAGATGGTGACGCTGCTGGGCGGCACGAACGTCCAGGCCTCGGCCCCGGAATCGCGCGACATGCTGGAGCGCGGCGTGGCCGACGCGATCACCTTTCCCTGGGGCTCGGTGATCCTGTTCGGCATCGACAAGGTGGTGAAATACCACCTGGACGCGCCGCTCTACGCCACGACGTTCGTCTGGGTGATGAACAAGGCGAAGTATGACGGCCTGTCCCCGGCCCAGAAGACGGTGATCGACAATCACTGCAACAACGAGTGGGCGGTGCGCGTCGCCACGCCCTGGGCCGATTTCGAGGCGTCGGGCCGCGACCGCATCCGCAACATGTCGGGCCACGAGATGATCAAGCTGACCCCCGAACAACTCGGCCAGTGGCGCACCTCGATCGAGCCGCTGGCCAAGTTGTGGGCCGACGGCGTGCGCAAGACCGGCGGCAATCCCGACGAGATGGCGGCCGAGTTGAAGGAGTCGGTCGCGAAGTACAAGGCCGGCCTCTGACATCATGCGGAAATCCGCCGCGGTGCTGATGTGTGCCGCGGCGGCCTGATCGGGGGAGGGCTGCCGTGACGCGCAACCTGATGGATCGTTTCATCGACGGGATCGAACTGATCGCGGCGATCTTCGTCGGCCTGGTCGCGGCGAATACCTTCATCGCCGTGATGCTGCGGTATTTCTTCAACGCGCAGATCCCCGATGCCTACGATTTCGGCCGCTTGCTGCTCGGCATCCTGATCTTCTGGGGGATCGCGGCGACCAGCTATCGCGGCAGCCATATCACCGTCGACCTGCTGTGGGCATCGGTCGGGCCGCGGGCCAAGCGGGCGATCGACGTGTTCGCCACGCTGGTGCTGCTGTTCGTCGTCACGGTGCAGACCGTCATGCTGTTCGACAAGGTCGTGCAGACCCGCAACGACAACGTGCTGACCTACGACCTGCACCTGCCGACCTGGCCGTTCTTTGCGGTGGCCTGGGCGGGCGACGTGTCGGCCTGCCTGCTGATCGCGATCCGCACCTATCGCCTCGTCTTCCATCCCGAATTGATGGAACGCGAGCACGACATCAAGACCGTGGAATGAAGGACCGTGCATGAGCACTGATGCCGTCGCCATCATCGGCTTCGTTTCGCTGTTCGTGATGATGCTGCTGCGCGTGCCGGTCGGCATGGCCATGGGCCTCGTCGGCGTCACCGGCTTCGGTTATCTGGTCGGCTGGGGGCCGGCGATGAAGCTGATCGGGCAGACATCGATGCGCACGGTCACCGACTACACCTTCGGCGTCATCCCGATGTTCCTGCTGATGGGCGCGTTCGTGTCCAATGCCGGGATCAGCCGCGAACTGTTCCGGGCGGTCAACACCTTCGTCGGCCACCTGAAGGGGGGCTTGGGCATCGCCACCATCGGCGCCTGCGGCGGGTTCGCGGCGATCTCAGGGTCGTCGGTCGCGACCGCCGCGACCTTCTCGACCGTCGCCTATCCCGAAATGCGCCGCTACGGTTATCCCCAATCCTTTGCCACCGGGGTGATCGCGGCGGGCGGCACGCTGGGCGCGATGCTGCCGCCGTCGACCGTGCTGGCGGTCTACGGCATCATCACCCAGCAGGATATCGGCAAGCTGTTCATGGCGGGCGTGCTGCCCGGGTTGCTCGCCATCACCATGTACATGATCACCATCGCCATCATCGGCCGGGTCAAGCCGGGTTTCCTGCCGGCGGGGCCGCGCTCGACCTGGAAGGAGCGGGCGGGCGCGATCCGCGACGTGTGGTCGCCGGTCCTGTTGTTCATCTTCGTCATCGGCGGGCTGTACGGCGGGCTGTTCACCCCGACCGAGGCCGGCGGCATGGGGGCGGCCGGCGCCTTCATCATCGGCGTGCTGCGGCGCCGGCTGTCGGGCCAGGGGATCAAGGCGGCATTGCTGCAGGCGACGCGCACCGCGGCGGCGGTGTTCACCGTGCTGATCGGCGCCCTGCTGTTCGGTTATTTCCTGACCATCACCCAGACGCCGCAGAAGGTCACCGAATTCATGACGGGGCTGGGGATCGGGCCCTACGGCGTGCTGCTGCTGATCATGGTGATGTACCTGATCCTCGGCTGCCTGATGGATGCGATGGCGATGATCATCCTGACGGTGCCGATCATCTTCCCCGTCGTCACCGCGCTGGGGTTCGACCCGATCTGGTTCGGGGTGATCATCGTGATGACGGTCGAACTGGGCCTGATTCACCCGCCCGTCGGCATGAATGTCTTCGTGATCAAGAGCGTGGTGCCCGACGTCGACTTCACCACGATCTTCAAGGGCGTGATCCCCTTCATCGTCACCGACCTGATCCGGCTGGGCATCCTGATCGCCTTTCCGATGATCGCGCTGTGGCTGCCGGACCGGATGAACTGACGGCCGGCGTCAGTCCCAGACGGGCGCCCAGCCGTCGGGGCTGGTGTCCCGGCCCTGGGGATGGGCCAGGGCGGCGATCCGCGTCATCTCCTCGGCGCCCAGGGCGAAATCGTGGATGCCGAAATTTTCGGCCAGCCGCGCCGGGCGCGATGAACGCGGGATGGCGATGACGTCGGGCTGCTGCACCAGCCAGCGCAGCGCGGCCTGGGCCGGGGTGCGGCCATGGGCACGGGCGATCGCCTGGATCGCCGCATCCTCGGCGATGCGCCCGCGTGCCAGCGGGCTGTAGGCGGTCAGCGACATGCCATGCCGGCGGCAGGCGGCCAGCACCTTGGCCTGGTCGAGATAGGGGTGGTATTCGACCTGGTTGGTCACGATCGGTTCGGGGCAGACCGCGACCGCCTCGTCGATCAGCCTGGTCGTGAAGTTCGACACGCCGATATGCCGGATCAGCCCGCGCCGTTTCAGCGCGGCGAAGGCCTCGAGCGTTTCCTTCAGCGGGATCGCCGCATTCGGCCAATGGACCAGCAACAGGTCGAGATAGCCGATGTCCAGGTCGCGCAGCGATGCCTCGGCCGCGCGCTTGACATCGTCGGATTTCAGCGAGCCGGGCGGGATCTTGGAGGTGACGAAGATCTGCTCGCGCGGCAGACCGGCCGCCCGGATGCCCTGGCCGACCGCGACCTCGTTCTCGTACAGCCGGGCGGTGTCGACATGGCGCACGCCCAGCCGCAACGCCGCCGCGGTCATCTCGGTGGCGACGGCATCGCGCAGGCGCCAGGTGCCCAGGCCGAAATCGGGAATGGCGGCGCCGTTGCAGGCGACCAGCGGGGCCGGGATCATCATTGGCTACTCCGATCAGGAAACAGCATAGACGCGCAGCAGGACGGCGTCGGCCAGGCGCTGGCCCTGGGCGACGAACAGGCTGCGGGTCAGCCAGTCATGGGCGCCTTGCGCCACCTCGAACACGGGTGCAGCGCGGAAATAATAGGCGGTGGGATCGACGGCTTCGCCCGCGGCCAGCCGTGCGATCACCTCGGGCGGGCCATGGCGCATGCCGACATTGCGGATATAGATCAGCGTGCCGTCGGATGCTTCCAGGGTATAGAGGGCTTCGACAACGGCGACGCCGTCGGGCCGGATCAATTGCCAGTCTGCGCCACCCGGCACGATACGGCCCGCAATGCGCGGGCCCTCGAACCGGCCGCCCAGGATGGGGATGACCCGGCGGCGGCCCAGCGCCACCTGGCCCATTTCCTGCGGCGTGCCGATGTCGATGCGGGCGGCGAAAACGAAGTCGAGCGACGGCGGCGCTATGTCTGCGGCGATCATTGGCCCTCCCCACGTGCGAGGTGGCCAGTCTAGCCGGAAAGCCGGCGCATCGATCGGGTTTTTGCCTGCGGGTCGTGACAGTCGATGGGCAGCCGGCCGGCTGCCCATCGATCGCGAGACCTGCGGGCCTTACCCTCAGCCCGCCTTGACGAACTGGCAGTTGCCCTTGTCCAGCGGGCGGACGATTTCGGCCGCCGGCACGGTGCGCAGGATTTCCAGCATGTCCCATTCGCCCTTGATCTTGGACGGCGCCTTGACCTCGGCCAGGTACATGTCGTTCAGCAGCCGGCCGTCCTCGCGCAGCGTGGCGCCGGGGGCGAAGAAATCGTCGACCTTCATCGCCTTCATCTGGCGCAGCACCGCCTTGGCCTCGTCGGTCTTGGCCGCGTCGATGGCGCGCAGGTAATGATGGACGGCGCTGTAGACGCCGGCCTGGATCTGGCTGGGCATCTTGCCCTTCATCTTGGCGCCGAAATCCTTGGCGAAGGCGCGGCTGGGGTCGTTGCGATCCCAGTAATAGCCGGTCAGGAACTGCAGCCCCTGCGCGGTTTCGGCGCCGATGGACTTGGCGGTGTGCAGATAGAACACCAGGGCGGCGAACTTGCGGCCGCGCTGGGCCAGCTGGAATTCCGCCGCCTGCTTGATCGCATTCGCGGTGTCGCCGCCGGCATTGGCCAGCGCGATGACCTTGGCGTTCGAGGTTTCGGCCGCCAGCAGGTAGGACGAATAATCGGTCGTGTTCACGGGGTGGCGAACCCGGCCGACGACCTTGCCCCCCAGGCTTTCCAGGATGCCGCCGACTTCTTCTTCCATCGCCTTGCCGAAGGCATAATCGGCGCTGATGAAGAACCAGGTGTCGCCGCCCTGGGCATAGATGGCGCGGGCCAGGCCTTGCGCCAGCGAATAGGTGTCGTACAGCCACAGGGCCGAGGTTTCCGAGCAGGCCTTGCCGAACAGATCGCCATGGGCCGACCCGACATGCAGCACCGCCTTGCCGCGGCTGCGCGCGATTTCCTGCACCGCCAGCGAGATCGCCGAATTGGCGATGTCGACGATGACGTCGACCTTGTCGTTGTCATACATCCGCTGGGCCAGGGTCGACCCCAGGTCGACCTTGTTCTGGTGGTCGGCCGTGACCACCTCGATCCGCGCGCCGCCGACGCCGTTCTTGAACACCGCCGCCGCCAGTTCGGCCGCCGCGGCCGAGCCCAGGCCCGAGGTGTCGGCATAGACCGACGACTGGTCGTTCAGCACGCCGATGCGCACGACATTGTCGGAAATCTGCGCCTGGGCCGGTGCCGTTCCGACCGCCAGCGCCAGCATCGAGCCCGCGATCAGCCCGAGATGGTGCAGTTTCATGTTTCCTCCGTTGTTGGCTGCGGCCGCGCGAAATCGCGGCCGCGGCTAAGGCGGAGGAAAGTTAGCCAAACGTTTGTTTGGCGACAAGCGATTTGATGACCCTTAGGTCGTCAGGTCAACAGCCCCCGCCGCGCCAGGTTGCGCATCAGGTCGGCCGTGCCGAAGGTCCAGGCCTCGCAGTCGTCGCTCATCTTCATGCGGTTGACCAGGCGGCCCAGCTTGGGGGCGGATACCGCGACGATGTCGCCCGACTTGTGGGTGAAACCCTTGCCCGGCGCATCGCGGTCCTGCACCGGCGCATACATCGTGCCCAGGAACAGCACCGCGCCGTCGGGGTAGCGGTGATGCGGTCCGATCATCTGGGCGACCAGGTCGGTCGGATCGCGGCTGATCCTGGAAATCGACGACCCGCCGTCCAGGTGGAACCCTTCCGGCCCGTCGACCGACAGGCTGACATGGGTGTTGCGGACGTCATCCAGGGTGAAGCCCGCGTCGAAGAAGCGGATGAACGGCCCGATCGCGCAGGATGCGTTGTTGTCCTTGGCCTTGCCCAGCAGCAGGGCCGAGCGCCCCTCGACGTCGCGCAGGTTGACGTCGTTGCCCAGCGTGGCGCCGACGATGCGCCCGTCGGATGCCACGACCATCACCACTTCGGGTTCCGGGTTGTTCCAGGTCGATTTCGGGTGCAGCCCGGCGTCCGATCCGCTGCCCACCGCCGACATCGGCTGGGACTTGGTGAAGATCTCGGCATCGGGGCCGATGCCGACCTCGAGGTACTGGCTCCACGCGCCCTGGTCGATCAGCGTCTGCTTCAGCGCCATGGCCTCGGCCGAGCCGGGTTTCAGCCGCGACAGGTCGTCGCCGACCAGCCGGACGATTTCGGCCCGGATCGCGGCGGCGGCATCGGGATTGCCGCGGGCGCGTTCCTCGATCACCCGTTCCAGCATCGACACGGCAAAGGTGACGCCGGCGGCCTTGATCGCCTGCAGGTCGTTGGGCGCCAGCAGCCAGGGTTTGGACGCATCGCGCCGGTCGGGCGGGGTATTGGCCAGGATCGCATCGAGGGGCGCGACCAGGTCGCCCTGCGCGCCGCGCAGTGCCGCGGCGGGATCGGCCGCCTCGCACAGGTCGCGCATGGTCGGGAAGGCGGCGGAAATGTCATGCACGCCGTCGGCGCGGATGGCCACGACCGACGGGCCGCCCAGGTCGGGGCGCCAGATGCGGCCGGCCAGGGCGCCCGACGTACCATCGGCGGGCAGGGTATCGGCGGATGCGAGCAACAGGTCCATGGGCGTCTCGGCCTCTTCTTTCAGGGTCAGGAAGTGCGGGTGATCGAGGAATCGCGCACGCGCAATTCGGCCTTCAGCCGGATGACGCGCGGGGCCAGGGCCACATCCTTCAGCCGTTCGATCAGCATCGTCGTCGCCTGCACGCCGATCGCCTGGGTCGGCTGGGCGACGGTGGTCAGCCGCGGGTGAAAGACGTTGGCCCAGTCGAAATCGTCGAAACAGGCGACCGAGACATCATCGGGACAGTTCAGCCCCATGTCCTTGATCGCCCGCATCAGGCCGATGGCCGACAGGTTGTTGGAGGCAAAGATCGCCGTCGGCCGGTCGGGCAGGGCCAGCAGCTTCATCGCCGCCCCATAGCCATCCTGCGACGAGAATCGCACGGCCGGGGCGATCAGTTCCTCGTCCGCCGGCAGGCCGGCCTCGACCAGCGCCTGGCAATAGCCTTCGTAGCGTTCGCGGCTGGTCGAGATTTCGCGGCGGCCGGTGATGATGCCGATGCGGCGGTGGCCCTGGGCCACCAGGTGGCGGATCGCATCGCGGGTGGCGGCGACATTGTCGATGATGACCGCATCGGCCTCGATCCCGGCGATCAGGCGGTCGATCAGCACGATCGGCGTGCGCCCCGACCGCCACAGCCCGTGCAGTTCGTCGGTATGGCCGGCGGTGGCGATGATCAGCCCGTCGACCATGCGGTCGGTCAGCAATTGCAGATGCAGCCGTTCCTTGGCCGGATCCTCGTCCGAACAGCACAGCATGACCGAATAGCCGCGGCGATGGGCGGCATCCTGGATCGAATGGATGACGTTGGTGAAGAACGGGTTGGTGATGTCGGTGATCATCAGCCCGATGGTGCCGGTCGAGCCCTTCTTCAGGCTGCGCGCCACGGCGTTGACCTGATAGCCGACCTCGGTCACCGCCGCCTGGACACGCGCCTTCAGCTCGGCGCTGACCGGGGCCGAGCCATTGATCGCCGACGACACCGTCGCCAGCGACACGCCGGCGGCGCGCGCCACGTCGACCATCGTCGGCGCCCGGCGGCGGGTCGATTGCTCTAATCGTTTCGTCATTGCGAAAACGCCCCTGTAACGCCGCCATTGATACACATGAAACGTTTCATGTAAACTCCGGCAACGGGAGGAAACCATGATCATCGACGCCCATCACCATTTCTGGGACCCGGGCAGGGCCGACTATCCCTGGATGGCGGCACCCGAACTGGCGCCGATCCGCCGGGCATTCGGCCCCGCCGACCTGGCGCCGCTGCGGGCCGCCCACGGCATCGATGCGACGATCGTGGTGCAATGCCGGTCCAGCCTGGATGAAACCGCCGCGATGCTGCGGGCGGCCGCTTCCGATCCCACCATCGTCGGCGTGGTCGGCTGGGTCGATCTGACCGATCCTGATGTCGGTGCCGTGCTGGACCGCATCGCCGGGCCGACGCTGGTCGGCATCCGGCACCAGGTGCATGACGAGATCGATGCCGACTGGCTGTCGCGGCCGGATGTGCGGCGGGGCCTGGGCGCGGTGTTCGACCGCGACCTGGCCTTCGACCTGCTGGTCCGCACCCGCGAACTGCCCGCCGCGATCGCCGCCGCGCGCGCCTTTCCCCAGGGGCGCTTCATCCTGGATCATGCGGCCAAGCCCCCCGTTGCCACGGGTTTCGATACGGTATGGGCCGAACGGCTGGCGGCGCTGGCCGCCTGTCCCAATGTCTGGTGCAAGATCTCCGGCCTGGTGACCGAGGCCGCCTGGCAGGATTGGGATGTCGAGCGCCTGCGGCCGTTCGTCGATCATGCGGCCAAGGTCTTTGGCCCCGACCGCCTGATCTTCGGCTCGGACTGGCCGGTCTGCCTGCTGGCCGCCGACTATGGTGCGGTCAAGGATGCAGCCGACCGCCTGCTGCCGGCCGATGCCTTCGGCGCCAATGCCATTTCCGCCTATCGCCTTTCCCGTGCCCAGCCAGCCTGACGAGGACATCATGGCAACCGCCCGCACGATCCGCCTGAACCCGGCCGACAACGTCGCCGTCGCCATCGACACCATCGCGCAGGGCGACGAGACGGCCGGCGTCACCGCCCGGGCCCGCGTGCCGCGCGGCCACAAGCTGGCCACCGGCCCGATCGCCGAGGGCGAGGCGATCCGCAAATTCGGCCAGATCATCGGCTTTGCGTCATCCGCCATCGCGCCGGGCGACTGGGTGCACGAACACAACGTCACCCTGCATGATTTCGACCGCGATTACGGCTTCGCGGCCGAGGCGCGCGAACCCGACCTGCTGCCGCCCGCGGCCCGCGCCACCTTCGAAGGCTATCGCCGGGCCAACGGCCGGGTCGGCACCCGCAACTATGTGGGCATCCTGACCTCGGTCAATTGTTCGGCGACGGTTGCGCGTTTCATCGCCCAGGCGGTCGAGCGTTCGGGGATGCTGGAACGTTTTCCCAATGTCAACGGGGTCATCCCGCTGGTGCACGGCACCGGTTGCGGCATGGCGTCCAAGGGCGAAGGTTTCGACGTGCTGAAACGCACGCAATGGGGTTATGCCGGCAATCCCAACATGGCCGCCGTGCTGCTGGTGGGCCTGGGTTGCGAAGTCTTCCAGATCGGCCGGATGAAGGAGGAATACGGCATAACCGAGGGCGATACCTTCCGCAGCCTGACCATCCAGGAGGAGGGCGGCACGCGGCGGTCGATCGAGGCGGGGCTGGCTGCGCTGGAAGACCTGCTGCCGGTGGCCGACCGGGCGCGGCGCGAAACCGCATCGGCCTCGGAACTGATGCTGGCCCTGCAATGCGGCGGGTCGGACGGCTATTCCGGCATCACCGCCAACCCGGCGCTGGGCGCGGCCGTCGACCTGCTGGTGCGCCATGGCGGCACCGCGATCCTGTCGGAAACGCCCGAGATCTACGGCGCCGAACATCTGCTGACCCGGCGGGCGGCCAACCGCGAGATCGGCGAGAAGCTGGTCGGGCTGATCAAGTGGTGGGAGGACTACACCACCCGCAACGGCGGCGAGATGAACAACAACCCGTCGCCCGGCAACAAGGCCGGCGGGCTGACCACGATCCTGGAAAAATCGCTGGGCGCGGCGGCCAAGGGCGGCACCACCACCTTGCGCGGTGTCTATCGCTACGCCGAACCGGTCGATGCCAAGGGGTTCGTCTACATGGACACCCCGGGTTACGATCCGGTATCGGCCACCGGCCAGGTGGCGGGCGGCGCCAACGTCCTGTGCTTCACGACCGGCCGCGGCTCGGCCTATGGCTGCAAGCCGACGCCGTCGATCAAGCTGGCGACCAACAGCGACATCTATCGCCGGATGATCGAGGACATGGACATCAATTGCGGCGACGTGCTGGACGGCGTGTCGATCGAGGAGAAGGGCGCCGAAATCTTTGCCCATATCCTGGAGATCGCGTCGGGCCGCCGCTCGAAGTCCGAGCAGCTCGGTTATGGCGACGCCGAATTCGTGCCCTGGCAGATCGGCGCGACGATGTGAAACTGTCGATCGTCGCCCCGGTCTTCGACCCGGGGCGACGATCGAGGCCTTATGCGAACGGCACTACCTTCTGCCGCTGTTCGCCCAGCCCCGCCACGCCCAGATGCATGACGTCGCCGGCCTTCAGGAACTGCGGCGGCTTCATGCCCAGCCCCACGCCCGGCGGGGTGCCGGTGGCGATGATGTCGCCGGGCAGCAGGGTCATGAATTCGCTGATATAGCTGACCAGGTGGCGCACGCCGAACACCATGGTGCGGGTATTGCCGGTCTGGCGGCGCTGGCCGTTGACGTCGAGGAACATGTCCAGGGCTTGCGGATCCGGCACCTCGTCCCGCGTCACCAGCCAGGGGCCGATCGGGCCGAAGGTGTCGGCCGACTTGCCCTTGGTCCACTGCCCCGCGCGTTCGATCTGATAGGCGCGTTCTGACACGTCGTTGACCACGCAATAACCGGCGACGTGATCCAGCGCCTTGTCCTGGCTGACGTAGCGCGCCCTGGTGCCGATGACGATGCCAAGCTCGACTTCCCAGTCGGTCTTTTCCGACCCGCGCGGCAGCATGACGTCGTCGTCGGGGCCGACGATGCAGCTGGTCGCCTTCTGGAACAGGATCGGTTCGGGCGGCACGGCCTGGCCGGCCTCGGCCGCATGGTCGGAATAGTTCAGGCCGACGCAGACGAGTTTCGAGACATTGCCGACGCAGGGACCGAGGCGCGGATTGCCGTCGACCCGCGGCAGGGTCTCAGGATCGATGCGGGCGATCCGGTCGAGCGAATCGGGTTCCAGGGCCAGGCCGGCGACATCGCCGATGATGCCCGAGAGGTCGCGGATGCGCCCCTCGGCATCCAGCAGGCCGGGCAGTTCGGCGCCAGGCTGGCCGTAACGCAGCAGTTTCATCTGATCCATCCCTTGGCGGTCGTTGGTTCCAGCGACGCTATTTGGAATTGACCGCGAAGTCACTTGCTACGCTACCATCGCGCCCGCAAAACCAGACGGGGGAGACGGGAATGGGTGTCGGCCGGATTCTGATCGCCAACCGGGGCGAGGTCGCCATCCGCATCGCGCGCGCCGCCGCCGAACTGGGCATCGAGGCGGTGATGGTCCATGCCGAGGACGATGCCCGCTCGCTGCATGTCCAGGCCGGCGACGACGCCCTGCCGCTGGCGGGCCAGGGGCCGGCCGCCTATCTCGACATCGCCCAGATCGTGCAGGCCGCGACGGCCGAAGGCTGTGATGCGATCCACCCGGGCTATGGTTTCCTGTCGGAGAACGCGGGCTTTGCCCGCGCCTGCGCCGAGGCCGGGCTGACCTTCATCGGCCCGTCGCCCGAGGCCCTGGATTTGTTCGGCGACAAGGCCCAGGCGCGTGCCCTGGCCATCCGCCTGGGCGTGCCGCTGCTGCCCGGCACCACCGGCCCCACCGACCTCGACGCTGCCCTGGCGTTCTTCGACGGGCTGGGGCCCGGCGCCGCCGTCATGGTCAAGGCGATCGCCGGCGGCGGCGGGCGCGGCATGCGCCCGGTGACCGCATGCGACACGCTGGCCGACGCCTGGACCCGCTGCCGGTCCGAGGCCCGCGCCGCCTTCGGCGTCGAGGATGTCTATGTCGAACGGCTGGTGCCGCGGGCCCGCCATATCGAGATCCAGGTGGTCGGCGACGGCCATGACGTGGTGGCACTGGGCGAGCGCGACTGCACCCTGCAGCGGCGGCGCCAGAAACTGGTCGAGATCGCGCCGGCCCCGAACCTGGATCCCGCCATCCGCGAGCACTTGATGCAGGCGGCGGTGAAAATGGCGCGCAGTGCCGCCTATCGCGGCCTGGGCACCTTCGAATTCCTGCTGGACGAGGCCGGCGGCTGGTTCTTCATGGAAGCCAACCCGCGCCTGCAGGTCGAGCATACGGTGACCGAGGAAGTGACCGGCATCGACCTGGTGGCAACCCAGATCGAGATCGCCGGCGGCGGCCGCCTGGCCGATCTGGGCCTGGCCGACCGGCTGCCCCCACCCACGGGCTTTGCCATCCAGCTGCGCATCAACCTGGAAACCATGACGGCCGACGGCGGGGCGCGGCCGTCGGGCGGCGTGTTGCGGACCTACGACCTGCCGTCGGGGCCGGGGATACGCGTCGACGGGTTCGGTTATGCCGGCTACGCCACGTCGTCCAGCTATGATTCGCTGCTGGCCAAGCTGATCGTGACGACGCGGGGGCGCAGCTTTGCCGATACCGTCGCCAAGGCCTATCGCGCGCTGGGGGAATGCCGGATCACCGGTGTCGACACCAATGTCGGTTTCCTGCAGACCCTGCTGCGCCGGCCCGAGGTGGTGGCGAACACGGTCCATACCGGTTTCATCGAGGAACATGCGGCGGAACTGATCGCCGATGGGGCTGTCCATGACAGGCGCTTCTTTGCCGAAGCCGCGACGGCACAGGCGGCTGCCACGCCTGTCGCCGGCCCGCCCGGCACGGTGGCGCTGCCCGCGCCGATGCAGGGCCGTGTCGTCGCCGTCACCGTGGCCGTCGGCGATGCGGTCGCGGCGGGCGCCCAGGTCGCGGTGCTAGAGGCGATGAAGATGGAGCATCTGGTGACGGCCGAAGTCGCCGGGTACGTGCGCGCCGTCGCGGCATCGACGGGCGACACCGTCGCGCCGGGCCAGCCGCTGGTGTTCGTCGAACCGGCCGCGGTCGATGCCGGCGCCGCCGATGACGAGGGCGATCACGACCTCGATGCGATCCGGCCCGACCTGGCCGAGGTGCTGGCGCGCCACGCGCTGGGCCTGGATGCGGCGCGGCCCGAGGCGGTGGCCCGCCGGCGCAAGACCGGCCAGCGCACGACGCGCGAGAACATCGACGACCTGTGCGACCCCGGCAGTTTCGTCGAATATGGCGCATTGGCCATCGCCGCCCAGCGCCGCCGCCGACCGCTGGACGACCTGATCCGCAATACCCCGGCCGATGGTCTGGTCGCCGGCATCGGGACCGTCAATGCGTCGCTGTTCGACGAGGGGCGCGCCCGCTGCATGGTGCTGGCCTATGACTACACCGTGCTGGCCGGCACCCAAGGTTTCATGAACCACAAGAAGACCGACCGCATGCTGGGCCTGGCCGAGCAATGGCGGCTGCCGCTGGTCTTGTTCGCCGAAGGCGGCGGCGGACGGCCCGGCGACACCGATGTGGCGGTGGTCGCCGGCCTGGATGTGCCAAGCTTCCAGGGTTTTGCGCGGCTGTCGGGCGGCGCGCCGCTGGTGGGTGTGGTATCGGGCCGGTGTTTTGCCGGCAATGCCGCCTTGCTCGGCTGTTGCGACGTCATCATCGCGACCCGGGATTCGACCATCGGCATGTCCGGCCCGGCGATGATCGAAGGCGGCGGCCTGGGCGTCTTCCGACCCGAAGAGGTCGGGCCGATCGAGGTGCAGACCAAGAACGGCGTGGTCGACATCGCGGTCGCCGACGAGGTCGAGGCGGTCGCCACCGCACGCCGCTACCTCGCCTATTTCCAGGGGCGCACCCAGGGCTGGACGGCGGCCGACCAGCGCCACCTGCGGCGGATGATCCCGGAGAATCGCCTGCGTGTCTATGACGTGCGCCAGGTGATCGCAACGCTGGCCGACGAAGGCTCGGTGATGGAGCTGCGCCGCGATTTCGGCATCGGCATCGTCACCGCGCTGATCCGCGTCGAGGGCCACGCTTTCGGCCTGATGGCCAACAACCCCCAGCATCTGGGTGGTGCCATCGATTCCGATGCGGCCGACAAGGCGGCGCGGTTCATGCAGCTGTGCGATGCCTTCGGCCTGCCCATCGTGTCGCTTTGCGACACGCCGGGTTTCATGGTCGGGCCTGACATCGAGAAGCGCGCCCAGGTGCGGCATGTGTCGCGCATGTTCGTCACCGCGGCCAATATCGGCGTGCCGATCTTCACCCTGGTGCTGCGCAAGGGGTATGGCCTGGGGGCCCAGGCGATGACCGGGGGCAGTTTCCATGCCCCGTTCTTCATCGCGTCATGGCCATCGGGCGAGTTCGGCGGCATGGGCCTGGAAGGTGCCGTCCGCCTCGGCTATCGCAAGGAGCTGGAGGCCGCGGCCGAAGGGGCCGAGCGCGACGCGCTGTACCGCCGGCTGGTCGACGAGATGTACGAGAAGGGCCGGGCTACCAACATGGCCTCGTTCCTGGAAATCGACGCCGTCATCGATCCGGTCGAGACCCGGCGCTGGATTCTGCGTGGCCTGGCCTCGGTCCCGCCGATTGCCGGCGGTGGGGCAAAACGCCGGCCGTTCATCGACACCTGGTAGACGTGCCGGCCGCCCGCGCCGTCTGAAGAACCGATAAGTTGTATAAAATTATTCCTACGCACCTCCCATATGGGGGCTGCGGCGTAGGCGTGCGCTCGACTATGACTAGGCGGTTACACAGATGTCAGGCAATTGCACAACTGTCTGATATAAAAGGGTTTCCTGGTGGCCGTCATGAACATCGATCTGCGTATCGCTTGTGTGTCCGTCCTGGCACTGATGGCGGCCGCCCTGGCATCGCCGGCCGCGGCGGCGACGATCACGGTGGTCGATCTGACCGATGGTGCGGCAGGCACGCCGGTGGGGGCCGGGCCGGGCAATGCCGGCGACCTGCGCCACGCCATCCTCAATGCCGGTCCGGGTGACGTCATCGAATTCGCCTGCGCCTCGGCACCCTGCACGATCACGCTGAACGGCCCGCTGCCGCCGATCATGACCAGCCTGACGATCGATGGCGGCAGCCGCGGGCGCATCGTCATCGACGGCCAGAACCTGTATCGCGCGTTCTTTGCCGATACCGGCACGATCGCGCTGCGGAACCTGAAGATCCAGAACGTCCGGGCCAAGGGCGGTAATGGCGGCAGTGGGGGGCAGTCCTTTGCCGGTCAGGGCGGCGGCGGCGCCGGGCTCGGTGCCGGGCTGTTCGTCAGGGCGCCGGCGATCGTGACGGTTACCGACGTCGACTTCGCCAATGTCGCCGCCGTCGGTGGGGCTGGTGGCAATGCGAATGCCGCTTCGACTGTCATTACGTCGGGCGGCGGCGGCGGCTTGGGCGGCGACGGTGGCACGGGGGGTAGCGGCAGCAGCAACGGCGCCGGTGGCGGGGGCGTGCTGGGCGCAGGGGGCGGCGCATCATCTTTATCTTCCGCCGCCGGCAATGGGGGCCTGGGCGGCGGTGGCGGGGGGGGCGGCCAGAACCCGTCCAGCGCCAACGGCACGGGTGGTGCCGCCTATGGCAGCGGTCCGGCCGGTACTGCGGGCACCAATGCCGATCTCAATCAAAGCTTCGTTTACGGCAGCGGCGGTGCCGGCGGTTTCGGCGGCGGCGGCGGTGCCGCGCCGTCCAGTGCCAGCGGCGCCAGCGAGAGCCAGGCGCGCGGCGTGGCCGGCACAGGCGGTTTCGGCGGCGGTGGCGGCGGTGGCGACTGGGGCAGAGTCGGCGGCGATGGCGGGCCGGGCGGCGGCGGCGGTGCCGGCGGCACCGGCACGTCTTCGGGCGGCGAATTGATGTCGGGCCTCAGCGGCGGTGCCGGCCACGGCAACAATGCCAGCGGCGGCGGTGGCGGCGGTGCGGCAGCCGGCGCGGCGATATTCGTCTACCAGGGCACCGTGACTATCGCGACGTCGACGATCGACGGCGTGACCGCGACCGGTGGCGCCGGCGGCGCCAATACCGGCGCCATCACCCCCGGCACCGCGGGCGGCGCCGATACCACACCGATCTTCAGCTATGACGGCACGGTCAACGGCACGCAGTCGCGTGGGCCGGTGGCGGGCATCCTGCTGGCAACGACCCAGGGGCTGACCGTGACCACCGCCGGCACGGGCGCCGGCACGGTGACGTCGTCGGCGGGCGGCATCAACTGTCCCGGCACCTGCAGTGGCGCGGTACCGGTGTTCAGCGATGTGACGTTGACCGCAACGGCGGCGGCGGATTCGACCTTTGCCGGCTGGTCGGGCGATTGCGGCGGCACGACGGCGTCGGTCGGCCTGACCAACATGATCGCGGCCAAGGCCTGCGCGGCCACGTTCACCCTGATCCCGCCGGCGCCGCCGGCACCGACCAATCCCGCGCCCGCCCCGACGCCGTCTTTCGTGGCGGCGCCCTTGCCGCCGGCGATCGATGCCGGCGCGGGCGGCAACGGCGCCGGCAGTTTTTCGCTGGCGGCATCGTTCCCCAATCCCGCCAGCCTCAGTTTCGCCGTCGGCGTGGCCGGCGGCGGGCCGCTGCCGTCCTGGCTGACCTTCGATCCGGCGACGGCGACCTTCAATTTCCAGGTGCCGGTGACGGGTGACCCACCCTTCGGCGACAAGGCGGCGGATGTCCGCGCCGCCGGGCCGAACACGATCTATCCGCCAGCCCTGCGCGCGGCAAAGATTCCTGTCGTGGTGTCGGCGACCGGCAATGGCCAGACCTATACCGTCACCGTCGCGATGAGTTTCTATTACCCGCGCACGGCGGGGGTGATGGCTGCCGCTTCGCTCGGCCTGGACGGTGCGGCCGGCAATGCGCCGTCCGGTCGCTCGTCGCAATCCTTCGACGGCGGCCAGGTGGTGTTCGAGACGGCGGCACTGAACCTGTTTGCCGACTCGCCCAATTCCTTCACCAAGATCGCGCGTTATCACGGCCTGTCGGGCGCGCGCGACCAGCTCAGCCAGACCGCGATCCCCGGCGGCGGCGTCGCCAATGCGGCCGACGGCAATTCGTCGAACCCGGCGGTGTCGGCCGATGGGCGGTGGGCGGCGTTCGCGTCGGATGCGCCGGCGGTCACGCTGATCCCGTCGGGCCATGTACGCCAGATCTATCGCGCCAGCCTGGTCTATCCGCGGGTGCCGTTGAACGAGGCGGCGACGCCGACGCCGGATTTCGTCTCGATCACCGCTGATGGCATCGTCGGCAACGGGCAGTCCGACAACCCGGCGATCTCGCAGGACGGCCGCTACGTCGCCTTCGACAGCGTGGCGACGAACTTCGCCATCGGGCTGGACGGTACGCGGCATGTCTGGCGCAAGGATGTCGCGACGGGCGATCTGGTGCTGGTCGGCGCCGGCGGCAACCCGTCGATCTCGTGGGACGGCAACTGGGTCGCCCTTGAGGCCGACGGGCGCATCCAGTTGAAGAACATGACGACGGGTGTGCTGCAGACGATCGGCAGTGGCACCAGCCCCAAGCTTTCGGCCCGCGGCGACCGGCTTGTGTTCGCCAACGGGGCCAAGGTCATGCTGGGCGGCCAGGCCATCGCCGATGGCAACCAGCCCGCCATCTCGGCCGACGGTCGTTTCGTCGTCTACCGCTCGGCCGGGCAGATCAGGGTGATGGATGTGGATCGCGGCGCCAGTGCCCTGGTCAGCCAGACCTCGGCCGGCGTCGCGGCGACCGGCGACAGCGCCAACCCGTCGATCTCGGGCGACGGGTCGACGATTGCCTTCACCTCGACGGCCCGCGACCTGGTGGGCGGCAACCTGGCGGCGGGGCAACTCTATCTTGCCGCCAACCCGCTGCCGCTGCCCGACCGGACCGGCTACTGGTACCAGGCCAATGCGGCCAACGGCCAGGGCTGGGTGATGGAACGCTGGGGGACGAAAACCTATCTCGGCGGGCTGGTCTATGACGGCGAGGGCCGGGCGACCTGGATGACGGGTTTCTGCACGGTGAAAGACCTGACCTGCCAGGGCAGGCTGTCGGGCTGGACCGGGGGCACGGCCTTCGGCGCGGCCGGGCCGGCGGCGCCGGTGCCGACGGCGGGGCCGGGTTTCACCGTGACCACCGAGGGGCGAAACGCCAGCCTGACGGTCGGCAATGCCACGATGGCGCTGAGCCCGTTTCCGATCGGCGGTAGCGCGACCACGGCCTACGCCGGCGTGCCGCAGGCCGGCTGGTGGTACGAACCGGCGTCGGGCAACTCAGGCAATGGATATTTCCTGGCGGTGAACTCGCAGGTAGGGCCCAGCGGCGCGGTGCAGCAGGTGGCCTATCTGTCGATCCTGACCTTCGACGCGCAGGGGCGGGCGGTATGGTACGCGGCGCAAGGGGCACTGGGGCCCGGCCTGTCGGCGACCTTGTATCAGTACAGCGGCGGTGCCTCGGTCAGCGGCACGGCGGTCGGGCAGGTGAGGCTGGGCTTCGACGGTACCGACCGTGCCACCCTCAACCTGCCCAATGGTCGCAGCGCCAGCCTGATCCGCTGGCGCTTCTGATCAGCCCAGCCGGGTATAGGCGTCGGCTAGGCCCTTGTCGGCCTGGTCGGCGTCGATCCCGGCGATCTGGTCGGCGATGATGCGACCGAGCGTCGGGAAGGTGCCGCGCTCGATCTTCTTTTCCGGGTTCCACAGATCGGCGCGCAGGATGGCGCGGCCGCAATGGAAATAGACCTGGCGGATCTTGATCACCATCGCCGATTGCGGCTTGGCGTTGTGCGATTCCATGCTGGCCAGCAACTCAGGGTCGGTCGAGATGGTCGCCGTGCCGTTGATCCGCAGCGTCTCGCTGACGCCCGGCACGAAGAACAAGAGGCCGACATCGGGCGAGGCCAGCACGTTCGACAGCGAATCGAGCAGGTTGTTGCCGCGGCGGTCGGGCAGGATCAGGGTCTGGTCGTCGACGATGCGCACGAAACCCGGCGCGTCGCCACGGGGCGAACAGTCGCTGCCGTCGGGGCCATGCGTCGCCAGCGTCATGAACGGCGACAGCGAGATGAAATGCTTCGCATGCTTGTCCAGCCGCGGCATGATCTTCTTGCGGACGTCGCCGGCCGAGGCATAGGTCTCGCGCAGGACGGTTTCGTCGGTAATCTCGGTCATCGGAAGTCGTCTCCGGAAAATCAGGCGGCTATTTCGGGTCGATCGGGGCATGGATCCCGGCATGGGCCTCGATGGCTTCGGCCGCCGCGAGGCACAGATCCTCGCGATAGCGGCCGGCCACGACCTGCACACCCAGGGGAATGCTGCCGGCGCGATGCAGCGCCGGCACCGATACCGCGGGCAGGCCCAGCACCGACACCGCCAGCAGCGGCCGTTGTGCCGCGATCAGCCCCGCGGTGGTCGCACCATCGCGCAGATCGTAGTCGATGGGCAAGGGGGCAGCGGCGGAAACCGGCATGACCAGCAGCGGATGCCGCTCCAGAAACAATTGCCAGTCGCGCAGCCGGGTATCCCGTTCGCCCAGCGCCACCAGATAGTCCGAAAGGCTGCCCGAGGTGCTTTTCCCCTCCATCAGCAGGCGCAACGATCGCCGGGCATTGTCGTCGCCATAGGTCTCGATCGCCGGCCCCAGCGACGACAGGATGTCGTCCAGTGCCAGGCGCAGCCACAGGTCGGCGGTGCCGTTCAGATCCGGTGGTGCCACTTCCTCGACCCGATAGCCGGCCGCGGCCAGCGCCTTGCCGGCCGCGCGCACCGCCTCGGCCACCTCGGGCGCGACCCCGTCTCCGCTGGGGTCGACGCACAGGGCAACGCGGATCGGACGGGGTGGCGGCGGGCCTTGCAGGGGCACGTCGACCCAGCGCGTGTCGTGCGGCGAGCCCGCGGCCATCGCGGCGAGGCCGAGCCGCAGGTCGCGCACGCTGCGCGCGATCGGCCCCGGCACCGCCATCAGATGCGACGACAGCGAACGCGCGCCCTTGGCGGTGAAGTTCAGCGCCGGCACGCGGCCATAGGTGGTGCGCAGGCCGGTGATGCCGCAGCAATAGGCGGGATAACGCACCGAACCGCCGATGTCGTTGCCCTGCGCCAACGGGCCGATGCCGGCGGCCACCGCCGCGGCCGCCCCGCCGGACGATCCCCCGCAGGTGAGCGCGGCGTCCCAGGGGTTCAGGGTCTGGCCATGCAGGCTGTTGTCGGTGAACCAGCGCATCGAGAACACCGGCGCGTTGGTCCGCCCGATGACGATGGCGCCGGCCCGCCGCAGATTGGCGATGACCGGGCTGTCCTGTTCGGCGATCAGGTTGGCTGCGGCAGCGATGCCGTTGTCGGTCGGCAGGCCGGTCTGGTCGGTGTTGATCTTCGTGGTGATCGGCACGCCATGCAGCGGCCCCAGCGCGTCGCCGCGGGCCTGGGCGGCGTCGGCCGCCTCGGCCTCGGCCAGCGCGGCTTCGGCCGTCACCAGGGTGATCGCGTTGATCCGCGGGTTGACCGCGGCCAGCCGGTCCAGCGTGGCCGAAACCGCTTGGCGGGCCGACAGCCGGCCATGCGCGATCTCGGCCGCCAGCGCGGTTGCATCCATTGCCCAGATTGCGGTCATGCGAAGGCTTCCTTGGTTGCGTCCAGGGTCGGGGTCGCGGCCAGCAGCGCGCGGGTATAAGGATGCTCGGGCCGGTCGAACACGGCATCGCGGCTGCCCTGTTCGACGATCTTGCCGTTCTCCATCACGATGACACGGTCGGCGATCTGTTCGACCGCGCCCAGGTCGTGGCTGATGAACAGGCAGGCGAAATGATGATGCCGCTGCAGGTCCTGGAACAGGGTCAGGATCTGCTGCTGGATCGTCATGTCCAGGGCCGAGACCGGTTCGTCGGCCACGACGAAGGATGGCCGGCGCACGATGGCACGGGCGATGGCCACGCGCTGGCGCTGGCCGCCCGACAGTTCATGGGGCAGGCGCCGGTCGAAACCGCCCAGGCCCACTTCGTCCAGCGTTTCGGCCACCCGCAGCGCCTTGGTCGCGGGGTCCATGTCGGGCAGGTGGCGCAACGGTTCGGCGACGATCTCGCCGATGCGCATGCGCGGATCCAGCGACGAATAGGGATCCTGGAACACCAGCTGGCAGGCCAGGCGGAATCGGTGCATGTCGGCACGATTGGCCGACAGGATGTCGGCACCGCGATAGCTGATGGTGCCGCCCGTCGCCGGCACCAGGCGCAGGATGGCCCGGCCCAGCGTGGTCTTGCCCGACCCCGACCCGCCGACCACCGCGACCGTCTCGCCCTGGTGGATGTCGAGCGAGACGCCGTCGACCGCCCGATGGCCGGGCAGCCGGCCCAGCCAGCGGCGCCGGCCGGGATAGGTGATCTGCAGGTCGCGGACCGTGATCAGCGGTTCGGCGGCGCGTGCCGTCGTCTCGGTCGCGCCGCGGCGGGGCAGGGCGTCGACCAGTTGCCGGGTATAGGCATCCCTCGGGTTGTGCAGGATGTCGTGGGCGGTGCCCTGTTCGATCATCCTGCCGCGACGCAGCACCAGGGCCCGCTGGGCGTAACGCGCGACCAGCCCCAGGTTGTGGGTGATCAACAGCGTCGCCGTGCCATGGTCGCGCGCCAGTTCGACCATCAGGTCCAGCACTTCGCGCTGGGTCAACGTGTCCAGCGCCGTGGTCGGTTCGTCGGCGATCAGCAGCTTGGGGCGCAGCGCCATGACCGAGGCCAGCATGATGCGCTGGCGCATGCCGCCCGAGAATTCGTGCGGATAGGCGCCGAGGCAGCGGGCCGCGTCGCGGATCTTGACCCGTTCCAGCATGGCGATCGACTGGCGCCGGATTTCGGCGGCGCCGATGTCGCGATGCAGTTTCAGCCCTTCGGCGATCTGGGTGCCGATCGAATGGGCCGGGTTCAGCGACACCATCGGTTCCTGGAACACCATGCCGACCACGCCGCCACGCACCTGGCGCAGCCGCTGGGGCGACATGCCCGACATGTCTTCGCCGTCGAGGCGGATGGTGCCGCCGGCCTGGACGATCGCGGGCGGCAGCAGGCGCAGCACGGCGCGGGCGGCCAGCGTCTTGCCGCTGCCCGATTCGCCGACCAGCGCCAGGAATTCGCCCTGATCCAGATGGAACGAGACATCGTCGACAACGGGTTTCTGCGTGGCGCCCAGCACCAGCGCCAAGTTTTCGACCTTCAGCAGCGTGCTCATGCCGTGGTCATCCGGGGATCGAAGCGGTCGCGCAAGGCGTCGCCGAGCAGGTTGATGCCAAGCATCGTCAAGGCGATGCAGATGCCGGGTACCAGCCCCAGCCAGACCGAGCTTTCCAGATGCGGTCGCGCCGCGGCCAGCATGTTGCCCCAGGTGGGGGCGGGCGGCGGTACGCCCAGCCCCAGGAAGGACAGCGAGCTTTCGGCCAGCAGGGTCCAGCCGAACATCGAGGTGGCCAGCACCGCCACGGGCGCCAGCGCGTTGGGCAGGATATGGCGGAACATCGAATATATGTCGGAATTGCCGATCATCTTCGACGCCTCGACGAATTCCTTCTCGCGCAGCGACAGCACGGTGCCGCGCACCACCCGCACGACGGACGGGGTATAGGCGATGCCCAGTGCCAGGATGACGCCATGGCGGTTGGCGCCCATCACCACCATCAGGCTCAGCGCCAGCAGGATGCCGGGAAAGGCCAGCAGCGCATCGTTGCCCATCATCAGCACCCGGTCGGTCCAGCCACGCAGGTAACCGGTGACGACGCCCAGCGTCGTGCCGACGGTGATGGCGAAGGCGACCGTCAGGAACGAGATCAGGAACGAGGCCGAGGCGCCCGCCATCGCGCGGCTGAGCACGTCGCGGCCGAATTCGTCGGTGCCGAACCAATGCGCGGCCGAGGGCGGCTTCAGCCGCATGCGCAGGGACAGGGACAGCGGGTCGTAGGGGGTCCAGAAGGCGGCGACGATCGCCACGATCAGCAGCGTGCCGATCAGCACGATGCCGATCATGCCGTTGAGGCCGAGGCCGAAGCGGGGCTTGCTCATTCGGCGGTCACTCGCGGATCGAACAGGGGATAACACAGGTCGACCACCAGGTTGACCAGCACGTAGATGACCGCGGTGAACAACAGGCAGCCCTGCACGATCGGATAGTCGCGGGCAAAGATCGCATCGACCATCAGCCGGCCGAAGCCGGGCAGGGTGAACACGGTCTCGATGACCGCGATGCCGCCCAGCAGGTTGCCCAGGATCAGCCCGATCAGGGTCCAGGTCGGGGCGAAGGCGTTGGGCAGGACGTGACGGGCCAGCACGCCGGCCTCGGGCACGCCCTTGGCGCGGGCATGGGTCACGTATTCCAGCCGCAGCACCTCGATGGCCGAGGCGCGCGACATGCGGGTGATGACGCCGATCTCGATCAGGGTCAGCGTCGCGATCGGCAGCACCAGATAGACCAGCGCGGCGCCGGGGCTTTCCGAGAACGGCACATAACCGATGACCGGCAGCCAGCCGAGCTTGAGCCCGAAGAACAGGAGCAGCAGCAGGCCCAGCCAGAACGAGGGCAGCGACAGCAGCAGGGTCGAGGCGGCGACGATGGCGATGTCGGTCGCCTTGTTCTGGCGCCAGGCGGCGATCAGCCCGCCCGGCACCGAGATCAGGGCGGCCAGCGCCACCGCCATCAGCACGATGATCGCCGATACCTGGAACCGGGCGATCATCAGCGGCAGCACCGCCTGGCCCGTGGTGATCGACTGGCCGAAATCGCCCATGGCGATCTTGCCCAGCCACAGCCCGAACTGGACCGGCATGGATTGGTCGAGGCCGAGCTGCTGGCGCAGCGCGGCCACCGATTGGGGATCGGCCGAATCGCCCAGCATCAGCTGGACCGGATCGCCGGGTATCAGCCGGATCAGGGCAAATACGGCGATCGATACCAGCAGCAGCGTGGGTATGGCGGTTGCCAGCCTGCGGACGAGATAGCCGAGCATCGGTTCAGTCCAGGTCGAGACGATAGGTGGTGAAGTCGCGGTTCAGGGCGGGCAGCAGCGCCACCTCCATGATCCCGGCGGACGGTTGCAGCACGATCATCGCGACGGTCGCGCTGAGGTTGTTCGACGTGGTCTGGCGCGGCGGGCGGCAGACCGACCAGGGGCTGGCGAAATCGTC
>Ga0206117_100785_pt1 | contig 23935 bp, 9 predicted proteins | sample 3A5Ametagenome_FD_177997 | JGI IMG/M metagenome (GOLD analysis project Ga0206117, IMG submission 177997) | Enriched microbial communities from leaf-cutter ant dump, University of Wisconsin, Madison, United States - 3A5A | ecosystem: Environmental > Terrestrial > Nest > Insects nest > Nest dump... | reverse complement strand
TCGCGGCAAGGCCGCCAAGGTGGCCATCGTGGCCGTCATGCGAAAGATGCTGGTGATCCTCAATGCCCGGGCACGCGATGCGGGGATACCCCGCCAAGCAGGAGCATGACGAACACAGTTGCTACGGGATGCAGCGCGGGCGGAAATCGCCGGCACGGTCAGCGCCCACGAAGCTCTACCGCCAGGCGGCGAGGAAGTTCCACGTAGGTGCGGGGCTCGCCCCGCACGGGCTTTCGCGGTGAAGCCTCATGCGGGGCAAGCCCCGCATCTACGCGAAGCGGCGTGGAGGGGATCGCCGGCGTGGCCGGCGCCCACGAGTTACCGCCAGGCGGTGAGGAAGGCGCGCAGCGAGGCCGGTTTCACCGGCTTGGTCAGCACCCGGTAGCCGCGTTCGCGCGCCAGCCGTTTCAGTTCGTCGCGGCCGTCGGCGGTGAGCAGCGCGCCGGGCAGCAGGCGGCCGGCGGCCCCGCGCAGCGCGACCAGCGCGTCGAGGCCGTCCATGCGGTCGTGCAGGTGGTAGTCCACCAGCATCACGTCCGGCCGTTCGGCGATCTTCTCCAGCGCCATGTCCACGGTGCTGGCGGCGATCACCTCCACCTTCCAGCGGCCGAGCAGCGCGCGCATGCCGTCGAGGATTTCCTGGTCGTTGTCCACGCACAGCACGCGCATCCCGGCCAGCGCTTCGTCGCCGCCGAACGCGGGCGTGGCGCGCGGCGGCGGCGCCACCGCCGGCGTCGGCACGCGCGGCAGGGTGATGGAGAACATGCTGCCGCGGCCGGGCTGGCTGCGCGCGTCCAGGCCGTGGCCGAGCAGGCGCGAGATGCGCTGGCAGATCGACAGGCCCAGGCCCAGGCCCTGCTCGCCCCAGTCGAACGGCTGCTGGTAGCGGTGGAACTCGTTGAAGATCTGCTGCATGTGGTGCTCGGGGATGCCGGGGCCGGTATCCCACACCTGCAGTTCGACCTGGCCGCCGCGCACGCGCAGCGCCAGCACGATGCGTCCGCTGCGGGTGTAGCGCAGCGCGTTGGCCATGAAGTTCTGCAGCACGCGGCGCAGCAGGCGGCGGTCGCTGCGCACCCACGCCGGGCGCGCGAACACGTGCAGGCGCAGGCCGCGGCCGGCCGCCACCGGCGTGTACTGCGCGGCCAGTTCGCGCACCAGTACCGCGGCGTCGAAGTCGGTGACGGTCGGGCGCAGGCCGCCGGCGTCCAGCCGCGATACGTCGAGCAGGCCGTCGAGCAGTTCCTCGGCCGCGCGCAGCGAGGCGTCCACGCGTTCGGCCAGGTGGCGCTGTTCGTCGCCTTCCTGCAGGCCGTCGCGCAGCGCCGAGGCGAACAGGCGCGCGGCGTTGAGCGGCTGCAGCACGTCGTGGCTGATCGCGGCCAGGAAGCGGGTCTTGGACTGCTGCGCCGCCTCGGCCGCCTGCGAGCGCTCGGCCACGCGCTGCTCCAGGGTTTCGTTGGCTTCCAGCAGCGCCTGCTCGGCGCGCTTGAAGTCGGTGATGTCGTTGTAGCTGGTGACGTAGCCGCCGCCGGGCAGCGCCTGGCCGCGCAGCTCGATCACCTTGCCGTCGGCGCCGGTGCGCTCGAACACGTGCGGCGTGCCGGCGCGCATGTGGCCGATGCGGCGGTTGATCTGCACCTCGATGTCGCCTTCGCCCAGCTCACCGCGTTCGGCGTTGTAGCGGATCAGGTCGGCGACCGGGCGGCCGACGTAGAGCATGCCGTCGGGATAGCCGAACATCTGCTGGTAGCGGCGGTTCCAGGCGGTCAGGCGCATGTCCGGATCGACCACGCTCACCCCGGCGCTGATGTTCTCCAGCGTGGTGGACAGGATCTCACGGTTGAAGCGCAGCTCCTGTCCCGCTTCGTCCAGCACCGCCACCACTTCGCCCAGGTCCATGCCCGAGCCGCGCAGCAGGCTGGTCAGCAGCAGGCGCGCAGAAGCGGCGCCGATGGACGCGGCCAGCAGGCGTTCGGTGAACTGCACCCAGGCGCGGTCGGCGGCGGCGGCCGGTTGGAATTCGCGCTGCAGCGCCTGCGCCTGCTCGGCGAAGGCGCGCCGCGCGCGCACGTCGCCGACCACGCGCGTTGCCAGCGCCAGCAGGTCGCGCACCTTGACGTGCGCCGGCCAGTCGCCGGCCACCGCCGGACGCCGCGCGTACGGCTCCAGGAACGGCGCCACGCGCAGCCGCTCGGCCACGCCCGGGCGCCAGCGCATCGACACCAGCAGCATGGTCGCGGCGTTGAGCAGCAGCGACCAGAACGTGCCGTGGGTGAGGGGGTCCCAGCCGCGCAGGCCGAACAGCTGCTCCGGCCGCAGCCAGTCGACGCCGAACGGGCCGTGCTCGACCAGCGCCACGTCCAGCCAGCCGCCGTGGCTGAGCGCCGGCAGCAGCAGCGTGTACACCCAGAGGCCGAAGCCCACCGCCATGCCGGCACCGACGCCGCGGCGGCTGGCGCCGCGCCAGTACAGGCCGCCGATCAGGCCGGGCGCGAACTGCGCCACCGCGGCGAAGGCCATCAGCCCGTAGGTGGCGAGCATGGTGTCGTTGTTGCTGCCGCGGTAGTAGCCATAGGCCACCAGCGCCAGCAGCAGGATCGCCAGGCGGCGGATCCACAGCACGCGCGAGGCGACGTCGGCCGCTTCGCGGTGGTCGCCGCTGCGGCGCAGCAGCAGCGGCATGACCAGGTCGTTGCTGATCATCGTCGCCAGCGCGATCGAGGACACGATCACCATGCCGGTGGCCGCGGAGAAACCACCGACGTAGGCGACCAGCGCCAGCGCCGTGTTGCCACCGCTCATCGGCAGCGCCAGCACCAGCGCGTCGTCGGCCACGCCGCCGCTGCCCAGCAGCGCGCTGCCGGCCACAGCGATGGGCACGATCATCAGCGAGATCAGCACCAGGTAGCCGCCGAACAGCCAGCGCGCGCGGCGCACGTCGCCGACGTCGCCGCACTCCACCACCGCCACGTGGAACTGGCGCGGCAGGCAGATCAGCGCCAGGAAGCTGAGCAGGGTCTGCGAGACGAAACCCACCGGCGGCGTCGCCTCGAACAGAGTGCGCGCCGACTGCACCACCGAGGCACCGCGCTCGGACAGCCACACGTAGGCGAACACGCCCACCGCCACCATCGCCAGCAGCTTGATCATCGATTCCAGCGCGATGGCCAGCATCATGCCGTGGTGGTGCTCGGTGGCGTCCACCTGGCGGGTGCCGAACAGGGTGGCGAACAGCGCCATCAGCAGCGCCACGTACAGCGCCGGATCGGTGAGCACGCCGCCGCCGCCGGCATCGCCGGTGAGCACCTGCAGGCTCATCGCCACCGCCTTGTACTGCAGCGCCAGGTACGGCACCACGCCGATCAGCGCGATCAGCGCCACCAGCGCCGCCAGCCGCCGCGAGCGCCCGTAGCGCGAGGAAATGAAATCGGCGATGGAAACGACGTTCTCGCTGCGCGCGATCAGCGCCAGCCGCTCGATGATGCGCCAGCCGAACAGCAGCAGCAGCAGCGGCCCCAGGTAGATCGGCAGGTAGCCGATGCCGTAGCGCACCGCGGTGCCGACCGCCCCGTAGAAAGTCCACGACGAGCAGTACACCGCCAGCGCCAGGCTGTAGACCACCGGACGCAGCCAGGGGCGGTCCGGATACATCGGCCGGCGGTCGCCCCACCACGCCACGCCGAACAGCAGCGCGGCATAGCCGAGCGAGACCAGCAGCAGGATCCAGCTAGAGACCAAGGACGAGTTTCCGGACGGGCCGCGTGGCAGTGTAGCCGCAGCCGCGCGGCCGCCGTGACGGCGCGGACGGCGGCGTGGCGCCGGTCAGTACGGGATCGCCTCGCCGCCGCCGGGCCGGTGCGCCGGCTCGGCGGACAGCGGCCGCGCCGGCAGGTGCAGGTGGAAACGGGTGCCCTCGCCCGGCGCGCTCTCCACCTCGATCCGGCCGTCGGCCGCGGCCACCAGGTTGGCCGCCACCGCCAGACCCAGCCCAGTGCCCTGCCCGCTGGGCTTGGTGGTGAAGAACGGCTCCAGGCAGCGCCGCCGCACGTCCTCGCTCATGCCGTGGCCGCTGTCGCTGACCTCGATGCGCAGCTCGTTGCCCGGCTCCGGGCAGGACAGCGCGAGGCGGAACGCGCCGCCGTCGGGCATGGCCTGCTGCGCGTTGGCGGCCAGGCTCAGCAGCACCAGTTCCAGCTGCGCCGGATCGAAGTGGATCTGGCACTGCGCCTGGCCGGTGTCCAGTTCGAACGCCACGCGCGCGTCGAACAGCTGGCGCAGCATCGGCTCCATCGCCGCGATGGTCGGCGCCGCATCCAGCAGCTGCGGCCGCGCCACGTCCTGGCGGCTGAAATCCAGCAGGCGGCGGGTGACCGCACCCGCGCGGCGCGCCGCCGATTCCACGCCCTGCAGCGCCGCCTTCAGCTCGGCCGGATCGTCGCTGCGGCGGCCCTTGCCGGCGTAGCCCATGATCAGCGCCAGCAGGTGGTTGAAATCGTGTGCCACGCCGCTGGCCAGGCGGCCGACGTTCTCGATCTTCAGCGCATGCACCAGCTGCTCGCGCGAGCGTTCCTTCTCGTGCATCTCCAGTTGCAGCTCGTCGCGCTTGCGCGCCAGGTCGGCGCCGCGCCGCTGCGCGATGCGCAGGTTGTCGCGCAGCGAGGACAGCGACTGGTCCAGCACGAAGGCCGCCAGGATCATGCCGAAGGCGGCCAGCGACAGGTCGCGCAACGCCATCTCTACGCGCACCGGCAGGTAGAAGCCGGCGGCTGCGTCCAGCCACGCGCCCAGCGCCAGCAGCGCACCCAGCCAGCCGGTCGCCAGCCACAGCGCGCGGCGCCCGAGCAGCGCGCCGGCCAGCAGCACCGGCAGCAGCTGCAGCAGCTGCCCGTGCATCTGCGCGCGCAGGCCCCAGTAGCCGTACGCGACCGAGGTCAGCACCAGGTTGAGCACCACGAAGACCACCACGGACAGGTGCAGCCGGCGCCGCCGCAGCAGTTCCAGGCAGACCAGGCAGGCGAGCATGCCGGCGACGGTCAGCGCCTGCGCCAGCAGCCCGGTCGATGGCGCGCCCCACAACAGCAGCAGCAGCTGGTAGCCGGCCACCAGCAGCCACAGGCGCAGCAGCATCGCCGCGGCGCGCGCTTCGGTGGCGTCGACCGCCGGCGGCATCCACCGGCGCGTGAACCCGGGCGCGCCCGGTGGTGGCTCGGCCGGATCGGCCGGCCGGGAGGATCGGGAAAGCATCGTGCGGGTTCCCAGCGCGGCGCGGCGCCGCGTTACATGGAAGGACGCGGCTATATTACGGACCATCCGTTGTCCAGGCGCCCCTGCGGTCCTGCGCACGGCAGCAGTTCCCGCCGCTGGAAAACCATGCACCTGCTCCACCTGTTCCACTTTCTCCGCCGCCTGCCACCGTGCCTGCTGCTGGTACCGGCACTGGCCGGGCCGGTGCGCGCGGACGATGGCGGTGCGCGCCTGAAGGAGGAAGTGGCGCGCTGCCTGCCGCTGGTCTACGACGCGCCCCGCGACGCGCTGGCCCAGGCCGACCGCCTGCTGGCCCTGCCGGCGCTGCCGCTGGCGTCGAGGATCGACACGGTCAGCTGCCGCAGCGCCGCCCTGCACCAGCTCGGCCGCAACGAGGACAGCAGGCGCGCCATCGCGCAGCTGCAGTCGCTGTTACGCACGCCGGGCCTGCCGCTGGAGGACTACGACCAGGTGCAGCGCCGCGCCGCGTTCCTGCTGCTGCGCGACGGTCGCGACGACGAAGGGTTGCAGATCCTGGAAGCCGTGCAGGAGCGCGCCATCGCCGACGGCAACATCGGCGGCCAGATCCTCGCGCTGGGCCATATCGCGCTGGTCCACGCCGAACAGCTGGACGATCCGGAGGGCGCGCTGCATTACCAGCAGCAGGCGCTGGCCCTGTCCCGCCACCTGCCGCGCCTGCCGCGGCCACAGGATGTGACGCTCAACTACAACCATGGCTACACCCTGCTGCAGGTCGAGCGCTACGCCGAAGCCAGCGAAGCATTCGACCGCGCCGAGGACATCGCCAGGCGCCTGTCCGGCCAGGACGTGCTGCTGCACCGCATCCGCAGCGACCGCGCCGAAATACTGCGCGCCCGCGGTCATCTGGAAACGGCCAGGGCCGAGCTCCTTGCCGTGCTGCAGTGGCAGGAACGCAACAACCCGTTGAGCCGGGTCACCACCCTGCAGCATCTGGCACGCATCGCCCTGCAGCAGGGCGCGCCGGAACAGGCACGGGGCCTGGCCGAGCAGGCGCTGGCGATAGCCGAGGCGGGCAGGTTTCCCTCGGGCCGTCGCGACAGGCTGGAACTGCTGGCCGAGATCAGCCTGGCCCTGGGCGACGCGGAGAAAGCGCGGGACTACCAGCGCCGGGCGCGCCAGTCCGGACAGTCGAGGATGTCGCCGGAGAGCCTCGCCCGTCTCGCCCGGATGCAGGCCAGGGCCGCGCAGGCGCTGGAGCCAGGTCGCGTCAACGCGCTGCAGGAAGCCAACCGCGACCGCCTGCTGCGCGACATCGCGCTCGCCGCCGCGGCGGTGCTGCTGCTGGGCGTGGCCGGCCTGTACCTGCGCACGCGCCGGCAACAGCGGCGCCTGCGCCGGCTCGCCACGGGCGGCGGGCCCATCGTCCGCCACCGTGGCGGATGAAACCGCCGGCCGCGAAGCGCGCGACCGCCGCATTCGCGCGGCCGCAACGAAGGAAAGCGGAACACGGACGCCGCGATCCGTGCCGGGGGCGGGCAACGCGGCTATATTACGGACCGTCCGTCGCCGGCCTGCCTCCCGCGCACCGTCATCCGCACGGACCTCCCTACGCCAGGAACCGCCTGACGCCATGCCCTTTCCGCTCCGCGCCGTCCGCTGCCGCCGCCTGCTGCCCTGCCTGGCGCTGGCTGCCGCGCTGGCGGGTCCCGCCCATGCCCAGGTCGCCGATACCGACGCCCGCCTGATGGAGCAGGTGATGCGCTGCCACACGACGGTGCACGGCGCGCCGCGCGATGCGCTGGCGATGGCGGAAAAACTGCTGGCCATGCCGTCGCTGGCGCCGGTGGTCGAGATCGGCGCGGTGGGTTGCCGCGGCTTCGCCCAGCAGCTGCTGGGCCGTGGCGACGGCAGCCTCGAATCGGCGGCGCGGCTGCAGGCGCTGTTGAAGACGCCGGGCCTGCCGCCGCTCGAACGCAACCGGGCGCTGCAGATGGCCGCGACCCTGCTGCAGCGCAACGGCCACACCCGGGAAGGCCTGCAGCTGCTCGAATCGATGCTCGAACGCGGCATCGCCGAAGGCGACGTGAGCGCGCAGATCACCGCCCTGACCGGCATCGCCCTGATCCGCGCCGAGCAGATGGACGATCCCGAAGGCGCGCTGCATTACCAGGCGCAGGCGATCACGCTGTCCGACCACCTGCGCCGGCCGCCGCTGCCGCAGGACGTGATGCTCCATTACAACTACGGCTACACGCTGCTGCAGCTCAAGCGCTACGACGAAGCCGAACGCGCCTTCGTCCGCACCGAATCGATCGCCAACCGCCTGTCCAACCAGGACGTGATGCTGCACCGCATCCGCAGCCATCGCGCCGAGGTGCAGCATGCGGCCGGCCGGCTCGACGTCGCCAAGGCGCAGTTCCTCGAACTCCTGCCCTGGCAGCAGCACAACGATCCGCTGGGACAGATCGTCACCCTGCAGCGGCTGGCGAGGATCGCGCTGGAGCAGGACCAGTCCGAAGAAGCGCGCCGCCTCGGCGAGCAGGCGCTGGCGGTGGCCGAGCCCGGCCGGTTCCCGGAAGGCATCCGCGACAGCCTGGACCTGCTGGCGGAAATCAGCATGGCGCTGGGCAACCCCGTGCAGGCGCGCGACTACCTGCGCCAGGCCCGGCAGATCGACCAGGCGCGGATGAAGGGCGACAACCTCAACCGCCTGGCCAGGCTGCAGGCCAGGGCCGAACAGGCGCTGGAGCCGATCCGCTTCAACGCCACCCAGGAGGCCAGCCGCGACCGCCTGCTGCGCAATGCCGCGCTGGCCGCGGCGGCGGTCCTGCTGCTGGCCGGCGGCGGCCTGTACCTGCGCATGCGCCGCCAGCAACGCCGGCTGCGCCAGCTCGGCACCACCGATCCGGTCACCGGGCTGCCCAACCGGCGCGAGGCCGAGCGCCTGCTGGATGCGGCCATGTCAGTGTCCTCCGGCGACGAACGCAGCGCGGTGCTGCTGCTGGAAATCGATGGTTTCAAGTCGCTCAACGACCTGCACGGGCATGCGGCCGGCGACGTGCTGCTGCGCGCGGTGGCCGAGGAACTGGTGCGCAACAGCGACCAGCACGACCACGTGGCGCGCTGGGGCGGCGCCACGTTCGTGGTGATCCGCGCCAACACCTCGCAGGCCGCGGCGTTCGCGCTGGCCGCGCACCTGTGCCGCTGCATCGAGCGGCTGCAGGTGGACGTCGCGCCGGGCCAGTGCCTGACGCCCTGCATGTCCGCCGGCGTGGCGCCGCATCCACTCTTCCCGGGTACGGCGGCGCCGCATGCCGATACCCTGCGCGCCGCCAGCCGCGCGCTGCAGGTGGCGCGCCGCAGCGGCGCGGGCACCTGGGCCGGGTTGTGGGGCCTGGCCGAGGGCCGCAACGTGGATGTCTACAGCATCCTGCGCGATCCCGAGCAGGCGCTGGCGCAGGGCTGGATCGCGATCGGCGGCGGTCACCCGATGTCCTGGGCGCCCCCGCGCGATGGCGCCGCGGCGCCACCGTCGCGCGAGGAAAACCGCGGCCCGGGCCGGGTTTCGCAGCTCCCCTGACCCCTGCGCCCGCCGCCATGGCGGAAGGGAAGCCCGGCGGCGCCGGTCTCCCCCCGCCGGGCGGGACTCACCTGGCCAGTTCGAAGCGCACTTCGACACGGCGGTTCGGCAGCAGGCATTCCAGCAGCGCCGCGCGCGGCTTGACGCCCTCGCACTGCTGCACCTGCTGGGTGTCGCCGCGGTACTCGTAGCGGATCGCGTCCGGGTCGATGCCGCGGCCGATCAGCAGTTCGCGCACCGTCCGCGCGCGCCGCTGCGACAGGCCCTGGTTGTAGTCGAAGCCCTTGCCCTGCATGCGGTCGGCGTGGCCGACCAGGACCACGCCGGCGAGCTCGCGCTTCTCGCTGGCGATGGTGGCCAGCGCGCGGTCGATGCTCTCCAGCGAGTAGGTGCGGATGTCCTTGCGGCCGTCGCGGTCGAACTCGAACAGCACGTTGGCGACCAGCGGGCCGGGGGTGGGCGCCGGCACGGCCGGGCTGGCCGGCGCCACGCCGCACTGGCGCGCCAGCGCCTCGGCGTCGTTGACCAGGTCCTCGGCGATCTGGATGTACGGCTTGGAGTGGCGCCACTGCTGCTGGTTGAACTCGTTGCCGGCGTGGACCAGCTCGACCTCGCCGCAGGCCACGGCCTGCTGCGCGCAGCTGAAGCCCGGGGTGCCGTGGATCGCCTTCAGGCGCTGCCACAGGTCGTCGCGCAGGTACTTGGCGTTGTTGACCAGCGGCGTGTCGGTGGGGATCGGCGCAACGCCGTTCTCCATGTCCACGATCAGCTTCTCCGACTCGGTCAGCGCTTCCTGCGGGAACGCGCTGCGGTCGTTGCGGGTGTATTCGTGGAAGGACACGTCCAGCCAGCACTGCGCCTTGGACAGGTGGTAGTCGCGCACCGGGCGTCCGGCGTCGTTGAGCGCCTGGATGCGGCCCTGCGTGGCCTCGTAGCGCTGCAGGTCGGCATGGATGGCCTCGTCGGTAATGCGCTTTTCCTGTGGGTTGAGCCGGGTCTGCTGCGCGCCGGCGGTACCGGCCAGGGCGGACAGGAGGGCGGTCGCCAGCAGCGCGCGGGACAGGGTGGAGCGGTTGTGCGTGGATTTCATCGGGTCGTCCTCAGCGGGCCGGGTCGCGGTAGCGCACCGGGTCACGGCGGAAAAGGTCTTCGTCGAACTTGAAGCGCAGGCGCAGGAACAGGCCCTGCTGGGTGTACTCGTAGCCGTTGAGGTCGCGGTCGCCCTCGAAGCCGGTCCAGTTGTAGCCGGCCGACAGCCACAGGTTCTGCCGCAGCAGGCGGCCCACTTCAACGCCGTAGGCGTACTGGTTGCCGCCGGACTGGCCGCGGAAGGTGGAGCCGAGCACGCCGACGTCCCAGTTCTCGGTGATGTCGTAGACGATGCGGCCGGAGAACAGCACCGCGCGGAAGCTGCTGTTGACGCGGCCGCCGTCGCCGTACGCGAACTGGTCGCGCTGCCACTTGCCGGCCACGCGCCCGGTCAGCCACCACGGCCGCGACGGATGCCAGTCGGCATGCGAGGAGACGATGTGGGCGCGGGTGCGCACGTCCTGGCTGAGGCCGTTGACCGCCTGGCCGTCGAGCAGGGTCAGCCCGCTTTCGTCGCGCTCGAGCTTGTACTCGTAGCGCATCAGCGCGTTGACCCGGTTGCGGTCGGTGTCGCGGTAGGCCAGGCCGAGCTGGAAGCGGTCCTGCAGGACGTCGCCGCGTTCCTTGTAGTTGGTCGCCAGCAGGTAGTTGCGGCCCAGCAGGGTCCAGTCGCGGCTGAGCTTGCGCGCCACCATGAACTGCAGCAGCGTGGTGTCGAACGCCTCGTTGGCCTCGGTGTGCGCCACGTCCTCGGAGATGCGGTGCTCCACGCGCACGGCGCCGCGCCACAGCGGGTTGGCGCTGTAGTCCAGCGCCAGCGCCAGGCCGGTGCTGTCGCCGGTATCGCCGGCGATCACGTTGACGCGCTCGGCCGAGCTGCTCAGGCGCAGGCCTTCGCGGATGTCCCAGTTGTTGCGGATGCCCGAGGCGGCCTGCACGTCGCGGCCGCTGATCGCATCGCGCAGCCGGTATTCGCTGAACGCCTGGGTGTCGCGCAGGTAGGTGCTGTCCACGCCGAACACCAGCGCATCGGCCTCGCGGTCGGTGGTGGTGATGCCGTAGGCGCTGGTCAGGCCGGTCTGCTTCTCGTAACGGCCGTACAGGCGGCTGCGCTCGAACACCTGGTAGTCCACGCCGGCGGCGACGCGGTGGCGGTCCTCGCCGTTGACGCTCTGCTCGACCTCGGCGCCGCCGCTGAACTTCTCGCTGAAGCGGTAGCCCAGGCCGATGCGGGCGTTGTCCGATTCCAGCCTGGTGCCGATCGGCAGGTCGCTGGTGATGGGACTGCCGGACGACGGGCCGTTGATGACCATCAGGCCGGTAGCCGGGTCCAGCGCCTGCTGGCCGTAGCCCAGCGCGCCCCCGCCGGCACCGGTGGCGAAGCCGCCGGTCAGGCCGCCGGTCTGCCCGAACGGCGAGCCCATCGACCACGGCGAGGTCACGCCGATGGTCTCGCGCACGCTGCGCAGGCCGAAATCCAGGGTCAGCCGCTCGGTGGCGCCCACGCGCACGCCGGCGCCGCCGGCCTCGCGCTCGCCGCCATCGGGGTTGCGGTCCTCGCTGCGCAGGCCCTCGACGTACAGCTCCAGGCGCGGGCCCACCGCGTAGCTCAGCCGCGCGTTGTACTCGCCACGGCCGCCGTACAGCGGCGAGGCCGGGTTGTTGAACGCCGGGTCGGTGCGCGCGGCGAACAGGCGCGCATCGAACTTGTCGCCATCGTGGGCGAACTCCACGCGCCAGGCATCGCCCTCGACCTCGCCCACCACGTCCTTCAGGCCCTGCGAGGTGATCTGGTTGAGCGAACTGGTGTTGACCTCGCTGCGGGTGCGCGCGAACTCGGCCACCAGCATCGTGTTCTCGCCGAAGCGGTAACCGGCGTTGGCGCTGCCCATGCGGAATTCGGCATAGGGGTTGCGGTCTTCCACCGCCGAGGCGCCCACCTCCAGGCGGTCGGTCAGCTTGAACTGGCCGTCGGCGCCGAACACCCAGAACTTCTCGGTCTGCTGGTCCAGCTCGTAGGTGATGCGCAGCGACACCGGGTTGAGGTCGCTGTCGAAGGACGGCATGAACTGGTTGAGCAGGATGCGCCCGGAGAACGGCTCGAAGCTGTAGTCCACCAGCCGCGCCAGCGGACGCACCGAGACGATGCGCGTGGGCTGGTTGCGGTCGCGCACGATCACTTCCACCCGCTCGCTGCCTTCCAGCACCGCGTTGTTGCGCAGCGCGTACGGGCCGCTGCCCTGGCTGCGGAACTCCTCGATGACCTGGCGCAGCGAATCCTCGATGGCGAAGACGTTGCCGCGTGCGCGCTCGCTCTCGAAGTGCCAGCCCAGGCCGGTGGCGGTGCGGTTGTAGGTGCTCAGGCTGCGCTGCGGGATCGGCCCGTTGCCACCGATGCCGGTGGCCGTGGCCAGCGTGTCGCCGGTCTGGAAATCGCCGTACAGCAGGTAGCTGCGCTTGTTGTCGATGCGCACGTACAGGCGCTCGGCCGAGCGCGCATCGAAACCGCGCAGCGACGAATCGCCGTACACCGGGTAGAACTCCTCCGGCTGGATGTCGCGCAGCAGGCGGCCGCGCACGTCCTTGTCCGAGTCGTAGGCGGCGGTGAGCAGGTACTCGCCCTTGATCCGGCCCTTGACGAAGAACGCGGTGCGCGCGGCGGCATTGGCCTTGCCGTTGTTGAACTGCTTCTCCCAGCGGCGGATGTCGCGGTCGAAGGCGTCGTGGTGCTGCACCGGCGAGATCAGCCCGGCGTTGGACTTGTTGCGGAAGTTGACCACGCCCTCGATCAGGCCGGTGGCCAGCAGCTCGCGCATCTCCGGCAGGAAGCCGATCACGCCCTCGGCGGCGCGGCCGCCGGCGGTGATGCGCAGCACCACGTCTTGGGGCTCGTGCGGCGCCAGCAGGTCGAACTCGGCCACGCCGTCCTCCACGACCAGCTGCACGCCGGGCGTGACCTTGTCGGCGTCGGTGGCGCCGGGGCCGAACTCGTCGGTGCGCGAACCCGGCAGGCGGATGCGGCCGCCGCTGTTCTCGATGGTCGCGTAAGAACGGCCGGACAGCGGCTTGCCCTGCCCGTCGAGCAACTGCACGCGCACGTGCACCGGCGTCTGGCCATCGGCCGGCACGCCGTCGCGGTCGACCTCGACGCGCACCAGGTCCACGCCGCGGTTGAGCGCGTAATCGACCTGGCCGGACCGCGCCGCCGCCGCTTCAGGCGCGGCGTCGGCGCTCGCCGGCGAGCGCGGGTACAGGGTGCTGGCGTCGCCCAGCACCGGGGTGAAACGGTTGCCGGTGCCCACGCTCTGGGCCATCGCCGGCATCGCCACGGTCGCCAGCGCGCAGGCCAGCAGGCTCAGGCGCGGCGTCGCGCGCAGGGAGTGGCGGCGGCTCATGGCTGCACCTCCTGCGAAGCCGATGCGGCGGGCGGGTTGGGTCTGGGTTCCACGATCGGTCTCTGGTTGGCCGAGTCCGTGGCCTGCTGCGGCGCACGGACCGGCTTGCTTTCGAAACGCAGCTGCGACTGGCCGGACTCGTTCTCCGGCGCGCGCACCTCGCCCTGGGTACGACGGGCCTTGACCTGCTCCAGCACCGGGTTGGCGCAGCTGCCCTCGACGAAGTCGGCGCGGTGCAGCTCGCCGTTCTTCAGGTCCAGGAACAGGCTGTCGGCGTCGCCCAGGTTGCGGTTGCTGCTGGTGGTCAGGCGCGCGCCGACCGGCAGGGTCGATGCATCGACCTTCAGCGTGTGGCTGTTCGGCGGCAGGCCGCAGTAGCTGTACTTGCCTTCCGAGTCGGAGACCATCCAGGTGCCGTCGGAGAAGTACAGGCGCACCCCGGGGATGCCCAGCTCTTCGTGGTCCTGCACGTGGTTGTTGTTGCAGTCCACGAACACCTTGCCCAGCACGCAGGCCTCGTCGGTGAACACGCCGCCGGTGACGCGCACGCGGTACTCGGCGTGGTTGGACGGCACCGAGCCCGGCAGCGGCGACAGGCCGCTCGGATCGATGCAGCCGGTATCGGCCAGGCAGCCATGCGCCTGGGCGCGGTTGACGCCGTCGCCCTGCAGGGCGCCCACGCCGATGCGCACGCGGTAGGTCAGCACGAGCTGGCCACCGGCGCCGATCGGGCCGAGTTCGAAGCCCAGGCGCGGACCGGGACGACCCAGCGGCTCGGCGACGATGCGGCCATCGACACGGGCGGTACCGTCGATGTAGGTGAAGCCGCGCGGCAGCACGTCCACCAGGTTCACCATGCGCGGCGCAGTGCCGGACACATGACGCACCTCGATGGTGTACTGCACGGTGTCGCCGACCTCGGCCATGGCGCGGTCGCCGCGCTTGCTGATCACCAGCAGCGTGTCTTCCGGCGCCTCCTGCACTTCATTCGGCACGCGGCACAGGTTCTGGCTGATCTGCGGATCGCACAGCTCCAGCGCGCCCGGGGTTTCCTCGAACTGCTTCCACTGCTCGTCGGTGGGTTTGCGCTCAGGATTCTCGCCGCCGCCGGACACGACCACCGCGTTATTCACGGTGCCCTGCTCCAGCGCCGCCGGCAGCACGTCCACCGGCACCTTGATGGCGCCCGGATGGGTTTCGCCGGCGCCCAGCGCGCGCGAAGCGGCGCACTGGATGCGGCTTTCGCCCACCGTGCCGGTGCAGGTCCATCCTTCGCCGGTGGGCACGCCAGCCAGCACGATGCCGGCGGGCAGGTAATCGCTCACCACGTACTCGGCATCGGTGGCGCGCTCGCCGATATTGCGCACGCGGATCGCGTAGCTGGTCTTCTGGCCGACGGTGAACACCTCGGTGTCGGCCGACTTGCTGACCACCACGTCCGGCCAGGCCTTCACCAGCTCGCTCGGCAGGCGGCAGGCGTTGTGGATCACGTCGGCCTCGCACACCGGCAGGATGCCCACGTCGCCGCCTTCCTCCAGCGCCTTCTTCTCCTCGTCGGTGGGCTGGCGCGCGCCAGGCTCGCCGCCGCCGCTCACCAGCACCGCATTGTTGACGGTACCCGCCACGGCATCGGTGCTCACGCGCACCAGCGCGCGGATGTTTGCCGGCGAGGTCTGGCCGGCGGCCAGCACCGCCGCGCTGCGGCAGGCGAAGCCCGTTTCGCCGGCCGTACCCGTGCAGGTCCAGCCCTCGCCCGTCGGCGCCTCGACCAGGGTCACGCCCTGCGGCAGGCGGTCGCGCACCTCGTACTCGCCGTGGGTATCGGCCTTGCCGGCGTTGCGCACCACGATGCGGTAGGCCGCCGTGGTGCCCGTGACCAGCGTGGCCGGCTCCAGCGACTTGCTTACCCGCAGGTCCGGCAGGTTGGTGTTGATCTCGCCGAAGTTGTTTTCCAGCGACTGCGTGCCCGAGGGCAGTTCGATGACGCTGATCGACGACGTTGGCGTCTCCTTCGGGGTGGCGGTGCCGCCGGTGGTGCCGGCCGTGGTCTGCCCGTTCTCGGTCTGCGGCGGCTGGTTCGGCTGGGTCACCGTGTAACGGCCCGGACGCAGGTTCGGGAACGTGTAGCGGCCATCGCCGTCGGTGGTCGTCGTCACCCGCACCGGATTGCCCAGGTCATCGGTGCCTTCCAGCACGATCTCCTGGTCGGGGATGCCGGTTTCGCCGGAATCGACCTGGCCGTTGTCGTTGTCGTCGTTGTAGACCCGGCCGGCGATGGAGGCCGGCGGGATCTCGCCGAAGTTGTTGTTCACCGAATTCCCGTTCGGGCCCAGCACGATGCCGCGGATCTCCGACGGCACGGTCGTCGGCGGGGTCGCCGTGCCACCGCCCGTGCCGGGAACGGTCTTGCCGTTCAGGGTGCCGGCCGGCTGGGTCGGCTCGGTCACGGTATAGGTGCCCGGGGCCAGTCCGTCGAACAGGTAATTGCCCTGCGCGTCGGTCTGCACCTCGACGTCCACCGTGTTGCCCATGCTGTCGGTGCCGGTCAGGCGCACGGTCACGCCAGCGATGCCGGTTTCGTCCGCATCGATGACGCCGTCATTGTCGCGGTCCAGCCACACGGTGCCGGCGATGGAACCGTTCATCGGGATCTCGCCGAAGTTGTTCTGCACCGAGTGCTGGTTCTCGCCGAGCACGATGTTGCCGATCGCCGACGGCGTGGTGGCCTTGTTGGTCGCGGTGGCGCCCGCCATCGGCGCGCCGCCGATGGTGCCGGGCACCGTCTGGCCGTTGAGCGTCATCGGCGGCTGGTCCGGCTCGGTGACGGCGTAGGTGCCCGCCGGCAGGTCGGCGAACAGGTAGCTGCCATCGCTGCCGGTGGTGGTGGTACGGCTGACCGGGTTGCCGTTGATGTCGAGACCGGTCAGTTCGACGGTGATGCCGGCAATGCCCTGTTCGCCGGCGTTGATCACGCCGTTGTCGTTGTTGTCCATCCACACCCGGCCGGCGATGGTGCTGCGGGTCGGGATCTCGGCGAACAGGTTCTCCAGCGACTTCTGGCCCGGGGTCAGGGTGATGCCGGCGATCTGCGACGGGGTGGTGGTCACGCCGGTCGCGGTGCCCATGGCGGTGCCACCGACGGTTCCTTCGGTGGTGATGCCGTTGGCGGTGCCCGCCGGCTGGTTCGGCTGGTGCAGGGTGTAGGTCCCCGGCAGCAGCTGGGTGAACGAGAACGTGCCGTCGTTGGCCGTGGTCGTGGTCGCGACCACCGTGCCGCCGGCGTCGCGCAGTTCGATGGTCTGGCCGCCGATGCCGGCGTCGCTGCCGTTCTGCGCGCCATCGTTGTCGTAGTCCATGAACACGCGGCCATGGATCTCGGCGCCTTCCTGTTCGCCGAAGTCGTAGTTCTCGCCGTTGCCGGTCAGGCGGATGCCGCTGATGCGGTCGGTGGTGGGCGCGTCGCCGGCCACGCCGGTCTGCGCGGTACCGGCGCTGCAGGCGCCACCGCCGCAGGTGCCCGGCTTCACCGCGCTGGGACGGTTCAGGTGGCCGGCCGGCAGCATTTCGCGCACGGCGTAGGTCTTGGCCGGGTCCAGGCCGACGAACTTGTAGAAACCGGCGGCATCGGTAACCGCGGTTCCGGTCGGGCCGCCGACCGGCACGTAGTCGCCGCCGACCAGCTCCAGCAGCTCCAGCGTGGCGCCGGGGATGGGATCGTCCGTGGCCGGATCGCGCACGTCGTTGACGTTCTTGTCCAGGAACACGTGGCCGGACAGCGTGTACAGCGTGACTTCCGGGAAGTCGAACTGCACGCCCGCGCCGCCGCTGCCGAGCACGATGCCGCTGATGACGCCGCCGCCGGCCGCGATGCTGGCGCTGCCCTTGTCGGTCACGCCGGTGCTGGTGCCGTTGCGCACGGTGCGCGCGCTGTTCGGCTGCGGCATGCCGTTGTTGTAGCCGCCGGACACGGTGCTCTGGTCCTGGCTGACGGTGTAGCCGGCCGCATCGGACGGGGCCAGGCCGTTGAACGCGTAATCGCCGTTGGCGTCGGTGGTGACGGTCACGTCGACGGCGTTGCCGTACACGTCGGTGCCGGTCAGGCGCACGCTCACGTTCGCCAGGCCGGTATCGCCCGCGTCGGTGTCGCCGTTGTTGTTCTGGTCCAGGAACACGCGGCCGGCGATGCTGGCGTTGCGCACCTGCACCGGGCCGTCCTGCTCGTTGTTGTTCGGGTTGCTGTCCTTGGCCAGGTCTTCGTTGGCCGCGTCCTTGCCCGGCTGCACGGCCGCGTGGTTGTCCACGTCGGTGAGCCACGGCCCGGCGAACACGCCGGCCTTGGGCCGCGCATGCAGGGTCAGGGTGTAGCCGCTACCCGCCGGGAAGTTGCCGTTGACGTGGCAGGTGACCTGCTGGACCGGGGTCGCGGTGGTGACGCTGGGCACGCCGTTGGAGACGTAGCAGACGTCGGCCGCGTCCGGCGCCGGCGGGCCGGGCTGCACGGCGAGGTTGCCGCCCGCCGCGGCCAGCGTGGCGCCGCCGGTGGCGGTGCCGACGCCCGGCGCGGTGGTGGCGATCCACTCGAAGCCGGCGGGCAGCGTATCCACCACGCGCATCTGGGTGGAGGTGGAAATGCCGTTGTTGCGCAGCACGATCTGCCACGGCACGGCCTGGCCGACATCGACCGGCGAGACCATCGCGGTTTTGCTCACCACTTCCAGATCGGTGCTCGGGAACAGCACGTTGTTGATCGCGGCCAGGTTGTTGCCGGCCTGGAGCGGATCGGCCGTGCACTTGCCGGAGGATTCGTAGCTGTTGGTCTCGTCGGCGCAGACGTGCACGGCGTTGCCGAAGATCACCGGCACGGCGGACGCGCCGGTCGGCTGGAACACCAGTTCGAAGTTGACTTCCTCGTTCACGTCCAGCGTGTCGAACGTGCACACCGTATCGGCGTTCGCCGACGCCTGGGTGCAGGCGACCGTCTTGCTGACCAGGGTGTAGCCGGCGCTCGCCGCGCCGGCGTTCATGTTCTGCGGCGTGCCCTGCAGCGCCAGGGTGAAACCGGCGGGCACGGTCAGCGCATCGGTCATCTCGATGTTTTCGGCGATCGACGGGCCGGCGTTGCGGACGCTGAAGCGGTAGCGCAGGTCGTCGCCGGCGCGGAACTCGCTCTGCCCGGCCGGGAACACCGGCACCTTGCCCTGCTGCAGGTCGAACGACGGCACGGTCACGTCGAACACCGCGCTCTTTTCGTTGTTGCCGCGCGCGCCCGGCAGGCCGTCGCCGTAGGTGCCGTCATTGCACGCCGTGGAATCGTTGGCGCCGCCACCCGTACCGTTACCAGTCTCGGTACGGTATTCGCACATGTTGTCCAGGTAGACGCGCGCCGTGTTGGTCACGTCGGCGTAGAGCTTGTCGCCCAGCGTGCCGGTGTAGCTCGGCGGCTTCTTGACGCGCGCGCTCACGGTGATGGTCTGCACCTCATGCCGGATGATCGGCTGGGCGTTGACGCAGGAGATGGCGCCGTTGGCCAGGTCGCTGGCCGCGCAGTTCATCTTCGCCGGATTGGCCGCGGTCACGGCCAGCACCTCGAACGCAGGCGTGAGCAGCGTCGCCGCACCCGTGAACAGGGCGTCGGTGATGCGGAAGTTGCCGGCGGCGATGTCGTCCTGGCCCTGGTTGCGGGCGGTGAGGGTGAACAGAACGGTCTCGCCCACCGACGCCATCGGGTTGTTGCCGCCGCTGGCCGGAATGCTGGTCGTCACCGTCTTGCTGGTCATGGCCGCATCGGCGCGGTGCTCCACCACCACGCGCGCGCTGTCGCTGAGCACGTTGCCGCCGGAGAGGTCTTCCAGGAAGGCGTTGGTCGAATCCAGCGTGGCGGCGTTGTCCAGCCAGCGGTTGGCGTTCACCACGCCCAGCGGCCGCCGCAGCGTCGTGGTGACGACGATCGTGGCGCCTGCCGGCACATTGGTGAAGTTGCAGATCTGTTCGTACGTATTGGCGGTGTTGTTGGTGGCCGGGCTGCCGCCATAACCATAGGAGGACGGGTTGCCGGAGATGGTGGCAGGGCAGCTGTGTGTCGCGCCCGGCGCGCCCGTGAGGTCGTAGCTGATGTTGATGTCGGGCGTTACGTAGCTGGGCGCTGCCGCAGTGGCCCGCATCAGCCCGTAGTAAGTGTCCTTCACCTGCAGGTTCGGGATGACCTTCTGCGCCGGATTGGCGGCCGTGGACGGCGTGGTGATGACCATCCGCCACTGCATGTCGTTGTCGGCGGCGAGCAGCGTCGGCGCGGCGGCGGGGTCGTCGAACCAGTCCGTGCCGTTGACCGAGGATTCCTTGCGGATGCCCACGCGCGCCTCGCCGGCCACCACCGTGGTGCCGATGCCGCTGACGGCCCGGCAGTCCTGCCCGAGCTGGTTGCTTTCGCCAATACCGCCCGGTCCACCGGCATCATCCGGGTCGGCCGGCTGCGGGCCCTGGGTTTCATCCAGGCCCAGCAGGCGCAGCACTTCGCTGCCGGTACAGGCGACGTTGGTCAGCGTCACCGGGTTCGGGCCCAGCGTCGCGGCATCGGCCACGGTATGGGCGAAGGTGAAGGATCGCGTGCCTCCGACATTCATCGTGCCGGGGCCGGCATGTTCGCAGGACACCTGCGTCGTCTGGCTCGGATACTGGCCATCGGAGCGCGGCGATGCCGGGGTGAGCGTGCACGTCCAGCCGTTGTTGGCCGTGACCGAGGCATTGGTGATCTCGCGCGGATCGAGCCAATCCACCACGCGCAGCGGATGGGCGGCATCCCAGCTGACGGTTTCCGGACCCCGGTTGGTGACGGTCAGGGTGGTATTGATCGTCTGTCCCGGCGCCACCTTGGAAGGCTTGCTCTTGGTCAGCCCCAGGTCCGCGGCGGAAGGCGCCATCCAGTACTGGCGGGTGCCGCTGTTGTTGGCCGGCACGCCATCGTCCTCGCCCGGCGCCGGCGTCACCACGATCGGCAGGCGCTCGCCGGTCCTGCGCACGTTGTCAAGGGTTACGGGAATGACGAACTGATTGTTGCCACCGCTGGCCAGGGGGGCGGTGGTCACGCAGCTGACCTTGGTGCCGTTCCAGGTAGTGCCGCCGATGGTCAGGCTGCCGGCTGCGGAACTGCAGCCCGCCGGCAGGGTGCCCAGCGTGAAGCCGGCGGGCACCACGGTTTCCACGGTGACGCCGCTGCCTGCGGTGATCGGGCCGTTGTTGTTCACGCGGAGCGTGATGTTCTGGCTGCTCAGCCCCGCCGTCGGCGAGGCCGCGCTGTTGCTGATCGTGGTGCCGATGACCGCCGCCAGGTCGGTGGCCGGTTCGGTGCCGTAGGCGAGCGAGGCGAGGTTGTTGCCGCTGACCAGATCGATGTAGAGCGTGTTGCCCGAGCTTATGGTTGCGGTGTTGGTGAAGCTGCCGTAGCTCTTGGTGCGGCCAGTGACGTTGATCCAGCTGTTGCTGAGGTCGGCCGCCGTGATGGGCGTGGCCGCCGCGGTGTAGGTACAGGTCAGCGTGCGGGTGCTGTTGGCGTTGGCGACGGTGTTGCAGGCCGGCACCAGCGGCCCACCGAAGGTAACACCGCCGCTGTTCACCTCGAAGCCCGTCGCGGCATTGCCCGGCAGGACGTCGGTGATGACGATGCTGCCGCCGACCGGCACGTTGTTGCCGCCCCCGGCGATATTGGGCGACAGGCGGAAAGTACTGTCGGCGCCGGTCAACGGATTGCCGGAAGCCGGGTTGGTCAGGGTCTTGCCGACGGTCAGGTCGCCGGCGTTGCGCACGTTGCCCGAGAAGGCGGCGGACGGACCGGACGTGCCGGTGGCGGTCAGGTTGAAGCCGCCGGCGGTGACGCCGCGGACCGGGAAGGTCACCGTGCCACTGCTGCCGGCGGTCGTCGCACACACCATGTTCGGCGCGGTGTAGGTGCAACCGGCCGGGGGCGCGGGCGGATCGGCCTGCAGCTGCGCGGGGATCACCACGGTGACGGTGTCACCGCCGGCGCTGGTGCGCGTCCAGTCGACGGTGACATTCACGTCCTGGCCGATGCCGATGTCCGGCGCCGTGGTCACCTGCGTCGCGGTCACGGCGGCCTCCGCGGCCGGCGCCATGAAGCCGACCAAGGCCAACAGGCCTGCGATCGTCATCGCGCGGGTGGCAAATCGCGCGGGTGGCAAATCCGTTGCATGCGTGCGCGACGACGTCGCGCGACCGGCCTGATCGTGTGATTGGTACACGGGTTTTCCCCTGCCTTGCAGCTGTTGCGCCCCACCCGGCTTCCTGGGAAGGCCGGGCCCTGCGGTGGTATCGGCGCGCGCCGCTCACGGCACGCGCGAAGTGCCCCTTCCGGGCACTCGGGCGGCATTCTCGACAGGCATGGCGGCGATGGCAGTAGCAGCTCCTGCCATTTCCTCTCACTTCCTTACGGATCAGGTGGAAATCGGCGCGCGTGCTTGGCGGCGACGCGGCGGGCGACGATCAGGACTGCGTCGATACCAGCAGGTAACCCGCGCCGCGCAGGGTGCGGACCGGCAGCGCGAGGTCGGTGGCGGTGCGCACGCGCGTGCGCAGGCGGTGCACCAGCACTTCCAGCCGGTGCGGATCGAAATCGCGGGGCGTGGGCGACAACGCGGCGATCAGCCGCTCGCGGCCGAGCGGTGTGCCCGGAGCGGAGAACAGTTCCTGCAGCAGCGTGCGTTCGGCCACCGTCAGCAGCAGCGAGCGGCCGTTCGGCGCCCACAGCTCCCAGCCGCCGGCACGCAGGCTCCAGCCGTCGCCGTTGCTGCGCGCCACCACGGGCGCGGGTTCGTGTGCCACCGCGCGCGTGCTCCCGCGCCGCGACGCCATGCGCCGATGCAGGCTGTGCAGGGCGGCCACCAGCACCGGCAGTTCCAGCGGCTTGGCCAGGTAGACGTCGGCGCCCGCGGAAAGACCGTGCGCCATGTCGGCCGCGCTGCTGCGGCCGGTGACCAGCACGATGCCCATGTCGTCGATGCGGCGCAGGTGGCGGGCCGCGCTCAGTCCATCCTCGCCGGGCAGCAATACGTCGAGCACCACGATGTCGCAGCGGTCCACCGCCAGTTCGCGGTAGAGCGCTTCCACGCTGTCGATGCCGCGCACGACCGCGCCGTGCCGCTCGAGTTCATCGACCACCAGGCCGCGCCATTCCGGGTCGTCCTCGACGACCCAGGTGCGCACCCCCTGCAGCTGGCGTCCCATATCGGCCAGCGGCAGATCGCGTTTCGTTTCCAATGCCGGTCCCCATGCCGTGCCGGCCGCGCGATGCGCGGCCTCTACGTCCTTGGGGATTCTCGGCAGGAGCCGGCGTGCCGGCAGTATCGGAGAATCTCTGTCGATCTCCGAACTTCACACATTACGTCCCGTTACCGTACCAGAGGACGTGGTGCGCAGGCCGGAAACCGGCGCCGGGATCGCATCTCCGCGCGCCCGTCCGCCGGCGTCAGGGCCGGAGGCAAGGCCGCTCCGACCCTGGCTTCCGGCACCGCTCAGGCCGCCACGATCTGGTCGGACACCAGCATGTAGCCCATGCCGCGCAGCGCGCGTACCGGCAGCATCGCGTCGGTGGCGTTGCGCACGCGGGTGCGCAGGCGGTGCACCAGCACTTCCAGCCGGTGCGGATCGAAGTCCCACGGCTGGTCGGTGACCGCGGCGATCAGCCGCTCGCGGTCGACCACCTCGCCGGGGACCGCGAACAGTTCACGCAGGAAACCGCGCTCGGCCACGGTCAGGGTCAGCGCCCTGCCGTTCGGGGCGAGCAGGTCCCAGCCGTCGGAACGCAGGCTCCAGCCCGCACTGGCCTCCACGGCCGCGGCGGGTGCGGGTGCGGGTGCGGGTGCGGGCGCGGCAGCCGGAACCGACTGCGACATGCGCCGATGCAGGCTGTGCAGCGCGGCGACCAGCACCGGCAGCTCCAGCGGCTTGGGCAGGTAGATGTCGGCGCCGAGCGAAAGCCCGTGCGCCATGTCGGCGGTGCCGCTGCGGCCGGTGACCAGCACGATGCCCATGCCCTCCGTCCGCCGCAGGTGCCCGGTGGCGCTCAGCCCGTCCTCGCCGGGCAGGCCGACGTCGAGCACCAGGATGTCGCAACGGTCCACCGCCAGTTCGCGGTAGAGCGCTTCCACGCTGTCAATGCCACGCACGGCGGCACCGTGGTACTCGAGTTCGTCGACCACCATGCCGCGCCACTCGGGGTCGTCTTCCACGACCCATATCCTTATGCCATCCAACCGGCACCCGACCTCGGCCGCCGGCCGTCCACGATCCATCTCCATCAATGCTTCCCCAAGACCGGTCCCGCCCTGTTCGCATGGGCATTCTAGCCAGTGGCGCCGTCCGCCGCGCGACGGCGGATGCGATCGGCCGGAACGAGGCGGGCCGTGGCGCATCCGCCACGGCCCGCGACATCCCACCACCGCGCCCGAACGTTACTCCTGCGGCAGGCCCATCTCGGCCAGCAGCGCCGGCGCCGGGTAGACCTTGGCCAGCAGCCAGCGCAGGTAACGCATGTCCACGTGCACGGCGCGCTTGTAGCGCGGGTCGAACCACCAGCTGGCGCTCACCGATTCCCAGTTGGAATCGAAGTTCAGGCCGATCAGTTCGCCCTTGG
>Ga0206117_100784_pt1 | contig 23939 bp, 25 predicted proteins | sample 3A5Ametagenome_FD_177997 | JGI IMG/M metagenome (GOLD analysis project Ga0206117, IMG submission 177997) | Enriched microbial communities from leaf-cutter ant dump, University of Wisconsin, Madison, United States - 3A5A | ecosystem: Environmental > Terrestrial > Nest > Insects nest > Nest dump... | reverse complement strand
AGTGAACCTCCCGATAGTAAATCGGGATGCCATGAACCAACCGAGCTAATCCTAAAAGGATTTATTAAAATGTCCAAAAACAAAAAAGCCTCACCAGAAGAACTGATAAGGCTTAATGTGGAGGATACTGGGTTCGAACCAGTGAACCTCCCGATAGTAAATCGGGATGCCATGAACCAACCGAGCTAATCCTAAAAGGATTTATTAAAATGTCCAAAAACAAAAAAGCCTCACCAGAAGAACTGATAAGGCTTAATGTGGAGGATAATGGGTTCGAACCAGTGAACCTCCCGAGGATAAATCGGGATGCCACGAACCAACCGAGCTAATCCTAAAAGGATTTATTAAAAATGTCCAAAAACAAAAAAGCCTCACCAGAAGAACTGATAAGGCTTAATGTGGAGGATAATGGGTTCGAACCAGTGAACCTCCCGATGGTAAATCGGGATGCCATGAACCAACCGAGCTAATCCTAAAAGGATTTATTAAAATGTCCAAAAACAAAAAAACCTCACCAGTAAAACTGATAAGGCTTGATGTGGAGGATACTGGGTTCGAACCAGTGACCCTCCCGATAGTAAATCGGGATGCCATGAGCCAGCCGAACTAATCCTAAAAGGTTTTTAAAATGTCCAGAAACAAAAAAGCCTTACCAGAAAAACTGATAAGGCTTGATGTGGAGGATACTGGGTTCGAACCAGTGACCCCCTGCTTGTAAGGCAGGTGCTCTGAACCAGCTGAGCTAATCCTCCATTTTCTTCAATTTACATTCCAAATTCCAGTGACCCTCCCGATGTTAGCTGGGATGTTCAGAACCAGCTGAGCTAATCCTCCAGAGTTTTTATTTGAAATCGTTTACTATCCTGTAAACTTTTGGTGGAGGATACTGGGTTCGAACCAGTGACCCCCTGCTTGTAAGGCAGGTGCTCTGAACCAGCTGAGCTAATCCTCCAGAGTTTTTTATTATTTCAATTTGAGTGACCCTTCCGATATCAGTCGGTATGTCCAGAACCAACTGAACTAGTACTCTTGTTTTCCCCTTATTGAACCTTTGAGCGAACCCTCTAATTCCGTTTGGGAATGCAAATATAGCGTTATATTATTTCATTGCAATTCTTTTTTTATTTTTTTTAGGAAAGAACCTCTTCAAGTATTTGATGTGACTTTATTTGGCCAAAAGAAGCCGTATGCAATTGATAGTAAATCAATATTTTATCTAAAACCAAGCGCCTATAGGCATTCGAAAATTTAATTTCATTAATTTTTTCAAAAGGGGTATTCAACAGTTGCATTAGGGAGTTTCCATCTACATCAGCTGTAAAATAAGGATGCACAGGAGCAACCGAAGTAAAGCTCCCTTCTTGTAAATCGAAATATTTTTGGTCGGCTCTTACCTGAGCTTGTGGGGCAAAACCTAAAAAGCGGGTCAATTTCATTAAAAACGACAAATGGAAATTTACGCTCAGCTCATCGGCTTCATCAAACCAACTAATCGCATGGTAAAGGTATTCGAACAACTGCTCATCCATATGTTGCTGCCTAATACTTTTATACAACACTTCATTCAAAAACTGAATGATGGTATTTTTAATCACCTCATAGGGGATACTTTTGAATATGGGCACTGGCCTGGCTTCGGCTATTCTTTGTATTTGTGTATTCTGTTTATAATAGACCACCATATCCAACAAATGAAGTGGTTGCAGGATATTCATCGGGATTTTAGCCTTGGGCTTTTTCACACCGTTAATTAGGTAAGACTGTATGCCGAACTTTTCGGTAAACATTTGTACCACTACACTACTTTCACTATAGGTAGTTACTCTCAACACTATCCCTCGGGTTTTATGTAGCATTTAAAATATTTTGGGCACGAAAATAACGAATGCAACGACTAATGCCACCAAAGCGGCCACCAAAACTGCCCCAGCAGCAATATCTTTCACCAAACCAGCTTTCACATTAAATTCTGGAGACAACCAATCTACCAAAACTTCGATGCCCGTATTCAGCAATTCAGTCACCATTACCAATCCTATGCAAATTACAATAGCCAGCCACTCTCCTTTTGAGACATCAAAGTACCAACCTGCCGTAACCACCAGCAATGCTGCAACAAGGTGAAATATGAAATTCGGCTGTGTCGCTACGGTGTAGGACAATCCTTTCGCTGCAAACTTAAAACTCTTCAAAAACCTATTCATCAAATGGAAGTTTGTGAGTTTTAAAGTTACTTCATTTTTTAAACAACATTTACAGTAAAATCACTGTTTATATAAACAAGACCCCGCATAAATAGCTTGGTTATTTTGTAATCCGTCAATTTTATGCGTTCTTTACATTTTTTTATAAATCTATATGTGGGTAAAACTATCTAATGCTATTTTAAAAAATCGCGTTCTCCTTATCCTTTTATTTATTGCCATTACCATCTTTATGGGCTGGCAGGCCAAAAACATTAAACTTTCTTATGCAGGAAGCAAAATCCTACCGCTAACCGATTCGGTTTTCATCAAATACAATGCTTTTAAAAAGCAGTTTGGAGAAGATGGTAGTATTGTCGTGATTGGTATTAAAGACGATAAAATCTTCCAAAAAGACACCTATAATAAATGGGCGAAACTTTCTAACGAGCTACAACAACTTAAAGGCATTAAAGGCGTACTTTCCATCGGCAAGTTTTTTGAATTGGAAAAAGACACCGTTAACCAAAAGTTTACCGTAAAACCACTTCCAGGCAAAATCATTGCTACCGATGCGGAAATGGATTCGTTGAAAAGCAAGTTAAACCAATTGCCTTTTTACAAGGGCCTTCTGTATCATACCGAAACTAATGCCACCTTAATGGCTGTTACTTTCGACCAGAAAATCCTTAACTCGGCCGCTAGAAATCCTATTCTAAAAGAAATAGAAGAAAAAGCTTTGGCTTTTGGCAAGAGCGAGAACATAGAGGTCCACTTATCAGGATTACCTTATATCAGAACGGCAACCAGCAAGCTCGTTTCCAACGAATTCGTGCTTTTCCTTGGTTTATCCATTTTGGTTTCGGCCCTGATATTAATTATCTTCTTCCGTAGTTTCTCGGCCGTATTTTTCCCAATACTCGTGGTAATTATGGGGGTAATTTGGAGTGTGGGTACTTTGGTATTATTCGGCTATGAAATCACCATCTTAACGGGATTAATCCCGCCTCTTATTGTAATTATCGGCATTCCGAACAGTATTTTGCTATTAAACAAATACCACAACGAACTTAAAAAGCATGGCGATAAGCAAAAAGCATGGAGCGTTACCGTAGAAAGAATCTCGGTAACCACTTTAATTGCGAACATTACCGCTGCTATTGGGTTTGGTGTACTTTATTTTACAGGAAGTGAACTACTAATGCAATTCGGAAGTGTAGCTGCATTAAATGTAATGTTTACCTGGTTGATGAGCTTGTGCTTAATTCCTGCTATTTTCAGCTATCTACCTGCACCAAAAAACAAAACACAAGGAACACACGAACCAAATTTCTTGGATAGGTTACTAGCCAAAACAGACAAACTGGTTCAACATAAAAGTGCTTCAATTTATATCATTACCATCATTCTAACAGTTATTTCGCTAATTGGCGTTTATCGCATCAATGTAAATGGCTATGTGGTAGATGATTTACCGAAAAGTTCTAAAATATTAACCGACCTTAAGTTTTTCGAGAAGAATTTCGAGGGGATTTTACCACTGGAAATTAGTGTTGACACCAAGCGAAAGAATGGTATTTTAAGCCTATCATCGCTCAACAAAATCGACAAATTGGAACAGATGATTGCCGCTTATCCAGAGTTTTCTCGTTCTATTTCTTTAAATACTGGATTAAAATACGCCACACAGGTATTTTATAACGGCGACACTTCATTTTATCGTTTGCCATCGGATTTTGAGAAGAATTTCATTCTGATTTACGCCGCAAATTCGGGTAAAGGAAATGGAAATATGCTTACCAATTTCGTAGACAAGGACAAGCAAACGGCACGTGTTAGCTTCCAGATGGCAGATGTTGGCTCTAAACGCCTAGACCAATTATTGGAAGAACTAAAACCTCGAATAGATTCTATCCTTTCTCCAAAACGTTTTAACGTAACCTTAACTGGCTCTAGCATTATTTTCTCTAAGGGAACCGATTACCTATTAGAGCATTTGTTTGAAAGTATTGGCCTAGCTATCGTGCTAATTTCATTATTGCGTTTAGCGCAGTTTAGGAGCTTGGGAATCATGTTTATTTCCCTCCTTCCTAACGTAGTTCCACTAATTATCACTGCTGGACTGATGGGTTTCTTTGGCATTCCGTTAAAACCGTCTACCATATTGATTTTCACCATCGCCTTTGGATTGGCTTCTGACCAAACCATTTATTTCTTAACCAGATACCAACAAGAACTCAACCTTACCAATTATAGCGTAAGCAAAGTAATTACCGATACCATCACCGAAACGGGAGTAAGCATGACACACATTGCCTTAATCCTATTCTTTGGTTTTGGCATTTTTACCGCCTCTACTTTTGGAGGGACAGTAATTTTGGGCTTCCTATTGTCTATCACTTTAATTGTTGCTTTAATTTTCAATTTAACCTTATTGCCTGCTTTAATGCTTTGGTTAGACAAGAATAAAAAGCGCAAAAAACTATCTGAAGCAGAGGTTGCCAAGAATTTGGAGAATTTGGACGACCATTAGAAATTGATTATTTTCAAACCTGCAAGGTTTTAAAAACCTTGCAGGTTTAAGAATAACAATCATGTCTACCCGTGAAAATTTTCTTCCAAATGCTTCCTACCACATCTACAATCATGCTGTAGGTACCGAAAACCTATTTAAGTCTCATGAGAATTATCTATTCTTCTTAAATAAATACGACCAACACCTTTCAACAGTATTTAAGACGTTCGCCTATTGCTTAATGCCGAACCATTTTCATCTGTTGATACAGGTCAGAGACGAGTACACACTTAGCTCATTGATTGCCAAACCAGAAGATAAAATAGATTTTCATAAATTTATCATGCAAAAGCTGAGTAACTTCCTGAATGGCTATGCTAAGGCTTTTAATAAACAGCATTCGAGAAGAGGTGCTCTTTTCATCGATTATACCAAAAGGAAAGAAATTACGAATAATTCTTATTTTACTAGAGTAGTTAATTATATTCACCAAAACCCTATCCATCATGGATTTTGCAAAGAAGCAAGTGAATGGGAATATTCATCTTTTAATTCTATGATTAGCACCACCAAAAGCACAAAACTAGAACGAAACACTATTTTCGATTGGTTTGGTGGAATCGAACAATTTGTTTCTTTCCATCAAGAAAACAGGCATTTTGATGAAGAAATAGATTTCTTTTAATTAGTGCTTTAAGAAACCTGTAAGGTTTTAAAAACCTTGCAGGTTTAAGAACAAAAAAACAAAAATGAACTTCTTCAACATCCATTACCTCAAGCATGGCAACCAGCGACAACAGTCAGCATACCAAACGCTGATTAGCCATCAAATCATGGAGAAGCTTGAAGCCTACGCTCCCATTTTAACAGGCACTATTCCAATTAATATTGATATTGAATCAAGCGATTTAGATATCATCTGCTATTGGGAAAACAAAGGAAATTTCATAAAAGCGCTTACCACCTTATTTATTGCTGAAAAAGATTTTCATCTTCATGAAAGCCTGATAGAAAAACAAGAGACTATCGTATGCAACTTTAAAATAGACACTTTTGAAATTGAGGTTTTTGGGCAAAACATTCCTTCGGAAAGTCAAAATGCTTACCGACATATGCTGATAGAGCATCAAATCCTGCAAAGAGAAGGTGAAGATTTCCGTTTAAAGGTTATCGAATTAAAGAAAAACGGATATAAAACCGAGCCTGCTTTCGCGAAATTACTAGATTTGGAAGGCAATCCTTATCATGCACTTTTAGCTTACCAAATTTAAATCTTACACAAATGACGTTCAGAGAAGCCAGACTTGAAGACATTCCTCAAATCCAAATTGTAAGGAATGCGGTAAAAGAAAACACCTTATCAGACCCAAATTTGGTAACAAATAGCGACTGCGAAGACTTCTTATTTTCCAGAGGTAAAGGCTGGGTTTGTGAAATCGACAATCAAATTGTTGGCTTTGCCATTGCCGACCTCGAGGAGCAGAATATTTGGGCACTATTCGTCCATCCAACCTTTGAAGGGAAAGGCATTGGCAAAAAACTGCACAACATGATGCTAGATTGGTATTTTGAACAGCAGCGAACCTACGTTTGGTTGGGCACATCACCTCATACCAGAGCTGCATCATTCTACCAAACCGCAGGCTGGACACAAAATGGCACCCATGGAAAAGACGAACTTAAATTTGAGATGACTAAAGAAAAATGGGCCTCCCTCAAGAAGCCAACTCCTCAGTAATGGGTTCCTTTGCGGCAGGCTTAAGCTCTACATGCTTACCATCTTTATCTGCTTTTGTCGCAAATAATATCGGATAGATAAAAATCAACGCTCCCGCAATAAACAACACTCCTGAAATAGCCAGTACAACTTGGCTTCCACTCACCTTATAGGCTTCCATGATTTTGGCGGCAATAAGTGCCGTAATTCCCAAAGCTATTGCTACAATAGCTTTAGTTAGCTTCAGATTTTTAATCATAACTTATTGGTTTCTTACCCTTCTTTGTTGCAATATGCTTAACACAACAAAGATGAGCCCAATAAGTTCTAAAACCATGCTTAAAAAAAGTACTCCTAGTGTTATATTTTCGTTGCTATTCTTTAACAACAACGCCAAAGGCATCAGCAATACCGCCCCCAGCATACAAAAAAGCCCTCTTTTCAGAAATTTATCCATAAAACTATTTCAGCCCCAAAACTACCATTATTCATTCTAAAATCTTAACTTTGCAACCTTTAATTTTTGAGATACTTGATTGATGTATAGGGAATTTAAACAATTAGAACTAGCGAAAATAGGTAAAGAAATACTGGAATTTTGGAAAGCGGAAAACATCTTTGAGAAAAGTATAGACAGCAGACCAAAAAACAAACCTTTTACTTTTTACGAAGGACCTCCTTCGGCAAATGGCATGCCTGGCATTCACCACGTGATGGCTCGTGCGATTAAGGATATTTTCTGTCGTTATAAAACCCTAAAAGGATATCAGGTAAAACGTAAAGGTGGTTGGGACACTCATGGTCTTCCGATTGAGCTTGCCGTGGAGAAAAAATTAGGTATCGTTAAAGAAGACATCGGGAAGAAAATTTCTGTAGACGAATACAATGCCGCTTGTAAAGAAGAGGTAATGCGCTACACCGATGTTTGGAATGACCTTACCGAAAAAATGGGTTACTGGGTTGATTTACAAAACCCTTATATCACCTATAAAAACGAATATATTGAAACCCTGTGGTGGATTTTAAAACAACTTTACAACAAGGGATTCTTATACAAAGGTTACACCATCCAACCTTACTCGCCAGCAGCAGGTACAGGTTTAAGCTCGCACGAGCTAAACCAACCAGGCACTTACCGCGATGTAAGCGATACGACTATTGTAGCACAATTTAAAGCAATTGCTGAAACATTACCTTCGTTTTTACAAGGCTTTGGAGCAGTTGATATTTTAGCTTGGACGACCACACCTTGGACCTTGCCAAGTAACACTGCTTTAACCGTTGGTCCTAAAATCGACTATGTATTGGTCAAAACTTTTAACCAGTACACTTTCGAACCTATCAACGTAATTTTAGCGAAAGCTTTAGTAGGCAAACAATTTGGAGGCAAGTTTTTCGCAGCGGAAGGTGAAGCAGCTTTTGCTGACTACAAAGCTGAAGACAAGAAAATCCCTTATCAAATTCTAGCCGAATGTAAAGGCGAAGAGTTAGTAGGCATTAGATATGAGCAACTTTTACCTTTAGCTACGCCTTATCAAAATGCGGAGAATGCTTTCCGTGTAATTAGTGGTGATTTTGTAACCACAGAAGATGGTACTGGTATTGTTCACACTGCTCCTACTTTTGGTGCTGATGATGCTCGTGTAGCTAAACTAGCTAGCCCTGAAATCCCACCTTTGTTGATTTTAGACGAAAAAGGTAATGCGGTTCCTTTGGTTGACTTGCAAGGTAAATTTGTAGCTTCATTAGGAGAGTTTGGTGGCAAATACGTAAAGAACGAATACTACACTGAAGGTCAAGCACCAGAAAAATCAGTAGATGTAGAAATTGCCATCCGTTTAAAAGAAGAAAACAAAGCCTTTAAGGTAGAAAAATATGTACACAGCTACCCTCATTGCTGGCGTACCGATAAACCAGTGCTTTATTATCCGCTAGATAGCTGGTTCATTAAAACTACTGCCGTTAAAGAAAAAATGGCCGAGCTGAACAAAACCATCAACTGGAAGCCTGAAGCTACAGGAACTGGACGTTTTGGCAACTGGTTAGAAAACTTAGTAGACTGGAACCTTTCTCGTTCTCGTTATTGGGGAACGCCACTACCTATTTGGCGTACTGCCGATGGTTTGGAAGAGAAATGTATTGGTTCTGTGGAGGAGTTGAACAACGAAATTGCAAAGGCTATTGAAGCAGGTTTAATGCCTGCTGGTTTCGAGCTCAAAGACATGCACCGTCCTTACGTGGATGATGTATTTTTAGTATCCTCAAAAGGAGAAAAAATGACCCGCGAAACCGACCTGATTGACGTTTGGTTTGATAGCGGTGCCATGCCTTATGCACAATGGCACTTCCCTTTTGAAAACAAAGAAGAATTTGAAAATGCCTACCCTGCTGATTTCATTGCAGAAGGTGTTGACCAAACTCGTGGCTGGTTTTTTACTTTGCATGCCATTGCGGTAATGTTAAGCGAGACTAGTGATGAAATCAAAGCTATCAACGAGCGTGTAAACAACCCAGGTATTGCCTTTAAAAATGTAGTATCAAACGGATTGGTATTGGATAAAAACGGCAACAAAATGTCTAAACGTTTAGGCAATGCTGTTGACCCATTTAGTACCATTGATACTTATAGCGCCGACGCTACTCGTTGGTACATGATTAGCAATGCATCTCCTTGGGATAACTTGAAATTTAACTTAGAAGGATTAGATGAAGTACGTCGTAAGTTCTTTGGAACCCTGTACAACACTTATTCTTTCTTCGCCTTATATGCCAACATTGATAAGTTCGAGATTGATTTAAACAATCAAACTCCTGTAGCACAACGCAGTGAATTAGACCGTTGGATTTTATCATTATTGCAAAACCTAATTGCCGAAGTTGACGAAAGCTACAACACCTACGAACCTACCAAGGCCGCAAGAGCGATCCAAAACTTTGTTGATGAGCATTTAAGCAACTGGTACATCCGTTTATCTCGCCGTCGTTTCTGGAAAGGCGAAATGACTGAAGATAAAAAAGCAGCTTACGAAACATTGTACACCTGCTTAACCAACATCGCACAGTTGATGTCGCCAATAGCGCCTTTCTTCTCAGACTGGTTATATCAAAACCTAACAGAGATTTTACCTGCTGCTGCCAAATCAGAATCGGTGCACTTAACTATTTTGCCAGAGGCTGATTTATCATTAGTAGACAATGCCTTGAACGAGCGTATGGAGTTAGCGCAAAACATTTCTTCGATGGTGCTATCACTACGCAAGAAAATGGGCATCAATGTACGTCAACCGTTGGCCAAAGTATTGATTCCAGTTTTGGATGACAACTTTAAAGATAAAGTAGAATTGGTGAAAGACCTTATCTTGTCTGAAACCAATATTAAAGAAATTTCCTATATTACCGACGCCGCAGGTTTCATCAAGAAAAAGGTAAAACCAAACTTTAAGGCTTTAGGTGCAAAAGTAGGAAAGGATATGAAAATGGTGACCGAAGTCATCAACAACATGAGCCAAGAAGACCTTGCCAAATTTGAAAAAGAAGGCAGTTTCTCGATACTCGACACTCAATACTCAATACTATTGAGCGATGTAGAGATTATTGCCGAAGATATTCCAGGATGGCAGGTTACAAACATGGGCAGTTTAACGGTAGCGTTGGATGTAAACATCACTACAGAGCTTAAACAAGAAGGTTTGTCACGCGAACTGGTAAACAGAGTGCAAAACCTGCGCAAGGAAATGGATTTTGAAGTAACCGACAGGATAACCGTAAGTTTACAACAGGATAACCTGATTACACCTGCGGTATTACAAAACAAGCAGTACATTTGCACCGAAATTTTGGCCGACGATATATTACTGTCGGAAAAACCGCTTAACGGAAACAAAATTGTAATTGAAGATGTTGAACTTGAAATTTTGATTGCCAAAATATAAACCATATGGAAAAAGCTGAAAAAACACGCTATTCAGATAGCGAATTGCAGGAATTTAAAGAGCTGATTTTAGAAAAATTAAAAAGCTCAAGGGAAGAGTTACTATCGTTAACTTCATCATTAAGCAATCCGAATTCTAATGGCACAGAAGATACTTCTGGTGCTTACAAAACCTTGGAAGATGGTTCTGCTACCTTAGAGAAAGAACAAATCAACCAGTTGGCAGCACGTCAACGCAAGTTTATTGATAATTTGGAAGCAGCATTAGTGCGTATTGAGAACAAAACTTACGGCATTTGCAGAGAAACGGGTAAACTTATCCAAAAGGAACGTTTACGTGCAGTACCACATGCCACGCTAAGCATGGAAGCTAAATTGAAACAAGGTTAATGAAAGGCTATACAAAACCCTTACTTTTAATATTTATCGTGCTGTTGGTCGACCAAGTTTCTAAAACTTGGATAAAAACCCACATGTATCTAGGACAAGAGTATAAGGTCTTAGGTGATTGGTTCATTATCCATTTTACAGAAAACAATGGAATGGCCTTTGGCTTAGAGTTTGGTGGCGAGTTCGGGAAACTGGCATTGTCTCTGTTTAGAATTATTGCAGTGGGCGGTATTGGTTACGGACTTCATTATTTGATTCAACGCAAATACCACCGTGGCTTAATCCTAAATGTAGCCTTGATTTTTGCAGGTGCTTTAGGAAATATCATCGACTCCGTTTTTTATGGCCTGATTTACGGCTACGAAACATTGTTCCACGGTCGTGTGGTTGATATGCTGTACTTCCCGATTATGAAAGGCACTTTCCCTACTTGGTTTCCAGTTTGGGGCGGCGAACCTTTCGAGTTTTTCAGACCGGTATTTAACCTTGCCGATGCAGCCATTTCTGTGGGTGTCATCACCATCTTAATTTTCCAGAAAACTTATTTTAAGGAAGAGGTGAAAGACGAGATTGGCATTAATAACGAAACTGTAGAAGACTAAGGAGATTGACGATTGTAGAATTACGATTTTAGATTTGCCCATCGACTATAAAAGCCTCACGACAGACTGTTGTGAGGCTTTTATAGTTTTTAAAACGCCGTTTTGTTTTATATCTCTCACGTCATTGCGAGGCACGAAGCAATCCTACAACTATCGCATTAAGATTGCTTCGTGCCTCGCAATGACGAAATTATCCAAAGATTTAGCTCCGCTGATTTGCAATTTACTTTGTAGCTGCTCTGCGGTCTCCGCAAGGTCTAAACTACGTACTATGGAGGTAACGGAACAAGTCCGAAGGACTGATATAATTCTAGAATATAGGGTTGGTTAATAAACCACGAAGTGGTGATATAATTTTGTTAGATAATGTTCTTTTTAATTCCTCTTTCATAACATCCCCAAAGATTTGGCTTCACAAGGCCGAAATGACGCTTTAAATTCAAATCTGTATCACTATTGTATACGTCCTAAATATAATTCCCAAACATTTTTAGTTGTGCTCCCAAAAGTTTTGACTTCGTTAGATAAATAAACCGTCTGGGTTAATGATAATGAACGAGCACCCTTACTATCCATCATTTGAATTTCATAAGTTGTTTCCCAACTATCAAAAAGGATTGGACCATCCTCAAATCTCAAAGGCTTAAACTTTAATTGTCTTTTCTTGAGTTGTTCGATAAAAGAAGAAAGCTTAATTTCATTTTTAGCATTATTTAAAAAATCTGGCAGCAAAATATCCTTTCCTTTAAAAAGGAGGTAGATGTTTTTTTCTACTTCTTTTTTTAATTCTACAGATGCTACTGTATCCGAAAGTAATTGGAAGTATTGGAACAAGTCTTCTACTTTATTTTTAGCATTCTCCTGATAAGCAGCCAAAACAGGTGCAGCAAAAGTTGATTGCAAGCCTCTAGCTCCCGCCTCTTTCTTGCTAATTTGCTGTGCCTTTATACAAAGACAACAGATGGCCAAACCTATTGTTAAAAAAGTTCTAAGCATTATTGATTAATTCTTATAAACTGTATAATTCCCTTCTCGTCGCTTTTCAACTCTACTATTTTCATCCTTTTTATTGAAGACGTAGGTACAATTAGCTTTTGGGAAAATTCTTTCTTATTAAAGTATTCGGCACCCAAATCATCTTTCAACATAACGATTACTTCCAAGTCATCTGATAAAATTTTATCGAGCTGCGCTTTACGTGTCTGCCAATCTTTAATATCCGAAAGCATAAAAGCCTTCAACATCATTGCATAATCGTTGGGCTGCAAATCAATCTTTTTAATTGCCGTATCACTATTAGAAATATGAACCACTTTCTTTTTATAAAAAGGACTTACAATTTCCAACGTCGTATTTTTTTTTTGTAAACCATTAATCTCAATGGCTCCATCTTTAACCTTTACCGCTGTTTTCAGTGAGTCCTGCAGTTGATAAACTTTAACCTCTTCACTATTTACCTTCCAATCGTTGTATTGGTTTTTTATTTGCAACAACCTTGCTTCTTGAACAGGCTTTTTGGTGATGAAAAAAACCAAAAGAGCACAAATTACTAAAGTAGCCAATCCTATTCCAAGCCATAGCAACCAATTGTTGTTTGACGAAGATTGTACTTTCTCCTCTTCTTTATATTCAAACTTAAATTCGTCCCAACTAGAGTGTCCTGCAAACATCGACAAGATGTCCAACATATCTTTTCTGGGAATTTTCTCATTTCGTTCAGGCTTTAGATGAGTATAAATCCACTTCTCACTGATAGATTGTTTACAAACATTTTCTATTAAGACGATTAATTTCTGGATATCCTGCGAGCTGAAGGTCTTCCAGCTTCCAGTAAAAAATGGGAAATGCTCTTTATAAGTTTGGAGCACCTTGCCTTTTAATTCCTGAAACAAATCCAAATCGGTCATTTACGATTGTCGAAAGTATTTAGAAGTCGCTTTATTTTACTGTAAAACCACTGTAAATGTAGCAAAAAACTTTACAGTGAAATGTAAGCAGTTTTACCAATACCATCTTAATTAAGCTCCATAAAATTGCCTCATAAACATTTAAAAAATAAAATTATGAAAGCAAAAATTATCGCCGCAGCGCTACTTTTAACAGTTTTAAGCACTTTCGGACAGCAAAGCGGCAATCGGATCATTAGGCAGTATACCACTAGTAATAACAAGTTGGATATACAGCAACCTATAAACCAACTGTACTTAACAGACAGCACTTTTATTATAGAAGCAAATGTTTTAATAAACACAATTGCGGATAACTACGTAGCAACTTTTGGAGTTTCAGAATCATCAGAGCTATTAGTTGATGCCAATACAAAAATTGATATTAGAATACAGAATTTTATTGCAGCCTTAAAAAAAACAGGAATTGTACAATCTGACATCTATATAGACATGACAACTCAAACTCAAATCGCAGACTATAAAGCCAAGACAACCCATTACGAACAGTATATTAGCGGTTATGAGCAGAAAAAAAATGTAATTGTAAAATTTAAAAACATTAAAGAATTAGATAGAATGGTAATCATTGCATCAGAATATGGCATTTATGATTTAGCAAAAGTCGATTACATTATTACCGATATCAATAAAGTTTATATAAAATTATTTGAAAAGGCAGTAGATATAATTACCAGCAAAAAAGAATTATATGTAAAAGCAACTAATTTAAAGCTAAAAACTTCTTCTCAAATTTATGGCGAAGCATTTTACAGTTTATATCCAGAACAGCTTTATAAAAATTACACACCAGATATTAGTACGGCATATTATACTAATTATGGTTCGCGAAAAGACTTAAAGAAAAATACAACCTACTATTATGACAAGATTAATTATTCAAGTTTCGACAATATAATTAACCCAATTATAATAGAACCATCGATTGAAACGGTTTTAAGACTTCAAATAAAATTTGATATTGAAAAAAGCAAAAATTAACAATAAAGACCAACTACCTAAAAACAACACTATAAAAAAGAATAAGTATTATTTAATAACGATAACTGAAAAAAGAAATAATTATTTACAATTTAACAAATAGCTAAATATCATTAATTCAACTATTTTATGAAAATACTACTAATAACAATTTTAACATTAATCGCAACAAATACCTATGCTCAGATAAATCCAACGGACTTATCGTTTTACCCAATGGAAGCCGTGGATACCTTAAAAAGTTTCAATATAAAATCTTACGCAGGTAGTATTAAAAAAATTAACGAAGATACCTTTCTACTTAACGGACATAATCAAGAAATAGGTGCTTTTTTAATTAAAAGAATAAAAGATAAATATATTGTATTTAATGCAGAGAGTCGGGCTTATTGGTCTTGGGACGACCTAAAGGTAATTAAGAATTTCGTCATCATCGAATACACCAATGGCGGAACCTCAACAACTTCAGGTTGGTCAGTAACCAGTTGGACAAATTCATTCTTTCAAATCATCAGCACTTCAAACTTAAAAGTCATTAATTTTCAAAGTGTATATCAAATAGAAAGTTTAATATTTCCGGAGCAAAAACCCAAAGAAAGTGATGATGATTATGATGAAAGAAGAAGTAAAGAATCTAAAACCGTTTCAAAAAACTGTGAATCGAAGATAAAATTTGACGGGCTATATTTAAAGGCTTCTAGATCTTATAAAAACAGCTGTAAAGTCTGTCTTGAAACAGGAACTTACAAACTCGTAAAAGATAAATTTATTAAACTCCCTCGCTAGCCTTTTAACATGAAAACAAATCTCATAATAGTATTTACTTTCTTTTCAACTGCAATTCTTGCCTGTACCCAAAACATAAAAAATAATGCACCCCTTAAAAATCATGGACCTATAACAGAAGAGACCACATTGCACATAGCAGACAGGATACCTCCTGCAAACAATAATCAGACAGATTCATTCTTCTTGAAGAAATACGAATATGAGATTAAGAAAGAATTTATTGAAAATTCGGAATCTTTAACTGAAGAACAACTAGATAGTATTTTTAACGAAACATTTCCTCGCATTATTGATACCAAGATTACTTATTCGCCAGATAGTACATTTAAAATTTTCACGTTCACGATGGAAGACTGCGGAACTCGTTGTAATGTCTTCTATTATTCTTGGTTACATTTTAACTTAAAAAAGCAAGAAAAAGTTAAACACTTAAAGACCGAATTTAAGTCCATAGACTCCATTTACAAAATAGAAGAAAATAAATTCTTAATTGTTGACAGAGAGAGGGGTGCACTATATGGCGCGACCTGTTTAAGCGCAAGCCTAATTTCTTTCACCCAAAACAACATCAAAATACAAACAGTAAAGCGCAAATTAAATAAGGACCTTTCCTTTTGTAACCAAGAAGACGAAACTCAAAATGAAAAAGAATCATTTATGAAATACGACAGTAAGAAAAAACGACTTATTTATTCTTTTAGGAGTTACAATTCAAAACAGGACGGTATTGCTGATACAATTTGGCAGGGTCAAATGAAATACGTAGGAAGTAATTTTGTACTAGAGAAAGAAACATTTAGAATAACAGCAGCCAGCAATCAATAACGTACGTTTATTTTTCCTTACAAATCCTAAACCTTACATTTGAGAAAACGCCAAATTAAGTATGAGAATTTTAATATCAGCATTATTCCTATTGATTTCTTTTAAGATGAAGGCTCAAGATACTCCATCTAAAAACTCAATTGATTTTACAACGACTTATAATGTCAATAGTTTCATTAAATTATTTGACACCAATCTAAACCTTTCGGATTCTCAAAAGGAAGAATTCGTTAAAATTCATTCAAAAATTCAAAAAATAGCTATTGCTTTGTTGGAAGACGAAACCATTAAAACTAAAGAAGATTATATCAAAGCAAGACAAAAAATTCAGACAGATATTAACTTAGAGATAAATAGAATTTTAACCGCAGAGCAACAGAAGAAATACAAATTATGGCAACAGGCTCAGCAAGATGCGATCAATAAGAAATAGTCAAATTCCCAAATCATATGTTCAGCAAAAACCCCCTCTCCATTCTCCTATTGCTAATTGGATTCAATTCCATTGCCATTGCTCAAAAAACAAAGCTATTTAATGGAAAAGATTTGAAAGGCTGGCATGCAGACGTACCCGCAAAAGACAAAAATCCTGATACGGCAGCCTCTTTCATCGTACGTGATGGGAAACTGGTAAGCATGGGCGATCCTAGAGGTCACCTCATTACCGATTCCGTTTTTTCTAACTACCGATTGGAGGTCGAATATCGCTTTGCTGGAAAACCAGGAAATTGTGGCGTTTTGGTTCATGCTTCTACGCCTAGAGCACTCTATAAAATGTTCCCAAAATCATTAGAAGTACAAATGCAGCATCAAGATGCTGGTGATTTTTGGTGCATTGAGGAAGACATCACCGTACCTAATATGGAAGAAAGACGTGGTCCGAAAGAAACTTGGGGCGTTAGTGCTGGCAAAGCAAGGCGTATCAAAAACCTGACAGATGGTTCGGAAAAACCTTTGGGCGAATGGAACAGCATGAGCATTGAATGTTTTGGGAATACTGTTAAAGTTTGGGTAAATGGTGTTTTGGTGAACGAAGGAACCAATTGCACGGCCAACAAAGGTCAAATTGCCATACAAGCAGAAGGTGCCGAGGTAGAATTCAGAAAATTGGACCTTACCCCTATCCATCCAAAAGTTAAACCCATCAATTAAAAGCCAGAGTAACCTAACCCTCAGAACGTTTAGGCACTGACCCTTTCTTTGAAACGAAAATTTTAAACAGAACCGTGCCATCTAAACCCGATTAAAACGAACATGATCCCGATGTTAAATCGGGAGAGTAAAGCGGAAAGCGGGGCTATCTTTTCCGAGTAGCAGGGGAATTGCTTTTCAAAAAAATAAAAAAATAATTCCCTCATTTTTTGAACTTTGGCTCAATTTTAGCGCAAAGCAGGAAAATTGTTTATGGATTTGATATGATATTTACATCTGAATTATAAACACACAAAAATTTGAAATTATGAAACGTTTATTTGCAATAGCTTTATTAGCTTTCACCACACTATCGAGTGTTAACGCCTTAGCTCAACAAGTTGATTTAAGAAAAAAAATTACAGTTAGCGGAACTGCCGAAACGGAAGTGACACCAGACATCATCTACATCAGCATCTCTTTAAAAGAATATTTGAAAGATGGTAACAGTAAGAAAAAAGTAGACATTACTACTTTAGAAACACAACTTTTTAATGCTGTACAAAAAGCAGGAATTGCCAAAGAAAACTTAACCATTAACAACTTAAGTAGCTGGAACAACCAAACAGAGAAAAGAAAAAATCCAGACTTTTTGGCCAGCAAACAGTATCGTTTAAAAGTGACTGACTTGAACAAATTCAACTTAATTTTAGAAGGGGTTGATGCCAAAGGAATCACCAATACCTACGTAGAAAGCTACGATTATAGCAAAATAGAGAGCTTGAAAAAAGAGCTTAAAATAAAAGCTTTATTGGCTGCTAAAGAAAAAGCGACTTATATGGTAGAAGCTTTGGGAGATAAATTAGGTAATGTGTTAGACATTCAAGACGTAGGCGACAATGGCGGCATGATGGTTCCTCAATACAGAAACTATGCGATGAAAGCAGAAATGTCTATGGATGCGGCTTCGGCTCCAGAAATTGACTTTAAAAAAATCAAATTGAGCTTTACCGTAAACACCGTTTTCGAGATTAAATAATTTATTTTTAATAATTTTGTGAACCTATCAGCGTAATAGTTGATAGGTTCTTTTTTTTTATCCATAATTAACACATACATGAAAAAACTTATTTACTTGTTCCTGGTTCTTGTTACGCTCACTACTACTGTTAATGCTGCTCCTTCAAATGATGATAAAACCAAAACAGAGTTAACCGCTGAGCAGAAAGCAGAGCTTGAATATATTACCAAACGTGTAGAGGAAATTAAAGCTATTGATAAATCGGCCCTAACCAAAGCAGAAAGAAAAGCGCTTAGAAAGGAAGTAAAAGAACTAAAAAAACGTTCAGACTTTTTAAGTCAAAACATTACACTTTCTTTAGGTGCCATCATCATCATCTTATTATTGTTGATCCTTATTCTTTAATTTTAGCAATGCAGGGTTGAGATAGAACATTTTTTAACATGGGTTGTTTATAGCATTGTACTAGAAACTAAATCGCATGAAAAAAATTATCTATCCATTAATGTTATTGATGGCATTAACATTTAACCTAAACGTAGCCCTTGCCGCAAAAGATAAACCTAAAACAGAACTCACTGCCGAGCAAAGGTTAGAACTTAACCGAATTACGTCCAGAGTGGAAGAAATTAAAGCCATGGACAAATCAAACCTTAGCAGAGAGGAACGTAAGGAGCTGCGCAAAGAGCTTAAAGAGATGAAGAAAAAAGCCAGAGCGATGGGTGGCGGTGTTTACCTATCCGTTGGTGCAATCATCATCATTATTCTATTACTTATTCTTATCTTGTAAGATAGTACATAACATTCATTAAAAGCTGGAATTCACGTTCTGGCTTTTTTTGTGCGTTTAATCACCCCGATATATAAGGCACATCAATTTACGAAATGAGCCAAATCACGTACTAGCCTCCTATTTAGCCAGACCTTTATAGTATTAAAACTTGAATGCTATGAAGACTTCTAAAACCTTCTGGATTGTCCTGGCCATCCTTCCGTTTTTTGCCTTGGTAGGCAAAGCGCAAACTGCAAAGTTAAATTTAAAAGAAAGCTCAATTTTAGTAAAAGGCACTTCCTCTTTACATGATTGGCGCTGCAAGACCGAGCAAATTACTGGCGATATTTCTTATTCGGCCAATGCCCTTACTTTAAAAGATATCACTGCTTTAGACTTACAACTGGTCGTTAAATCAATGAGAAGTATTAAAGAAAATGGCAATTATTATGAAAGCGGCATGGATAAAAACATGTACAAAGCATTAAATGCCGAGAAGTTCCCAAAAATCACTTTTACATTGATAGACGTTAGTAATGTAAAAGCCAGCGCAGGCAAAGCCGATTTTGTTGCCAAAGGTAATTTAACTATTGCAGGCAATCAAAAGCCCATCAGCTTTCCTGTAAATGCTACGCTTACCGCTAATGGAATTTTTTTTAAGGGCAATACCACTTTCAAAATGACAACCTTCGGTGTAACGCCTCCAAGAGCCTTATTGGGCACCATTAAAACTGGTGATGAAATTACCATTGAGTTTAATGCTTCTTTTAAAAACAACTAATTACTACACGCTAAATCAAATAAGATGAAAAGACTTTTACTCGCTGCAGTTTTTGTTACAGTAGCTGGAACTGCATTTGCACAGCAGAGCAAAATTGCCAACATGAGGCCCTATGATAAATCAGGCATCAACATGTTTGAAACACCAAAAACCGATACCGTTCCTTTTGATGATGTAAAAGTGAGAATTGGTGCAGGTTTTACACAACAGTTTCAGGCTTTGAAACACAGCAATAGCTCTTCCGTTCCTTTGTACAATTTGCGCAGCGGCTTTAACTTGGCCACCGCCAACCTTAACATTGATGCACAACTGGCCAAAGGGATTAGATTGAACTTGATTTCTTACTTATCAGCGAGACACCATCAAGAGACTTGGGTAAAAGGAGGCTTTGTACAAATTGATGCTTCGCCCATCAACTCTGAGTTGCTAGATAATGTTTTCAAATATGTAACCGTAAAAATTGGGCACTACGAAGATAACTATGGCGATGCTCACTTTCGCAGAACAGACAATGGACATTCCTTATACAACCCGTTTATTGGGAACTATATTTTAGATGGTTTTACTACGGAAATTGGTGCTGAGATTGATTTTCAAAAAGATGGCTTTTTAGCTGTAGCTGCCATCCACAATGGAGAAATTAAAGGGGAGATTTCTGATGCACCTACTCGTAATCCGTCTTTCATTGGTAAATTAGGTTACGACAAACAGCTGAATAACGATTTAAGAGTACGTTTAACAGGTTCTGTTTACCACAACAATGGTGCTGCTGCCAATACTTTGTATACTGGCGACAGAGGTGGCTCAAGGTATTATTTAGTGATGGAAGCTGTAGGTGCCAACGCGAAAGATGCCGCTTGGTCAGGTAATTTACGTCCAAACTTTAGCCGTCAGGTAACTGCCTTTATGATTAACCCTTTTATTAAATACCAAGGTTTGGAATTGTTTGGCACACTTGAATTTGCCAAAGGGAAAGCCATTAACGAAATCAACAAAAGAGATGTGAACCAATTAGCGGTGGAAGGCATTTATCGCTTTGCGAAAAACGAGAACCTTTTTGTAGGCATGCGTTACAACACCGTTACTGCCGATATGTTATTTGGTACAGCAACCCAAGAAGTAAAAATTAACCGAGTACAAGCTAGTGCTGGTTGGTTCGTGACCAAAAACATGGTGGTTAAAGCCGAATACGTTAACCAAAAATATAACGACTTCCCTACTTCAAATCTATTATCAGGAGGTAAGTTCAAAGGGATGATGTTTGAAGCGAGTGTAGGATTTTAGTTAGTTAATAGTTGAATAGTTATGGTTTGAGCCGCTCTTTGGGTTTAGGGGCGGCTTTTTTCGTAAAGAAAGCTAAATAAACCAATTACTAGCCCTCGGTTATCCTCTAGCTTTTTGAAAGATTACAAGCCCCAAATTCCCCTCTACTAGAGGGGTGCCTGAAAGGCGGGGTGTTATCAACTAACAAATATTATTCCTCCCCCAGCCCCCTCCAAAGGGGGATATGCAAATCGCCTAGTTAAGCGCCATGTGTCCCCCTCTTCGAGGGGGTAAGGGGGAGGAAAAATTAACGGCTATTATATCCAAAAACCATGAGCACATTTCCCCATCACTTACTCAGCATCCTCTTGCTTCTTTTTATAAAACTAGCTGATGCACAAGAATACCAGCTCCAACTTTTACCAGAGAGCAGTATTTTGATTAAAGGCAATTCTAACATAAATAAATTCACCTTTACCTACGAGAAATCACTCAAACCTAACAGCAATATCAATGTAGAGAAAAGCAGGAATAGCCTCAGCTTAAAAAATGCCAGAATAGATGCTGAGGTTGTAGCCTTTAGCTCGGGCAGTAATTTAATGGACCGCGACTATAGAAACATGATGAACTATCGAGCGTTCCCCTACATCAGCATTGTGATACATCAAATCAACTTCCTCAAAACCTACAATGAAAATAATGGCACTGCCGAAGCCATTGCCAGCATCAACATTGCTGGCGAAAAAAGATTGGACACCCTGCAGTTCAACTACTCCAAAACGAAAGAAATTTATCGCTGCAATAGTTTACACCAACTTTCACTTAGGGATTATAAAATAAAGCCCCTCAAAAAAATGATGGGGCTTATTTCATTAAAAGATATATTGGCAGTAGAAATGATTCTCTACCTTAAAATAGATTAATCGATGATATCGAAACCTGTGTATTTTCTCAACACCTCTGGAATAACAATTCCCTCAGGAGTTTGATAGTTTTCTAAAATTGAAGCCACAATACGAGGCAAGGCCAAAGCACTTCCGTTTAAGGTATGTGCCAATTGGGTTTTTCCTTCTTTTCCTTTAAACCTCAATTTTAGGCGGTTACTTTGATACGTTTCAAAGTTTGATACCGAAGAAACCTCCAACCAACGTTGTTGTGCGGCACTCCAAACTTCCATATCGTAAGTCATGGCCGAAGTAAAGCCCATATCGCCGCCGCATAAACGCAATACACGGTAGTGTAAACCCAATTGTTGCAATAACGACTGTACATATTGGCTCATGTCTTCCAGCGTTTCGTAAGATTTATCTGGATGGGTAATTTGTACCACCTCTACCTTATCAAATTGGTGCAAACGGTTTAAGCCACGTACGTGGGCACCGTAAGAACCTGCTTCTCTACGGAAACAAGGAGTATAGCCTGTATTTTTGATGGGAAGGTCTTCTTCTTTCAAAATCACATCACGGTACAAATTGGTTACTGGTACTTCTGCTGTAGGAATCAAATACAAATCATCTACACCTACATGGTACATCTGTCCTTCCTTATCAGGCAATTGTCCAGTACCAAAGCCCGAAGCCGCATTTACCAAGTGAGGCACTTGCATTTCTTTGTAGCCAGCAGCAGTTGCATGGTCTAAAAAGAAATTGATTAAAGCACGTTGTAACCTTGCCCCTTTTCCTTTATAAACAGGGAAACCAGCACCAGTAATTTTAGTACCTAATTCAAAGTCAATAATATCATATTTAGCAGCCAGCTCCCAATGCGGCAATGCACCTTCTGGCAAAGCCGACGGCTCACCATGCGTTAAAACTACCTCATTGTCATCGGCAGTGCTTCCTGCTTTTACCAAATGGTAAGGCAAATTAGGCAACTGCACAATCAATGATTGTTGTTTCTCTTCAACCTCATTAAGCTTTTCGCTCAATACTTTAATGTTCTCTTTATGAGATGCCGTGCTGGCTTTGATGGCTTCCGCCTCTTCTTTTTTACCACTACGCATCAATTCGCCAATTTGTTTGGCGGCAGTGTTTGCTTCAGCCAACAAGTTATCCAACAAAACTTGAGTGGAACGGCGCTCTTCGTCAACGGAGATGATTTCATCTACCAATTCAACTTGTTTAAAATGACGAACGCCTAATCGCTCTAAAACTTTCTCTCTATTTTCGCGGATATAGTTAACTTGCAGCATTATTTTAATTTTTCACAAAGATAAGATTGAATTACGAATTACGAGTTACGAATTACGATTTTGCCGACTAAAATCTAAAATCGTAAATCTAAAATCTAAAATTAGGAAATGAGCGGCAGATTATACATTGTACCTACACCTATTGGCAACCTAGAGGATATGACTTTTAGGGCCATCCGTATTTTAAAAGAGGTAGATTTAATTTTGGCCGAAGATACGCGCACCAGCGCCCCTTTGTTGAAGCATTTTGGAATTGACAAGAGAGTATTTGCCCATCACCAACATAACGAACATAAGGCTACCGCCGAAATCATTAAATTTTTAAAGGAAGGGCAAAACATCGCCTTAATTTCTGATGCTGGAACGCCTGCCATCTCTGACCCTGGGTTTTTCTTGGTTCGGGAAGCATTAAAGCATGAAATTGAAGTGACTTGTCTACCAGGTGCTACGGCTTTTGTACCAGCCCTAGTAAACTCTGGCCTCCCTAACGACCAATTTGTTTTCGAAGGATTTTTACCTGTTAAAAAAGGAAGACAAACCAGGTTAAAGCAGTTGGCACAGGAAGAAAGGACCATGATTTTTTACGAAAGTCCGCACCGATTATTGAAAACATTAACTGAATTTGCGGAGTTTTTTGGAGAAGATAGACCTACTTCGGTAAGTAGGGAGCTAAGCAAAGTGTACGAAGAAAATGTACGTGGCACGGTAATGGAAGTAAAATCACATTTTGAAAACAATATTTTAAAAGGAGAATTCGTAATTTGTGTGGGTGGAAATGAGAATAAGGATAAAAAGACAAAGAGCAAGGACAAATACGGAAAGTTAGATAATTAGCTAGCACGACCGTCATGACGAATTGTTTATTTAACACTCTATAAAA
>Ga0206117_100783_pt1 | contig 24037 bp, 20 predicted proteins | sample 3A5Ametagenome_FD_177997 | JGI IMG/M metagenome (GOLD analysis project Ga0206117, IMG submission 177997) | Enriched microbial communities from leaf-cutter ant dump, University of Wisconsin, Madison, United States - 3A5A | ecosystem: Environmental > Terrestrial > Nest > Insects nest > Nest dump... | reverse complement strand
CTGTCCTCGGTCTGCGCCTTGGCGGCGGCGGCGACCAGCGGTTCCAGGGCACGGGTGAACTCGTCCTCGGCAATGGGCGTGGTGGCGAAGCTTGCCGCGACGCCCCGGGTGCGCTCGATGACGGTTTCGACCTGGTTGGGCCGGCAGTCGACCACCGCGGCGATCTGGGCCGGCACGATGTCGCGCCGCACGGTCGAACGCACGCCCGGCGAATAGGACGCGCCATCCTCGGACCGCAACGCCTCGCGCAGGCGCAGGCGGAAGACTTCGGCCAGGATCTGCTGGCGGCGCAGCGCCTGGGCATCGCGTTCGGCACCCGTCGCGGCCGGCCAGGCCAGCGCGGCATAACCCCGCTGGTCGGCGGCACGGAAGGTCAGCGGCGGTTCGCGGCCCGGGGCCGCCACTGCCAGGGTGACGGTATCGGGCAGTTTGTCGCTGGCCGCCGGCCGGTCGGGCAGGGCACCCAGCGTGCGGGCGATCTCGGCCAGGGCCACGTCGGGATCGATCTTGCCGACGATGACCAGCGTGGCGGGCGCCGACTTGATGATCGCCTTCAGCCAGGCCACGATCGGCTCCGGCTTTGCCGCGTCGAACACCGATTCCGGCGGCAGGCCGATACCCGGCGCATTGTCGTAGAAATGCCGCGGCAGGCGATAGCCGAGCGTCAGATCGGCCGAGCCCGCCACCGCCCGGTAGGTCCGGTCGAGGTCGGTGCGGGTCAGTTCGAAGCCCTGCGGCCGGAAGGCCGGCGCGGTCAGATAGGCCGCGGTCAGGTCGAGGGCGAAACCAAGGTCGTCGGGCGCCGGCTGGGACGAGAAGCGCAGTTCGGAATCGAGCGCCGACACGCCGAAACCGACGTCATAACGCTGCAGATAACGGCGCAGCGCGTCAAACGGGTGGGCGTCCAGCCCGCCATAGACCAGCATCGACCCCGCCATCGGCCCGACCATCTCGGGGTCGGTGTCGCGGCGGGCCTGGTCGCGGGCCAGTTGCAGCGCGACGCGCAGCCGGCCCGACTTGCCGTCGGTCTGCATGATGATCGTGCGCAGGCCGTTGGCGAAACGCGCCTCGGTCACGTCGGGCGCGGGCTTGCCGCGCTCGACGATCTGCCCGGGCGGGCCGAAGTCGCGATAGGCGAAGGGCGGCAGCGCCGCCTCGGACGGTGCCGCGACCTCGACCGCCTGGCTTTCCGCCCAGGCGGCGCGCATCGCCGCATCGGCCTGGTCGTCGGGCACGCCCAGCGGCCCGGTGATCATGATCCGGCGGTCGTCGCCATCCCAGAACCCGTGCAGGGCCGCCATCAGCGACGCATTGTCGATGCGGGCCAGCACGGCTTCCAGCCGCTGCTGGTCGTCGGCCAGCGCCGTCGGCACGCTGTCATAACGCACCGCGGCCACCAGCCGGTCGGCGATGCCGGCCGGGCGGCGGTCGGCCGCGGCGGCGATGCGCTGGGCCATCGCCTTCAGTTCGGCGTCGCGCGCCTCGTCGATCTCGACCGCGGTGAAGCCATGGGCCAGCGCCCGGCGCAATTCCTGGTCGGCGGCGGCCAATGCCTGCCGCCAGGACGACGGGTCGGTCGACAGCGCGATGCCGCCGGTGCGCACGCTGCGATAGGAATCGGTGAACGACACCCCGCCGATATCGTATTTCCCGCCCTCGGCCCGGGCCCGTTCGCCCAGGCGCTGGCTGATGATGCGGTGGGCCAGTGCCAGCGGCATGCGTTCGGCGCGCACCGCCGCGCTGTCGGGGCCGGGATCGAAATTCTTCGCCGTCAGCAGTTCGACCGAAACATTGGTGTCCTGTTCGGGCAGATGGCGGACCTGCAGCCCGGCGGGCGTGGTGGTGGGTGGCGGAGTCTTCGGCAGGGGCGTGTCGACACCCTTCATATCGCCGAACAGCTTGGTGATCTCGGCCGTGATCGCCTGGGGGTCGACCTTGCCGGTGACGATCACCACCATGTGGTCGGGGCGATACCAGCGGCGATAGAACCGCTCGAAATCGTCATGGGTAACTTTGGCAATCACCGCGGGGTCGCCGATCGGGGCGATGCGGGCGGGCCAGTCGTCGCCGAACAACAGGCCCGAGGCCGCGATCCACTGGCGATAACCCGCCGTATCGCGCAGGCGGCGTTCGGCCGCGATCACGCCGCGTTCGGGTTCGATCTGTTCGGGGCTGAGCAGGGCGCGGTCGGCGAATTCGCGCAGCACCACCAGGCCGCGGTCGATCAGTTCGGGTTCGGCCCGCGGCAGGTCCAGCTTGTAGATCGTCGAATCGGCCCCGGTCGAGGCATTGGCGTCGGCGCCGAAGCGCAGGCCCAGGCGCTGCAGATAGGCGGCGAGATCGGCCTGGGGCAGGTTCTGGGTGCCCTTGAACAGCATGTGTTCCAGGAAATGGGCCAGGCCGCGCTGGTCGGGTTCCTCGATCCCGGAACCCGCCTCGACCAGCAGGCGCAGCGACACCTGGTCGTGGCCGGCCAGCGGCCAGACCACATACCGCAGGCCGTTGGGCAGCTTGCCCCAGGTGATGGCCGGGTCTGGTTTCAGATCGCTCTGTTCATGGGCGAAAGGCCGGGGTTCGGCGACGGCGGTCGTCCAGGGCAGGGCAACCAGCATCAGCAGGGCGACGAGCAGGCGCGGCATGAATCCCCTCAGATACGGCAACAGGCGGCAACGATCCCAGAAACGGCAGAAATAGGGCAAATCCTGGGCAGGATCCGTCAGGCCCCTGTCACGAAATCGTGGTGGCGGGGGCCATGGTCATCCGTTATATCGGCTGACCATGGATAAGAAGACAGCCGTCCCCTCGATCGCCCTGTCCGAAGCGCTGCACCAGAAGGCAGCCATCCTGTCGGAAGCGCTGCCGTTCATGCGCCGTTTCAACGGCGAAACCTTCGTCGTCAAATACGGCGGCCATGCGATGGGCGAGGAGGCGCTGGCCGAACAGTTCGCCCGCGACATCGTCCTGCTGAAGCAGGTCGGCATCAATCCGGTGGTCGTACATGGCGGCGGGCCGCAGATCGGCGCGATGCTGGAACGCCTGCAGATCAAGTCGGAATTCATCGACGGCCTGCGCGTCACCGACCGCCACACGGTCGATGTCGTCGAAATGGTCCTGGCGGGCTCGATCAACAAATCGCTGGTCTCGGCCATCAACAATGTCGGCGGCTCGGCCATCGGCATCTCGGGCAAGGACGGCCGGCTGATCGAGGCGCGCAAGCTGACCCGCACCAAGCGCGACCCCGATTCCAACATCGAGAAGGTGCTGGACCTGGGCTTCGTCGGCGAGCCGGCGCGGATCAACCCGGCGATCATCGAAACGCTGGAAGCCTCCGACATCATCCCGATCATCGCGCCGACCGGCATCGGCCCGAACGGCGAGACCTACAACATCAATGCCGACACGGCCGCCGGCGCCATCGCGGGCGCGCTGAAGGCGGCCAAGCTGATCGTGCTGTCCGACATCCCCGGGGTGCTGGACAAGGACAAGAAGCTGCAATCGGAACTGACCGAAAGCCAGATCAAGACGATGATCGCCGACGGCACGATTTCCGGCGGCATGATCCCCAAGGTCGAGAACTGCCTGGACGCGCTGGCGGCCGGGGTCGAGACCGCGACGATCCTGGACGGCCGCGTGCCCCACGCCCTGCTGCTGGAAATCTTCACCGAACACGGCATCGGCACGATGATCAGCCGCGATCCGACCTGACGGCCGGATCGTCGGCGCGCAGTCATTCGAGAGGGCAGGAAAACCGCGTACTGCCCGGATAGCCGCTTTCGCCCTCAGATCGCGTTCATCTTGGCCAGCAGCTCCTCCAGCCCCGGCGGCGGGGGCGGCGGGCCTGCATCGGGCGCGGGCGGCCCGGCCGGCGGCTCCGCCCCGACCGCGTTGATCCGGGCCATCAGCTCGTCCAGCCGGCGGGCACCGTCGTCATCCAGCGGCGGGGCGGGCGGCGCCTCGGTCATCGAGGCGCCCGAGACGGCGTTGATGCGGGCCAGCAGTGCGTCGATCTGCTGGGCGGTGGCGCGGTCCACGCCACTTTTGCGGGCCAGCTGGGCCACGGCGTCGCCGCCGCCGGCGGCAGGATCGGCATTCCCCGCCGGACTGCCCAGGCAGCGGCCGATCGCGGCCGCCAACTGTTCCAGCATCACCGGCTTGGCGACGAAATCGTTCATGCCCGAGGCGATGTATTCCTCGCGGCTTTCCGACGACGCGGCGGCGGTCAGCGCGATGATCGGGATGCGGGCGATCGGGCCGGCCAGTTGGCGGATCGCCCGGGTCGCGGCGATGCCGTCCATTTCCGGCATCTGCACATCCATCAGGATCAGGTCGTAGGGCACGCGGGTCACCGCGTCGACCGCCTCGACCCCGTTGGCGACGATGTCGGCGCGATAACCCAGCCGGCCGACCATGCCCGATATCACCATCTGGTTGATCGGGTTGTCCTCGGCGATCAGCAGGCGCAACGACGAGGGCGGCAGCGGGTTGACGGCCGCGGCCAGCGGGCGGATCTCGCCCTCGGCCCCGGCGGTCTTGCACGGCACCACGAACCAGAAGGTCGAGCCCGCGCCGGGCGTCGAATCGACCCCGATCAGGCCCCCCATCAGATTGGCCAGCCGCCGGCAGATCGCCAGCCCCAGCCCCGTGCCGCCATGGCGGCGGCGCGACGAGGTGTCGGCCTGGGTGAAATGTTCGAACAGCTGCGCCTGCATCGCCGGATCGATGCCCGGCCCGGTATCGCGCACCAGGATCTTGAGGTCGATGGTGTCGCCCGAGACCTGCGCCTCGGCCTCGATCGCGATCTCGCCCTGTTCGGTGAACTTGACCGCATTGCCGACCAGATGGAACAGAAGCTGGCGGATGCGGGTCGCGTCGCCGTTCAGCCGCGCCGGCAGGGCGGCGGGCACCGCCTGCTGCAAGCTGAGGCCCTTGCGCGCCGCCTGGGCCTGGAACAGCGTCAGGATCGAGTCGAGCAGTTCGGGCACCACGAAATCGACCGGCTCGATCGTGATGCCGCCGGTCTCGAGCGCGGCATAGTCCAGGATATCGTTGATCAAGAGCAGCAGGCTGTCGCCGGAATGGCGGATGGTGTCGGCCAGCTTGCGCTGCTCGGCCGACAGCCCGGTTTCCTGCATCAGCCCGACCGCGCCCAGCACGCCGTTCAGCGGCGTGCGCAATTCGTGGCTGATCGTCGCCAGGAATTCGGACTTGGCCAGGTTGGCGGCCGCCGCCTCCTCGCTTTTCCGCGCCGCCTGTTCGGCCAGCCGGGCCAGTTCGGTCGCCTGTTCGCGCAGCCGGGCCTGGGTTTCCTCGAGTTCGGCGACATAGCGGCTGAGCCGGTCCTGGCTGTCGCGCAGCGCCACTTCCTGCTGGCGTTCGGCCGAAACGTCGCGCATGACCGCGGTGAACTGGCGGCGCCCTTCGAAGGCCCAGTCGGTGACCGACAATTCAAGGGCGCGCGTCGCGCCACCCTCGCGCCGGCCGTCGACCGCGCGCTTGCCGCCGGCCGAGACCGCCGCCAGGAACCTGGCCGCGTCGGCGGACGCGGCCGGCACCAACCGGCCGAACATCGCCCCGATCAGCTTGGCCGAGGCCTGGCCGAACAGCCGTTCGGCCGCCGGGTTGACCGCGGTGACGGTACCGTCGCCATCAAGGATCGCCACGGCGTCGGATGCCGTGGCGAACACCGCCCGGAACCGCGCCTCGCTCTGGGCGATGATCTGTTCGCGGCGGCGCTGGGGCGTGACGTCGGTGTGCATCGACACGATCAGCCCGTGATCCAGCCGATATTCGGTGATGCGCACGACCCGGCCGTCGCGATAGGCCAGCTCGCCCTCATCCCGGCCCGTGCGCCGGGTGCCCAGCCGCACCGCCCGCCATTCCCAGCCTTCGCTGGTCGGTTCGGCCAGTTCGCCGCTTTGTGCCAGGACGACGATCAGGCGGTCCAGGTCGGGGCGATCGTCCAGTCCCGCGGCCAGCGACGGGTGCAGGCCCAGGAAGACGTCATTGGCGCGGATCAGCCGGTCGTCGGCATCGAACAGGGCGATGCCGTCGACACAGGCGGCCAGCGCCCGCTGGACGCCGGCCAGTTCCAGCTGGCGCCCGCCGATCAGCCGCCAGACCAGACCGGCAAGGGCCGGTGCGTCGCCGCCCGGCCGGTTCATCGCCGATCAGGCCTGCCCGTCGGTGATCTTGGCCAGCGTGCGGTCCGAGGCGCCGGTCAGCCCTTCCAGCAGCTTGGCTTCATAGGGGCCGCCCTGGCCCTTGGTGTCCTGGGCGACGAACAGCTGCAGGGTGTTCACATGCACGTCGATCAGCGCGGTCACCGCCTCGACATGCTCGGCCGGGTTCATGCCGGCACGGTTGAACCGTTCGATGAACGAGGTCAGCGAGCCCGCGACGCGGGTGATCAGCGGATAGCCGAACGTGCCGGCCTGGCCCTTGATGTCATGGGCCACGCGGAACACGCCCTTGAACATCGGCTCGATCTCGCCGGGCTTGTTGCGCATGCGCTGGCACATCGACACCAGTTCCTGGACGTCGCCCTCGACCACCAGGCGATAATTCATCGAGACCCGCTCGACCACCTTGTCGCCAGCGGCCGCGATCTCCTCGAACGACTTGCCGCCGGCCCGGCTGGCCGCCTTCTTCAGGCGGCTGGGGACATTCAGAATGCGGGCATCGCCGTTATCGGCCATGGCGAAGACCTCCTTGCCTACGCATCGTCGCCCATCAGCGACTTGATTTCCTCAGGCGACAGGCCCCAGGCGGCCAGATCGTTGCCGTCGGGCACCGGACCGTTCGAGGCGGCGGCGGTCGGCTGCTTGCCGCGCCGTTCCGGGCCGGTGTAGTCGGCCGACGACCGGCGGCGGCGATCGGGACCGAAATAACCGGGCGCCTGGATGAAGGGCCGCGGCTTGTCGATCACGGTGCAGAACCGCGTCAGCAGGGTCTTGGCCGAGATCGGCTTGGCCAGGAATTCGGTCACGCCGGCGTCGCGCGCCTCGTAGACCCGCTGCACCTCGGTATGGCCGGTCAGCATGATGATCGGCAGGAAGCGGTTCGGGCTGTCCTTGGCGGTGCGGATCATCTTGACGAAGTCGTGGCCGTCCAGCGGCTGCATTTCCCAGTCGCAGATGACGAAATCGAACGGCATCTGGCGCATCAGCGACAGCGCGGTCGGCGCGTCTTCGACATCCATCACGGTGCGGAAGCCGAACGAACGGCAAAGGTCGACAACCATCGCGCGTATGAAACGGTTGTCGTCGATTATCAGAACGCTGAAACTGGAAAAATTGTATTTGTCGCTCACGCTTGCCTCGCCAGCCACCGCGCCCCGCGACCACGTTCCGACCCCTGGATCCCCCCGGATCCGGACGCCTTTAAGGCGCGCACCACCATCTGTTACTGTACTGCACCAGCCAGCACGCCCGCCAGCATGGAATTTCGTTTCCGTCGGCGATAGATTGCCGCGGGTTTCCCGTTCGAAGAAGGTTTTCCAGCCATGACCAAAGCCCCCGTCCGCGTGGCCGTAACCGGTGCCGCCGGCCAGATCTGCTACGCCCTCCTGTTCCGCATCGCCAATGGCGACATCTACGGCAAGGATCAGCCGGTGATCCTGCAGCTGCTCGACCTGCCGCAGGCCCAGAAGGCCGTGAACGGCGTGGTCATGGAGCTGGACGACTGCGCCTTCCCGCTGCTGCAGGGCGTCGTCGTCACCGACGATCCGAAGGTCGCCTTCAAGGATGCCGACGCCGCCCTGCTGGTCGGCGCCCGCCCCCGCGGCCCCGGCATGGAGCGCCGCGACCTCCTGTCGGCCAATGCCGAGATCTTCAAGGTCCAGGGCCGCGCCCTGAACGATGCCGCCAAGCGCGACGTCAAGGTCCTGGTGGTCGGCAACCCGGCCAACACCAACGCCTACATCACGATGAAGTCGGCCCCCGACCTGCCGGCCGGCAACATCACCGCCATGCTGCGCCTGGACCACAACCGCGCGGTATCGCAGTTCGCGGCCAAGGCGGGCGTCGGCCCGGCCGACATCGAGAAGGTCATCGTCTGGGGCAACCATTCGCCGACGATGTTCGCCGACTACCGTTTCGCCACCGCCAAGGGCAAGCCGCTGCCGCAGGTCATCAATGACGAGACCTGGTACCGCGAAACCCTGATCCCGACCGTCGGCAAGCGCGGCGGCGCGATCATCGAGGCGCGCGGCTCGTCGTCGGCCGCCTCGGCCGCCAACGCCGCGATCGACCACATGCACGACTGGATCCACGGCACCGATGGCCGCTGGGTCTCGATGGGCATCGCCTCGGACGGCAGCTACGGCATCCCCGAGGGCGTGATCTACGGCACCCCGGTGACCTGCGCCGGCGGCAGCTACAGCCGCGTCACCGGCCTCGAGATCAGCGACTATGCCCGCACGATGATGGACAAGACGCTGGCCGAACTGAACGAAGAGCGTGAGGCCATCGCCTCGCTGCTGGGCTGACCTGACGACCCGCGCCGGCCGCCCTTGAGGTGGCCGGCGCGGGACCTGAGTGCAGTTTCGATATCGCTTGCAATATCACCCGATCCATCAAACATAATACTTGGTGTGAGGGTGGTTCTCGATACCGCGACCATGGTCGCAGCGTTGCGGAGCGAAGCAGGCGCCTCGCGCCGGCTCCTTACGGCAGCCTTGAGGAAAGACCTCGCGCTTCTGTGCTCCGTCCCGTTGATGATCGAGTACGAGGCTGTACTCACGCGCCCGGAGCATATTGATGCGTCCGGGCTGTCTGCCATTGACATGGAAGCGGTGCTTGACGCTGTCGCAGCGGTGGCGGATCCGGTCAGACTTGCCTTTCTCTGGCGACCGGCGCTGTCCGACCCTGATGACGACATGGTGCTCGAAGTTGCGGTGAACGGCCAGGCCGACGCCATTGTGACATTCAACCGTCGCGACTTCGGCATGGCGGCGCGACGTTTCGGCATCGACGTTCTGTTGCCGGTCGAGGCATGGCGGCGATTGGAGGGTAGGACATGAGAAAGAGCAATTTTGCGCTTCGGCTGCAGCCGTCCTTGCTGGATGAAGCACGCAAGGTCGCCGAAGCCGAAGGTGTGCCGCTCAACCAGTTGATCAATGTCGCGGTGGCCGAAAAGCTGTCGGCATTGCGTACCGCCAGCTATTTCCAGGAACGCGCCGCCCGAGCCGATGTGACGAAGGCACTTGGCATTCTGGAACGCGCCGGCAAGAACAATCCCCCGGCGGACGGCGACGCCCTGGCTGATCGCAAAGAAGCCTGATCCCCCAACGCCTGGTCTGGAATTTTGCCGCCGCGACGCGCCAGGACAGGCTGGCCGCGCCTGGCCGGAATTACACCCCCAGCAGCTTGAGCTGTGCCTCCAGGTCGGCCGGGCCCAGCGGATAGTCGAAGCCGTTCTTGGCGTTCAGGATCTGCTGGGGCGGTATCAGGGCGACGCGCAATTGCAGGCGCATCGCCGTCCGCATCGAGAAGCCCGCCTTCCAGGCCAGCGCCACGACCGAGCGCGGCACGCGCGACTGCACGATCTTGGCGACCATCTGCTGGTCCAGCCCGCTTTTCAGCGTCAGAGCGGTGAAGACGAAATCGCGTTCGTTCTTGTCCATCGCCGCGACCAGCGCCTCGTCGTCGAGCTTGCCGGCGTCGAACAGCTTGCGCGCGCGGTCCGGCCCCGGCGAGGCGGCCTCGGTTTCCGAGGCGGCGCCCAGACGGCTGCGCACCGAATCGCGCAATTCGCCGGCGATCCCGTCCTCCAGCTTGTGGCGGTCGACCAGTTCATCGATCAGCGACGCGGCGACGAAACCGGCGATCCGCCGCATCGCGCGCAGCGACAGTTCGGCCCGCATCACCAGCGGCTTGTGCCAGTTCTCCATCGATGCGGCATGTTCGATGATGGTGTCGAGCGTCTCTTCCCGCACCTGGGCCGACTTGTTGGCCAGCAGGGTCGCGACGGCCGGCCCGTCCAGCGTCGCGACCACCGCATCCGACACGCCATGCGACAGGTTCGAGCGGCGCGCGATCGCCGACAGCCGTTCGGCCGCGGTCCCCGTCGCGATGATCTCGAGCAGATCGTCGTCGGACAACAGCGGCGAATATTCCAGCACCGGGGCCGAGACGATCGACGACAGGTCGGCCGCCAGGCGCTTGACCAGCGCATGGGGCACGTTGGCCGACTGCTTGATTTCCTCGGCGACGATGGCGCGGATGCGCGGCAGCTGGTCGCGGGCCAGCACCTCGATGACCTGCAGGGTCAGCTCGCGCACCCGGCTGGATTCGTCGGCCGGCATGTCGGGCAGCAGGCGCCCGATCTTCTTGGCCAGTTCGACGCGGGTGTCGTCGTCGACGTCCTTGGCCAGGATCAGGTTGGCATGCGGCGGGGTGATCAGGTTGTTGGCGATGGCGCGCCGCACCTCGGGCACCGCGTCCCCGGCCAGGAAGTACAGGATTTCCGGCTTGACGTTCTGGCGGCGGGCCAGGGCCGAGCGTTCCGCCGTGCTGCCGTCGCGGGCGGTGATCTTGTCCCGCTCGTAGGCGGCCTCGGGATCCAAGACCGGTTCGGCCGGGGCGGACTGGTCGCCGTTGCGGCGGCCGAAACCGAAGAAACGACCGATCACGGCATCGCCTCGCCGTCACCGTCACCCACCGCGACCTGGCCCTTGCCGGCACGCTTGGCCTGGTACATCGCGGTATCGGCGCGGGCCAGCAGGGCATCGGACGATACGTCGCGGGCCGGGTCGCTCATGACCACGCCGCAGGACACGCCCAGCGGCTTGCCGGCGACGCCGTGCAGCACGTCCAGCGACTGGCCGAAGGCGACGATCGCCTGCGCCTTGCCGCGCGCGCCGTGAACGTCCGCTTCCTCGAGCCAGACGGCGAATTCGTCGCCGCCCAGCCGGGCGACCAGATCGCCGGCGCGGCTTTTTTCGGTCAGGTAATCGGCCAGGGCGCGCAACGCCGCATCCCCCTCGGCATGGCCGCGGATGTCGTTGACCGCCTTGAAATTGTCGAGGTCGATATAGAGGAGCGCACCCGGCCGCTCGTGCCGGCGCTGTTGCGCCAGCCGCAGGTCGAGCGATTCGTGGAAGGCACGGCGGTTCAGCAGGCCGGTCAGGCCATCGGTACGCGACAGCCGTTCCAGCCGGGCATAGGCGCGTTTCAGCTCGGCATCGCGGCGGCGCGCCTCGGTCACGTCGCGGCAGACGCCGCGGGCGCCGATCCAGTGCCCGTCGGGCCCGGCCACCGGGATCGAGGACACTTCGTAGCAGCCGATCGTGTGATCCTTGCGCACCAGCCAGACTTCGATGGCGTCGAGCGTCGCCTCGGCCTCGAACGGCCAGGTGGCGATGTCGCTGCGCGTGCGTTCGGCCGAGGCGATCTGGTCCAGCATGCCGTCCAGCGGGCCGCCGTCGAACTCGGCCGGATCGGCGCGGAATTCGCGGGCCGAACGCCCCTCCAGCTCGAAGGCCTGGTAGCCCAGCGCCCCGCGCGGCGACACGAAACCGAACCGTCCCGCGGCATTGGTCTCCCACGCGAAATCGGTCGAGCAGGAGACGAGGTCCTTGTAGCGCTGGCGGGAATCGAGCAGCGCCTTGGCCATGTTGCGTTCCAGCGTGACGTCGCGGGCCAGCAGCAGCACGCGGCGCTCCATCCCGGTTTCGACCGGCAGCAAAGTCACCAGCAACGACGACGAACCGTCGGGGTTGGGCAGTTCGATCCGCTCGCTGCCCGGCCGGTTCAGCTCGGCCGAGCGGGCGACCGCATCGGTCAGTTCGGGCAGTTCGCCCAGCAGGAAGGCGGTACCCAACTGGGTGCCCGCCTCGTTGTTCAGCAGCACGATGCCCTGCGGATCGACCAGCAGCGCCGGGCCGGGGTAGGCCTGCACCACCTCGGTCGGATTGAGCCGCGCCGGGTCGAGCAGCACGGCCGCGGGCAACGCCGCGTCATCCTGCTGCATGTCATCGTGCCGCATCTCATCCCGGTGGTGTGCCGTGACGGCCGTCAGCGCTCCGGCCGAAGCCTCGTTGCGCGTCGCCTCGCCAGCCATCGAAAAATCTCTCAGGTCGTTCTCTCAATCCGCAGGTCGATTTCCAGCCTGTTTGCCGGCCCGCGTCAAGCATCAACCGGGGCTCGCGACGCGCTGCAGGCCTGCTATATTGCCGCGCCATGACGATCTTGCCCCAAGCTTACCGAACCTGGCTCTTCGACCTCGACGACACGCTGTATCCGCGCTCGTCCGGCGTGTTCAAGGCGATCGAGCAACGCATCCTGGATTACCTCGGACGCCAGCTGGAACTGGATCCCGACGGGGCCGTGGCCGCCCGCGCGCGGCTGGTCGGCGAATACGGCACCACGCTGCGTGGCCTGATGATCGAGCATGGGATCGAACCCAAGCTGTTCACCGACTACGTCCACGACGTCGACCTGTCGGTCCTGGCCCGGCATGACGTGCTGGATGCCGCGCTGAGCCGCCTGCCCGGCACCAAGCTGATCTTCACCAACGGCACGTCAGACCATGCCGAACGGGTGCTGGAACGGCTGGGCCTGGCCCATCATTTCGCCGCCATCTTCGACATCGCCGCCGGCGGCTGGGTGCCCAAGCCGTCGGTCGCCACCTATCGCCGGCTGATCGACCAGTTCATGGTCCAGCCCGGCCAGGCCATCATGCTGGACGATTCCACCCGCAACCTGGCCACCGCCAAGCAATTGGGCCTGGCCACCGTCTGGGTCACCGAAGCCGTGCCCGACGAAACGCCCCAGGGTATCGACGTGGTCACGGCCGACCTGCCGGGCTGGCTGACCGCGCTGAAATGACCACGACGGGGGTGGCGGATCCCGCCACCTTCATCCCCGCCCATACCCGCCTGCAGGCGGTGCCGCACGCCCCTGAACTGCGGCTGCACCTGGCCGACGAAAGCTCGGCCCTGTGGCGGCTGGGCGAGGACGCGCTGGCGGCGCTGGGCGTGGTCGATCCCTACTGGGCTTTCGCCTGGGCCGGCGGCCAGGCACTGGCCCGCCATATCCTCGACAACCCCGGTCTGGTCGCGGGTCGCCGCGTGCTGGATTTCGCGACCGGTTCGGGGGTTTCCGCCATCGCGGCGGCCCGCGCCGGGGCCACGGCCGTCACCGCGGCCGACATCGACCCGCTGGCGATCGCGGCGGTTGGGCTGAACGCCCGGGCCAACGGCGTTGCAGTCGACGGGCTGTGCGCCGACCTGATCGGCCGTGACGACGGCTGGGACGTCGTGCTGGCCGGCGACGTCTGCTACGAGCGGGCGTTGGCGCTCAAGGTGATCGACTGGCTGGGCGGGCTGGCCCGCCGCGGCGCCACCGTGATGATCGGCGATCCGGGGCGGGCCTATCTGCCGCGCGACCGGCTGGAACGGCTGGCCGAATACCAGGTGCCGGTCGCGCGCGAACTGGAAGACATGGAGGTGCGCCGGACCGCGGTATGGCGGCTGCGGTCCGGCTGAACCCTCAGGACGCGGCCGACAGCGCCTGGTCGAGATCGGCCAGGATGTCGTCGATATGCTCGATGCCGATCGACAGGCGGACATACCCCGGCGACACGCCCGAGGCCGACTGTTCGTCGGCGGTCAGCTGCGAATGGGTGGTCGAGGCCGGGTGGATGGCCAGGCTGCGCGCATCGCCGATATTGGCGACGTGATAGAACAGCTTCAACGCATCGATGAAGCGCCGCCCGGCATCCAGCCCGCCCTTCAGCTCGAACCCGAGCAGGCCGCCGAACCCGCCCTTGAGATAGGTGTCGGCGCGCCGGCGCGCCTCGCCGGTCTGCTGGCTGGGGTGGATGACCCGGGCCACTGCCGGATGCCTGGCCAGATGTTCGGCCACGGCCTGGGCATTGCGGCTGTGTTCGCGGATGCGCAGCGGCAGGGTTTCCAGGCCCTGCAGGGTCTGGAAGGCGTTGAACGGCGACAGCGCCGCGCCCAGGTCGCGCAGCAGGGTGACACGGGCCTTGATGATATAGGCGATCGGGCCCAGCGGCTTGACCGCCTCGACCCACACCGCGCCGTGATAGCTCGGGTCCGGCTGGTTCAGCAGCGGCTGGCGTTCGGGCTTGGCACCCCAGTCGAAATTGCCGCCGTCGACGATGATGCCGCCGATCGAGGTGCCGTGGCCGCCGATGAACTTGGTGGTCGAATAGACGACGATGGCCGCGCCATGGTCCAGGGGCCGGCTGAGGATCGGGGCCGCGGTGTTGTCGACGATCAGCGGGATGCCGAATTCACGGCCGATCTTCGCCACCTCGGCGATCGGGAAGACCGTCAGCTTGGGGTTGGGCAGGGTTTCGGCGTAATAGGCGCGGGTGCGGTCGTCGGTCGCCTTGCGGAAATTCTCGGGGTCCGACGGGTCGACGAAGCGCACCTCGATGCCCTGCTGGCGCAAGGTGTTGGCAAACAGGTTCCAGGTGCCGCCGTACAGGTCGGTCGACGAGACGACGTTGTCCCCGGCCTGGGCCAGGTTCTGCAGCGCCAGGGCCGAGGCCGCCTGGCCCGAGGCGACGGCCAGGGCGGCGACACCGCCTTCCAGCGCGGCGATGCGCTTTTCCAGCACATCGGTCGTCGGATTCATGATGCGGGTGTAGATGTTGCCGAATTCCTTCAGCCCGAACAGGTTGGCGGCATGCTCGGCCGAATTGAACTGGTAGGAAGTCGTCTGATAGATCGGCACCGCGACCGCGCCGGTGGCGGGATCGGCACGATAGCCGGCATGCAGAACAAGGGTCTCGGGGCGGGTCGACGACATCGGATATCCTCTCGAGGCAGGTGCCTATTGGTTGGCAGTGCCCCGAAGGCTAACAGTCCGATCCGCGCCCGCAAGGGGTTTGATAACAGTTCAGATGTGGAAAACCTGACCCCACACTTTGGGACTGTTGAATACTAGGCGGATTGTCGCACCAGCAACTGCCGCTCCAGCGTCAGGCGCATCGGCACCTTGCGCCCCTCGCGCGCGGCCAGCAGGATGTCGCGGACGTGGGCGCCGACGCCGCGCGGGTCGCTCGACATCGTCGACAGGGCCGGGCGGGCATGTTCGCTGACCTCGATGCCGCCGAACCCGACGATGGCGATGTCGTCCGGCACACGAAAACCGCGGTCGATCGCGGCGGCCATCGCGCCCAGCGCCAGTTCGTCCGACGCGCCCAGCACGCCCCGCACCTTGACCCCGCGGCCCAGCGCGGTGGCGAAGGCTTCGTAACCCGCCTGGTAGCGGTAGCGGCTTTCCCAGCTCCAGACCAGGTCGTCGTCGACCGCGATCCCGGCATCGGCCAGCGCCAGGCGATAGCCCTTGAACCGTTCACGGCCGATCGCCGACTGGCTGGTGCGGCCGACATAGGCGACGGGGCCGTAGCCGCGTTCCAGCAGGAAACCGACGGCGACGCGCGCCGCGGCGGCATCGTCGTGGAAGACCGACGGAATGCCCTGGCGCGACAGGTTCTGGCCGACCGCCACCACCTGGATTTCCTGGACGGCCAACTGGTCGATCAGCGGTTTCAGGACCTTGAGATCCAGCGGATCGGACGAGGCGATGACGACCCCGGCCAGGCGCAGCGACGGCGCGCGTTCCAGCAGGCCCTTCAGCCGGTCGGCGTTGTGGTCCAGGTTGAACAGCAGCAGTTCCAGCCCGATCGACTGCAAGGCTTCCTGCAGATGCTTGGTCAGCGAGGCATAGACCGCCTGTTCGATATCGCTGATCAGCAGGGCGACCTGGTTGCCGCGGCCCAGCCGCAGGCCCTGGGCCATGATATTGGGGTGATAGCCCAGGCCCTCGACCGCTTCCATCACCCGGGCGCGGGTTTCGGGCGCCACCACGGTCTGGCCGCGCAGCACGCGCGACACCGTCGCCGGCGACACGCCGGCGCGGGCGGCGACATCATGCAAGGTTACCAAGGAAGGCGCCCCTCTTCAGTTCGGTGACCTGATATAGGGCAAAGCCGCGCCTGGGTCAGCATGCGTGCTGAAGGGGTTTGCGTTACGCGGTCTTGAGCCGGCGGGCCTGCAGGTCGGCGATCACGGCATGCGCCGTGTTGTGACCCGACAGCCCCGAGACGAAATTGCCCGGCCAGGTGCCGTTGCCCGACAGGTAGAAGCCGCGGGTCGGCGTGCGGTAATTGGCCAGACCCGGCAAAGGCCGCATCCAGAACTGGTTCCAGGGCAGCATGTCACCATGGGTGATATTGGCCTCGACCAGCCCGTAGTCGCGTTCGAAATCTTCCGGATCGACGCATCGGTAATCGCTGATGATGTCGGGCAGGTTGGGGATCCAGCGGGTCATCGCCGCGATGCAGCGCTTGGCCAGCAAATCGCGTTCGGTGCGCCAGTCGCCGTCCTTCAGGCGATAGGGGGCGTTGCCGATATTGAGGCTCATGATATGCCGGCCGGGCGGGGCCAGCTCGGGCGACGACATCGACGGGCACAGCCCCCAGATCACCGGTTTTTCCGGGCTGCGCCCCAGCAGCATGTCGGCGTGGCTTTCCTCGATGTAGTCGAGGGTCGGGGCGATGCGGAACTGCGCGCCGGCCAGCAAGGCGGCCTCGGCATCGTCGGCGGCCGCGGCGTAACGCGGCATGCCGTCCAGCGCCAGGACCAGCTTGTAGGCGCGGCCGGTCATGCGCCGGCGCGACATCTTGCCCTTGATGCCGATCCAGGCCTCGTCCCCGTCGTCGATCAGCCGGTCGATGGCGGTACGCGGGTTGATCGCCGAGATCACGACGCCGGCCGAAATCTCTTCGCCCTTGGCCGTGCCCACGCCGGTGACGGCGCCGTCGCGGGTCAGCAGTTTGGCCACCGGGGTTTCCAGCCGGATGACGACGCCGCGCGACCGGGCGCTGGCCGCCATCGCGTCGACGATGGCCCCCATGCCGCCGACCGTCAGGCCGGTCGAACCGCGCAGGTTGTGCCGGCGCGGATCATGCCCGGCTTCGGCCGCCATCGAGGCCAGCGACAAGGGGCGCATCATCAGGTTGACCGGCGTGCCCGGCGTCGACGGGGTGAACTGGCCGGCGACCACGGTCATCGGTGCGACGACCGCCTTGGTTTCGGGCGCCAGGTCGAATTCCTCGAACAGGTCGCGGGCCGAGCCGAAGAAGATCCGCCCGAAGGCTTCCTGGTCGGCGACCGAGGTCAGGTTGCGCACCAGCGCCTGCAGGTCGGGCGGTTCGCGGAAGATCGAGATGCCCAGCCGGTTGGCGAAATCCTGGAGATAGGCGAACAGCGCGTCGTAACGCTGGGATTCGCCGGGCGCGAAGGCATCGAACTGGGCGGCGGTGCGCGCCCGGTCGCGCCAGCCGACGAACAGCCGCCCGTCGTCCAGCGGATGGACCAGGGTCGGATCGGTCATGACGAAACGCAGGCCATGGGCCTCGAGCTCGAGATCGCGGACGATCTTGGGCTCGAGCGACCCGGGCGAATTGGTGATCGTCGTTCGATAGCCCGGCATGAATTCGACGGTCGCGGCCGGCCCGCCCAGGCGGTGCGACCCTTCGAGGATCAGGACCTTGAGACCCGCCCCGGCCAGATAGCCGGCGCAGACCAGCCCCGAATGACCGCCACCCACGATGATCGCATCGAACGACGCCATGACTGCGAATTCCTTACTGCACGAACTCGTTGGTGTAGTACTCGTCGGGCTTCTTGCCGCCCGGCGGGATTTCGCCGACCGATTCCATCGCCGCGATCAGCTTGGCCCATTCCTCGGGCGTCTGCTTGCCCCAGGATGCGTCGCCGGCCGGCGTCGACAGTTCGAACAGCCCGGTCATGTAGTCGACGCATTGGGAATGTTTGCCCGGCAGGTTGACCTTGGACTGGATGAACTTGCAGGCGGCATCGGGGTCGGCGGCGGCATCCTGGAAACCGCGCTTGGAGGCGGCGATCAGCTTGCGCACCGCATCCGGGTTCTTCTTGATGAAGTCGTTGTTGGCGGCAAAACCGAAGCCCAGCAGCGGCACGCCGTAATCGGCCAGCTGCAGCGCCACCGGTTCCTTGCCGGCACCGCGCACGATCGCCTTGTAGGCATGGCTGTCGCCGGAAACGACGTCGACCTGCCCGTTCAGCAGCGCCGCGGTCTTGGTGTTGGCGTCGAGCGAGACGATGTTGAGTTCGCCGTCGGGGATCTTGTTGACCTTGCGGAAGATCGACATGCTGAGGCCGTCGGACCCGCCGGGCGTCGAGCCGATCTTGAGACCCTTCAGCGAATCCGGCCCGGTCAGCTTGACCTTTTCCGCCATGCCGATGAAAGCCGCCGCGGTCTTGTGCTGATAAAGGGCGACGACCTTAATCGGCACGCCCTTGGAAATCGAATGGGCCGCGTTGGTCACGTTCAGATGGCCGACGTCGAAGCCGCCCTGGCCGACCAGGATCGCGGTCGAGTTCGAACCGCGCCCCTGTTCGATGGTCACGTCCAGCCCGGCCTGCTTGTAATAGCCGCGATCCTCGGCCAGCAGGAAGGCGGCGTGATAAGGCGTCCAGCCCCAGTCGAGCAGCAGGCGGACCTTGGTGTCCTGCGCCGCCGCCGTGCCGGCGCCGGCCAGGACGGCCGCGGCGGCGAGGGCAATCATCGAAACGGACCTGAACATCTGAACTCTCCCTGTTTTCATTGGCTGTGCGGATGCATTACGGCGTGGGCACGCGCTGGCTGGCGTGCCAGGGGATGACCTTGCGTTCGATGAGATCGGCGGCGTACCAGACCAGGATGCCGAAGATCGAGATCATCACGACGGCGGCAAAGGCCAGCGGCACTTCGAGGCTGCCGACCGCCTGGATCAGGAGATGGCCGAGGCCCTTGTTGGAGGCGACGAATTCGCCGATCACCGCCCCCAGCGGCGCCATGGTGGCCGAGATCTTGACGCCCGACATGATCGAGGGCAGGGCCGAGGGCATGCGGATCTTCCACAGCATCTTCCAGGTCGAGGCCTTCATCGACCGGGTCAGCTGCAACAGGTCGGGATCGGCCGATTTCAGGCCGGTGACCGTGTTCACCAGGATCGGGAAGAAGGTGAAGATCACGACGAAGATGATGCCGCTTTTCATGCCGAAGCCGACCCAGACCAGCAGCAGCGGGGCGACCACGACCTTGGGGATGGCGTGGAATACGACCAGCCAGGGGTAGAGCATGCGGTCGACCACGCGCGAGGCGGCGATGCCCGCCCCGGCCACCAGGCCCAGCACCATGGCGATGGCAAAACCCACCGCGGCAGCCAGCGCGGTATAGCCGAGCTGGCCCCACAGCAGCGCCCATTTGTCGATCATCACCTGGACGATCAGGCTGGGCGCCGGCAGCAGATAGGGCGGCAGGGCCATCAGCCGCACGATCAGTTCCCAGGCACCGATGCCCAGCACGCCCGAGATGACCGGGGTGGCGACGGCGGAGATGATTTCGGGCAGGCGCGAGCGGCGTTTCAGGCTCGGCATCGTCGCGGCGCTCATTCGACCAGGACCCCCGTGCGTTCGAAGTGGAGACGGATGCGGCGGGCGAGGGCGGCGAAGGCCGGATCCTCGCGGAAGGCAAGCCGGCGCGGGCGCGGCGCATCGACGACGATCTCGTCCAGGATGACCCCCGGCCGCCCCGACATGACGATGACCCGGTCGGACAGGAAGACCGCTTCCGGAATCGAATGGGTGATCAGGAGCGTGGTGACTTCCTGCGCCGCCTGGACCTTCTGCAGGATGACGCCCATCTGGTCGCGGGTCAGCGCGTCCAGCGCGCTGAACGGTTCGTCCAGGAACAGCATCGACGGCTTGCACATCATCGCGCGGGCGATCGCCACGCGCTGGCGCATGCCGCCGGACAATTCCCACGGGAACCGCTTGGCGAAACCGCCGACATCCAGCTGGTCCAGCAGGTCGCGGGCGCGCTGTTCCAGGCCGGTGCCGGGATTGGCCATGAACTCGGTCGGCAGCAGCACGTTGTCGATGACGTTGCGCCAGTCGAGCAGCAGGTCGCGCTGGAAGACGATGCCGACATTGTCGAGCGGCTCGGCAACCCGTTTGCCATCCACCGTAATGGTGCCGCCGGTGGCATCGTCCAGTCCGGCGATGATGCGCAACAGCGTGCTCTTGCCGCAGCCCGACGGTCCGACGATGGCGACGGTCTCGCCCCGCCGCATGGTCATCGAGACCGGGCCCAGCGCGTGGACATCCTCGTCGCGTCCGGCGTAGACCTTGGTGACCTTGTCGATGACGACGGCCGACATCGTCAGGCCGCCGCGGTCGCCGCCGGCGCGGACGCGGCCGGCCGGAAGGTCTGGTCGAACAGGCGCAGGAAATTGCCGCCCATGATCCGGTCGATCTCGCCCTCGTCGAAACCGCGGGCGGCAAAACCCGCCCGCAGGTTCTGGAAATCGGCGGGCGAGCGGAACCAGTCCTGCCAGCCTTCATGCGGCGGCGGCATCGGCTTGCCGATCCGTTCACGCGACCATTTGGCATAACGCCACCAGTCGCGGATGCCCGGCGGGTGGCCCGGGCAGAAATCGGTGCCGACGCCGATATGATCGACGCCGAACTTGTCGGCGGCCCAGGCCACCATCTCGCAATATTCGTCCAGCGTGGTCTCGACCCCGCGATTGGTCATGAAGCGGTTGGGGCTGAGGCCGATGACGCCGCCGCGCTGGGCCAGCGCCCTGATCGCCTCGGTCGTCTTCAGCCGCCCGGGGCCGAATCCCGGATTGGTGACGAATTCGCGCGGATTGCCGTGGGTGATCGATACCGGCACCGCCGACATCTCGATGGCTTCGAGGGTCGTGCGCTCGCCGCAATGGGACAGGTCGATCAGCACGCCGACGCGGTTCATCTCGGCGATCGCGACCTTGCCGAAGCGCGACGAGATGCCGGTATCCTTCTCTTCCCAATACCCGCAGCCGATGTAGTTCTGCAGGTTGTAGGTCAGCTGCATGATGCAGACGCCGGCCGCACGGAAGGCACCGATCAGTTCGATGTCGTGTTCGATCGGCGCGGTGTTCTGGAATCCCATGACGATCGCGGTGCGGTTCGAGGCGGCGATGCGCTCGACGTCGGCGGCCGAGGTCGCCAGCTCGGCCAGGTCGGCATTGTCGGCCAGCATGTGTTTCCACGCGCCGATCACCGACATGGTGGCCGCCGCGTTCTCCCAGATCGCCACGGTCACGTTGACGCAGGAGACGTCGCCCTGGCGCCACATCTCGATCCAGCGCCGCTCGGGCACCGGGATGCCCAGCCCGTCGATGGTGATCCGGCGCCGCGGACCTGTGGTTTCAGCCATGCCAAGCTTTCTCCGCTGAAAGGGTCGGCCGGCCCGGCTTGCGCCGTCGTCCGGCTTCATGATAACGTTTGCTGATAACGTTTTCATGATTGGGGCCGCGACCCGGGCTGTCAATCGAAATTCCCTAGTTCGAAGGAAACCGTCATGCAGCACGCGGCAGAATTCTATATCGACGGCGCCTGGGTGAAGCCGGTCGAGGCTCGGATGATCGACGTGATCGACCCGTCGACCGAAGAAGCCTTCGCCCAGGTCGCGCTGGGTTCGGCCGCGGACGTCGATCGCGCGGTATGGGCCGCCCGCCGCGCCTTTCCCGCCTACGCCGCGACCAGCCGCGCCGATCGCGTCGCGCTGCTGCGCCGCATCGTCGACGGCTTTGCCGCGCGCCATGACGAACTGGCCCGCGTGGTGTCGCGCGAAATGGGCTCGCCGCTGAAATTCGCCTCGACCGCCCAGGTCGCGTCGGGGCCGAACCATTTGAACGAGATGATTCGCGTGCTGCAGGGTTTCCAGTTCGACGAACTGAGCGGCACCACGATGATCACCCACGAACCGATCGGCGTCTGCGCCCTGATCACGCCGTGGAACTGGCCGATCAACCAGCTGATCTGCAAGGTGGCGCCGGCCCTGGCCGCCGGCTGCACCATGGTGGTCAAACCGTCGGAACTGTCGCCGCTGTCGGCGCTGATCGTCGCCGAGATCCTGCATGAAGCCGGCGTGCCCAAGGGCGTGTTCAACCTGGTCAACGGCGACGGCCCGACGGTGGGCCAGGCGCTGGCCGCACATCCGGAAGTCGACATGGTGTCCTTTACCGGTTCGACGCGCGGCGGCGTCGCCGTCGCCAAGGCCGCGGCCGACACGGTCAAGCGCGTCGGCCAGGAACTGGGCGGCAAGTCGGCCAACATTCTGCTGCCCGACGTCGATTTCGAGCGGGCGGTGACGCTGGGCGTCGCGCGCTGCTTCGGCAATACCGGCCAGTCCTGCAGCGCGGCCACCCGCATGCTGGTACCGGCCGACCGCCATGACGAGGCGGCCGGGATCGCCGCACGCGCCGCCGCGACCTACAAGTCGGGCCCGCCCGACGCCGAGGATACCGTGATGGGCCCGCTGGTCTCGGCCACCCAGTTCGACAAGGTCCAGCGCCTGATCGAGCAGGGCATCGCCGAAGGCGCGACGCTGATGGCGGGCGGCCCGGGGCGGCCCGACGGCCTGACCCGCGGCTATTACGTGCGCCCGACGGTGTTCGCAAACGTGCGTAACGACATGGCCATCGCGCGCGAGGAAATCTTCGGGCCCGTGCTGGCGATCATTCCCTATGCCGACGAGGCCGAGGCGATCGCCATCGCCAACGACACGCCCTACGGCCTGAACGCCTATGTCCAGGGCGTCGACATGGACCGCGCCCGCCGCGTCGCCCGGGCGATGCGTGCCGGCAGCGTCCATGTCAATTATCCGCCGGTCGACCGCGCCGCGCCGTTCGGCGGCTACAAGCAGTCGGGCAACGGGCGCGAATGGAGCCGCTGGGGCCTGGCCGAATTCCTGGAGGTCAAGGCGATCGTCGGGCACGGCGCCTGATGGAACCGATCGCGCTGGACATCCACTGCCACCTGGCGCCGCTCGACCCCGCGCGCACGGCGGGTATCCCCGGTATCAGTTGGGACGAGGCCGGCCGGCTGATTACCATCGACGGCTACCAGCTGGCCGCGCCCTCGGTCTATCGGGTCGACGCGCTGATCGCCTGGATGGACGACAACCAGGTCGCCCGTGCCTGGATCTCGATCCCGCCGCCTTTGTACCGGCTGGAACTCGGGCCCGTCGAGGCCGAGGCCTGGACGGCCTGCGTCAACCGCGCCCTGGCCGATGCCGCCGCCCGATATCCCGACCGGCTGACGCCCCTGTTCCATCTGCCGGTGCAGCACCCGGCCCTGGCCGCCGCCATCGCGGGCGCCCAGGCCACGGCGCACAAGCCGCTGTTTGCGATGGCCGCCGGATCGGCCGATGCGAAACTGATGCTGTCGGCGCCCGAATACGCCGGGCTGTGGCAGGTGCTGGACCAGCTGCGCGCCTTTCTGTTCCTGCATCCGGTCAAGGGTTGCGATCCGCGCTACGAAGCCTTCTACCTGCACAACCTGCTGGGCAGCCCGGTCGAAACCGCGCTGGCCGCCGCCCATCTGGCCCTGTCGGGCATCCTGGAACGCCACCAAGGCATCACCCTGTGCCTGGCCCATGGCGGCGGGGCGACGGCGGCGGTGGCGGGCCGGCTGGAACGCGGCCAGGTCACCGGCCGGCCCGGTGCCGATACCGGGACCGAACGGCCGCGCGCGGCATTCCGCCGCGTCGCGGTCGACTGCATCTGCCACGACCCCGACGCGCTGATCCTGGCCGGCGCGATGCATGGCCGCGACAACGTGTTCTTCGGCTCGGACTGGCCGTTCTCGATGGGCCTGCCCAAGCCGCATGAACAGCTGAGCCAGACCGAGCCCGCCTTCCGCGAAGCCATCTTCCGGCACAACCCCCGGCGCCTGCTGTCGCAGTACCGCCTGATCAGCGAGTAGTCAGATGATTGAAGTGATCGATACCGGCATCATCCCGTCCAAGGGACCGGTGAACGGCACCGTGCGCGCCGGCAACATGGTCTTCATGGCCCATGTGCCCAAGGACCCCGTCAGCGGCGCGATCGTCGAGGGCGACATCGAGGTCCAGACCCGCCGCGCCCTGGCCAATCTGAAGATGGCGGTCGAGGCGGCCGGCGGCAGCCTGGGTCATGTCGCCCA
>Ga0206117_100782_pt1 | contig 24224 bp, 17 predicted proteins | sample 3A5Ametagenome_FD_177997 | JGI IMG/M metagenome (GOLD analysis project Ga0206117, IMG submission 177997) | Enriched microbial communities from leaf-cutter ant dump, University of Wisconsin, Madison, United States - 3A5A | ecosystem: Environmental > Terrestrial > Nest > Insects nest > Nest dump... | reverse complement strand
GTTCCGGGCAGGGACCCGTCCATGGCATTTCCGACGAGCAGGAGCGTCGCTACGGCAAGGCCATCGCCGACCTTTCCGCGGCCCATGGCGTCCGGCACCTCGTCTACACATCCGTCGCCGCCGCCGGCAAGGGGTTTACCGGCCTCGGCCATTTCGACATGAAGACCGAGATCGAGGAGCATGTCCGGAGCCTTGGCATCCGCAGCACCATCGTGCGTCCGGTGACATTCATGGAAATACTGATGCTGCCGGGCATGGGGCTCGACCATGGAACCTACTCGTTCCTGATGCGCCCCGATCAGGCTATGCAGTTCATCGCGGTCGACGACATCGGCAAGATCGTCGCGACGATCTTCTCGGAACCGGACCGCTTCGCCGGCCGCACCGTCGAGATCGCCGGGGACACGGTGACCGGCAGAGGCTTGCAGGACGCTTTCAGCCGGGCTGCGGGCAGAACGATCACCTACAACCGCTTCCCCGACACCCTCCTTGCGCAGAACGCGCTCCTCGGCCGGCTCGCCGAACTCGTCGACGACGGCCGATGCGCTGGCGCCGTCGACATCCCGGCTCTCCGCGAGGAGTTCGGGGAATTGCTGAGTCTGGAGCAATGGCTTTCCGGTGCCGGCCGTGAGCTGTTCAAATCGGCCCTGGAAGCATCGGGAGGGACCGTGGCGCTGCGGTAGTCGCCGCGGGCGATACAGGGCAGCGTCCGGAACCGTTGTCCCCTCTGCCCTGTCCTATGACAATGTTCGCGTGATACCGGGAGCTGCCAGATGACCGAGGCCGATCTTTCCGCCCTTTACCGCCGCTACATCGCCTGCCTGAACGACCGGGATTGGCAAAGCCTGGGGAGTTTCGTCCACGAGGACGTCCAGCACAATGGGCGGAAATTCGGGCTCTCCGGCTATCGCGAGATGCTGGAGGCGGATTGCCGCGCGATCCCCGATCTGAAATTCAACATCGACCTTCTGGTCTCGCAGCCTCCCCATGTTGCAAGCCGTCTGATCTTCGACTGCACCCCGAAAGGCCGTCTGTTCGATCTTCCCGTCAATGGCCGGAGGGTTCGGTTCAGCGAGAACGTCTTCTACCGGTTTCGTGACGGCCGCATCGACAGCGTATGGTCGGTCATCGACAAGGCGGACATCGCATCCCAGCTCTAGCAGGCTGCGGAGTTTCCCAAGGGCGGCGCCATCGGCCCGACCGATGGCCCCCCACGCATCCCAGCAATGCCCCACCATTTCGTGTGACCTTTTGCGACCGCCCTTGACGTACGCATCCCTTTGCCCACATAAGCCCTTACGAAACATTCGGTCCCAGTCGTCCAGACGGCCGCCGCACGGCGCCTCCGGCAGGGTTCCTTCCCACCCCGAGATCCGCATCGACGAGCGATGCACGCCCGTCCGGCAGCGTCGAATGCCGGCCTAAGTGAGACGTACGACAGAGGCATGACGTTTGATTCAAAGCGGCGCCGGATGGCGCCGAACAACCGCGCACGCAACCGCAACCCGCGTCCGCGAGATGACTTCGAGGGCTCCCGCCCGACGGCCAATACGGTCCATGGCGGCGGCCCCACCGGCCCGGTTCCGGGCAAGGACGAGATCCTGTTCCTTCCGCTGGGCGGCTGTTCCCGCATCGGCATGAACATGGCGCTCTACGGTCACGCCGGCAAATGGCTGATCGTCGATGCCGGCGTCGCCTTCGTCGGTGACGAGATGCCGGGCATCGACAGCCTGATGGCCGATCCGAGCTTCATCGAGGAGCGGATGCAGGACGTCGTCGGGCTGGTGGTGACCCACGCGCACGAGGACCACATCGGCGCGATCCACCATCTGTGGCCGCGCCTGCGCTGTCCGATCTATGCCAGCCCCTTCGCCTCCCACATCATCCGGGACCGGCTGAAGGAAAAGGGCGCCCACCGCGCCGCCAAGGTGCAGACCTTCGAGATCGGCGACACGCTGAGCATCGGTCCCTTCCGGATCGAGACCATCGCCGTCACCCACTCGATCCCCGAGCCGATGTCGCTGGCGATCCGCACGGCGGCCGGCACGGTCCTGCACACGGGCGACTGGAAGTTCGATCCCAACCCGCTGGTCGGCCGCAGCACCGATTTCGCAGCCCTCAAGCGGCTGGGCGACGAGGGGCTGCTCGCCATGATGTGCGACAGCACCAACGCCGACGTGCCCGGCTCCACCGGATCGGAGGCCGACGCCCGCGCCGGCCTGATCGGCGCCTTCGCCAACCGCCCGGGCGCCATCGCGGTGACCGGCTTCGCCTCCAACGTCGCCCGCATGACCGCGGTGGCGGAAGCGGCGGCGGCGGTCGGGCGCAAGGTGGTGCTGGTCGGCCGCTCCATGCTGCGCATGGAAAAGGCGGCGCAGGCCTGCGGCTACCTCGACCATGTGCCGGACTTCATGGATGTCCGCGAGGCGTCCTGGACCCCGCGCGAAAATCTCGTGTTCCTGTGCACCGGCAGCCAGGGCGAGGAGCGGGCCGCACTCAGCCGTCTGGCCCGCAACGAGCACCGCGACCTCTGGCTGGAAGAGGGCGACACCGTCATCTTCTCCGCCCGCGCCATCCCCGGCAACGAGGAGGCGCTGGCCGAAATCCACGAGCATCTGCGCGGCATGGGTGTGGAGATCGTAACCCCGGCCGATGCGCCGGTCCATGTCTCCGGCCACCCGAAGCGCGACGACCTCGCCCGCATGTATGGTTTGGTCCGTCCCCGCTTCGCCGTGCCGGTCCATGGCACCATCGAGCATATGGAGGCCCACGCCCGCCTCGCCCGGACCTGCGGCGTCGAGCGCGCGCTGGTTCCGGAGGATGGCGACATCCTGCGCATCGCCAGGGAAGGCACCCGCGTCATCGGCCGCATCGAGCCGAAGCGCCTCGCCAACACCGGGCGGGAGCTGATCGCCTGGATCCCCGCCGAACTGCCGGCGGAAGAGACGCTCGTCGCGGCGGCCTGATCGCCGCGGAAGCGCTGAACGGACAAAAGCGAACGGGCCCTGTGGAGTGTTCCACAGGGCCCGTTCGCTTTTCTACGATGCCTGAACCGTCATTCGGCCGGGGTGGCGACCATCGGAACCTCGATGGCGCGGGCCTGGAGCAGTTCCTTCCACTTGCGGAAAGCGGCGATCAGGATGATGAAGCCCAGCACCAGCATGATGATCGAGATGCCGGCGTTGAAGGGGTTGTAGCCCTTGGCCGCCTTGTTCAGATAGACGTTGGCGATCATCCAGTAGCCGGCGACGTTCACCGTGACGAACAGGTAGGCCAGCGGGATCAGGCAGGTCAGCATGTAGATCCTCTTCTGGGCCAGCCGCAGGATGATGGTGGCGCCGATGATCAGGCCGACCGAGGCCATCAGCTGGTTCGACACGCCGAACAGGGCCCAGACCGAGTTGATGTCGCCCGAGGTCAGCAGATACCCCCAGGCCACGCAGGCGATGACGCTGGCGATGATCGAACCGGGGACCCAGTCCAGCCGCTTCATCGGGGCATAGACGTCGCCCAGCAGGTCTTGGATCAGGTAACGGGCGACGCGGGTGCCGCTGTCGACGGCGGTCAGGATGAACACCGCCTCGAACATCACGACGAACTGGAAGAAGTAGGAGGCGAGGCTGTTGAACCACGGCACGCGGGTGAAGATCTCGGTCATGCCGACCGCGAGCGTCACAGCACCGCCGGTGCGGCCGTAGAGGTCGAGGCCGATGTCCTGGCTCAACCGCGGCAGGTCCACCACGCTCATGCCGAGCGCCTTGAAGGCGGCCGGAGCGGAGTTGATGGCGAAGTAATCGGCCGGATGCAGGGCGGTGGCGGCGATCAGCGCCATGACGCCGACCAAGCATTCCGCCAGCATGCCGCCGAAGGCCACCGGACGGATGTCGCTCCACTTGTCGATCAGCTTGGGCGTGGTGCCCGACCCGATGAAGGCATGGAAGCCGGAGATGGCGCCGCAGGCGATGGTGATCGAGATGAAGGGCCAGACCGGGCCGTTCAGCACCGGGCCGCCGCCATGGATGAAGTCGGTCAGGGCGGGGAAGCGGATTTCCGGGTTGATGAAGACGACGCCGACGACCAGAGCGCCGAACACGCCGACCTTCATGAAGCTGGACAGGTAGCCGCGCGGGGTCAGCAGCAGCCAGACCGGCAGGGCGGTGGCGAAGAAGGCGTAGATCGGCAGGATGATGGCGACCGTTTCGGCATGCAGCGTCAGCCACTCGCCCAGCAGCGTGCCCTGGATGTAGGGGCCGGCGAAGACCGAGGCGGCGATGGCGGCGATGCCGACCTGGGTGGCGCCCTTGGACGAGCCGGTGACCTTCTCATAGAGGCCGAGCGCGATGGCGATGGGGATCGTCATGAACACCGCGAAGGCGCCCCAGGCGTTGCGTTCCAGCGCATGGACGACGACCATCGACAGGCCGGCCATGGTGATGGTGATGATGAACAGCATCGCCAGACCGGTGCACCAGCCGGCCACCGGGCCGAGTTCGGCCTTGGCGACTTCGGACAGCGACTGTCCCTTGTGCTTCATCGAGGCGAACAGCACGACGGTGTCATGCACCGCACCGCCGATGACGCAGCCGATCAGCAGCCACAGGAAGCTCGGCAGGTAGCCGAACTGGGCGGCCAGCACCGGACCGACCAGCGGGCCGGCGGCGGCGATGGCGGCGAAATGCTGGCCGGCATTCACCCATTTCTTGGTGGGCACATAGTTCTTGCCGTCCGCCAGGATGTGGGACGGGGTGACTTCCGAATCGTCGGCACGGAGAACCTTGCGCACGAAGAACACGCCGTAGAAGCGGTAGCAGAGCGCAAGAATGCAGAGTGTCGCGATCACAAATGTTAGGGCGTGATCCATGACGGTTCTCCTGAAAAGGATATGCCGTCGGTTTAAGCCTGTTGCGGGGTTCCGTGGGGTGGAATGCCGCGAGCGGCAGCCGGGAGATGCTGAGCGGCAGCCGGCGGGGGGCGAGCGGCGGTGCCCGAATGCCCCACCGGCTGCTGCCGCTCACTTGCCGCCGGTGACGTCCAGGAAGGTGCCGGTGATGAAGGAGGCCTCGGGGCCAGCCAGCCACAGAATCGCCCGCGCCACCTCCTCGGGCTGGCCGCCCCGCCCCATCGGGATCGAGTCCTTGACGCGGTCCACCCGTCCCGGCTCGCCGCCGCTGGCATGCATGTCGGTGTAGATGTGGCCGGGGCGGATGCAGTTGACGCGGATGCCGTCGCGCGCGACCTCCTTGGCGAAGCCGGTGGTGAAGGTCTCCAAGGCGCCCTTGGAGGCGGCATAGTCGACATACTCGTTCGGGCTGCCGAGCCGGGCCGATGCCGACGAGATGTTGACGATCGCGCCGCCCCGCCCGCCGTGGCGATGCGACATGCGCTTGGCCGCCTGCTGCGCGCAGAGGATCGGGCCGATGGAATTGACGGCGAAGATGCGCTGCATCCGCTCGAAGCCGAGATCCTCGGTCCGGCACTGCCGGGCAAGCACCGCGGCGTTGTTGACCAGCACGTCGATGCGGCCGAACTCGCGGTCGATTGCCTCGAACAATGCCGCGACCTGCGCCGGATCCGCGCTGTCGGCGCGCACCGCCAGGGCCCGGCGTCCCCGGGCCTCGACATCCGCCGCCACGACGTGGGCGGCGGCCTCGTCGGAAACGAAGCTGATCGCGACGTCGTAGCCCTGGGCGGCGGCGAGCCTTGCGGTCGCGGCGCCCATGCCACGCCCACCGCCCGTTATCAGGATCAGCGGCGCTTGGGAAACTGTGGTCATCGACAGAGATCTCCTTATGGCAGGGGAACGGTCAGGCGGAGCGCGGCAGGCCGGACCCGCCCTGCGGTCCGGCGGCGGAGGCGTTCAGGTGGGGCCTCAGCATCAGGACGAGCGGGACGATCAGGGCGGCGGTCGCCGCCGAGGCCAGCACGCCGGTCGTCTGGCTGCTGTGGTCGGCGATGGCGCCGTAAAGGATCGGCGCCAGCCCGCCGGAGCCGATGACGCTGGTGTAGAAGACCGCGAAGGCCCGGCCGGTGTCGCCGTTGGACAACTCCGGCACGGTGCCGTAGAGCACCGAGGAGGTGCCGTTGAGCACGATGCCAAGCAGCGGCAGCAGGATGAGCGTCGGCGTCAGCGAGGTGAACAGCGTTGCCGCGATCAGCAGGGCGGTGGCGGCTTCGGTCGCCATGACGCAGCCGATCACCCCCAGCCGGTCCCCGAGCAGGCCGCAGGTCGCCTTCCCCAGCGCGCCGCCGATGAACAGCAGGGCCAGCGCCAGCCCGACCGTTGCCGAATCCCCGCCCTGGCCATGGATGAGGAAGGGCAGGAAGAGCAGATAGCCCATGCGGGTGGCGGTATCGAGCGCGCCGATCGCCGTCAGGATGCCGAAGCCGCCGCGGCCGCGGCCCGCCGCCGCCGTCTTGGCGGCCCGGACGATGGGGATCGCCGGCAACAGCGGCAACAGGGCGAGCGACAGGACGAGTCCGATGGCCGCCATCATCCCCAGCACCGGCTGCCAGCCGACGGTCGGCAGCAGCACGGCGACCAGCGCCGGCAGAGCCGCCTTCCCGAGATCGCCCGAGAAATTGTAGATGCCGAGCGGATGCCGCGATGCAGCACCGTAGCTGACGGTGACGAGCATCGAGCCGCAGGGGTGCTGGATGCTCGATCCGATGCCGGCCAGGACAAGGCCGACGCACAGCCCCGGCAGGCCGAGCGGCAGCGCCATGATCAGCAGGCCCGCCGCCGCCAGGAGCGTCGACAGGATCAGCGCCGCCCGCGGCGATAGGCCGCGAAGGGCGCGGTCGGCCGGGATTTGCAGCCCTCCCATCGTCCCGGAGTAAAGGGCGCGCATGACGGCAAGCATCGCATAGGACAGGCCGAACTGCGCCTGCCACACCGGCAGAAAGACATAGAGGGCGTCGGTGTAGCCGTCATGCACCGCATGGGCAAGACACGCACCCGTCAGGCTTTTCTTCTTCTCCGTCCACCACTGTCTCGGATTCATCGTCACTGGCTTTCCCGGCGGCGCCATAGGCATTGCCCGGCTGGTCTGAATGGGCAGGCAGGGTATACCCGTGATGATTCATCGACTAGTATGGTTTGAATCACGGATAGCGTTCGTTTTCCTCACGGGTTTGCCCCAAAGGATCGCTCATGCGCCGCCTTCCTCCCCTGAACGCCCTGCGCATCTTCGAGGTCGCGGCCCGGACCGGCAGCTATGCCGAGGCCGGGGCCGAACTCGGCCTCACCCATGGCGCGGTAAGCCGGCAGATCGCCGCGCTGGAAAGCTGGCTCGGGCAGAGGTTGTTCACCAAGGAGGGGCGCCGCATGGTGGCGACGCCGATGGCGCGGATCTTCGCGTCCGAAGTCGGGCTGTCCTTCGACCGGCTGGCCGTCGCGGCGGAAGCCTGCGGCCGGCCCGACGCGCGGCGCATCCTGCGGGTCAGCGCCCCGACCAGCTTCGCCATGCGCTGGCTGATCCCGCGGCTCGGCCGCTACCACGCCGGCCATCCCCAGGTCGAGGTGGCGGTCACCACGGTTTCGACCGTGCTGGAGGAATTGCGCGGCGGCGTCGACGTGGCGATCCGGCGCGGTGCCGCGCGCGAGCATGTCTGGCCCCAGCACCGCGTCGTTCCGGTGCTGGACGACGTGGACACGCTGATCATGAGCCCGGCGCTGTTCGCGCGGCGGCCTATCCACAAGCCCGCCGACATCGAGGGCCACACCCTGCTGGCAAGCGAGACCCGTCCGGGCGATTGGACCGGCTGGCTCGACGCGGCGGGGCTCCAGCATCTGGCCGGGCATCCCCGCCAGATCTTCGACCACTTCTTCGTCACCCGTCAGGCGGTGGAGGACGGGCTCGGCATCGGGATCGGCCCACTGCCGATGCTGGACATCGACATCGCCAACGGACGGCTGATGACGCCGCTGCCCGACATCAGGGTTCCGAGGACGGGATACGTGGCACTGGTTCCACCCCAGGCCGATGCGGGCAAGATGGTCGCCGGCTTCGTCGACTGGCTGGTCGGAGAGGCGCAGGGAGCGGTGTGACGATCCGGGCCGGCGCAATGCTTTCGAAGCCGCTCAGGCCCGGGAATGCGCCGCTCGGGCCGCCAGGGCGCCGCTCGCCGGAAAGCGGCCCGGCGCTTGCCGCAACGGCGCTAGGGTGGGACGTCCCACACCGCCGCGCCGGCTTTCGTCAGAGATCTCCAATGACCGACACCTGCCCCCGCACGCCCCTGCGCAAGGCTCTCGCCAACCTGCGCCGCCTGTTCAACGACGACAGCTACGACCGCTACCGCGAGGCCCAGGCCCGCCTCTCCCCGGAGGAGCCGCCGCTCGATCCCCGCTCCTTCAAGGCACGCCAGATCCTGATGACTCTGGGACGGGGGTGCTGCGGACGGTAGTCCCCTCCCCTGGACCGGGACCGGCCTCGGGCTTCAGTCCGGGGAGCCGTGCCCGGCTGCCGCTGCGCTCCGAATAGGCGCGGGTCAGTTCCGCCCCGAACAGGAAGATGACCGCCGAGTAATAGACCCACAGCAGGATCAGCACGAAGGAGCCGGCAGCGCCATAGACCGTCACCACGCCGCTGGTGGCGATGTAGAAGCCGATCAGGAATTTGCCGACCGCGAACAGGAAGGCGTTGACCGCCGCCCCCAGCCAGACGTCGGCCCAGCGGATGTAGGTGTCGGGCAGGATGCGGTAGATCAGCGCGAACAGGCCGGTCAGCACCGTCCAGGACACCAGCACATCGAACAGCCACAGCAGGGACGGCATCGCCGGCAGATAGGCCGAGGCCCAGCGGCCCGCCGCCGCCAGACCGGCGCTGACCACCAGCGAGACGATCAGCAGGAAACCGATGGCGGCGATCAGCGCCAGCGCCTTCAGCCGCACCCGCACCAGCCAGGTGATGGTCGATTCCTGGGGGGCCGCCACCCGCCAGATGCGGTTCAGCCCGGCCTGAAGCTCGACGAAGACGGTGGTGGCGCCGACCAGGATGGTGCCGATGCCGATGACGCTGGCGACGATGCCGGTCTCCTTGGCACCGGCCCGCGCAATCAGATCCTGCAGGGTCTGGCCGGCATCGTGCCCGACCAGCGCCGTCAGCTGGTCGACCAGCGCGCCGCGCGCCGCCTCGTCGCCGAACACCAGCCCGGCCAGCGCGATCACCAGGATCGCCAGCGGCGCCAGCGAGAAGATGGTGTAGAAGGCGATGGACGCCGCCATGCTCATCGCGTCGTCGTTCATCCAGCCATAGGCCGCATCGACGACTATCGCCCATCCCCGCCGCACCCTGCCCATCGCTCCCTCCCGTCCCGCACACTCTCCCCCCGGTAACACCGGCGGCGGCCATTCGGTCATGGTCGGAGGACTGGAGAGCGCCGGTGACGGACAGAAACCCATGGTCGGCAGGCTGCGAGGGGTGGACTGTGCTGCGGGCAACCGACGCCAGGACGGTGCGGCGAAACTGATCCAGATTGGACTTGCCCGCCGCTGACCGGCGCCTTGGGGGCTGCCCACCGCCCCTTCGGGACCGGACGATGCCGGTCAGAAAATCGCGGCGTTCAGGTTCTTCTCGAAACTCTTCAGAAAGGCCGAAACCTCTTCCGCGGCCTTCTTGTCCTGCCACGACGACAAGGACTTGATGTTCTTTGCAATGTCGGGCCGGATGTCCATCTCGGTCTTGCGGTTCAGCAAGGTGTTCGCCGTTCCCTGCTTGGCGGCAAAGCCGTCGAATTTCTTGGCTTCGTCGGCCAGCTTCTTGAGCAGCGGGATCATCTTCGAATCGTCGAGGATGATGGCGTGCAGGGCCTTGTTCTTGCCCTTGCTTTCCTTCCACATTTCCGCCCACTGCTTGCCGAGCAGCTTCGGATCCACCTCATCCGATTCGTGGGTAATGCATCTGCAGAAGTCGTCGAGGGTGTCGAGCCCCTCTTCTTTTTCCTTTTTCGTGGCGATCAACCTGGCCTTCAGTTTCTTGCCCAAAGCCCCTGCCAGGGCTACGACCTGCGACTTCAGGGACTCGACGACCTTGCTCTGGTCGGACATCATCTTGGTGTAGGTCTTGTACTCGTCGAAGAGTCCATCGAGATCCTTCGACACGACAGCGAATTTGTTGCTGAATTTGTGCTTCACCAAGTGCTCGCGATGCTTTTTGGTGAGACCATCCCATTCACGCAGGAGATCTGAAACTTTCTTTGCCATTTCCATCACCGCCGAAAAATAAGAAGGCTGACGGAAAAGGAAATCTCCCTTTTTCCTGTCATTCCGAAGCAATGGTATCCTTATCAGGTTTTCAGACAAACAGCGGAACCATCCAAAATGGGGTGTCCACACCTCCAGCTTTCCATATCGCCTTGGTTCACTTTTAGGATGCAATTGCCGATGCAAGCGGGCGCGGGCATCACCCCATCCCGAGCCGCTCCTTGAGCGCCCCCAGGAAGCGCCGGCTGACCGGCACCGCATGGCCGCCGGTGGTCTGGATTTCCGCCAGCCCGCCATCGACGAAGCGGATTTCCCGGATGCGGTCCGGGTTGACCAGATGCTGGCGGTGGCAGCGGAACAGCGGGCTCTTCTCCTGGATGGTGTGGAGCGTCAGCTCGGTGAAGCGCTCCTGCCCGTCCTCCCCCACCACATAGACGCCGGCCGGGCGGGAGACGACATACTCGACATCGGCCAGCTTCATCAGGGTGATGCGGTTGACCCCGGTGCAGGGGATGTGGCGCAGCTCCGCCGCCCCCGGCAGGACCGACAGCTCCTGCGGCGCATGCTGGCGGCGCAGCCGCTGCAAGGTCTTCGCCAGCCGCGCCGGATCGGCCGGCTTCAGCAGATAGTCGAAGGCGTGCTCCTCGAAGGCCTGGACGGCATATTCGTCGTGCGCGGTCAGGAAGACGATGCGCGGCATCCGTTCGGGATCGAGCATGCTCAGCATCTCCAGCCCGCTGACCCGCGGCATCTGGATGTCGAGGAAGACCACGTCGGGCGCCTGTCGGTTGATGGCGCCGATGGCCTCGATGGCGTTGGCGCATTCGCCGACGATGCGGATGTCGGCTGCCTCTTCCAGAAGACGGCGCAGTTCCTCCCGCGCCAGCGGCTCGTCATCGACGATCAGGACATTCATGGTGGCCGTCATGCGGGCACGGTTTCCTCAAGGGGCAGGCGCAGGGTGACGCGGGTGCAGGCATCCGGCTCGCAGGCGACCGAGACGCCGTACGCCTCACCGTAGCGGTTGCGGACGCGGCGGTCGACGATGGTCATGCCCAGCCCATCGCCGCCCGGCTTCGCCTCATAGAGCCCGGCATTGTCCTCCACCGCCAGCAGCAGGTCGCCGCCCTCCCGCCGCGCCGCAATGCGCACCCGGCCGTCGCCGAGAAGCTGGGCGGTGCCGTGCTTGATCGCGTTCTCCACCAGCGGCTGGAGCGAGAAGGCCGGCAGCCGGGCGTGGCGCAGGTCTTCCGGCACCTCGATCTCCACCTCCAGCCGCCCGGTGAAGCGGGCCAGCTCGATCTGGAGATAGGCGCTGACATGCTCGACCTCGTCGGCCAGCGTCGCCATCTGGCTGGGGCGCTTCAGGTTCTTGCGGAAGAAGGTCGATAGGTTCTGCACCAGCTGCCGCGCCCGCTCCGGATCGTTGCGGATGACGGCGGAGATGGTGTTGAGCGCGTTGAACAGGAAATGCGGGTTGACCTGGGCATGCAGCAGCTTGATCTCCGACTGCGCCAGCAGCGCCTTCTGCTGCTCGTACCGCCCGGCCAGGATCTGGTTGGACAGCAGGCGCGCGACACCCTCGCCCAGCGTGCGGTTGATGGTGGAGAAGATCTTGGTCTTCGGCTCGTACAGCTTGATGGTGCCGATCACCCCGCCATCCTCGCCCACCAGCGGGATGACCAGCGCCGCCCCCAGCCGGCAACTCGGGCTGATCGAACAGCGGTAGGCCACCTCGTTGCCGTCGGCATAGATCACCTGGTTGCTGGCGATGGCCTGATGGGTCTGCGGTGAGCTGATCGGCGTGCCGGGCAGATGGTGGTCGTCGCCCATGCCGATGAAGGCCATCAGCTTTTCCCGGTCGGTGATGGCGACGGCGCCGACGCCGGTTTCCTCGAAGATGATGCGGGCGACGCGGGTGCTGTTCTCGCTGTTGAAGCCGCCGCGCAGCACGCCGTCGCAGCGCGCGGCGATCTTCAGCGCCTTGGCGGAGAAGGCGCTGGACTGCTTCTCGTCCAGAACGCGGCGCTCCAGCAGGATGCGCATGAACAGCGCCGCCCCCAGGGTGTTGGCGACGATCATCGGCGCCGCCACCACCTCGACCAGATGCAGCGCCGCCTCGAAGGGACGGGCCACCGCCAGGATGATCAGCATCTGAACCAGTTCCGCCACGAAGGTGACGATGCCGACGCGCAGCGGGTTGAACAGCGGCTCGATCCGGCCCTGGCGCACCATGTGGCGGTGGACCAGCCCGCCGATCAGCCCCTCCGCCATGGTGGAGATGGCGCAGGCCAGCGCCGACATGCCGCCCAGCGAATAGCGGTGCATCCCGCCGGTCAGCCCGACCGCCAGCCCGACCGACGGCCCGCCGAAGATGCCGCCCAGCACGGCGCCGATGGCGCGGGTGTTGGCGATGCTGTCGTCGATGTGCAGGCCGAAATAGGTGCCCATGATGCAGAAGATCGAGAAGATCACGTAGCAGGCCAGCTTGTGCGGCCAGCGCACCGTCACATGGGTCAACGGCAGGAACAGCGGCGTCCGGCTCAGCAGATAGGCGATCACCAGATAGACGCACATCTGCTGAAGCAGCGAGAGGACCAGGGTGAAGGGCTCGATGGGTATGGAGGGCATGGCGGTTTTCCCGGCAGCGGCCTTTCGGGACCGGCGCTGCTCCGCGCCATCCTACACCCGCAGGCTCCGCCCGCCGATGGGACATCCTTGCATCCCTTGGGGTACAGCCTTGTGCTGCCTCCTACAGCTCGGCCCTCATTGCCGGGCGGGCCGGACCGCATCCCTTCTCGATGTATTGCCGGTACTCGTCGCGTTGGACGGCGTAGAGGTCTTCGCCCGCCGCCGGAATGTTCTTGGCGTGCCGCAGGGCCGACGCCGAGCCGCCCAGGTCGATCACCACGAAATCGACGGCCGCCAGCGTGGTCGAGATGAAGCTGAGCGCATAGACCTCCGTAGCAATGCCCGCCGTCAGGGCCACCGCCGCCACCGTGTTGGTGGGGCCGACGAAAGGCAGCACGAGGTAGGAGCCGGGCGCGAGGCCGGTCTTGCAGAGCGATGAGCCGAAATTCTCCTCCCGGCGCTCCAGGCCGAGCCGTGTGGCGACATCGAACAGGCCGCCGACGCCGAGCGTCGAGTTGATCCCGAAGCGCGCCGCCGAGGCGGCGGCACTGCCCGCCTTGCCCTGCAAGCCGTTGTCGAGGACCATCTCGATCTCGGTCAGGTTTGCGTAGGCGTTCGACAGGCCGACCGATACCGGGGCGGGCACCCACGGCCCGATGTGATCGACGGCCGGATTGACGACCCAGTCGACCAGCCCCTTGTTGACCGCGAACATGGTCCGGTTGAACGGCTCCAGAGGGTCCGCGGCGAAGGCGGCGACCGGGGCGCATCCCATCGCCAGGGCCATGACCAAGTCAATCGCAAGCCTAACCGCCATGTCACCGTCCCCCTGTTTACCGGGCCCCCGCCGATTCAAGTCTACAGGCCGCCGGCGGCTGGCGGCAAATCAGGGGAAATCCAGATCGCCGTACCGCCCGCCCCTGCGATTCACCGCCGGCGCGGGGCCGGGTGCAGCAGGGCCAGCTCCGGGGTCACCGACTGCCGCATCGCCGCGTCCCACTCGCTCATGGTGACGAAGCGCAGGCCCCGCCTCTCCCCTTCCTCCAGGATCGCCGGCAGCGCCGCGACGGACGCCGCCTTGGTGCTGTGCATCAGCACGATGGCGCCGGGCGCCAGCCGCTCGACGATGCGGTGGCGGATGATGTCGGGGCCGGTGTCCTTCCAGTCCTGGCTGTCGGCGGTCCACAGCACCGTCGCCATGCCATGGTGGCGCGCCAGTGCGGCCAGCGCATCGTCCACGTCGCCGTAGGGTGGCCGGAACCATGTCGCCGTCACGCCGACCGACGCCAGCGCCTTTTCCGCCTGCGCCAGATTCCACTCGCGCTCTGCCGGTTTCAGGTCGGTGGTCATCGGGTGGGTCTGGGTGTGGCTGCCGACCTCGTTGCCCGACGCCGCCACCAGCTTGGCGATGTCGTGATGCTCGGGGATCTTGGCGCCGATGTAGAAGAAGGTCGCCTTCGCCCCGTGCGCCCGCAGGATGTCGAGGATGCGCGGATCGTTGCCGTCCGGCCCGTCGTCGATGGTCAGCGCCACCACCCGCGAACCCGGCAATGTCAGGTCGACCTGGGCGAGGTCGAGGTCCGATCCGGGGATCAGGTGCTGGGTCACGAAGGGGGCCGCCCCATGGGTGGCGGCATAGCTGCGCTGGCCGGACATGGCTGATGCGGGCAGGCACAGCAGGGCTGCCGCCAGCCCGAGCGGCAGGATGGCGCGGCGGAACAGGGTCATCATCGCGGTGGCACTTGGAAAGAAGTCGGTGCCGGCCGCCCCTTCGAAAGGGGTAGGGCCGGCGGAAGCCCTGAGCTTTGCGCCCGCCCGCCGCGATGGACAAGCGATTTATTGCGGACCTTGAGGAGACAGGGGCTGGGGGCGGACGGCCGACCGGCCTCCGCCCCCGCAACGCCGCCGTTACAGCTTCGCCCGCAGGGTCAGCAGAACGGTGCGCGGCTCGCCATAGATGTTGCCCGACTGCGCGTTGCCGACGCGCTGGTAATAGGTACGGTCGAACAGGTTCTTGACGTTGACCGCCGCCGTCACCTTCTCGGTCACGTCATAGGCGACGCGGGCGTCCACCGTCGCATAGCCGCCCTGGGTCAGGCGGGCGCCGCCCAGCGACGGGAACTCGTTGTACATCGAGGTCTGGGCATTGACGCCGCCGCCGACGCTCAGCCGGTTGTCGATGCTCTCCGGCAGGCGGTAGTTGGTCCACAGCTTGAACTGGTGCATCGGTGCTATGGCGGTGAAGGCGCTCGCCGCGTTGGCACTGCTGTCCAGGCTCTTGGCGCGGGTGAAGGTGTAGCCGGCATAGACGTCCCAGCCCGGCAGGATCTCGCCGGAGACGTCCAGCTCGACGCCGCGGCTTTGCGCCTTGCCGCCGGAGATGTAGATGGACTGGTTGGGATAGCGCGGATCGGACTGCGGCCGGTTCTCCTCCTCGATGTGGAAGACCGAGGCGGTGGCGTGCAGGCGCCCGCCGAAGTAGTCGGCCTTGACGCCGGCCTCGTACTGCCGGCCCTTCAGCGGCTCCAGAACCTTGCCGGACGCATCGACATAGGATTGCGGCTCATACACCTGCGACACGCTGGTGTAGAGCGCGTAGGTGGAGTTGACGTCGTAGACGAGGCCGGCATAGGGCGTGACCTTGCCGCGGACCGATGCGCTGCTTTCGGCGGTGCCGGCCAGCGCGTCGGCATCGACCTTGGTCTGCCACCAGTTCAACCGCCCGCCGACGATGAACTTCAGCGGCTCGGCCAGCTTCAGGCGCAGGACGCCATAGGTTCCCCAGCTGTCGGTGGTGGTCTGGGTGTCCTTCTGCCAGTTGCGCCAGGCCGGCTCCGGCGCAGAGGCGTCGGGCGAGAAGATGTTCTGCGTCACCGACCAGCTGCCGACCGGGTTTGCCGCGCGGTGGCGGAAGGTCGTGCGCTCGTAGTTCGCGCCGACCGCCGCCTCGTGGGTCATGCCGAACAGCCCGAAATTGCCGGTGGCCGACAGGTCCGCCCCCAGCTGCTCCTGATCGTAGCGGACCTTCTGGGCGTAGAGCGTCGTCCGGTTCACCCCCGGCGTTACCGGCGAATAGGCGTAGGCCATCTTCCGGTCCATGTCGGTGTCGATGTAGTGGGTGGCGAGCTTCACCGCCCAGCCATTGTCGAACCGGTGCTCCAGGTCGGCGAAGCCGCCCTTGGTGGTGAAGATGTCCTCGTTCCACTTCTCGCCCAACGAGGTCGAGCGGTCGACGTCGAGAAGGCGCAGCTGCGGCCGGCCGCCCACCACCGACCCATAGGCCGGCAGGTTCCAGGCTCCCTGATAGCTCATGCGCTGATACCAGGCGCCGGCCGTCAGGGTGGTGTCGGGGGTCAGGTCGGCGGCGATGCTGCCATAGGCCACCCCGCGGCGCTGCTCCGTCCAGTCCTGGAAGGCGTTGCGGTCCTGGTAGGCGCCGACGAAGCGCCCGCGCAGGCTGCCCGACTGGTTCAACGGCCCGGTGATGTCGCCCTCGCCGCGGTAGTTGGCATAGGAGCCGGCGGTCAGCTCGCCATAGCCTTCCAGCGTCTTCTTCGGCGTCTTGCGGACGAGGTTCACGGCGCCGCCGGGACCGCCCATGCCGTTCAGCAGCCCGGCCGGTCCCTTCAGCACCTCCACCCGCTCGTACATCGCCAGATCGGGCGAAGCGAAGATGCGGTCGTCCAGCGTGGTCGGCACGCCGTCGAACTGCAGGTTGGTGATCTCGAAGCCGCGCGAATAGAAGTTCAGCCGGTTGCCGTCGATGGGCTCCACCGTGACGCCCGGCGTCTGCTTCATCACGTCTTCGAGCGTGATGAGCTTCTGTTCCTCGATGCGCTCGCGCGGCACCGTGGTGACGGTCTGCGGCACCTCGCGCGGGGCGAGCGGCAGCTTGGAGCCGACGGTGGTCGGCGGGTTGGCGTCGCGCTGGCGGTCGGCGCCGACGTCGATGGTCGGCAGGGTCATCGTCTCGGACGATGTGTTGCCGGTGGCAGGCGCTGCCGTCTGCGCGAAGGCGACGGCCGGCAGCAGCAGGGCTGCCGCCGCAACCGACGCCAGCAGGCGGACGCGCCCCCTGTTCTGTCTCCCAAGGCGTCCGGGCTGCCTGTTAATCGTCATTCCGATGATCCCCCATTCGTCACTGTGCTGATGTCAATTCACGGATTTGTTGGCCATGGCCCCGGCCGGTCCCCCCGGTCAGGGCCGCGGCGATTTCCTGCGCGCGGATCGGCAGGATGGAGAGCAGGGTGTCGCTGAGGCCGTGCGTCGCCTCGCAGCAGCCCTGCAGATACAGGCCGGCGGTGCAGCCGGGGATCGTCGGCAGGCGGTAGTCGCGCCCGACCTCCCCGCCGGTCAGCCAGGGTTCCATCGGTCGCAGAAGCTCTTCATGGATGCGGCGGCGGTAGCCGGTGGCGAGCACGACCGCGCCATAGCGCCGCTCCCGCCGCTCCCCGCCGTCCAGGCCGGCGAGGTCGAGCAGCAGGCCGCCCGTCGCGGCGTCGGCCCGCGCCGCCACCACCTCGTGGCGGGTCAGCAAGCCGTGGCGGTCGTTTGCCTCGACCTTCTGCTGGTAGAAGATGGCGTAGATGGCGTCGATCAGGTCGGGATCGACCACCGCATAGTTGGTGTTGTGGAAGGCACGCAGCAGGTCGGCACGCTCGGCCGGGGGAAGGCCATAGAGATAGCCGGTATAGCCGGCGTCGAAGACCTGATTGGCGAAGGGGCTGCTGTCGGCCGGGCGCATCGCCGGTCCACGGGCGACGATGTCGACATCCACGCCGCGGGCATGCAGGTCGAGGAAGATCTCCGCGGCGCTCTGGCCCAGCCCGACCACCGCGACCCGCCCGGCCCCGGCCAGATCGTCGGCCGCGGCCAGATAGTCGTTGGAATGGATGACCAGCGGTCCGCCAGACGCCTTGCCGGTGCCCTTGCGCACCAGCCCGTCGAAGACCTCCGGCACCAGCGGCGTCGCCCCGGCACCGATCACCACGTTGCGGGCGAGCAGGCTGCGCTCGCGCCCGTCGGCGTCGCGGGCGCGGATGCGGACATGCGGGACGGCATCGCCGATCCGCACCGGCTCGACGGCGACCACGTCCGTCCCATAGTCGCAGAGCCCGCCGAAGTCCGACGCCACCCAGGACAGGTAGTCGTTGAACTCGCGCCGGCTGGGATAGAAGGTCCGCAGGTTGATGAAATCCTGCAAGCGCCCCTGGCGGTGCAGGTAGTTGAGGAAGCTGTAAGGGCTGGTCGGGTCGCGCAGCGACACCAGATCCTTCAGGAAGGAGATCTGCATCCGGCTGCCGTCCAGCAGCATGTTGCCGTGCCAGACGAAGCGATCGCGCTTTTCCAGGAAACGCATGGCAAGCCCGGCATCCGCCTCGCGCAGCGCCACCGCCAGCGCGAGGTTCGACGGGCCGAACCCGACACCGGCAAGATCCAGAACCCGGCCGTTGTCGCCGATCAGCGAGGGGATGCCGTGCATCGCTCAGCCCCCCTGCTTCGGCGTGGCGGGCTTGGAAACGAGCGGATCGGCGCGCGGCACCCACAGCCGGTCGGCGAAATAGCGCTCGCGCAGCAGCATCACCAGCATCGCCCGCTTGTGCGGGAAATCGAACTCCTTGACCTTGGCGAAGCCGGAGCGGTCGAGGTTGCGGATCTGCTGGTGGTGGTCGGCGCGCGGCTCGCCGACGATGCGCTGGGTGCGGGAATCGTCGAGGAACATGAAATGCACCAGCGACGGCAGCCACGCGCTGACATAGGCGCGCCCGCGCACATGCTCCTCGCCGATCAGCACATGCCAGCCGCGGTCGTAGTCCTGCGCGTCGTAGAAGGCCCCGATCCGGTTCTCCTTGGCCCAATAGACCTCGAAATAGCCGAAGGGCACGCCGTTCAGGCTGGCGATCAGCGGCATGGTGTGGGGGTCGGAGAGCTGCGCCTCCAGATAGGCGCGGTGCTTGGCGAGATCGCCCTCCTCCTGCCAGAAGAAAGCGACGCGCGGGTCGTTCTGCCAGCGGTGGAAGCGCTCCAGATCCTCGCCGATGTCGGCGACGCGGAAGGACATTGTCTGCTCCAGCCACGGGACGTGGCGGGCGTAGAGCAGGCCCTTCGGTTTCGGCGGCCGGCGCGGGTGGTAGCGCCCGTTCGACACCAGATGCGTCTGTGGAAACCCGCCGGACCCCGCCCCCAGCAGCCAGAGGTCCGGACGCTGGAACAGCATGCCGGCCGACGCCAGCAGCCTGCCGCCGGCATCGTCGTCGGCCACACCGTCCAGCCGCAGGGCCTCGGCCAGATCGTCCGGCGCCAGCAGCCGCAGGCTGGCCGGGTCGTCGGCGCGGACGAAGGCGGCCTCCAGCGCCGCGAGGGCGGCCAGACGGCGGGCTTCGCTCTCGGCCGTGCTCTGCACCAGGGCCAGCTCGGCGGACGGCCCTTCGCCGGTCAGGCGCCAGCGCTGCTGCATCGCGCCGTCCAGCCGCACGGTCAATTCCGCGCCGTCCCACTGGGAATGGAATGGTCGGCCCAACGCGCGGCAGGGGGACGCGCAGGAGTACGGGGCGCCGCCGGATGCGGTCATATCGGCTGCCAGTGTGTCGGAAAGGGCGGTCATCGCAGGCGCCTCCTCATGTCCGGCCGCGGCGGGCGCGGCCGAAAAGCGTTCGGGAAAGGGGTCGGGCTTCTCGGGGTTGGGCTTTTCAGGCTCATTGCGCCGCCTGCACCGGTTGGGCCGGTGCCTCGCTCCAGGGCGTCAGCACCCCGGCGTCGCAGCGCAGCACCCGGTCGGCGAGGTGGAAGAAGCGGTCGTCATGGCTGACGGCGACGATGGTCCGGCCGCCGCGCTTCAGCTCCGGCAGCAGCTCCTCGTAGAAGAAGCGGCGGAACACCGGGTCCTGGTCGGCCGCCCATTCGTCGAGCAGCAGGATCGGCCGCTCCTCCACAACGGCAGCCAGCAGGGCGAGGCGCTTGCGCTGCCCCTGCGACAGCCGGATGTCGGACAGCCGGTCGCCGTCCAGCGTCACCTTGCGGTCCAGCCGCAGCCGGCGCAGGAAGGCCTGGGCCAGATCCTCGTCCAGCCTGCCGCCGGGGCCGACCAGCCGGTCGAACAGGTGCGGGGTGGAGAAGACGGCGCTGACCTGCTCGCGGTGCCAGCCGCGCCGCTCCTCCGTCACCTCCAGCCCGGCCAGCCGGATGCTGCCGGAGGACGGGCGACGCAGACCGGCCAGCAGGGTCAGCAGGGTGGATTTGCCGCCGCCGTTGCCGCCGACGATGAACAGCATCTCCCCCGCCCGCACCGTCAGGTCGACGGGGCCGAGGTGGAAGCCGGGCTCGTCGCCCTGGGCCGGATGGTCGTAGACGACACCGGACAGGCTCAGCAGCGGGCCATTGGCCGGCAATGCCGCCGGTGCGACCTTGTCCTCACCGAACTCCGTCCGGTGCGGCTCCAGCCGCAGCGCCTCGACCTTCGCCAGGGCGACCGAGCCGGACAGCAGGATCGGCAGCGTGCCGACCAGATCGTTCAGCGGCATGCGCAGGAACATCAGCACCAGCACGAAGCCGGCGGTGTGCGCCCGCGGCAGTCCCAGCGCCTCGCCCGCCGCGAAGATGCCGGCGATCAGCCCGAGGATGACCAGCGCCGTCCAGCTGAGGCTGAGCACCCAATAGCGGTCGGCGCGGATTTCGGTGTCGCGGGCATGCTCCGCCGCGCCGGTCACGTCATGACGGTGGAAGACACGCTTGCGCGCCGTGTTCAACGCCAGCTCGTTGCGGCCCTCGACAGCGCCGCGATAGCCGGCGAACAGGCGGTCGTCGGTCTCGCGCACCTCGATCATCAGCCGGCGCATCGCCGACACCCAGCCATAGGCCGCCGCCACCCCCAGCCCGACCACCGCCGCGCTGAGCAGGAACAGCTGCCAGGACAGCCAGCCGAGATAGAGGAAGCCGCCCAGCACCAGCACGCCGTTGCTGAAGATGAAGGGAAGCCGGTTGAAGGCCTGCCCGACCGCGGCGATGTCCTTGGTCAGCGTGGCGTAGAGCGCCGGCGCGCCGATGGCCTCCAGCCGCTCCACATCGGTGTCGAGCAGCCGCTTCACCGTCGCGGTGCGCATCTCGCACACCACCCGGTGGCCGAGCGCCGTCAGCATCGCCTGTGCGGCGAAGCCGAAGCCGAACACCCCCGCCAGAAGCAGCGCGACCAGCGCCATGGTCGGCGCGTCCGGCGAGGCGGTGCCGGCGATCAGGTGGTTGACCAGGGCGATCACCGACAGCCCGGCGAGCGACCCGGCGGCCCCCAGCGCGAGCGCCAGCGGCAGGCGCCAGCGGAAACGGCGCAGCAGCGGGATCAGCAGCATCATGGCGTATCCGCCTTTTCCGCGTCGGCCATCTCGGCATCGGCGAGCAGCCCCGCCATGAAGGCGAGGTCGTCTGCCTCGTCGCGCACGCCCTGCGTGTCGATCAGCGCCGCCATGGCGCGCAGCGTCGGCGCGCGGAACAGCTCGGCCAGCGGCAGGTCATGGCCGAACAGGCTGCGGATGCGGGTCTGCAACCGCACCAGCCGCAGCGAATGGCCGCCCAGCCGGAAGAAATCATCGGTGGCGCCCACCCCGGGGCGCTCAAGCACCTCGCCCCACAGCTCCGCGAGCCGGGTTTCGGTGCCGGTCGCCGGCGGTTCGAAGCCCGCCGTTTGCACGGGCGCGTCCGGGGTCGGCAGCGCCTTGCGGTCCACTTTGCCGTTGGCGTTCAGCGGCAGCCGGTCGAGCACGACGCAGACCGACGGCAGCATGTAGGCCGGCAGCCGCGCCGCCAGATGGGCACGCAGGTCGGCCGGCTCGCTGCCGTCTGCCGTCACCAGATAGGCGCAGAGCAGCGCCTCTCCACCGGCCGGGGCATGGGCGGTGACCACGGATTGGCGCACCTGCGGGTGGCTGTCCAGCACCGCCTCCACCTCGCCCGCCTCGATGCGGAAGCCGCGGATCTTCATCTGATGGTCGCGGCGGCCGAGGAACTCGATGGCGCCGTCGTTGCGCCGCCGGGCGCGGTCGCCGGTGCGGTAGAGACGGCTGCCCGCCTCGCTGCCCGGCACTCCGTCATCGGCAAAGGGGTTGGGCAGGAAGCTCGCCGCGGTCAGGCCGGGTTGCCCGCCATAACCGCGCGCCAGCCCGATCCCGCCGATCCAAAGATCGCCGACGATGCCGGGCGGCACCGGCTCCAGCCGGCCGTCCAGGATGTGCAGTCGGTTGTTGGCGATGGCGTGGCCGATGGGGATGGCGGTCTCGCCGTCCGCCACGCTCTCGACCGGCCAGGCGGCGGACCAGACCGTCGTCTCGGTCGGGCCGTAGACGTTCAGCAGCCGCACCCCGCGCTCCAGCAGGCGCCGCGCCAGACCAGCGCTTAGCGCCTCGCCGCCGCAGAGCGCGCGCAAGCCGGGCCAGTGCGCCCCGGTCGCCTCCAGCAGCATCCGCCATGTGGCGGGCGTCGCCTGCATCGCGGTGATGCCGTGCCGGTCGATCAGCCGGGCCAGCGCCTGGGGGTCGCGCGCCTCCTCCCGCGTCGCCAGCACCACGCGGGCGCCGGTCGCCAGCGGCAGGAACAGCTCCAGGCCCGCGATGTCGAAGCCCAGCGTCGTCACCGCCAGCAGCCGGTCGTCGGCCGTCAGCCCGACCTGTTCCTGCATGGCATGGAGGAAGCTGGCGAAGGCCTGCCGGTCGATCTGCACGCCCTTCGGCACGCCGGTCGAGCCGGAGGTGTAGAGCGTGTAGGCAAGCTGGCGCAGATGCGCCGGCCGCCCGAGGTTGCTGTCCGGCAAAGCCTCGAATCCTGCTGCGAACTCCTCCAGCGGCGCGTCGATCGTCAGCACCGGGGCGGCATGGGTCAGGATATGGGCGTTGCGCACCGCCGGCTGGTCGGGGTCGAGCGGCAAATAGGCCCCGCCCGCCTTCTGGATCGCCAGCAGCGAAACCACCAGGTCGGCGCCGCGCGGCAGCGCCACCGCGACCAGCCGGTCCGGCCCGACGCCACGTTCCGCCAGCCAGCGCGCCAGCCGGTTGGTCCGCGCGTTCAGCGCGCCATAGGTCAGCGTGTCGTCCCCGGCGACCAGCACCACGCAGTCCGGCAGTTCGGCGGCCTTGCGCTCGACCAGAGCGACCAGATCCTCCGCCGGGTCGAGCAGCAGGGCGGTGCGGTTCCAGCGCGTCAGCTCATCCGCCCGCTCCGCAGCCGCCATCAGCGGCAGATCGGCCAGAGGGGCCTCCGGATCGGCCAGCATCGCCCCCAGCAGGTTCCGGAAGCCCGCCGCCATCCGCTCCGCCGTCGCGGCGTCGAACAGGTCGGTGGCATAGTCCAGGGCGAGAGCGACGCCCGCCTCCCCCACCGCCACATCGAGCGCGAGGTCGAGCTTCGCCGTGGTCTCCGGCACCGCAAGCGCCGTCACCGTCAGGCCGGGCAGCCGGACGGTGGCCGGCGCCTCCATCCGCACATTCAGCATGGTCTGGAACAGCGGCGTGCGGCTGCCGTCGCGCACCGGGTCCAACCGCTCCAGCAGCCGTTCGACCGGAGCGGCTCCGTCGTTCAGCGCCGCCAGCATCTCGCCGCGCAGCCGCCGGCACAGGGCGCGGCCGGTCAATCCGGGCGCCAGCCGGGCACGGAAGACCTGCGTCTCGACGAAGAAGCCGACCAGCGGTTCCAGCGCCTCGTCGGCGCGGCCGGCATCGGGGACGCCGACGGCGAAATCCGCCTGCCCCGACCAACGGCCGAGCAGCGCCTGCCATGCCGCCAGCAACGGCACGAAGGGCGTGCAGCCCTCCGCCCGCGCGAAGCCGCGCAAGGCCGCGGCCATGTCGGCGGGCAACGCGAACTCCACCCGTGCCCCGGCGTTGCCGCGGACCGCCGTGCGCGGCCGGTCGGTTGGCAGTTCCAGCGCCGGCACATCGCTGCCCAGCCGGGTAAGCGCCCGCTCCACCGCACGGTCGATGCGCGCCTGCGCCGCCTCGCCGCGCTGCTCCAGCGCATGGTCGGCGTAATGCAGGGCCAGCGGCGGCAGCAGCGTCGCGGGCTCGGCCTCCTCGTCGGCCACCGCCGCGCCATAGGCGGCCAGCAGGTCGCGCGCCAGGATGGGGTTGGACGGGCCGTCCGACAGGATGTGGTGCATCGCCAGCAGCAGCACCGCATCGCCGCCAGCCAGCGTCAGCAGCGTGGCGCGCAGCGGCGGCCCGGCGGCAAGGTCGAAGGGCCGGTGCGTCTCCGCCCGGATCCTCCCGGCCAGCCCGGCTTCGTCCAGATCGCCAACCTCCCACTCCAGCCGGACCGTGGGCCGGGACAGCACCAGCTGCACCGGCACGCCGTCCTGTTCCGCGAAGCGGGTGCGCAGGATCGAGTGGCGCCAGGCCAGCGCCTCCAGCGCCCG
>Ga0206117_100780_pt1 | contig 24240 bp, 20 predicted proteins | sample 3A5Ametagenome_FD_177997 | JGI IMG/M metagenome (GOLD analysis project Ga0206117, IMG submission 177997) | Enriched microbial communities from leaf-cutter ant dump, University of Wisconsin, Madison, United States - 3A5A | ecosystem: Environmental > Terrestrial > Nest > Insects nest > Nest dump... | reverse complement strand
GGTCGCTATTGCGTGAGCAGGCTGCGCAGCAGAACGTCGGTGACGACGTCGCGCCGGCCGGCGGGGTCGGACAGGATCAGGTTGAAGCGGCGCTTGATCTCGCTGCGCAGGCGGTGAAGCCCGGCCGATCCCTCAAGGTCGTCCTGGTCCAGATTGCGCAGAAACTCCTGCAGGCTGTCGGTCAGCTGCGGCATCGCCTGTTCCAGCGTCTGCCGGTCAAGGGGAGCGACGGTCAGGGACAGGCCGATCTTCAGGAAGCGGGACGGCGTGTCGCGGCGAAGGTTGACCACCAGTTCCGGCATGTCGACCACGGCATCGGCCGGTGCCGTCTCCGCCGACCGGGTCCACAGCCGCTCGACCGCCTGCGGGCCCGCAGCCAGCCAGTAGCCGCCGAGCCCGGCCGCCGCCACCGCGCCCAGCGCCGCAATGCCGGCAAGCAGCCGGGCGACAGGCAAGGCCACCACCAGGATCCTGCCCGATCCGCGCAGCCGGTCGAGCACCTCGTCCCGTGCCGCTCCCGCCCCTGTCTTCGCCATGCCCAACCGTGTAATCATCGCTCCATCCCGCCGGACATTGCCGAAAATTTTAGTCAACCGAGCATTCTTTAAAGTTTTAGCGGCTTTGTCTTTGGCGACATCCCCGTTTTTTACTCCGCTTAAAAGTCGCGTCGTTAGCGTGACGGGGTGCGCAGGGCGAAGACTAGGCCCGCCGATTTTCAGAAACTTTAAAGGTGCGGGGAACCGTGGACAGTCTGATCGACACGTTGCGGTCGTTGGGGCGCGGTCGGCTGCTCGTGCTGGCGGGGACCGGCCTCGGCATCGTCCTGGCCGTCGCCGGCATGGCGCTGCTGCTGTCGCAGCCGCACATGACCGCGCTCTACAGCGGGCTGGAACCGGCGGAGGCCGGCCGCATCGCCAAGGCGGTGCAGGAGATGGGCGTGCCGGTGACTGCCGGCTTCGACGGCACGACGATCAGCGTGCCGCAGGCCGACGTTTCCCGCGTCCGCATGGCGCTGGCGGAGAAGGGGCTGCCCGCGCATGGCGGCGTCGGCTACGAGCTGTTCGACACCGACAAGCCGCTGGGCATCACCAGCTTCATGCAGCGCATCAACCGGCTGCGCGCCATGGAGGGCGAACTCGGCCGCACCATCGAGACGCTGTCCGGCGTCGAGGCGGCGCGCGTCCACATCGTCCTGCCGGAGCGCGAAGAGTTCTCGCGCAGCGCGCCCAAGCCGACGGCCTCGGTTGTGGTGCGCATGCGCGGCCGGGGGTCGATGGACCGCAAGCAGGCCTTGTCGATCCGCCATCTCGTCTCCGCCGCCGTGCCGAACCTGAAGCCCAGCGCCGTGACGGTGATGGATTCCTCCGGTGAACTTCTGCTGACCGAGGATGACGGGCCGGGTCTGGCGTCGGCCCGCACCGATGGGCTGCGGGTCGCGGCGGAAACCCGCGTCGCCCGCGCGGTGGAGCAGATGCTGACCGCCCGTCTCGGCGCCGGCAACGTCCGCGTCCAGGTCGCCGCCGAGGTGGAGACCAAGCGCGAGGTGGTGCGCAGCCAGACCTTCGACCCCAACAGCCAGGTCGTCCGCTCCACCCAGACGGTGCAGGAGCAGGACCGCAGCCAGGACAGCAACGGCGAGCCGCCGGTCACCGCCGAACAGAACCTGCCGCAGCGCGACGTGCGCGCCCAGTCGCAAGGGCCGCAATCCTCCAACGACAGCAAGCGGCAGGAGGAGACGGTCAATTACGAGATCTCCAACGTCAGCCGCGAAACGGTGATCGAGCCGGGCGACGTCCGCCGCCTCAGCGTCGCCGTGCTGGTCAACGGCACCTGGAAGACCGCCGCCGACGGCACCCGCCAGTACGAGCCGCGCACGGCGGAGGAGCTTCAGCGCCTGGGCGAGCTGGTCCGCTCCGCCATGGGCTTCAGCGAGGCGCGCGGCGACCGGGTGACGGTGGACAATCTGGAATTCGTCGATCTGGCCCCCGACCTCGCGCCGCGCCCGCTGGGCGACGAGATCGCCGAGACGCTGACCCGCAACGTCATGACGCTGATCCAGTGGGTGATCCTGCTGGTGCTGTCGGCCCTGGTGATCCTGGTCGGTCTGCGTCCGCTGATCCGCCGCGTCTTCCCGGCGCCGGAACCGGTGGTAGCGGAGGCTCCCGCACCGGCACTGGCGGCCCCAACCGGCGGCGCCATGCCGCAGCTGACCGGCCCCGCTGTCACCTCTGCGGCCGGTGCGGCGCTGGCCGACGGCGGGGAGGCGGAGGCCGCGCTGGCTGCCGCGCCGATGGCGCCGCAGCTCGGCATCGAGGAGACGATGGACCAGCTGATCGAGCTGCGCACGGTGGAGGGCCGCGTCCGCGCCTCCTCCATCCGCCGGCTGGGCGAACTGGTCGACCAGTATCCGGACGAGGCCATCGATATCCTGCGCTCCTGGCTCTATGAGGAGGTGGCGTGATGGCCGCCTATCCGCGCTACCGCTTCGACCACAGCTTCGGCGCGCCCGCCGCGGCGGCGGAACCGGAGGCGATGGAGGCCGTCGATCCGCTCGACCTGCTGAGCCTGTCGGAGCGCGACCATCGCGCGGCGCTGGACGAAACCCGCCTGACCGCCCTGGCCGAGGGGCTCGCCCAAGGCCGGCGCGACGGCGAACTGGCCGCCGCCCGCCGGATCGAGGCGGAGCTGTCGGCCACCCTCGACCAGCTGGCACAGCGGATGGCGGCGCTCGACGCCGATCATGCCGCTTTGATGGAGCGGCTGGAAGCCCAGGGCGCCTTCGTTCTGCTGGCGCTGGTCCGCCGGATGGCACCGCGCCTGCTCGATCAGGTCGCCCGCGCCGAGGTGGAGCGTCTGGCGGTCGACGCCCTGCGCGCCGCCGGGCAGGCCCCCTTTCTGACCTTGCGCCTGCACCCGTCGCTCTGCCGCCCGCTGGAGGAGCGGCTGGCCGGGCAGGGCGTCTTCCAGGGCCGCCTGGACATCCAGGGCGACCCGGCGCTGGCCGTCGGCGCCCTGGAAGCCAACTGGGGCGCCGGCTCCATCAGCCGCGATCCCGCCGTTTTTGAGGCCGCCGTCGCCGACCTCACCAACCGCGCAGTCGCCGCCCTGGCGCCGGCACTGTCGCCCGACCCTTAACGATCCAGAGCGAGAACCCTCATGCCTCCCTTGAACCTCGACATGCTCGACGACGATCCCAAGCAGGCGGAAAAGGCCGCAGACAAGCCATACGACGGCCCGATGAACGCGATCTACAACGTGCCGGTGGACGTGCAGGTCGTGCTGGGCCGCACCAGCATGCTGGTGGCGCAACTGCTGAAGCTCGGCCGCGGCGCCGTGCTGGAGCTTGAGCGCAAGGTGGACGAGCCGGTCGAGGTGCTGGTCAACCACCGTCTGGTCGCGCGCGGTGAGGTGGTGATCGTCGAGGACCAGCGGCTCGGCGTGACGCTGACCGAGATCGTGCGGACGGAGCTGGAGATCGACTGAGGGGGACGCACGGCGGCCCTTTCCCGAGAATCCACGCTATGCATCCCCCTCACCCCGACCCTCTCCCCGGGGGGAAGAGGGGGGAATCCTCGAAAGCACCCGCATGCGTCTGCGCCCCCTTCTTCTCCTCGCCCTCCTTCTGACCGCCGGCCCGGCGGCGGCGGCGCCGCTCGACCTCAATCTCGGTGCGCTCGGATCGCTGGCGGACGGGGGGAGCCTGTCGGGACGGATCGTCCAGGGCATCGTCCTGCTGACGGTGCTCAGCGTCGCCCCCGGCCTGCTGATCATGGTCACCTGCTTCACCCGCATCATCGTCGTGCTGTCGCTGCTGCGCTCCGCGCTGGGGTTGCAGCAGTCGCCGCCGAACATGGTGCTGGTCAGCCTCGCCATGTTCCTGACCTTCCACATCATGGGTCCGGTGATCGACAGCGCCTGGCAGGACGGACTGCGCCCGCTGCTGAACGAGCAGGTGACGCAGGAGCAGGGGCTGGAGCGGATGATCGAGCCGTTCCGCGGCTTCATGGCCTCGCATGTCCGCGACCGCGATCTGGCCGCCTTCGCCGCCTTCACCGCCGAGCCGAAGCCGGCGGGCGAGAGTACGGAACCGGCATGGGACGAGCGCCCGGTGACGGCGGAGAGCGTCGATCTGCGGCTGCTGATGCCGGCCTTCCTCCTGTCGGAGCTGCGCCGCGCCTTCGAGATCGGCTTCCTGCTGTTCCTGCCCTTCCTGGTGATCGACATGGTGGTGGCGGCGATCCTGATGGCGATGGGCATGATGATGCTGCCGCCGGTGATGATCGCGCTGCCCTTCAAGATCATCTTCTTCGTGCTGACCGACGGCTGGTTCCTGATCGCCGGCAGCCTGATCCGCTCCTATGGGGTGTGAGGCGATGAACGACGCTTCTCCGGACCCCGCCGCCATATCCAGTGCCAGTCTGGCCGACAGCCTGCTGGCGCTGGCCCGCCGCCGCGGGGTGGCGGTGCCGGAGGACGGTTCGGTCGCCGGGCTGCTCGCCGTCCTCGATCCCAACCCGCTGATCCCCCATCCGCTGCTGCTGGTGGCCGGGGCGGTGATGGCGGTCGCCTTCCGCCATGACCGCGCGCTGGGCCTGCCGTCGGCCGACGCGTCCGACAACGCCCCGTCTTCCGCCCCCTCCGCCGATTGCTCATTCTGAGGTGCCGCCATGGGAACGCCGATCAAGATCCGTGAGAACTACAAGAGCCTGACCGGCATCGAGAAGAGCGCCGTCATCTTCCTGGCGTTGGGCGAGGAGCGCGGCTCGCGGCTGATGGAGCGGCTGGACGAGGACGAAATCCGCCTCGTCAGCCGGTCGATGGCGACGCTCGGCAACGTCACCTCCAATCTGGTGGAGACGCTGATGCGCATCTTCACCGAACGCTTCGCCAATGCCGGTTCGGTCGTCGGCTCATACGACAGCACGGAGCGGATGCTGAACCGCTTCCTGCCGGCCGACCGCGTGACGGAGATCATGGGCGAGATCCGCGGTCCGGCCGGCCGCACCATGTGGGAGAAGATGTCCAACGTGAACGAGGGGGTGCTCGCCAGCTATCTGGCCGGCGAATATCCCCAGACGGCGGCGGTCATCCTGTCCAAGATGCGCGCCGATCACGCCGCCAAGGTGCTGGTCCTGCTGCCGCCGGCCGCGCGCACCGAGGTGATCGAGCGCATGATCCAGATCGAATCGGTGCAGCGCGAGGTGCTGCTGGACATCGAATCGATCCTGCACAACGAGTTCATGGCGAATTATGCCCGCACCCACGGCAACGATTCGCTGGAGCGGATGGCCGACATCTTCAACCGCATCGACCGCGAGACGCTGACCGAGATCTTCGACGATCTGGAAACCGTGATGCCGGAGCCGACCCAGCGCATCAAGCAGCTGATGTTCACCTTCGAGGATCTGATGCGGCTCGACCGCGTGTCCTTGCAGGCGGTGATCCGCCGCTGCGACACCGGCCAGCTCGCCATTGCGCTGAAGGGCGCGCCGACGGTCCAGCGCGACCATTTCCTGTCGGTCCTGTCGGAACGCGCCCGCCTGATCCTGCTGGACGAGATCGAGAACATGGGCCCCTTGCGCATGCGCGACGTCAACGACGCCCAGGCGGAGATCGTGCGCGTCGCCAAGGCGATGGCGGAGGACGGCACCATCATCATCCCGCAATCCGACGACGCCGACGCCGTCGTCTATTGAGCGGAGCGCCAGCGAATGGGGACCATCCGGATGGAAGCCGATTGAATGGCGGGGCGCGACCTCCTTCCCCGGCATGTGCCGCCGCCGAGCCTGCTGGCGGCGCATTTCGCCTCGCCGCTGGGGCCTGCTGCCCATGTGCATGGCCCGGCCGACGGCGACGAGGCGCCGGCGCTGGTGCGCCGTCTGCTCGACCTGCTGGAGTCGCTGTCGCCGGCCGATGCGGCGCTGGCGCGCGGCTGCCTGCCGCGCTGCGATTCGACCTTCGGCGCGGCGCTCGCCCTGTTCCTGGCGGCGACCGCCGGCGGTTGCCGCGACTGGGTCGGAGCGGACGCGGCGGCACGGCTGGCGGATCTGGACGGCGGATTGCTGCTCGACGAGTGTGACCGGGCGCTGGCGTCGCACTTCCAGCCGGTGGACGGGCGGCTGTGGCGGCTGTCGCGCGTGCCGCTGCTCGACAGCGATGACGGGCTGCTCTGCGCCGTCGGGATCGAGGACGGGCTGTCCGACCGCGTCACCCTGGTGCTTCAGGCCCGGCCGCAGCGGCTGGGTCCGGTGCAGCTGATGGCGACGCTGGCAGGCCACCGGCTTGACGTGACCTTGCGTCTGGCGATGGGCCTGCCGTCCTCCGCCCTGGCCGACCTGCATGAAACCTTCCGCGCCGTCCTGGCCGACTGCCGGATCGACGGGGCATTGACCGTCGGTCCGCTGGCCGATGCCTGGCTTGGGCTGGACCAGCCCCTGTCGTCCGATCTGGCGCTGTGATTGACCGGCTTTGCATCGATCCCGCCACTGGCCTCCCTCGGTCGTCATTCCCGCGAAGGCGGGAATCCAGTCATTACAGGCGCTTGTGTCGGAAGTTCTGGTTCCCCGCCTCCGCGGGGATGACGGTCGAGAAAAGCTCATAAGAACTTGCAAACACTCAGATCATCGCCAGCGGCTGCTTGCGTTTCGGCGGTGGGAAGGCCTTGTCGATCTCCGCGATGTCCTCGCCGGTCAAAGCCAGCTTGACCGCTTCGGCATTCTCAAGGGCATGCGCCGTCGTGCCGGCCTTGGGGATCGCGATCACCCCCGGCTGACGCAGCGCCCAGGCAATCGCGACCTGGGCCGGCGTCACGCCGTGGCGCTTCGCCACCGCCAGCAAGGCGGTGGAGCGCAACAGCCGGCCGCCCTGGCCGATGGGGGAATAGGCCATCACCGGCATGTGCGCGGTGTGCTGGAAGGGCAGCAGATCGTACTCGATCCCGCGGTGCTCGGGGTTGTAGAGCACCTGATTGGCCGCGCAGCCGCGCAGGTCGGTGACCTCCGCCAGTTCCTCCAGATCGTCGACGTCGAAGTTGGAAACGCCCCAGCGGGCGATTTTGCCGGCCTGGATCAGCGATTGGAACGCCTCCACCGTCTCTTCCAGCGGCACGCCGCCGCGCCAGTGCAGCAGATAGAGGTCGATGCGGTCGATCTTCAGCCGCTTCAGGCTGCGCTCGCAGGCCTTGACCGTGCCGATGCGCGACGCGTTGCTGGGCAGAACCTTGGTGACGACGAACAGCCCGTCGCGGCGGCCGGCGATGGCCTCGCCCACCAGTTCCTCCGACGCGCCGTCGCCATACATCTCGGCGGTGTCTATCAGGGTCATGCCACGGTCGATGCCGGCCCGGATGGCGGCGATCTCGGCGGCGCGGTCACCACGGCCTTCCGCCATCATCCAGGTGCCCTGGCCGAGAGCCGGGACCTCGGTGCCGTCCGGCAGGGTCACGCGCTTCATCTTCCTCTCTCCCGTCTCAATCGCCGAAAGACAACAAGCTGGTCCCGGAGGGCCAGCTTGTCGATACGTCTTCGGAGGGCTTTCCGGGGGATGGGACAGCGCTATGCCGCCTTTTTCGGCGCCCCGGCATGGCCACCTTCGAGGAAGTTCAGCAACTCCTCGCGGTAGTCGTAATAGCGCGGGTGCTCCAGCAGGGCCTGACGGGTGCGGGGATGGGGGATGTCGACGGTCAGGACGTGGCCGATCTTCGCGTTCGGGCCGTTGGTCAGCATCACCACCCGGTCGGCCAGCAGCAGCGCCTCGTCCACGTCGTGGGTGACGCAGACCGCCGTGACCTTGGTGCGTGCCCACACCTCCATCAGCACCTCCTGCAACTCCCAGCGGGTCAGGCTGTCGAGCATGCCGAACGGCTCGTCCAGCAGCAGCAGCTTGGGCGACAGGGCGAAGGCGCGAGCGATGCCGACGCGCTGCTTCATGCCGTTGGACAGCTCCGACGCCTTCTTGTCCATGGCATGGCCAAGGCCGACGCGGGCGAGATAATAGCGGGCGATGTCGGCGCGCTCGCCCTTGCTCGCATGGGGGAAGACGCGGTCGACGCCGAGCATGACGTTCTCATAGGCCGTCAGCCAGGGGAACAGGCTGGGGGCCTGGAACACCACGGCGCGGTCGGGACCGGCGCCGTCCACCTCCTTGCCGTCCAGGATGATGCCGCCGCTGGTGATGTCGGCCAGCCCCGCCACCATCGACAGCACGGTGGACTTGCCGCAGCCGGAATGACCGATCAGCGAGACGAACTCGCCCTTGCGCATCTTCAGATCGAAGTCGTCCACGACGGTCAGCGGACCCTTCGGCGTGGCGAAGGTCTTGGTCAGGCGGGTGAATTCGAGGTAACGGTCCTCCATGCCGCGACCGCCCATCGCCTCGATGTAGGCCTTGGGCGGGGGCGAGGCGGTGATTGGCTTCACGTCGGGAAGGGTCAGGCCGTCATCGCCGCCGGTCCCGCGGGCGACGCCGACCTCCATCAGGTACGCGGTGACCTCGGCGCGCAGGCGCTTGAAGTCCTCGTCATGGTTGACGGCGGTGCGGTCGCGCGGGCGCGGCAGATCGACGGTGAAGGCCGGACCCAGCGTGGCATTCGGGCCAGGGGTCAGGGGCACGATGCGGTCGGCCAGCAGGATCGCCTCGTCCACATCGTTGGTGATGAGGATGACGGTCTTGCGGTCCTTGCGCCAGATCGCCTCGATCTCGTCCTGAAGCTTGGCGCGGGTCAGGGCGTCGAGCGCCGACAGCGGCTCGTCGAGCAGCAGCATCTCCGGGCTCATGGCGAGCGCGCGGGCGAAGCCGACGCGCTGGCGCATGCCGCCCGACAGCTCCTTCGGCCGGCGGTCGGTGGCGTGGCCGAGACCGACCGTCTCCACCGCCCGGCGGGTCAGCACGCCGCGCTCGGACGAGGGTTTAGCCTTGTGGACAGCGTCCACCGCCAGCGCGACATTCTCTTTCACGCTGAGCCAGGGCATCAGCGAGTAGGACTGGAAGACCAGCCCACGCTCCGGGCCGGGGCCGGTGACCGGCTTGCCGCGGTAGAGCACCTCGCCGGCGTCCGCCATCGCCAGACCGGCGATCAGGTTGATCAGCGTCGACTTGCCGGAGCCGGAGAAGCCGACGATGGCGACGAACTCGCCCTCTTCGATCGACAGGTCGATGTCGCGCAGCACTTGCGTGGCACCGTACGACTTCGACACACCCTTCAGGTCCAGGATCGCCATGGCCGGTCTCCTTAGCGGGCGGGGCTGTGGCTGACGGCGGACTGGAGCGCCAGCATCACGCGGTCGAGCAGGAAGCCGATCAGGCCGATGGTGAAGACCGCCACCATGATCTTGGCGAGCGAGTTGGAGGAACCGTTCTGGAACTCGTCCCAGACGAACTTGCCGAGGCCGGGGTTCTGTGCCAGCATCTCCGCCGCGATCAGCACCATCCAGCCCACGCCCAGCGACAGGCGCAGCCCGGTGAAGATGTAGGGCAGGGCCGACGGCAGCACGAGGCGGCGCACCATGGTGAAGCCGGAGAGCTGAAGCACCTTGCCGACATTCATCAGGTCGCGGTCGATGGAGGAGACGCCGACCGCGGTGTTGATCAGCGTCGGCCACAGCGAGCACAGCGTGACGGTGATGGCGGAGGTCAGGAAGGACTTTTCGAACAGCGGGTCGCTGCCCGACACGGTGGCGCTGACCACCATGGTAACCAGCGGCAGCCAGGCCAGTGGCGACACCGGCTTGAAGATCTGGATCAGCGGGTTGATCGCGGCGTTGACCGTCGGCGACAGGCCGCTCGCCACCCCCAGCGGCACCGCCACCAGGGCACCCAGCAGGAAGCCGGTGAAGACCGTCTTCAGGCTGGTGACGATCTGGTCGAGGTAGGTCGGCTTGCCGGCATAGGGGCGGGTCTTGACCTCCGCCTTCGGATCCTTCGCCAGGATCTCGGCGTTGCGCTTGGCCTGCCGGTCGTAGAAGGCGGCCTCCTTGGCGCGCTCGGCCTTGTGGTCGGCGTAAAGGTTGGTCGCCTGCTCCCACACCTGGGCCGGGCCGGGGATGGCGCCCAGGCTGGTCTGCACCTGAGGGGCAGCCCAGCCCCAGGCGGCGAGGAACAGCAGTATGGCCGTCAGCGGGATGCCCATCTGGTGCCACAGCTCGACGCCCTGTTGGCGCGGGTTCTCGCCGGCGGCGAGCCGCAGCAGCGGCGCCAGCCAGCCGAGGCCGATTGTGGTCAGGACGGCGGCGACGCGGTTGAGGGCGTGGGCGCGACGGGCCTTGCGCTGGGCGCGGGCGAGGTCGGCGGAGGTGTCGGTCAGGCTGGTCATGGCGGGGTATCCCTGGCTGTCGGTGGTGGGGGAACGTGGGGGCGCTTACCCGCCCACCACCTGACCGCCCTCGATCTTCTGGTCGCCCTTCAGGCCGATGGGCTGCTTGGCGAGGTAGTCGTTCGGCTTGTGGCCGTCATAGGGGATGCCGTCGATGAAGCCGTTGTCGACCGGCTTGTAGCCGTCGCTCTTCCACGGGAAGTCGGCTTCCTTCGACTTGCCTTCCTCGACCAGCAGCTTGGCCGCCTGGAGATAGACATCCGGCTTGTAGACGCTGCGGGCGGTCTCGTCGTACCAGGCGTCGGGCTTGGCCTCGGCGATCTGGCCCCAGCGGCGCATCTGGGTCAGATACCAGACGGCGTCGGAATAGAAGGGATAGTTGGCGTTGTAGCGGAAGAAGACGTTGAAGTCGGGAACGTCGCGCTTGTCGCCCTTCTCATACTCGAAGGTGCCGGTCATCGAATTGGCGATCACCTTGGCGTCGGCGCCGACATATTCGGACTTGGCGAGGATCTTCACCGCTTCGGCGCGGTTGGCGTTGTTGTTCTCGTCCAGCCACTGGGCGGCGCGGATCAGCGCCTTGACGACGGCCAGATGGGTCTTGGGGTTCTTTTTCGCCCAGTCGTCGGTGACGCCGAAGACCTTTTCAGGGTTGTTCTTCCAGATCTCGGTGTCGGTGATCACCGGCACGCCGATGCCCTTGACCACCGCCTGCTGGTTCCACGGCTCGCCGACGCTGTAGCCGTAGATCGTGCCGGCCTCCAGCGTCGCCGGCATCTGCGGCGGCGGGGTGACGGACAGCAGCGCGTCGGCGCCGATCTGGCCCGACACGTCGGTCGGGCTGTAGAAGCCGGGGTTGATCCCGCCCGAGGCCAGCCAGTAGCGCAGCTCGTAATTGTGGGTCGAGACCGGGAAGACCATGCCCATGTTGAAGGGCTTGCCCTCGGCCTTGTACTGGGCGATCACCGGCTTCAGCGCGTCGGCCTTGATCGGGTGTACCGGCTTGCCATCGGCGCCGGTGGGCACATTGGCCTTCATCTTGCGCCAGACATCGTTCGACAGCGTGATGCCGTTGCCGTTCAAGTCCATCGAGAAGGCGGTGACGATGTGCGCCTTGGTGCCGAAGCCGATGGTGGCGCCCAGCGGCTGGCCGGCCAGCATGTGGGCGCCGTCCAGCTCGCCGGAGATCACGCGGTCGAGCAGGACCTTCCAGTTCGCCTGCGGCTCCAGCGTGACCGACAGGCCCTCATCCTCGAAGAAGCCCTTTTCGACGGCGATGGCGAGCGGCGCCATGTCGGTCAGCTTGATGAATCCGAGCTTCAGCTGCTCCTTTTCGACGTCGAGCGGGGCGGCGATGGCAGAGACGCCTGCGGTCAGGGCGACGGCCGCAATGGCCCATGGGGCAGCGGATGCGAGAAGATGGCGGAGGGTGCGGTGGGCCACGTCGGTTGCTCCATCTCTGAAATCCGGACCAGCGGTCGGGCGTGCGACACCGGTGACGATTTTCTGGGCAAGTCCCGGACTGGCTGTTTTTCGGGCAGATGGCTATGAGGTGCCTTGACCGTCGAAAGCGTCCAGCGGGATCGACCGGAAAAGCCTTATGGAAAGGCTTGTCGATACCGGGGTCGGCAACACTGCCGGGGGCTGGCCCATCGTTGGACGCTTGGGATGCACGCACCGTCGTTGGCGCGTCTCTGGTCCCCCTCTTCGCAAGCCTCATGCCAAAGGATGGCTTTTGCTGAAAAATCGGCCTGAGCGGTTGATTCCTTTGGCTATGACCCGGCGGAAGGTATGAACCGCCTCTTGAGGGTATCGGGCCATCTGCTGATTTTTGCGGCGCACACAAGTCTACCTGTCCATGCTTTGTGCAATACCTAAGCATGATCCAAAAATAAGCACCTAGGTCTTGGATGCGACACTGGGCAGGACTCTGCGGAATCCCTGGAGTTTTCCCGTACAGGCCCGACATCGCGGCGATTGGCACGCGGATTGCGAAGGGAATGCCGAGACATCAGCGGGCGCCAGCAACGTCGCCAGTGCCCGCGACACCGCCGAAGCCCACGCGACGACGCGCGGGTTTGGCTCTGGTTCGACGACGAACCGCCCGGACAACGGCGTCCGAACAGGTTTGCCTCCACCTTCGCGATTCACTCGCGGGGCAAGGACGCAGGCCCGTTCGGACGCCTTTCTTTTTGGCCCCGTGCCTGACCTCAAGGCAGGCCGGACACGATAGACGAGGCAGACGCGCCATGGACATGCATCTCTCATCGAACAACGGGCCCGTCGTTGAAACTAACGAGGCCGAACTGCGCAATGCCGGCCCGGTCAGGGAACGGCTGGTTGTGGTCGGCAACGGCATGGCCGGCATGAAGACGGTGGAGGAGCTGCTGGCCAAGGCGCCCGGCCGCTTCGACATCACCGTCTTCGGGGCCGAGCCGCATCCGAACTACAACCGCATCATGCTGTCGCCGGTGCTGGCGGGGGAGAAGACCTTCGACCAGATCGTGCTGAACAGCCGCGAGTGGTACGACGCCAACGGCATCACGCTGCTGACCGGCGAGGCGGTTGAGAGCATCGACCGCGTGGGCAAGACCGTCGTCTCGCAGTCCGGCCGCGTCGTGCCTTACGACAAGCTGCTGATCGCCACCGGCTCCATGCCCTTCATCATCCCGGTGCCGGGATCGACCCTGCCGGGCGTCATTGGCTTCCGCGACCTGGCGGACGTCGACGCCATGCTGGCGGCGGCGGCCAGGGGCGGGCGGGCCGTGGTGATCGGCGGCGGGCTGCTGGGGCTGGAGGCCGCCAACGGCCTGCGGGTCAAGGGGATGGAGGTCACCGTCGTCCATCTGATGCCGACGCTGATGGAGCGCCAGCTCGACCCGTCGGCCGGCATGCTGCTGCAACGCGAGCTGGAGCGCCGCGGCATCGAGGTGCTGACAGGCGCCGACACGGCGGAAATCGTCGGCGACGACTGGGTCAGCGTGGTGCGGCTGCGGGACGGTCGCGAACTGCCGGCCGACATCGTCGTCATGGCGGTGGGCATCCGCCCCAACATGGCACTGGGCAAGGCCGCCGGGCTGGAGTGCGGGCGCGGCATCCGCGTCGATGACCGGATGCGGACCAGCGACCCGTCGATCTACGCGGTCGGCGAATGCGTCGAGCATCGCGGCGTCACCTGGGGCCTCGTCGCCCCACTGTTCGAGATGGCGAAGGTGCTGGCCCACGACCTCGCGGGCGGGGAGGGTGCCGCCTACACCGGCTCCGTCACCTCGACCAAGCTGAAGGTCACCGGCGTCGATGTGTTCTCCGCCGGCGATTTCTCGGGTGGGGCGGGGACCGAGGACATCGTGTTCCGCGATGCGGCGCGCGGCGTTTACAAGCGGCTGGTGTTGAAGGACGGCAAGCTGCTGGGTGCCGTGCTGTATGGCGACACCAAGGACGGCGCCTGGTACTTCTCGCTGCTGAAGGACGGCGCCGATGTGTCGGCCGAACGCGACAGCATGATCTTCGGGCAGGGTTTCGGCAGCGCCGATGCCGGCGACCCGAACGCCGCCATCGCAGCACTGCCCGACAGTGCCGAGATCTGCGGCTGCAACGGCGTGTGCAAGGGCACCATCGTCAAGGCGATCACCGAGAAGGGCCTGACCAGCCTGGACGAGGTGAAGGCGCACACCAAGGCCTCGGCCTCCTGCGGCGGCTGCGCCGGCACGGTGGAACGGCTGCTGGCGGTGACGCTGGGCGACGGTTTCACCGCCGCGCCCAAGGTCAAGCCGATGTGCAAATGCACCCACCACACCCATGATCAGGTACGGGCGGCCATCGTCGAGCGCGGGCTGAAGACCATGGCCGAGGTCTTCCAGGCGATGGAATGGACGACGCCCGACGGCTGCGCGTCCTGCCGGCCGGCGCTGAACTATTACCTGTTGTGCGCCTGGCCGGGCGAATACAAGGATGATTACCAGTCGCGCTACATCAACGAGCGCGCCCACGCCAACATCCAGAAGGACGGAACCTATTCGGTCGTGCCGCGCATGTGGGGCGGGCTGACCAATGCCGCCGAGCTGCGCGCCATCGCCGACGTGGTCGACAAGTTCGCCATCCCGACCGTGAAGGTCACCGGCGGCCAGCGCATCGACCTGTTCGGTGTGAAGAAGGAGGATCTGCCGGCGGTCTGGGCCGACCTGAATGCCGCCGGGATGGTGTCGGGCCATGCCTATGCCAAGGGGCTGCGCACGGTGAAGACCTGCGTCGGGTCGGAATGGTGCCGCTTCGGCACGCAGGACTCGACCGGCCTGGGCGTGAAGCTGGAACGGATGACCTGGGGCACCTGGACCCCGCACAAGGTCAAGCTGGCGGTGTCGGGCTGCCCGCGCAACTGCGCCGAGGCCACCATCAAGGATCTGGGCGTGGTGTGCATCGACAGCGGCTATGAACTGCATGTCGGCGGCAACGGCGGCCTGCATGTCAGGGCCTGCGACCTGCTGGTCCGTGTCGCCACTGAAGAGGAGGTGCTGGAGTACACCGGCGCCTTCATGCAGCTCTACCGCGAGGAGGCCCGCTATCTGGAGCGGACCGCGCCGTGGGTGGAGCGTGTGGGCCTCGACCACATCAAGGCGGCGCTGGTCGAGGATCCGGAGCGGCGCCGGGCTTTGAACGCGCGTTTCCTGTTCTCGCAGACCTTCTCGCAGGACGACCCATGGGCGGAGCGCGCCGCCAAGGGCGTCGACCGTCACGAATTCAATCTGCTCGCCGAAGTGGGGTAACCGATCATGGACAGCATCATCATGGAAACCGCCGCTTCGGAAATCGTCTGGACCCAGGTCGGCAGCATCGACGACATCCCCGTGATGGGCTCGCGCGTCGTCCGCACGCCCGACGGCGACATCGCCCTGTTCCGCACGGCGGCCGACGAGGTCTTCGCCCTGGAGGATGCCTGCCCGCACAAGCAGGGGCCGCTGTCCCAGGGCATCGTCCATGGCCGCCGCGTCACCTGTCCGCTGCACAGCTGGGTGATCGAGCTGGCGACCGGCGAGGCCGTCGCCCCCGACGAGGGCCGCACCGGCCATGTTCCGGTGCGGGTGGAGGGGCGCAGCGTCGCCATCGCGCTCGGCGAGGCCAAGCTGTCGCGCGGCGGCTGCCGCAAGGCCTGCGGCCATGTTTGACGGACCCGATCCCATTGGGGGGCCTGCCTCCGGGCCGGAACGGGAGGTGAAGACCACCTGTCCCTATTGCGGGGTCGGGTGCGGGGTGATCGCGACGGTAGCGGCCGATGGTGCCGTCCGCGTGCGCGGCGATGCCGACCACCCGGCGAACCGGGGCCGGCTCTGCTCCAAGGGATCGGCGTTGGCCGACACGCTGGTGCCGGATGGGCGTCTGCTGCATCCGGAGCTCGATGACCGGCGCGTGTCGTGGGACGAGGCGCTGGACGAGGTGGCTCGGCGCTTTTCCGACACCATCGCCAGGCATGGGCCGGACTCGGTGGCCTTCTACGTCTCCGGCCAGTTGCTGACCGAGGATTACTATGTCGCCAACAAGCTGATGAAGGGCTTCATCGGCTCGGCGAACATCGACACCAACTCGCGCCTGTGCATGGCCTCGTCGGTGGTCGGGCACAAGCGCGGTCTGGGCGCCGACGCGGTGCCGGGGAGCTACGAGGATTTCGAGTGCGCCGATCTGGTGGTGCTGGTGGGGTCGAACCTTGCCTGGTGCCACCCGGTGCTCAATCAGCGGCTGCTGGCGGCACGGGCGGAGCGGGGAACGCGCATCGTCGTCGTCGATCCGCGGCGGACCGACAGCGTCGATGCCGCCGACAGGCATCTGGCGCTGAAGGCCGGTACGGACGCCGTGCTGTTCAATGGGTTGCTGGCCTATCTGGACAGCCTGGGACATCGCGATGCCGGCTTCGTCGCCGCCCATGCCGAGGGAGTCGGGGAGGCGCTGGCCGCCGCCCGCGCCGATGCGCCGGACATCGCCACCGTCGCCCGCCGCTGCGGTCTGGACGAAGCGGAGGTAGGCGCTTTCTATGCCGAGTTCGCGGCGACCGGGCGGGTGGTGACTGTCTATTCCCAGGGGGTCAACCAATCCTCCCAGGGCAGCGACACCGTCAACGCCATCCTGAACACCCATTTCCTGACCGGGCGCATCGGCCGGCCGGGCTGCGGTCCCTTCTCCGTCACCGGGCAGCCGAACGCCATGGGCGGGCGCGAGGTCGGCGGGCTGGCGAACCAGCTGGCCGCCCATATGGGCTTCACGACGGAAGAGGTGGACCGGGTCGGCCGCTTCTGGACCGCGCCGCGCATGGCGGACAGGCCGGGGTTGAAGGCGGTTGACCTGTTCCGCGCCATCGAGGCCGGGACGGTCAAGGCGGTGTGGATCATGGCGACAAACCCCGCCGTCAGCATGCCCGACGCCGGGCGGGTGCGCCGGGCGCTGGCGAAATGCGAGACGGTGGTGGTTTCCGACTGCATCCGCGATACCGACACCGGACGCTTCGCCCATATCCGCCTGCCGGCCAAGGGGTGGAGCGAGAAGGACGGCACCGTCACCAACTCCGACCGCACGATCTCGCGCCAGCGCGCCTTCAAGGCGGAGGCGGGGGAGGCGCGGGCCGACTGGTGGATCGTCACCCAGGTCGCCCGGCGCATGGGTTTCGCCGACGCTTTTCCCTACGAGAGTGCCGCCGCGGTGTTCCGCGAGCATGCGGCGTTGTCGGCCTTCGAGAATGGCGGGGCGCGGGCCTTCGACATCGGGGCGCTGGGCGGGCTGGATGATGCCGGTTACGACTCGCTGGCGCCCTTTCCCTGGCCTTGGCGCGCGGGTAGTGAGCCGCAGACGCGGCTGTTCGGCGATGGCCGCTTCTTCACCGAGGACGGGCGCGCCCGGTTGCTGCCGGTCACGACGAGGCCGCTGCCGCGCAACGTGCCGGATGGCGCGCTGCTGCTGAACACGGGCCGGTTGCGCGACCAGTGGCACACGATGACCCGCACCGGCCTGTCGGCGCGGCTGTCGGCCCATGTGCCGGAGCCGCGGTTGGACATCCATCCGGCCGATGCGGCTGCGCGCGGGCTGGCGGATGGTGTGCTGGCCCGCATCGCCACGGCGTCGGGTGACGCGCTGGCGCGGGTGCGCGTCACCGACGCCCAAAGCGAGGGCGCCGTCTTCCTGCCCATGCACTGGACCGATCGCTTCACAGGCGGCTGCGTCGTCGGCCGCCTGATCGATGACGAGGCGGTGGACCCGTTTTCCGGTCAGCCTGACCTGAAGCGGATGCCGGCGACGGTGGAGCCCTGGCGGCCGCACTGGACCGCCTTCCTGCTCGCCCGCCGCCCGGTCGAGCCGGCTCATGGCGACTATTGGGCGCGCCGCGCGGTGGCGGACGGCCATCTGGTGGAGATGGCGGGGATGGGGGCGATCCCGGCGGTTGCGGAGTGGCTGCCCGGCCTCGACCCAGCCGAAGCGGTGGTGGAGTTCCGCGACCCTGCGCGCGGCGGCCTGCGGATGGCCTGGATGGACGGGGACCGGCTGGAGGCCTGCCTGTTCGTCGCCGCCGACGGCCGCCTGCCGCCGCGCGGCTGGCTCGCCGGGCTGTTGGAGGCGGACCGGCTTGACGACGGTGCGCGGGCCGGGCTGCTCGCCGGGCGGGCGCCTGGGGCTTCCGCGGACGAGGGCCGGATCGTCTGCGCCTGCTTCAGCGTCGGCATCAACCGGCTGGTCGGCGCCATCCGCGACCGCCGGCTGACCAGCGTGGCGGAGATCGGCGCGGCATTGAAAGCCGGCACGAATTGTGGTTCCTGCGTGCCCGAACTCAAGGAGGTGCTTCGTCATGCTCACCAGCGCGAAGTGGCGTGAGAGTCTCGCGGCGTTGGCGCGCCTCTTGGTGCCGCGTATCGCTGGCGCCGGCGGCGGTGCCTTGCCCCTTCTTCCTCTCTCTTGGGAAGGGCCTGCCGCGCGTCCCCCTCACCCTAACCCTCTCCCCGGGGGGGAGAGGGGATACGGTGCTGTTCGGCAAAATGAGTGCGGGCAAGTGACCCTCGTCGGCGCCGGTCCCGGCGACCCGGACCTGCTGACCGTCGCCGCCGTCAAGGCACTCGCCGCCGCCGAGGTCGTGCTTTACGACGCGCTCGTCGGCGACGGCATCCTCGACCTCTCCCACCCGAAGGCCGAGCGCGTCTGTGTCGGCAAGCGGTCCGGCCGGCATTCGCTGCCGCAGGGAGAGATCAACGCGCTGATCGCCTTCCATGCCCGGCGCGGCAAGCGGGTGGTGCGGCTGAAGGGCGGCGACCCGATGGTGTTCGGCCGGGCCGGCGAGGAGATCGCACATCTCGACAGCCTCGGCATTCCGGTTCGGGTGGTGCCCGGCATCACCGCGGCGCTCGGCTGCGCGGCCTCGACCGGCTTGTCGCTGACCATGCGCGGGGTGTCGCGCGCCGTCACCTTCGTCACCGCCCATGGCCGCGACGGCGAGCGGTTCGAACCCGACTGGGCACGGCTGGCCGATCCGCAGGGCACGCTGGCGATCTATATGGGGCGCGAGCAGGCCCGCGCGGTCGGGCAGGGACTGACCGGGGCCGGACTGCCGGCCGCGACGCCGGTGCTGGCGGTGGAGAATGGCTGCCGTCCCGACGAGCGCCGCTACTGGACGACGCTCGGCGAGATGGCGGAGAATGGGGTGGCCGCCGGAAAGGGGCCAACCCTGCTGCTGGTGGGCGAGGCGCTACGCCCGCGTCAGGTTGGAGCGGCGGACGCCTCAGTTGGGACGGCGGACTCCGTTGATCTCCGCGCGCTTGGCGACCTCGGCCAGCGGTTCGATCACGACTGACATGGTGAAGACGGTGGCGTGCAGCAGGTTCGTCCCGTCCACCATCAGCCCGACATGACCGGGGAAGAAGACGATGTCGCCGCGCCGGTAGTCGACGCCGCGGCCGTCCTCGGACAGCCACGCCCCCAGCCGCTCGTCCTTGCGCTGCATGCCGCTGCTGTGGTGGGAGACGATGCCGGCCGTCGCCATGGCGGTCAGCACCAGCCCGGAACAGTCGATGCCGAAGCTGCTGCGCCCGCCCCAGACATAGGGCGTCTCCAGGAAGCGCAGGGCGGTGGCGATGTGGTCGGTCGCGGGGGCGGCGTCCACCGGCTCCAGCCAGCCTGCGAACAGCCACAGCCCGTCGTCGGTGCCGACCCAGCCGTTTTCAGCCCGGCCATCCAGCGTCACCAGAGACCCGAAGCTGAGCGTCGCCACCGGCGGCGCCCGATGCGTCGCCGCCGGGTGCAGGTCGGCGCGCAGGGCCCGCACACGGTGGGTCGGGGCCACCGGCTCCCGATGCGCTGTATTTGGCGGCAGCCAGCCGACATGGCCGTCGAAGGCGTTCTCCGCCTGCAGCCAGCCGCCACGCTCCTCCAGAATGCGGAAGCGCTCGCCGCGGATCATCTCGCTGGTCTGGGGAATGCCGTCTTGCGGCTCCTCCAGCAGGACGGCGTGCGGGGCGGTCAGTTGGCGGGTGGTCATGGCTGTGGGCCGGATTTGTGAAAACCGGCTGCGACGATAGCGCCGGTGCCGATGCTGCGCGAGGGATAAAGCGCATCCGTCATTTCAACGGCATATCCGTCATTTCGCCGGAAAACTCCAGCCTGACCGGCGCTTTGCCCGGTTCTGCCCGGTCGTTACAGCCGACACCTTTTGTGTGCGAGCCAACTCGCCAACACATACGGCTGAGAACAGAGGAGCGGGAGACCATGGCAACGATGAAGGTTCTGGTTCTGGGTGCCGGCAAGATCGGCTCGATGATCGGCACGCTGCTGTCCGAGACCGGCGATTTCGCCGTTACCATCGGCGACCGGGATGAGGCGCTGCTGCATCGCGCCGAACAGGCCGGGCTGCGGGTGATGCGGGTCGATGTCGAGGACCCGGCTTCGCTGCGCGCCGCCATGGAAGGCCAGCATGCGGTTTTGAGCGCCTGCCCCTTCACCCTGACCCCGGCGATCGCCACCGCCGCCGTCGCGGCCGGCGCCCATTACCTCGACCTGACCGAGGATGTCGCCGCCACCCGCAAGGTGAAGTCGCTGGCCGAGACCGCCAACAGCGCGCTGATCCCGCAATGCGGTCTGGCGCCGGGCTTCATCTCCATCGTCGGGCATGACCTCGCCCGCCGCTTCGACGAGCTGCACAACCTGCATCTCCGAGTCGGCGCCCTGCCGCAATACCCGACCAACGCCTTGAAATACAATCTGACCTGGAGCACCGACGGGCTCATCAACGAATATTGCAATCCGTGCGAGGCCATTGTCGACGGCCGCCCGCACGAGGTGATGCCGCTGGAAGGCGACGAGCGCTTTGCGCTGGACGGCGTCGATTACGAGGCCTTCAACACCTCGGGCGGGCTGGGCTCGTTGTGCGAGACGCTGGCCGGCAAGGTGCGGAACCTCGACTACAAGACCGTGCGCTATCCCGGCCACCGCGACATCGTCCGCCTGCTGATCCGCGACCTGCGGCTGGGCGAGCGCCGCCACCTGCTGAAGGACGTGCTGGAAACCGCGGTGCCGCTGACGTTGCAGGACGTGGTGCTGGTTCTGGCGACCGCCACCGGCGTGCAGGATGGCGAGCTTCGGCAGGAGACCTTCGCCACCAAGATCTACAGCAAGCCCATCGCCGGCCGGACCTGGAGCGCCATCCAGGTCACCACCGCCGCCGGCATCTGCGCCGTGCTGGATCTGCTGCGCGAGGGCTCCATCCCGCAGGCCGGCTTCATCCGCCAGGAGCAGGTGCCGCTGGACGCCTTCCTGAACAACCGCTTCGGACGGCATTACAAGGGGTGAGGCCGATCGGGGCCGATCCTAGTTGGATTGGCTCCCCTCCGCAGGCGGGCTGATGATCAGCAGCGTGTCCTGCGGCTGGATGAGGTAGCGGTTGCGCTCGGTGAAGGGGATGTCGCGGCCGTGGCTGTGGACCTGCACCACCATGCCGGCGGTGACCTCCGCCATGGTCAGGCCGACCTCGTCCGGCTCCGCCCGCCGTTCGCTGAGCACCATCTGCCCGCCGGCCGACATCAGGTCGCACAGGAAGGGGGTGGCATGGCGCGTCTCCACCGCGTCGGCCATCAGGTAGCCGCCGATCTTGGGCGGCGACACCACCAGATCGGCGCCGCTGAGGTTGGCGAGCTTGATGTTCTCCTCCTGCTTGATGTTGGCCACGATCTTGGTGGCGGCGGACAGGTGGCGCACGGTCAGGATCACCAGGATGGTGGTGTCATCGCGCCCGGTGCTGACGATCACCGCCTTCGCCTTGCCGACACAGGCATTCTTCAGCGTCTCCTCGCTGGTGCCGTCGCCGAGCAGGCCGACGAAGCCGCACTCGGCTGCCAGCTGGATGCGGTCCTCCGACTCGTCGATGACGACGATGTGGTCGGCGGGATGGCCTTTCGCGACGGTTTCCTGCGCGGCGATGAAGCCGCTGTGCCCGAAGCCGCACAGCACGATGTGGCCCTGCAACTGCTTCTGAATGCGGCTCAACCGGAATTCCTCCACGATCCTCTGCACCACCAGCTCATAGGCGGTGCCGAGAAAGATGAACCAGATGAAGATGCGGATCGGCGTGACGGCGAAGGCGTCGATCAGCCGGGCGGTGTGGCTGACCGGCACGATGTCGCCATAACCGACGGTGGTCACCGTGATCATGGCGAAGTAGAGGATGTCGGGAAAGCTGATGTGGCCGTCGATCTGGTCCTTCAGCCCGTCGCGGTCGAACCAGAACACCGCAATGACCAGTGCGATCAGGGCGGCGACGATCCCGACGCGCAGCAGCAGGGTCTTTTCCGCCGACAGGCCGGAACGGACATGGAGAAGCCGCCCCTTGCGCTGGGAGGGGCGCAAGGATGGTTTGGTCCGCCCTCTGTCCTGAAGTCTCCGTTCCACCGCTTCCCGCATCCGCCGTCCATTCGAGCGGATGAGCCGCCCCGATTGTCTGAACGTACGGGATCGCCGTCCGGCTGCAAGGCTTGCGCTTTAAAATTTGAAGACCGCCTCCATTCCGGCGAAATGGATGGTCTTGGCCGGGCCGCTGTCCTTCAGAAAGGGACCGGGCCGGAACAGTGAGTAGGAGATCAGCCCCTCGAAGGAGCGGCCGGAGCTGTAGGACAGCACCAATTCGCCCTGCGTGCCGACATAGCGCGCCTTCGATCCCGCACCGGAGCGCAGAAGCCCGCCGGTCAGGTCGTACACGCCGTCGTCCAGGCTTTCCCGCCAGAAGGCGATGGCGGAGGCGGACAGGCTGAATTCGTCGGACAGGGTGAGGTCCAGCGACGGATGCAGGTTCATCAGGTTGAAGGGGCCGATGGGCGTCAGTTCGCCGAAATACTTGGCGCGCGGGAACAGTGGGTTGAAGGTTTCCAGCCGGTCGTCGCGCGGGTCGCCGTCGCCGCTGGCGATGTTGGCCTTCAGGCCGAGGCGCGGTTGCAAGGGCAAGGCGGTGAAGCGGTAGCCGCTGTCGGTGGCGAGCGACCAGGCCCGGATCGACCCGCTGCCGAAGCGGCCGAACTGGCCCATCGCCTCCCAGTTCCAGTCCCAGCCGTCGGCCTTGCCGAAGCTGCGCAGGCCGAGCGTGTGGCGCAGCTCGTTCGCCCTGCCGGCGTCGAAGCCGGCGCGGCGGTTGCGATAGCCGATGTAATAGGCGTCCAGCCCGGCGCTGCCGCCCCACCCAAAGTCGAGCGGCCGGGTGGCGTAGAGCCCCCAGGCGGAGCGCTTGGCGTCGCGGCCGTCGTCGAACAGCTCCGGCGTCGGCTGGATCGGGCGGCCGAAGAAGGCGTCGACCCGCCAGGGGCCGGCGGTGACGATGCCCTTCACCGCGTCGAAGGCGCGCGGCACATTGGCGCCGTAGCGGATGGAGATCAGCCGCTCCGAGCCGTAGGCCAGCATCTGGCGGCCGACACGCAGCGTGCCCTGGGCCTCGCCCAGCGGGGCGTTCAGGTCGGCGAAGCCCTGCATCAGGTCGATGCGGTCGGAATCCGGCGGGGCCAGCGGGCCCAGCTTGCCCACCGCGTCGGCCATGATCAGCTGGCCGAACAGGCGCAAGCTCTGGCCGACGCGCAGGTCGGCATAGGGCAGGGCGCGCCACAGCCCGTAGGCGTCGCTGCGCGGCTCGTCCTGGCCCCAGCCGCTGTTGCGGACCGCCTCGCCGCGCAGGCGCAGCTCAAGCCCGGTGGAAAGCGAGGCGAAACCGTCCGGCGAGACCGGGATGGCCTTGAACCGTTCCCAATAGGCGCCTGTCCCGGCCCCGGGCTGGAGCAGGTAACGGTAATCCTCGTCATAGCGGGTGTTGGTCAGGGGCGGCGGTGGAGTCGTCGATTGAGCCGCATGGGCCGGACCGATCCACAGCAAAAGGGCGACCGCCGCCGCGCGAAGGCGGGCCGTCATGGGGCATCTCCGTGATGGCGCTGGACTGCGCCGATCCTATGGAGATGCCCGGCCGGGTGATTGCTCCTTCCGAACCGCTTTTGACGGTTCTGCGCACCCGCTTCCCGGCCTGGCCGGATTTGGCAGGGAGGGCGCTTGGGCCCTCCCTCGCCGCAGTGGTTACTTGCTGTAGTCGTAGAAACCGCGGCCGGTCTTGCGGCCGAGATAGCCGGCGTCGACCATTTCCTTCAGCAGCGGGGCCGGGCGGTACTTCGGATCGTTGAAGCCTTCGTAGAAGACCTCCATGACCGACAGCATGGTGTCCAGACCGATCAGGTCGGCGAGTGCCAACGGGCCGATCGGGTGGTTACAGCCTGCCTTCATGCCGGCGTCGATGTCTTCGGCCGTGGCGATGCCTTCCTGGAGCGCGAAGATCGCCTCGTTGATCATCGGGCAGAGGATGCGGTTGACGGCGAAGCCGGGGCTGTTCTTGGCGGTGATCGGCGACTTGCCGACGCGCTTGGCAAACGCCATCGCCTTGGCGTGGGTGT